>OEIV010000698.1_pt1 | contig 17215 bp, 12 predicted proteins | sample 1539231 | NCBI WGS metagenome assembly OEIV01 (sample SAMN03794762, study PRJEB22550) | activated sludge metagenome | feature: wastewater treatment plant; material: activated sludge; isolation source: Wastewater treatment plant of a petroleum refinery complex | place: Argentina: Buenos Aires ...
CGTCGGCGCACAAGGAGTCGTGGCTGATTCCGGCGGCACCGCCGATCTTCACAACAATCACGGTTCCCTCCCTTCGGTTACAGCGGGTGAAGGCCGGCAAAGCCGAGCCCTTCGGTTTCTTCGAAACCGCACATTAGATTCATGCACTGCACGGCCGAGCCGGCGGCGCCCTTGACGAGATTGTCGATCGCACTCACGACCACAATGCGGCTGGCGTCAGGGTCGACATCGAAGGCGACATCGCAGAAGTTGGTGCCGCTGAGCAACTTCGGCTCGGGGTAGCGATGCAGGCCCGACTTGGCCTTCACAACCCGAACGAACGGCTCTCCCGCGTACGCGGCGCGGTAGATCTTCCAGAGGTCCTTCTCGCTCACGGCACGGGTCGGGAGCACGTGCGCGGTGCACTGCACGCCGCGAACAAGCTCGACCGACGTGATGGTCGTGTGGAGCTCGAAGTTGCCGAGCTCCTGTCGCACCTCGGCCTGGTGGCGATGTCTCATCGTCGCGAAGGGGCGCACCCGTCCGACCCGCTCGGGATGGTGGCCGGTCGGTGATGGCTCGGCGCCGGCCTCCGATGAGCCCACCTTGAGGTCGGCGATCGCGAGCTTGATGAGACCCTCACGCGCGAGCGGCAGAAGGGCGAAGTTCATCGCGGTCGCGTTGCAGCCAACTCCGGATGCGAGGCGCGCGGTGCGGAGTCGCACGCGTTGCGTTTCGGGCAGGCCGTACACGAAGCGATCGAGCCACGCGACGGCGGGGTGCGCGGAGCCGTACCACGCCTGGTACTCCGCAGGATCACGAAGACGGAAGTCGGCGGCGAGGTCGACGACCCTTGGGGCCAATGCCGCCCAGCGATCGATCTCTTTCGACGACTCGCCGTGCGGCATGCAGAGGAAGAGCACGTCGCACGCGGCGATGTCGTCGGGGCGGCAGAACTCCAGCATGGTTCTGCCACGGAGGTGCGGGTGGATGTTCGTCACGTGCATGGTCGCGTTTCGGCGCGAACTGACCTGCGCGATCTCCACACGCGGGTGAAAGGAGAGAAGCCGCAGGAGTTCGCCGCCGGTGTAGCCGGAGCCCCCCACGATCGAGATTCGCACTCGCGATCCGGGCGCGGCGGTCATGCGACCTCCGTGCGTGAGTGCGCGTCGAACGCCGCCCAATGCCCGAGCTTGAGCTCCTCGATCAGGGATGCGCGAGAGCGGGGTGAAGCAGGCACGGGCGTGAGGGTCGAGGGAGCGCTTGGCGCGCCGGTGCTCGGCGCTGGTCCACGAGCGGCTGACGCGGGCGACGTGGCGACAACCCATTCGATCATGCGGCGAGGGATGTTGACGCCGGTCGGCGCGATGGAGTTGCGGAACTCCATGGTGTGGTTGATTTCGCTGACCAGGAGGCCGCGCCCGGGCGCTTCGAGCAAGTCGATCGCGAGCAGCGCCCCGCCGCTCCCCGCGACGGCACGGGCGGCGCGGGCGCAGAGATCCCGGATCTCGGGCGTGATCTCGAGCACGGATGCGACGCCTCCGCGGGCGGTGTTGGTGATCCAGTGGGCGGAGTGGCGGACAATGCCGCAGATGGCCTCTTCGCCGACGACAAAGACTCGCAGGTCTCGATCGGGCTTGGGCACGTACTCCTGCACGTAGAAGACGGAGTGCTGCACCGACCCGAGCGTGCTCTTGTGCTCGATCACGGCCTCGGCGGCGTCTCGATCGTTCACGCGAGCCAGCAAGCGACCCCATGAGCCCGTCGTGGGCTTGAGCACCGCGGGGTATCCGATGCGCTCGACGGCGGCCAGCGCCGACGCCTCGTCGAGTGCGATGCACGTTCGCGGCGTGGGGATTTCGTGGCGGGCCATCAGCAGCGAGGTCGTGAGCTTGTCGCCGCACGCCTCGATCACGCTCGCAGGGTTCACGCTGCGAACGCCGAACCGCTCGAAAACGCGGACGGCGGCGAGGGCCTGCGTCTGGCCGATGCAACGATCGATGACGGCGTCGAGCGAGGTCCAGCGCGAAGCGTCGTGGATGTCGAAGACAAGCTCGCGCACGTCGATCAGTTCGTGATCGATCCCGAGCGACGCGAGTTCGTCGAGGAGCAGACGCTCCTCGACACGGATCCGCGAATGAAGCAGCGCAATTCTCATGGTTTCTCCTTGCGGGTCTCGGCGCTCACTCGCCCCAGTCTTCTTCGACCTCGGGCGCCAGCTCGACGCGCAACGGGCTCACGCTGGTGACCTCGAGTTCGGCCCGGCACTCGCGGCACCGGACGATCTCGCCGCAGAGCGGCTGACGCTCAAGCGTGATCGAAGCGGCGCACTCGGTGCATTCGACGGACAGGGCTGGCGGGGGCGTGGACGCGGTCGGGTTCATGGGTTCTCCTTGAACTGCTGCGGGAAGCAGTGACTCGAACGAGGCAACATCCGTGGCTCGTGCGGCGGCGCACGGCCAAAACGACTTCGGGCCCGTCGGATCCAGTTCCGACGAGCCCGTTTGAGTTGATCTCATCCCCCGCGGGGGCTGTCACTCGAGGCTACGGCGAAACGCGGACCCGATCAGGGCCGAACGCTTTTTTCTCGAGTTTGGATTTGAAGGACGCGACCGCGCCGCTCGTTTGGGCGAGCAAGAGGAGCGAGGAATTGGCGGTGCGAATCATCATGACGGCGTGAAAAGCCCAGTTTGGGCGGAGGATGTTAGCGGGAACGGCCCGCGAGTCAAACTTATCGGCGCAGGGCGGCCGCATTGATGAGGACAAGAGGGGTCGGATTGACGCTCAGGCTCATTCGTCGCGCTTGGAGAGTTGTCCCTGGAGCGCGACAAAGGCAAGCACGAGCAGGCCGACGACAATGCGGGTCCACCAAGAGCTGAGATTGCCCTGGAAGGTGATGATGGTCTGGATCAACCCGAGGAGCAGTACACCAAGGCCCGTGCCGAGCAAGGAGCCGACTCCGCCGCGGAGGAGCGTTCCGCCGATGACGACCGCCGCGATCGCGTCGAGTTCGAAGCCCTTGCATGCCGCGGGGTCGCCCGACTGCTGATAGAGCGTGAAGACAACGCCCGCCAGTGCGGAGCAGAGGCCCGAGAGTGTGAACACGCCAAGGCGAGTGGCGCGGATGTTCAGGCCCATCAAAAGAGCGGAGTTCTCGTCATCTCCCACCGCGTAGACAGAACGGCCGAAGCGAGTCGCGCGGAGCACGATCGCGCCGAGAGCGATGGTAATGATCGCGATGTCGACTGTCACGGGGATTGAGGCGCCTCGTTCGCCCAGCGGGAGGACGACACTGAGCTGATCGTTCAGGACGTTGCCGACGAAGGCGTGCTTGATGCCGATCGATTGCGGGTAGATCAGGAATGCCGCTCCGCGCGCAAAGAACATGCCGGCGAGCGTGACGAGGAAGGGCGGGAGCCTGAACACGTCGATGATGACGCCCTGGCACAGGCCGAAAGAGCCGCCGACGACGAGCGAGATCGCGATCGCCGCAATGGGATGCACGCCGTGCTTCTCGACAAGCGAAGCGATCAGGATGCTCGTGAACGCCATCACCGAACCGACGGACAGATCGATCGCGCCGGAGAGAATGACAAACGTCGCCCCGATCGCCGCCACAGCGAGGAATGCGTTGTCTACCAGCAGATTCCGCACGACGCCGACGGAAGCAAAGTTCGTGTACGCGATCGAGCCCGCGAGAAACGTCACAACGACCAACGTGAGCGTGGTCAGGATCGGGACATGGCGGCGTGCCACATGGATCATGCACGCCCCCGGCTGAAAGCGGCCGAGAGGCGGCCCTTCACGACGGGCGATTGGAGCAGGCACACCGCAAGCACCGCGATCGCTTTCGGAAGCGGCGCGACATCGGCTGAAACGTCGTGCATGTACATTGTCTTGGTCAGCGTCTGGATCAGCACCGCACCGGCGAGCGACCCCGCGAGCGAGAAGCGTCCGCCCGACAGCGACGTGCCGCCGATGACGACGGCGAGGATCGCGTCGAGTTCAAGGAAGAGGCCGGCGTTGTTGGCGTCGGCGGCCTTGATGTACGAGCATTCGACGAGGCCCGCGAGGCCGGCGCACGCGCCGCAGAAGGCATACGCCGCGAGCTTGATCGCGCGATCGTTCACGCCGGCGTAGCGGCACGCGCGGTCGTTGTCTCCCACCGCTTCCACGAACATCCCGGCGGCGGTCCGGCGTGCGTACAAGGCGGTCGCCAAGGCCAGGGCGCCGGCGATCCACGCGGGAACCGGCAGGAAGGCGAAGGCGACGTTCGCGAGGGAGGACAGGGCGCGGTGCTCGAACGTGATAATGAGTCCATCGGTGATGAGCTGCGCCACGCCCCGGCCCGCGACCATGAGCACGAGCGTCGCGACGATGGGCTGCAAGCGCAGCCGCGAGACCAGGAGCCCGTTGCACACGCCCGCGGCGCCGCCCGCGCCGAGGGCCGCGAGGACTACGAGCGGGAACGACGCTTGAGTGCGCGTCACGAGCATGGCGGCGACCGCGCCGGCGATGGCGACGACCGCGCCCACGGAGAGGTCCACGCCGCCGGTTGCAATGACGATCGTCATGCCCACGGCGACGATCGCGACCTTCGATGCGTGGTTCAGGATGTCGATCGGCGTGCCAAAGAAGCGGCCGTCGCGGAGTTCGATGCTGAAGAAGCCGGGCGTGAAGACCAGGTTGAAGAGCACGAGCAACGCGAGAGCGGCCAAGGGCCACGCGAGCGAGGCGATCGCGGGATGGGCTCGTGCGAAGCTAGCCATGCGTGGCGATCGCCTCCATGACACTCCTTTCCGTCAGCGACTCGCCCGCAAGGTCCGCGACGGTGCGTCGATCGCGCATCACGGTGACGCGTGTGCTGGTGCGGACGACCTCGGCCAGCTCGGAAGAGATGAAGAGCACGCTCATGCCGCGGTCGACCAGCGACGTGATCAGGCGCTCGATCTCTTGCTTGGCGCCGACGTCGATGCCGCGCGTGGGTTCGTCGAGGATGAGAAGCCTGGGATCGGCGGCGAGCCAGCGCGCGAGCAGGGCCTTCTGCTGGTTGCCCCCCGACAGAGATGAGATCGGCACGTCGGCACCGGCGGCTTTGATTCCGAGCTTTGCAATGAGCTCGCCGGCGATCTGCTGTCGGCGACGCGCAGAGAGCGAGCGCCACACGCCGCGCCGCGCCTGCAGCGCCAGCACGATGTTCTCACGCACGCTGAGGTTGGGAACAATGCCCTCGGCCTTGCGGTTCTCGGGGGTAAGCGCCACGCCTCGGGCGATGGCTTCGCGCGGCGAGCGCGGCGAATAGGGCGCGCCGTCGAGCGACATGGAGCCCGCGTCAGATCGATCCACGCCAAATACGATCTTGGCGAGTTCCGTGCGGCCGGAGCCCAGCAGGCCCGCCAGGCCGACGGCCTGACCCGGCTCGATCGAGAGATCGGCGTGAAAGATCGAGCCAGCACGAGAGACGGACCGGATTGAAAGAAGCTCTCGCGTATTGCCGGGCGACGGCGATCGCGTTGGCGTGATCGACGCGACCCTTGATAGGGACCCCACAGGAGAAACTCCCACGGCGTGCGTTGATTCCCGGGACGGCCGGTCAGTACGTTCAGGCGATGATGCCGGCCCGATCGCGCGCCCGAGCATGGCGGACACCAGTTCGAGGCGCGGGAACTGATTTGTTGCGCGCGTCGCAACGTGCCGGCCGTCACGAAGCACGGTGACCTGGTCGGATACCTCGTAGACCTGGTCCAGAAAGTGAGTCACGAAGAGCACACCCAGCCCCTCGGTCTTCAATCGGCGAAGGATCTCGAAGAGCTGGGAGGTCTCGGCGCGGTCGAGGCTCGACGTCGGCTCGTCAAGGATCAGCAGCTTGGCCCGCACGTCGAGCGCCCGCGCGATCGCCACGAGCTGCTGCACGGCGATGGAGCACGAGCCGACCTCACGCGTCACGTCGATCGCCAGGCCGAGGCGTGCGATCGCGCCCTGGGCGCGCTGCCTGGCCTGCTTGCGATCGATCAGGCCGTAGCGGAACGACTCACGGCCGAGCGTGATGTTCTCGGCGATGGACATGTGCGGGATGAGATTGATCTCCTGAAAGACCGTGCTGATCCCGAGGCTCTCGGCGTCACGCGGCGACGCGGGATCACAGGCCTCGCCTGCGAGCCGACACTCGCCGGCGTCGCGTCGTACCGCGCCGGTCAGGCACTTGATGAGCGTGCTCTTGCCCGCGCCATTCTCTCCCATCAGAGCGTGGATCGAGCCGCACGCGACTTCAAGGTCGACCGCGTCGAGCGCGACCAGGCGTCCGTATCGCTTCGAGAGCGAGGAGACTTGAAGGAGCGGCGGCGATTGACTCACGAGAGCATCCACGTCATTCCGCGCGGGCGAATTGCGAGACCATCGCGGGCGAGAGAGGGTCGGCGTGCCAAGGGCCCGCCGACACGATCGAGCCGATGCCGCGGAGGGTGTGACACGGCGTTCGGACTAATACTGTCTCGCCTTGATCGCCTCCGCCGCCTGGGCCTGCTCGAACACGCCCTCTTTGGTGACGATCCGCTTTTCGATCGGCTTTTTGGCCGCCAACGCCTCGACTGCGTCGAAGAGCTGCGGCCCAAGGAGCGGGTTGCATTCAACGGTGCAGTTCAGCTTGCCGGCGATCATCGCGTCGAACGCGGCGCGCACCCCGTCAATCGACACGATCTTGATATCGACGCCGGGCTTCTTCCCCGCCTCTTCGATGGCCTGGATTGCGCCGAGCGCCATGTCGTCGTTGTGGGCGTAAAGCACGGTGATCCGCGGGCCATCGCCGCCTTTGAGGAACGTCTCCATCACTTCCTTGCCCTTGGCGCGGGTGAACTCGCCCGACTGGCTCTTGATGATCTTGATTTCAGGATGCGACTTGATGACTTCCTCGAAGCCCCTCTTGCGATCGATCGCGGGGGCCGAGCCGGGCGTGCCTTGAAGCTCGGCGACCATCGCCTTGCCGCCGGTCGCCTTGACAACCCAGTTGGCGGCGCGACGACCCTCTTCAACAAAGTCCGCGCCGATGAACGTCACGAACAGATTTGGATCTGACACGTCGACGGCCCGATCGGTCAGGATCACGGGGATGCCAGATTCCTTGACCTCTTTCAGCACGGGTTCCCAGCCCGTTTCGACGACGGGAGAGAACGCGATCACGTCGACCTTCTGCTGGATGAAGCTGCGGATCGCCTTGATCTGGTTCTCCTGCTTCTGCTGCGCATCGGCGAAGATCAGTTCGACGCCACGATTCTGTGCCTCGCTCTTGATCGACTCGGTATTGGCACGGCGCCAGTCGCTCTCGGCGCCGATCTGCGAGAATCCGACGCGAAGCTTGCCCGAGGGAGTGTCGTTTGGCGCCGGAGCGTCCGTCGCGCCGGCCTTGGGTTCCGCCGACTTCTCCTCGGCCTTCTTTTCGCACGCGGCGAGCGACACTCCGACCAGGCAGAAGGCCGCGAGCAGGGTCCGACGGGTAAGCCCATGAGTCTGCATTGTGGTTCCTTTCAATCTCGCGCGGGCCATGCCGGCGCGGTCAGTTCACGTCCAAAGAGAGCAAGGTCACGCTGCACGCGTCGAGCTCTAGCGTATCCGAAACCGCGCCAAGTGGCGATTCGCGGATGACGACGCGGAAGGGATCGGAGGGATCGTTGTGCGACATCGGATCGCCGGCGATGACGTAGCGGGTGCCGGTGCCGCGGAGCGACACGCCGTCGATCGAGAGCGGCACTCTGGCCTGCCGCGTGGTTGGGTTGACGACGGCGATGGTAAACATCTTCTTGTCGGAGCTCCACGCGGCCGAGGCGTCGATCGTCGGGCTTGTGGCCACCTTGACTGGGAGCGTTCCGAAGTGGTGGCGATACAGCTTCAGAACCAGGCCGGTCGTCTCGAGCGCGACGGACTCCTTGCTGGTCTTGATCGCGCCGATGACATTGACCGTCTGGGCGTAGTTGGCCATGAAGAAGAGATCGCTGTTGCGGCTGAACTCGTTGAGAGCGGCGGCACAGCCCAGCGCATCCTTCATGAAGTAGCGAGTTCCCAATTCACCGAAGATGTCCGGGCCGTACCAGTAGTTCCACTCGTCCTGCACGACTCGGATGTCGCGATCCTTCAAGCTCGGGAGGTCTCGCCGATACACCCGGTGCGTCTCGGCGATGCGCCGGAGCGAATCGGGCGCTTGTTTTACATGCCCGAGCAGGTTCTCTCGCCCCTGCCAGTACACATGCTCGGAGATGTGCGTCATGTGGCCGGCACACTTCTCCAGCATCATTCGGCTCCATTCTCCCGCGGCCCCCACCGCGATCAGAGCCGCGCCGGGATCGACCTTCCGGATTGCGTCGACGAAAGCGTTGTGGCGCTTCACATAGTCGGCGAGCGGCACATTCCCGAGCTGCCATGAGCCGTACATCTCGTTGCCGATTCCCCAGAACCGAACCTTGAAGGGCTCAACGCTCCCGTTCTTGGCGCGCAGAGCACCCATCGGCGTGCTCGCGGCGCCGTTCGCGTACTCGACCTCGGCCGCCCCGCTCTCGACCGAGCCCAGGCCCGTGTTGATCGCGATGTAAGGCTCGGTCTTCAGGAGGCGGCACAGGGCGATGAACTCGTGCAAACCAACGTCGTTGTGCTCGACGCCTCGCCACGCGGGGTTCTTCCGCGGCGGGCGTCTGTCAGGATCACCGATCCCATCGCGCCAGTCGTAGCCCGACACAAAGTTGCCGCCCGGCCAGCGATACACCGGCGAATCAAGCTCTCTGAGCAGCTTGAGCGTATCGGCGCGAAAGCCCTGGACGTTGTCGTCCGGCATCAGCGAGAGCGTGCCGACGCGGAACTCGCCGCCGCCGCTCCCGGTGATCGAGATCGTGGCATCACCGGCATCGGGCGCTTCGATGGGAATGACAAAGCTCAGTTCGTGCCGAGTGAACTCCTCGCCGACCGCGGGCAATTGAACGGCAAAGCCCGCGCCATTCCACACGGGCGATTTCAGCTCGACCCGGACCGGCCCTGCATCCTTGTCACCGGCGATGTAGATGCGCCCCGTGTATCGCCGACCCGACTTGATGAAGAGGCCCGACTGCTCAATCCCCGCGCGCTGCTCTTGATTCGATGGCTTCACTCGAGGCGAGTGCCGGCCGACAAACGACGTCGCCTCGTCCATCACAACTGTTGCGTTGACCGCTCGCCAGGGAGACTCGCCCAGACCGACCGCATCAAAGAACTTGCGGTCCTCGATCATCTCGGCCCAGATGCCGCCGTAGATGCACCGACCAAGGTGCTCGATGAACTGGCCGTAGATGTACGGGCTGATCGGATCGCCGATCTGCGATGCGTCGATTGAGAGTGTTGGCGCGGGAAGTTCACCGCGCTTCACGAGCGTGAGCGAGACGTCGTCGAACCACGCCGAGCCCGTCGCCAAGCCCCAGCCGCCGAGCAGGCAGTTGATGATCGCGTGATCTTCATAGCCAGTGTCGAACTCGACCTCGACGTAGGTCCAGTCGCTGGTGCCCGAGACGCCCTTGGTCTGGACGGGCTGCAGGTTGTGAACATTGAACAAGGCGCCCTTCGCGCCGCCATGAGGCTTCAGGTTTTCCGTCTTGATCCAGCCGGACAGCTTGTAGCGCGACATCATCTCGACGGGCACGCGGCACTGCCAGGAAATGTCGCCGCCGTGCTCTGAAGTGATCTTGACCGAAGACTGGCCGGTGTGGGCGAGGTCGCTGGTCGAGAAAGCACCGTCGCCATTCCATCGCGATTCGTACCAGGGGGATGGTTTCCCGCTGTTCTCGGCTTCAAAGCCCGGATTCGGCACGAGATTCACGGCCGCGCCACCCCCACCCGCGTCCTTCACCCCGGGCGCCTTCGGCGACGGGTGCTCCTCAACACGCACGAGGCCCACGTCGATGAACTGTCCGCCGCTGGTTTGCTTGCAGGTTGCGGCGAGGATGTTGTTGCCCTCGCGCAAGGCCCGCAAGGCCGCAGCGGGGATCGGGACCAGCTCATACTCGTGCGTCCAGGCGTTCAACTTCGCGACCAACACGCCATTGACGTAGACCTCGCAATCCTCGTCGTGGTGCAGGAGCAGGTGCGTCGGCTTTTCATCCTGCGGATTGAGCGAGAACGCTCGCCGGATCCAGATCGCACCGCTCTTCCATTCAGTGCCGACGACCGCGCCGGGCGTGCCCTTGGTGCCGAAGCCGCCGGGCCCTTGTTTCCACGCGGAATCGTCATAGGCGGGCTTCTCCCACCCATCGACGGGCTGGCTCTCCGTGAATCGCCAGCTCTGCGCCTGCCCTTTCGAAGTGGGCGCCACGTCGGTGATCGTCGGGGGCGGCGGCATGAGCGAGAAGTCGCCGCGGTTCGCCGCCGCCACTCGCGGTAAGTCGGGCTTCAGCACGCGGCGGTCGTACGTGTACAACCCGTTGGCCTCGACCTCCACATCCGTGATCTGCGTGTAGACCACCGCGCACAGGCCCTGCTCGCGCTGGTCATAGCTGGCCTTGAGCAGCGATTCATAGCGACGTGTCAGGTGATCGGCGTCTTTCATCGCCTGATAGCCCCAGTGGTCCTGCTTCCACATGTGGTCGGGCACCGGCAGGCCCAGCCCGCCGAACTCTCCCACCACGCACGCGCGCGTCTCCTCGCGCGGCGGCGTCTTTGGGTCCGGGTAGGTGTGAACGTCGACCACGTCGCCGACCTTGTTGTCGGTCCAGCCGCTCGCGTTGTTCACCAGGCGCGATGGATCGAGCTCCTTCACGAGCTTGGTGAATCGCGGCGTCTCGAACTGGCCCCACCCCTCGTTGAACACAACCCACATCACGATCGACGGCGAATTAAAGCGATGATCGATTAATCGGCGCAGCTCGACTTCGTACTGCTTCTTGCCGGCCTCGGTGTAGCTGTCCTTGGGCGGGAGCGGACTCGGCATGTCCTGCCAGACAAGCAAGCCTTCGCGATCGGCCCAGTAATACCAGCGGGCGGGCTCGACCTTGACGTGCTTCCGCGTCATGTTGAACCCGAGCATCTTGGTCTGCACGATGTCAAACCGCAGCGCCTCGTCGGTCGGCGCGGTGACGATGCCGTCGGGCCAATAGCCCTGGTCGAGCGGGCCGACCATGAAGCACTCTTTGCCGTTGAGCATCAGGCGATTCAAGCCCTTGTCGTCCTTCGCGACTTTGATATCACGCAGTCCGAAGTACGAACGAACCGTCTCGCATCGATTGACCGTTACGATGAGGTCGTAGAGAAATGGATCGCTCGGCGACCACAGCCTCGGCTCCCGAATCTTGAGCGTCAGCCATTCGCCGGCACGCCCGATCACCTCACCCACCGACTGCTTCCCGGCCATCGCCGCGAGCGTAACCTTCGCGTCCGGCGCAACTGTGGTTGATACTCTGACCTTCACCTCGCCACGCTCGGCGTCGGGCACAATTTTCAGATCCGAAACGTGCGTTGCCGGCGCGGCCTCCATCCACACGGACTGCCATATGCCGGTGTGCGGCGTGTACCAGATGCCCTCGGGCTTGCGCACCTGTTTGCCGCGCGGCTGGTCGCCCGCGTCGGTCGGATCAAACACGCCAACGACGAGTTCCTGCGTTGCTCCGGCTTTGAGTGCGTCGGTGATGTCGAAGCTGAACGGGTCATAGCCGCCCGTGTGCTCGCCGATCCGCTTGCCGTTGAGATAGACGACGGTCTTCCAGTCGACCGCCTCGAAGTTGAGCAGCACACGCCGGCCGGCCCAATCTTGGGGAACGTCGAACGACCTCGAATACCACAGCCTTTCGTGGTGCTCGCCCACGCCCGACAGCATCGACTCGATCGGGAACGGCACGAGCACCTGGCGCTTGAACTCCCCCGATGCCGGCGGCGTGGCGCTCGTGATCTCGCCCTCACGCGTGTCAGGAGTCCATGACCATCGCCCGTTCAGGCTCTTCCAGGCCTCACGCTCGAGCTGCGGCCTTGGATACTCCGGCCACGGCGCGTCCTGGCTCACCTTGTCGGTCCACGGCGTGGTGATGACGGGCTTGGGCAGGACCTGCGCCGTGGCGCTGGCGCCGAACAATCCCAGGGCCGCCACAATCAGAGTACGCGAGAGCTTTGACATTGCTGCTCCATTCACTTGCCCGAAATCATCCGAAGATCAAACACGCCGCCCGCGATCCCGCCGTTTGGCGACGCCTCGAACCGCACGACCACCGATTCCCTGCCGTCCGACAGCGAACGCGGCACGGCGTATTCCTCAAAGTAGAAGCGCCCGTCGGCGTTGGCGTTGAGACGCTCGCTGGCGATGCGAACACCGTTGACGAGAACATCAAACACGCGCGGGCCGCCGTCGCTTCCCCAGTACATCACGGAGAGGCGATTTTCCTTCGAACCATCGACCTTCATTGTGTACTCAAAGAAGCCGGGCTTCTCCGCATGCCTCCAGTGAGAGTCGTTGAACACGCCCGCGGCCGATCGCTCGGCCTTCATCGCGTGCGCCCTTTCGGAAGCTTCATCACCGATCAATACTCGGTCGAGCGTGCGTGCATCTCGCTCACGACATTCGGCGATCGCCTGTTCATACGCCTTCTGTCGCGAGCCGCCCGGCGCGCCGAATGGGAAGTAAACGCCGTAGCGTTCGTCCACGATCGTGTGGAGTGGCTTGAATGTCATGTCGCTGGGGAGGCCACGCGTGCGCCATTCCAGCTTGCCCGGCACACGCTCGAGCCACGATTCCGGGCGCAGCTTATCGCCCGTAATGGGCGGCGTCGGCACTCCCGGGAGCAGTTGCTCCGTGCCGACAAGCCCCGCGAGCACCATCGGCCCGTACATGACGGCGCACAGATTCGGATCATCGTTGATCGAAACAACCCTGAGCGACATCGGGAAGGCGGCCCGGATCGTGTCGTTCTTCTTCCACGCACGGCGAATCGTCATCCATCCGCCACGCGCGATGTCCTTGGGGCATTCCAGCCGCTCATCATTCACGCTGAACGCGGCACGTCCCTCGCACCACGACGGCACGCGGATCGCCACGCCAAACTCAGCGTCGTGCTCAGGCTCAACACTGAACATCACACTCTCGGCCAGAGGGAACGCGCTGGTCTGCGAGAGCTTGACCATTCCTACGGACGAAGCCCAGTTCACGCTCGAATCGATGAACAGGTTTACATAGATCGTGTCCTTCGCGTGAAAGAAGATGTTCTGGGCGAGCGACGCGTATTCCTGTACGCCCGTGCCATAGCAGCAGGTGAAGGTCTCCTCGGCGCTGCCGTGTTCTTTCCTCAACCCCGCCTTGAGCGGCATGTAGTAGATGAACATCCCGGTCTGGGGATGCTGCGAGACCATGATCCCGTTGTAAAACACACGCTCGATCATGTCGGCGTATCGTGCATCACCGCTCCACGTGAGCAGTGACCGATTGATCTTCTCCCAGTTGTAGCTGGTGCAGAATTCCTGATTGGTCGCGGTGAGCGAATTGGCGAGTTGGTTGGGCGGCCCCCAGTATTCGCCGTTGTTTGAGCCGCCGGTCGCGTAGCTGTGCGACGTCCAGAGCGTCCGCCAGAACTGCTCGGCGATGCGCCGCGAACTCTCGTCGCCCGTCAGTTCGTACTCGCGGCACTGGCCGATCACCTGCGGCAGGTGCGTGTTGGCGTGGATGCCCGCGAGCGGGTCATCGCCCCGCGCCAAGGGCTCCAGGAACGCACGCTTCTGGAACCGTTCCGCGAGTTTCAAGTGCTCGCGCTTTCCGGTGCTGCTGTACACGTTGAGCAGCGCCTCGTGCATGCCGCCGAACTCGTTGCCGAGCATCGCCTGCATGCGCGCATCGTCGAGCTTCGCGCATCGGGCGTCGACCCAGTCAACGAGGCGGGTGACGACACTGAGCGCCTTTTCATCGCGGGCGTACGCGTGCATTTCCCACAGACCGAGAATGACCTTGTGCAGCGTGTAGTACGGCGCCCAAACCGCCTTGCCGGCCTCGACGCGGTCGAAAAGCTCGCTGGGGAACGCCGAGACATAGCCGTTTCCCAGCTCGTCCTGGCATTCGGCGATCCCCGCGACAACCTTTGCCGCGCTGACTTTCAACGTCGCGTCGCCGGTCTGCGCGATCACCCTCGCGCACGCGGAGAGGTAGTGCCCCACGAAGTGCCCGCGGAGTTCGATCTCCGCGCCTTCCCATCCGCCGTAGGGTGTCGCGGGCGTGGGCAGGCCGGCTGTCGTGCGGAAACTCCAGAGCATCCGGTCGGCGTCGAGCGACTTCAGGTATCGAACGTTGAGCTCGAACGCGTCCTTGATCGGCCCCGCGCCCAGTTCCACGCTCCCGATCGGCATGGGCTCCATCGCGCGGGCGATCGCGTCGGGCACGCGTACGCCTTTCTCGTCGCTCGTGATCGCCGGGAGCCCGGGTTGTGCGATCGACACCGTGGTGACCAGCAGTGCCGCGGCCCCAGCGATCGCCCGCCCGCGCCGCCGCGTGCAGCACGCCGACACCATCGCCCGAATCCTCGATCGACTTGGTTTCATGGCCGCTCCGTGGGTCGCGGGTGAGGGGTTATCGCGCGATAGTTTCAGCTCAGGCCAGTGCCGTGGCGTCCTCGGCGACCGCGCCGCCGTTGTTGCGCGCCATGCTCTCGTCCGTCACGGGGAACATCACGCGATCCAGGCCAGCCCATACAAGCCCGGCCATGCGATGCTTGTCGCTGATATCGACCGCCACTTCGCCGAAGCGTCCCCACATCGCGCCGCGAGAAATCGACGACGAGAGCTGATGTGCCACGACCTCGGGCAGATCGTTGATCCACCCGCTCATGACCACGCGCCGAACACCCAGCACGTTCATCGCCCCGGCGATCGTCGCGCCCGCCACCTCGAGCGACTTCGACAGCCACGGGCGGATGCCCTTTTCCTCAACTTCCTTCTTCACCGCTGCCCAGGTCCTTGGCGCCTTCTTGTTGGCCTCGGCAAAGCTGGCGATCAACCCGTTCTGCGAAAGGAGCGTTTCCATGCAGCCGGTCGAGCCGCAACCGCATTTGCGCGGGTTGCCGATGATCGGCGTGTGCCCAAGCTCGCCCGACAGCGGGAGCGGCCCGTTGTACAGGCGGCCTCGAACAACCGCCGCGCCGCCCACGCCATCGCCCAGTTCCACCAGCAGGAAGTCGTCGCCGTCTGGATCCAGCGCCAGTTGCCCGAGCGCCATCGCGCGGTTCTCCTGCACGACCACCGTCGGCGCGTCGAACAGGCCGCGGAGCAGCCGAGAGATGTTCACCCGTTCCATCCAGCGGATGTTGGGACACAGCAGGCTCCGCCCGCCCGCCTCGTCGACCACACCCGGCATTGAAACCAAGATCGCGTCGAGCGGCATGTTCGGATCGCGAGGCAGGGACTTGCCGAGCTTTGTGACCAGTTCCTCCGGGCTCTTGGGCGTCGGGATCTCGTGCGTCCATTGGTCTTCTCGCTGGGCCGCCACTGGCAAGTACGCCGCCCGCGTGCGCACCACACCCATCTCGATCGCGAGGAATCGGGTACGCGAGCGATTGAGACGCACCATCGTGCCGGGACGCCCGATCTTGGGGCGCTCGCTGCGCGAAGACGGATCGACCCCGAGCGAGGCATCCTCCAGCACCGACGCGGCCAGCAGATCGTCCACAATCTTGCCGGCCGTTGGCTGAGAGAGTTCGGTCAGGCGCGCCAGATCGGCCCGCGACGCGGTTCCCACCGAGAGCAGCGCCCGCACGACCTTGCGCTGGTTGATCCGCCGGAGCGATGAGGGGGTCGCCATGGTCTTCCCTTCGAGGCCTTCTGCGGGAGGCTTTACTTCCTAAAGCTCAATAACTATGTTAGCACAAACCCACCCCGACGCAAGCCCACCCGCCCCTCCACAATCCCGCCTCCCCGGGGACCCCCCCACGCCCCCCGGAGAACACCCCATGCAGAAGCTCTGCATCGCCCTCGTTGTTGGAAATCGCGGCTTTTTCCCCGGGCACCTGTGCGAAGCCGGGCGGGCCGACATGCTCGACGTGCTCGCCAAGGCCGGGTTCGACGTCGTCACGCTCTCGACCGCCGATACACGCTTTGGTTCGGTGGAATCGCTGGACGACGCCCAGAAGGCCGCCGACCAGATCAAGGCCCACGCTGGCAAGATCGACGCCGTGATCGTCACGCTCCCCAATTTCGGTGATGAAAAGGCGATCGCCAACACCCTTCGCTGGTCGGGCCTGCGCGTCCCCGTGCTCGTCCACGCGTTCAACGACGACCCCGCGAAGATGACCATCAAGGACCGTCGCGACAGCTTCTGCGGCAAGATGTCGGTCTGCAACAACCTCCGCCAGTACGACATCCCCTTCACGCTCACACGCCTGCACACCGACGACCCGCGCTCCGCCACCTTCGCCACCGACCTTTCGGACTTTGCCGCCACCTGCCGCGTGGTCCGAGCGATGCGCGGCCTGCGGATCGGCGCGCTGGGCGCCCGCCCCACCGCCTTCAACACCGTCCGCTACAGCGAAAAGCTCCTCGAGCAATCCGGCATCAGCGTCGAGACCATGGACCTCTTCGACTTCTTCGGGCGCGTCAACAAGCTCGCGGACGCCGATCCGCGCGTCGCGGCCAAGCTCAAGTCGATCCAAGGATACGTCAATACCGGAAACGTGCCGCAACTCCCCGTCATCAAGATGGCCAAGCTCGGCGTGGTGCTCGAAGAGTGGAAGCAGCAGGCCCGCCTCGACGCCACCGCCATCCAGTGCTGGACCGCGATGGAAGAGTTCTACGGCGTCGTTCCCTGCACGCTCATGAGCATGCAGTCCAACGACCTCTCGCCCAGCGCCTGCGAGGTCGACGTAGTCGGCACCGTCGCCATGGTCGCCCTCGCCCGCGCAAGCCAGAAGCCCGCGGCGCTCGTCGACTGGAACAACAACTACGGCACCGACCCCGACAAGGGCGTCGTCTTCCACTGCTCAACCCTGCCCAAGGACATCTTCGTCGATAACTCGCCCGCCATGGACTACCAGGAGATCATCGCGGGAACCGTCGGCAAGGACAACACCTATGGCACGGTCGTCGGGCGCGTCGCCGCCGCGCCGTGCACGTACCTCCGCGTCGGGACCGATGACCAGCAGGGCCGAGTCCGCGCCTACCTCGGCGAGGGACAACTCACGAGCGACCCGCTCAACACCTTCGGCGGCGTCGGCGTAATCCAGGTCCCCCGCTTCCAGTAACTGCTCCGCTACATCTGTCAGAACGGCTTTGA
>OEIV010000699.1_pt1 | contig 17172 bp, 16 predicted proteins | sample 1539231 | NCBI WGS metagenome assembly OEIV01 (sample SAMN03794762, study PRJEB22550) | activated sludge metagenome | feature: wastewater treatment plant; material: activated sludge; isolation source: Wastewater treatment plant of a petroleum refinery complex | place: Argentina: Buenos Aires ...
TCGTATTCCTACGCGGAGTCGGTCAACACCTACGGCGACTCGTTCGCCCGCTACGGTTCCGGCAACACGCTGCGCGATCCCTCGATGGAAAATCAGCAGACGATTGCTGGTCCGTTCGACAATGGCTTCTTTTTCGACTCGGGCAGCAGCGCACGCGGTGGCGACGCGCCCTATATGAACTGACCCGGTCCGCTGTCGTGAGATCGTCGCGGGTGCGTTGCGAAAGCAGCGCGCCCGCGATTTTTTTGATGTGGGGGCAAATTGCCCGGCGTGTCCTCTGGCTCGGCGTCGAGATGATCGCATCATGAAATCCGCTCCGCCAAACTCAGCGCAGAACAGTGGGCTAGAGAGGAAAGCTAAAGCCGGAGCTCAGCGACGCGCTGGCCCAATGCGCTGGCATTCCTACCCGAGCGGTGCTCGACGGGCTCACTAGGCAACCCCAGGTCCAGGCGTCTATAGCTGTTGGTGAGAGTAGGGGAGCTGGAGCAGCCCTGGCCGCACATTCTATGCAGTGGCGAAGAGCGGTTGGATCAAGTTGCTCTGAAACCTGAAAGTGCGGAGTGCTTGCAACTCCATCGATCGCACCCGAGTGTCGTAAGAGGGATTTCTTCGTCATGTCGTCCATAGCCAAGCTTCTCAGCATCGCCGTCGCCGCTGGCGCCATCTCGGCGGTTGCCGCGCCCGCCGCGCAGGCCAAGTGCACGCGCCTCGGTTTCTCCGTGAACGATTACGGCAAGGACGGGCCGACGAAGGACGCCAAAGACCTGCTGGACAAGTACATCGCCAAGTGGGCCACCGAGAAGGGCATCGCCAAGTACACGGTCGGCAAGAAGGACGTGAACTGCGAGCTGTTCCTCAACTTCATCGTCTTCGACGAGCACACCTGCCGGGCCGAGGCGACGGTGTGCTGGGGTGATGGCGGCGCGCCGGAAAAGCCCGGCGTCGCTGCGAAAAAGAGCGAAGCCTCGTCGATGACGACCGGGGCGATCTCGAAGCCGGCCGACGCGGCTCCGGCGGCGCCCGCCGCCAAGCCGGCGCAGTAAGGCACGCTGTTGGAGCGATCCCGTCGATACCGCGATTGAGCGCCCTGTAGCCCGATGGCTTCAGGGCGCTTTCGTTTCGGCGCGGCGCTGCGAAAGCCGGTCGAGCCGCAGCCGGTGCCGTTCGTCGGTGATCAGCATCACGCCGCCGAACACCGCGATGACCACGGCGAGGGCCGTCATCCCCGAGATCAGGAACATGATGAGGATCTGGTACTTGGTGGCTTCGACCGGATCGACGCCAGCGAGGATCTGACCTGTCATCATGCCCGGCAGGGACACGATTCCGGCGGCGGACATGGCATTCAGGATCGGCATCATTCCGGTCTTGAGTGCGCGCCGCGTCACCTGAGAAACGGCTTCGAAGCGCGGCGCACCGAGGGCGAGACGCGCCTCGATCGCCGCCCGCTCGCGCTCGGCGCCGCTCGTCAACGTGTCGAGCACGAGGCTTACGCCCGTCATCGCATTGCCGAGCACCATGCCGAGGATCGGCAGCACGTAGCGCGGCGCGGTGAGCGGCTCGGGCTGGATCACCGCGCCAACGGCGAACACCGTGCCGAGCGTGCCAACGAACAGCAGCGTGCCCGTGCCGAGGCCGAACGACCAGAGCCCGGGCAGTCGCCGCTCCTGGCGTGAGTAGATCTCGTATCCGGCCGCGGCGATCATCACGGCGGCGAGGGCCAGCGTCCACAGCGGCGAGGTCTGCGCGAAGATCCACTTCAGAACCAGGCCGACGAGCGAAAGCTGCACGATGACGCGCAGTGTGGCGACGGCCAGCGAGCGCTCCATGCCAAGACGGAAGGCGAGTGATACGGCGGCATTGACGAGGATCAGGCATGCCGCCAGCGCGAGGTCGACGGCATCGAGGGCAACGTAGCTGCTCATGCGTCGCTACCCTTGCTATGCCGCGCGGGGCCCGGCGCCGTCGGGCCGAGCTGGAGGCGCGCGTCGGCGAGGCGATGCACCTGGGCGGCGTCGTGGCTCACCAGAATGACGGAGCGCCCGGCAAGCGCCTGATAGCGGATCAGCTCCTCGGCGAGTGCGGCGGAAACGGGATCGAGGGCTCCGGTCGGCTCGTCGAGAAGCAGCACGCGCGGCTGGTCGGCCATGGCCCTTGCGAGGGCGAGGCGCTGGCGCTCGCCGGTCGAGAGCTGCGCGATCGGCCGGTCGAGAATGGTGGAATCGAGACCCAGGTCGCCGGCGAGCTTGCGCGCACGCTCGAGCAGGAGCTTGTCGCCGTTGAAGACCGCGCCCGCCGTGTCGGTCCACCACGCCGGCTCGGCGGCGGCGTAGCGAACCTTGCGCCGCCATTCGCTCGCCGGCATCTCGCCGCGCCGCCCTCCCTTATGCGTCAAATAGCCGCCCGCCTCGTCGAGGTCCGCGATGGCGCGAAGGAGGCGCGTCTTGCCGGCCCCCGATGGGCCCTCGATCGCGAGGCATTCGCCGTCGGCGACGGCAAACGACAGCGGCGGCAGGTTGCCTGCTCTCAAGTTCTCGATGCGCAGCATGGGGTGTTTCCGGTTCAAGCCCACATAGCGCAATCGCACGGTTTGCGGAACCCGCCGTCGGGTCTTGCTTGGTCTGCGTTTCGGCGGGCAGCCCCGTTGTGGCGCCCCATTGCTTCCGATCCGAGCCCGGCCGGCGTGGCGCGTGCTCGACGTGCCGGCCGGCAAGGCGGCTGGAACGACCCGGTGCTCATCCGGAATGCAAAAAAGGGGCGCTCGGAGCGCCCCTCTCGCAGGCCCGATGCCGTGGCAAGTCGCGCGGTCAGGAATGCAGCGAGATCTCGGTGATCTTGCCGTCGAAGGCGATGCGGTCGAACGGCTTCAGCAGGCAATCGTCGGCACCGATCTGCTTGGCGCGGGCGATATCCTCGTTGTCGTTCTCGGTCGTCATGTAGATGATGAACGGGTGGCGGTTGGCTTCCATCGAGCGGAGCGCGGAGATCGTCTCGAGCGGCGCCTTGCCCGGCATGTGCCAGTCGACCAGGATGAGATCGGGCATCGCCACTTCACAGCGCATCAACGCCTCGTCGCCGTTCTCGGCCTCGGTCACCATGAAACCGAGGCGCTCGAGAAACGCGCGCGCCACGCGACGAATGACGTCGGAATCGTCCACCACCATGCAATGCTTCATAGGCACGGGCTCCGGGAATAAAAATATGGCCACGGCCGCCCGCCTCTGCCGCGCGGCGAGCGATCCGTGAGAGCAACATCGCGCACATTGCCCCGGGTTTGGTTAAGTTGGCGTTAAATGGCCACGACCGGAGCAATTCGCGCGTGCAATTTTCAATCCAGGCGTGTCGGGCGCGCCCAGGGTACAGGTCTTCGCTGACAGAGCGCGCGCCTTCAATGGAAGCGCGGAGCGCTTCCATTTCGAACGATCAGACTCGGGTCAGCCGAATGGTTTGGCCGAGAGGAGAATGTCGGCACCGTCCTTGAGGATCTCGAGGCGCATACCGGAGGAACCCGCGAGGCGCCACGTATAGTAGGCCTGGACGGTCAAGGCATCGAGGGCCGGGGGCTTCTGCCCGGCGACGAACTCGGTCAGATACTGCGGCGGGCGCGCGCCGACGCCGCGGCAACGGACGAGGAAGCTCGGAGCCTCGGTCGTGCCGCCCATGAGCACGTCGATGTCGCCGCCCTTCGGCAGCGCGGTGATGGCTGCCGAAATAAGGTTCAGCAGCAGCTTCACCTTGTCCTTCGCCATGTGCCCGGCCAGTCCGCGCCAGTTCAGCCTGTGCTTGCCCTGGCCAATCAGCCCATGGGAAATTTGCTCGGCCGTGCCGAGATCGATCAATGCTCCGGCCGAGCCTGCCGCGCCGAATGCGAAGCGCGCAAACTGCAGGCGGGCCGATGCCTGCTCGGTGACGTTTCGAATGACGTCGAGCGCGTAGCTTTTCGATTCGGCGTCGTTGTCCTGGTCGAAAATCTCGAGACCGTTGTAGATGGCACCGACGGGGCCGATCACGTCATGGCAGATCTTGCTCGAGATCAGTGCGGCGAGCTCGAGATCGGTCGGTTGTGCGATGCTGGTCATAAGTATGCCCCCTAGTGAGCGACGCACCGGCGGACCGCGGTTACGCGGCAGGCGGTAGTCTCGACGCTCGTGTTGATCGCGGCTGCTCGAGCGCCAACGCGCTCACGCGAGCAGACAGGGGCCGCTGAATTCCGGCTTGTCATTCGACAGATACATGCGCTTCGCCACGAAGCAAAGCCCCACCCCCCTGATCGGAGAGGATGAGCATTGTGTTTCACGGGGCTTGGGGCGGGCGGGCAACAAACCGGACCTCTGGGCCCGCTCGCGCGAGGCCACACTTTGGCAATAGTTTCCGAGAAATCTGGCGATATAGAGCGCAGAGTTCGAAGGCACTGATTCGCGATTCGCCCGGCTCACTCGCGGTGCGCTACGCGAGTTGGCCGTTGCCGCGTCTCCATCCTGCGTGTGAACGAGGCGCTGGGCGGCGGGTCGCCGCCGTGGTCTAGGAATCGAGAGATGCGAGCCAAATTCCGTTACATCCTTGCCGCGCTGATCGGCGCCGGCATCATGCACACCGCCGCCGCCCTCCCGGCAGCCGCCGCCGAGCCGGCCGCAACGGTCCCCACCGTCGTGGCGCAGGCGAACGACGTCTACCGGTCGCCGCAGAACAGCTATGGCGGAAGCAGCTACGGCTCCGGCAGCACCTACAATTCCGGCCCGCGCGTCGACGACGCCTACCGTCCCCCGGCGGGCGGCGGCGGCGGATATGGCGGGACCTACGACGACCGTGGCCACAACGACCGTGGCTACAACGACCGGGGCTATAGCAACGGTGGCGTGCCGCCGAGCGGCAGCTACGGAGAGCCTTACTCGCCCCCGTCTGCCGACGGCCGTGTCGCCCGCGAATCCTACGACAACCGTGGCCAGCGCCCCGACTACTACGACGACCGCGGGCCGCGCCGGGACGACTTCGACCGCCGCGCCGATGATACCTACTCGCAGAACGAGATTGTCTCCGCTGGTCACAGCTTCTTCGGTTCGATCAGCCGTGGCCTCGCCAACGTCATCGAGCATGCCTTCAAGAAGGCCGGCCGGCCTAACGGCTATATCCTTGGTGAGGATGCCGGTGGCGCGTTCGTCGCGGGCCTGCGTTACGGCGAGGGCAAGCTCTATACGAAGAATGCGGGCAACCACCCGGTCTACTGGCAGGGACCGTCCGTCGGCTACGACTTCGGCGGCGCTGGAGCCAAGACGATGGTGCTCGTCTACAACCTCAAAGACCCCTCGGAGGTCTATCATCGTTTCGGCGGCGTCGAGGGCTCGGCCTACCTCGTCGGCGGCGTCAGCATCCAGTTTCAGAAGCATGGCGACGTGACGATGGCGCCGATCCGGGCCGGTGTAGGCCTCCGGCTAGGTGCCAATGTCGGGTATTTGAAGTATACCCGCAAACCGACCTGGAACCCGTTCTGAGCCGAGCCCTGGCGGCGCGGTGCGACGGACGGGATTGGACGGGCGCTTGAGGAGCTGACGGGTGGGCATGCGAGCCGGGGGGCCGCCGTGCGCCCGGGTGTGATCGTTCCTGTTGGAAACGGTCTCGCTTCCTGCGGAAACGTGTTAGGCACGCTGAGCGATTGCTCGGTCGTGTGATACACGGCTCCGACGGTTGCCGGGCGGGTTCGACCGGGGCGTGGGCACCGAGAGATATTTCGAGGGACGGCGCGTGATCACCATCCAGTCGGCTATGCTCGTCGCGCTGGGCTTCCTGACAGCCGGTTTCTTTGTGCTGCTCGGGCTCCCGCTTTACCGCATGCGCGCCGAGCGCCTCGCCGTCAACGCGCTCAAGGCCAGCATGCCGGTGAGCGAGGCGGAGATCCGGGCCGACAAGGACCGCCTTCGGGCCGAATATGCTATCCGCATCCACCAGCTCGAGACCAAGGTGGAGGAGGCGAGCAGCCAGAGCGCCCGCCAGCGAATCGAGCTCAATCGCCGTGATGGCGTCATCAACCAGCTCGAGAGCGATCTCTCCGTGCTGCGAATCTCGCTCGAGGAGCACGAGAACGCGCGGCGCGTGCTCGAGCAGACGATCACCGAGCGGCTGCCGAAGGTGGAGCAGCGCCTCGCCGATGCGCGCAACCTGCTGGTCGAGCGCGACCGCGAGATCGAGCGTCTCACCAAGGCCGCGACGACGACAGCCGAAGCGCTCGAGGAAGTCCGCCAGATCAACATGCAGCAGAAGGACGAGCTGCATCGCCTCAACGCGACGCTGACGACTCGCCAGGCCCGCAACCGCGACGGCATGGCCGACCCGCGTTTCGACGCCGAGGTGGCGCTGCGGGCCGAGCTCGAGGCGCTGCGGACACGCTCGCGCGAGCAATCCGAAACGATCGCCCGCCTTCAGCTCGCGGCGAGCCGAGATCGCGACGCGGCGGCGGCGCGCGCGGGCGGATTCGGCTTGCCTGGCGACGCGGCCGCTGCTGCACGGCAGGACGACGAGATCGAGCGGTTGCGCGCGAGCCTCGCGGAAGCCGAGATCGCACTCAAGGCGTCGCGCTCCAGCAGCGAGGCCGATGCGGCGGGGCAGAAAACCATGCAGCGCGAGATGGACGCGCTGAAATCGCGCAACCAGGATCTCGTTGCGGAGCTCGCGGGCGTCAAGGCCGCACTGCAATCGTACGAGACCTCGGTGAAGAACGCCGAGGCGATGGCGAAGAACGGTCCCGGTCCCGTCGAGAGCACGACGGCGCTCAAATCGAAGATCGGTTCGCTCGAGCAGTCGATGCAGGCGCAGGGCGTCACGATCCAATCGCTGCGCGCCGAGCTTGCAGCCGCTAACGAGCGGCTGGCGCGGCAGGCCTCCTATTTCCGCGAGGAGCTGCGCCGCCTCGGTGCCGGCACGCAACCGGCGAGCACGGAGCCGCGTCAGCGGACGGGCCCGCCCGCGCCGCAGCCGAAGCCGGCAGCGCGCCGGCAGACGCTCGCCGAGCGCATTGGCGCGCCGAAGCCTGTCGATGCGCAACCAGCGGCGCCAACCGAGGACCGCGCCCGCGTACACGCATACCTCAAGGCGCTTGCCGGTGCCGCCGCGCCGGCGCCCGTCGATGCGACCAGCGTCGTGAGCGAGCCAGTGGTGGAGCAGGCCAAGTCTGCGCCTTCGGGTGACGGTCCGCGCCGCCGTACGAGCCTCGTCGAGCGCATTTCGTCTGCGAGCAAGTCCACGGGCGGCTGAACTCCCGCGACAACCGGGGCGCTTGCGTCCGTCGCTTCTCACCATCACCGGCCAGATCACTTGCCAGATCACCGGCCAGATCACCGGCCAGTGGAACCCTGGCCGTGGAACGTTCGGTCGGCCCTACTCACCGAGTGCGGGGGCTGCGGCGGCCGTGTGCTGCTTCTCGCCAGCGTTGGTTTCGGTGCCGCTGCCCGTGCCGGTGCTGCGAGATAGCGGCACGGTGAACGTGAAGGTCGAGCCCGCGCTGCTCGTCGCTTCCACCCATATCCTGCCGCCGAACTGCACGACGATCCGCTCGGAAATGGCGAGGCCGAGGCCCGTCCCGGCCATGCCGAGCGGATTGGCGTCGAGCTGGTTGTTGGCGCGGACCTGATAGAATTTGTCGAAGATCGCTTCGCGCTCGGCCTCTGGGATTCCGGGGCCGTTGTCGATGACGCTGAGCCGCGCCATGTCGCCGTCGCGCCGCGCGACGATGGCAACCTTGCCGCCCGGCTTCGGGCAGAATTTCTCCGCGTTCGAAACGAGATTGATGATGACCTGGATGAGCCGGTCGGCATCCGCCCGCACCGGGCCGAGCCTGTCGTCGATGCGGATTTCCATCTCCACCCCGTCGCGCTCGAAGATGGGGGCGAGCGAGGCCGCCGCGTCGCGCACCACATGGTCCACGTCGACATCGCGGATGTGCCATTGCATGCGGCCGGCCTCGATCTTGGCGAGGTCGAGGACCTGATTGATAAGGCGCGTCAGTCGCTCGCTTTCCGATACGATGATGCCGAGGAAGGCGCTGCGCTGCTCCGACGGCATGTCGGGGTCGTCCTGCAAGATCTCCGAGAACGAGCGGATCGAGGTGAGCGGCGTGCGCAGCTCGTGGCTGACCGTGGACATGAACTCGTCCTTGAGGCGGTCGGCCTCGAGAAGTTGCCTGTTGGCAGCTTCGAGATCGCGGCTCGCGACTTCGAGCGCGTGTGACTTCTCCTCGAGCTGGCGCGAGTATTCGAGGACGTGCTGCGTCTCGTCGAGGATCTGCATGATCTCGTCGAGCTGCACTCGCTCACCCTTGACCGCCGAGGCGACGGCCACGCGCGCCGACGCGGCGCCGATGCTGCCGGCGACGAGGCGCTCGGTCAGGCGCATCAGGCCGCTGTCCCATTCTGGCGGCTGTCCGGCGGCGACGCCCTGGCGCCGGGCGTAAGCGTTGAACGCCTCCGCCGCGCGGTCGCGGCCGACGTAGCGCGTGGCAAGCTCCAACAGCGCTTGCACGCTGGCCCGTCCGTCCTCGCCCGACAGCACGATGTCGCTGCCCGCGGCCGAGGTCTGCGCGCTGAATGCCTCGACGAATAGCGTCGCCTGAATGCGCTCGATGCGCGTTTGCCGGTCCGTCATGGCGACGGCGAGAAAGCCTCCGACGTTGAACAACATGCTCCAGAAGAGGGAGTGCGAGATGTTGTCGAGCCCTTCGAGTCCGAACAGAGCATAGGGCTTGAGCAGCGCGATGCCGAACAGTCCTTCCTTGATGAAGGAGTCCGGTAGGAAGCCGGAGCGCGCGAAACTCGGCAGCAACAACGTGTAGAGCCAGACCGTGAAGCCGAGTGTCAGTCCGGCGATGACGGCACGGCGCGTGCCGCCCCGCCAGTAGAGCGCGAACAGCAAGGCGGGCGCGAGCTGGGCCGCGGCGCAGAATGAGACGAGGCCAATGGTGACCAGATGATAGGTGTTGCCGACGACGGCGAGGTAGAAGTAGCCGAGCAGAAGAATGCCGATGATCGCAACCCGGCGGATGTTGAGAAGCAGCGAAGTGAGGTCGCGGCTGCCTGTCAGGCGCGTGCTCGAGAACCGCAGCAGCGCCGGCATGATGAGGTCGTTGCAGACCATCGTCGAGAGCGCGATCGTCTCGACGATCACCATCGCCGCCGCTGCCGAGAGGCCGCCCACTAGAACCACGAGCGTCAGCGCGGCGTTATGCTCGGCGAGCGGGAGTGCGAGCACATACGTATCTGCGTCGATGTCTTTCGGCAGCCACATCAGTCCGCCGAGTGCGATCGGAAGGACGAAGAGGTTGATGATGAAGAGGTAGAGCGGGAACAGCCACAGCGCGCGGTTGAGATGCGTCTCGTTGGTGTTTTCGACAAACGTGACGTGGAACTGGCGCGGCAGACAGATGATGGCAGTCATCGACAGCAGCGTCAGCGTCACCCAATTCCCGGCGGATTTCTCCATGCCGACGAGGTGCGCGGTGTTGGCGTTCGCCGCCGCCTTGGCGAAGATGTCGGCGAAACCGTCGTAGAGCGCGAACGTCACGAAGGCGCCGACGGCCAGAAACGCGAGGAGCTTGACCAGCGATTCCGCTGCGATCGCGACGACGAGACCGGCGTGGTGTTCGGTCGCCTCGATGTGGCGCGTGCCGAACAGCACCGGGAAGACCGCGAGCACGAGCGTGACGATAAAAGCCATGCTGTCGGCTGTGATCGCGGTCGCGAGTACGTCCTGGTCTTGCCGCAGCACGACACCGAAGCTCATCGACACGGCTTTGAGCTGCAACGCGATGTAGGGCACGATGCCGACCACGGCGATGACCGTGACGAGGCTGCCGATGGCCTGGCTCTTTCCGTAACGCGAGCCGATGAAGTCGGCGATGGACGTGATGCGCTGGGCCTTGCAGATGCGCAGGATCTTGCGCAGCACGAACCACCCGAGTGTGAAGACGATGGTCGGTCCGAGGTAGATCGGCAAGAAACCGAAGCCCGAGACCGCGGCGCGGCCGACGCTGCCGTAATAGGTCCAGCTCGTGCAGTAGACAGCGATGGACAGGGAGTAGACGTAAGGGTTGGAGACGAGGTAGGTGCCGGTACCGTCGCGGGCCTTGCGGTCGCCGTAGTAGGCGAGGGCGAACAGCGCCATGAGGTAGCCGAGCGACGTCAGGAGTATGATGGTGCCCGACAGCATGCGCTCACGCCTCCAGGCGCTCGCCCGGCGCAGGTGGAGCGGCTCCGCCACTGCGCTGCGGCTCGGCAGGCTCGTTCGCCTGTGCGCGCTCTTCGGGCCGCGACGACTTTCCGCTGGTCTCGACCGCGGCAGCGAGCAGTGCGATGACGAGGCCCCAAGCGGCGAAGATGTAGAGATAGATGACCGGCAACCCCGCCATCATCGACGAGGCGCCCTGGTCGAAGATGCGCAACATCGGCTGATTGAACGCGATCAGCGCCATGAGCGCGACAGCGAGCGTTCGCTCGGGGCGCCGTGGCGGCGCAAGGTTCGGTCCCAATCCAGGAATTTGGCGGTGGGGCATGGCCGCTCCTCGCGCGACGGGGGCTCACTCTCAACCAATCTCAACCGGCGGCGCGCTCCTTCTCGAGCATCTCTTTGACGCGCGCGGCGAGTGCCCGTGTCGAGAACGGCTTGGTCTCGTAGCCGTCGGCACCGAGTGCCAACCCCTTCTCGATCTCCACCTCCCGACCCTTCGCCGTCAACATCAGGATACGGACGTCCTTGAAGCGATTGTCGGCTCGGATGGCTTGGCAGACCTCGTAGCCGTTGCGCTTTGGGATGTTGATGTCGAGGAGGACGAGGTCTGGCGGGCTCGCCTCGACGGCGGCCAGCGCTTCCTCACCGTCGCGGGCGAGTCGGACCTGATAGCCGGCCTGCTTCATCAGGTATTGCAGGGACAACATGATATTCGGCTCGTCATCCACAACGAGCACGGATTTCGCAGGGGCGGTTCCCGCGGGTGCAAGGGTCATTGGCGTTCCTTCCCCCTGCGTATGCCGCTCGTTGCTGCGAGACGGTGCGCACGGCGAAGGCCGCGGCGGCATTCGGCAGGACTGGAAGGAACGATAGCACACGAGGGAGGGGTGTCGCGACGCCGTGTCTCGGGGAAATTTTCCGGCGCTGCCAGAGTGTTGGGGGCGGGAGCCGGCGTCCGGCGGCATGGTGGCGCAGTGCGCGCTCGAATTGATTTAAGTCAAGGACGGCTCTCTAATGCGCCGCAGCAAATCCGTTCCACGCAGTCGGAGTTGTGCAGTATCGTTGACTAAGAACGTCCGGTTTGGGCGTGGCTTTTGTGCACACGGAAGGCCAATACGTGTGGCCTTATCCCAAAGTCAAACTTGCACATCGAGCGGTAGCCACTAGCATCCGCTACTGGGGGAAGGCTGCCGACGATTTCGCCGGTCGTCGACGCATTTATACGGCTAACAAAAAAAGAACGTCGTCAGCTTTCCGTTCGACGTCGCCAAGGGAGGAAGGACATATGCAACCAGTCAATTATGAGAGGCATTGGTCACGGACCAGTGCGCTCATGTGGATCATGATGATCCTATGGGCGATCTTCAGCTTCTTCATCCACATGTTCGTGGAGAGCCTCAACTCGATCGTGATTCTCGGGTTCCCGCTCGGCTTCTACATGGCCGCGCAGGGTTCGCTGCTTGCGTTCGTGATCATGCTGTTCATCTTCGCCAAGCGGCAGGACACCATCGATCGCCAAGAAGGCGTGGCCGAGGAGTGAGGGGCTGACCATGGCAAAAGAATATACGGTCGGAGGCGGCAGCTTCCTCAATAACCTGGGTAAGATCTATATGATCTACACGGGTGGTTTCTTCGGTTTCGTCGCTGTGCTCGCCGTTCTCGAGCAGCTCGGCATGCCCAACCGCTGGATCGGCTACGGCTTCGTGTTCCTCACGATCGCCGTCTACGCCTTGATCGGCGTTCTCTCGCGTACGTCGGAAGTCGGCGAGTACTACGTCGCTGGCCGCTCGGTGCCTGCCTTCTACAACGGCATGGCGACGGGCGCCGACTGGATGTCGGGCGCTTCGTTCGTCGGCATGGCCGGCACGCTCTTCCTGCTTGGTTACGACGGCCTCGCCTTCGTGCTCGGCTGGACCGGCGGCTACGTGCTGGTGGCGGTGCTCATCGCGCCGTTCCTGCGCAAGTTCGGCGCCTATACGGTTCCGGACTTCTTCGCCGAGCGTTACGGCGGCTCGTTCGCCCGCCTTCTGGCGGTCATCGTGCTGATCTCGTGCTCGTTCACCTACGTGACGGCGCAGATCTACGCCACGGGCATCATCGCCTCGCGCTTCCTCGACATCGACTTCACCGTCGCCGTCTACGTCGGCCTTCTCGGTATTCTGCTGTGCTCGATGCTCGGCGGCATGAAGGCGGTCACCTGGACGCAGGTCGCCCAGTACATCGTGCTGATCGTCGCCTACCTCCTGCCGGTGGTCATCCTGTCGGCCAAGAAGTACGGCATCCCGATTCCGCAGCTCACCTACGGCCAGGCGATTCAGGACATCGGCAACCTCGAGCAGAACATGCTCGCCAAGGGCCTCGCCGATGCCAAGACGCTGAAGCCGCACATCAAGCCGTTCACCACCTACGATCCGCTCAACTTCTTCGCGCTGATCTTCTGCTTGATGGTCGGTACCGCTTCGCTGCCGCACATCCTGATGCGCTACTTCACCACCCCGTCGGTGCGTGAGGCCCGCTCGTCGGTTGCGTGGTCGCTGCTCTTCATCTTCCTGCTGTACTTCACTGCCCCGGCCTATGCCGCGTTCTCGAAGCTCGAGGTTTACTCGACCGTCGTTGGCCGCGAGCTGGACCTGCTGCGTCCGTGGATCTTCACCTACGGTAAGCTGGGTCTCGTCAAGGTCTGCGGTGCCGATGCGATCAGCATCGACGCCGTCAAGGCAGCGTGCGCCAAGATCGCTCAGCATCCGGGCGTCGTCCGTCTGCAGGATCTTTCCATCAACACCGACGTGATCGTGCTCTCGACTCCCGAGATCGCGGGCATGCCCTACGTCATCGCCGGTCTTGTCGCCGCCGGTGGTCTCGCCGCCGCTCTGTCGACGGCCGACGGCCTCCTGCTCGCCATCGCCAACGCGCTGTCGCACGACATCTACTACAAGATGATCAGCCCGAACGCTTCGACGAAGACCCGTCTCATCGTCGCTCGCATCCTGCTGCTCGTCGTCGCCATCGTGGCCGCATACACAGCATCGACCAAGCCCGCCGACATTCTGTCGATGGTCGCTTGGGCGTTCTCGCTGGCGGCAGCCGGTATCTTCCCGGCTCTTGCACTCGGCGTGTGGTGGAAGCGCGCGAACACGCCGGGCGCCGTGCTCGGCATGATCCTCGGCTTCGGCGCCACGCTCTATTACCTCGTCGGCACGCGCTACTTCGCCGTGTCGTTCTACGAGATGTGGAGCTTCCTCTCGACCGCGAAGCCGGAGGCTGTTGCCAAGTTCGCCGAGCTCAAGGCCGCCTTCGCGGCTGCGGCTCCGGAGGGCAAGGCTGCTGCCTGGACCGCGCTCGACAAGCACGCTCAGGGCATCGCGAGCTGGTATGGCGTGAAGAACATCTCGGCCGCCCTCTTCGGTCTGCCGATTGGCTTCGTCACCATCATCCTGGTTTCGCTGATGACGCCTGCGCCGTCGCGCAAGGTTCAGGAGATGGTCGACGCCACGCGTCGTCCGTCGGGTGACCTCATCATGTCGGAGAAGGGCTCTGGCATGGTTGGCGGTCACTAAGACCTTGCCTAACTGATCAAGATCCGGAGGGCGGGGCCTTGCGTCCCGCCCTCTTTTGCTGCGACACCCGCCTCTCTGGCAAAACCGCGCCCTGGACCGCCGACGCCGCTCTTTCGTAGCGGTGCCGGAGTTCGCCAGGAACCGCCGAGGAAGAGCCGTGAATCCGACCGAGAGCTTCGCCACCTACTGGTGGTTCCACATTCCGAACCTGCTGATGGCGGCGATGATCTACACCCTCATCGGCCGTTACCTGCTGGAGCTGTTCTTCGCGAAGAAGCAGGACGCGGTCATCCTGAAGGTGTTCCGCACGGTCACCGATCCGGTCGTCAAGCTGGTCCGCCTCATTACGCCGGCCGTCATTCCCAACGGCCTCGTCGTCGTCGCCTCCGTGATGTGGCTGATGGCGGCACGGATGTTCTGGTTTCTCACCGCCGTCACCTACGGCATGCGTCTGACGACGGGAGGCTGAGCCCCATGGACGATATGGATAAACGCCAGGAGATGATGCAGCGTGACGTGACGCTGACGGCGATCGCCGGCCTCAGCCTCGTCAACGGCATGCACTTCTCACCCTGGTTCGACCCGGTCGCGGTGCTGCTGCGCCCGTTCCTCGCCGGCACGTTGCTCGGCTCTCCTCTCGTCTCGCTCTACATCACGTCGTTCTTCCTGTCGGTGATGACGCTGCTCTTCGCCGGTGTACCGGCTGCGCTCTACGAGAGGTGGCGCGGCGATGGAAAGACGTCGCCGACATCGCTCTACATCTGGCTCGTCGCCATGATCCTGCTGACCATGAACGCGCTGATGGCCTGGATCGGCTGAGGTACTCAGGGCGGGCGGCTGGCGGGACACGCGCCGCCCTTTCCGTCCCCGCTCGCCCCCGTCCGCCCCCGTCCACTCCCTGTGCGATCGGTTGAAGCGGAAGCGCCACGCGCCGCCGCCGGTGTGCGACAACACCCGAAGACGGCGCCGGCCGCTCCCCCCTATCCTTCTGCAACCAAGGCAGCGACTTGCGCGTTCGTGCCATTCGGGGGATCATTTCCCCCGCGGGAGGACTTAACGCCCGCGCAATAAGATTGGCCGGGCGGTGTTTCCATGCTTGAGCGGATCGAGATCATGGCAGCGCACTCGGTTGCGCGCGGGTGCGGCTTTGCGATGATCGCAATCGGCACGACAATGATCGGCCTCGTTTACGACCCCGTGCAATCGCTCCAGATCGGCGGCATTCTTTCTCTGCTGACGACGCTGGTGCTGCTCGGCAAGGCCATCAACGCACCGCGCAAGAATTACCGCGATACCGAGCTGTGGCTGCTGCTGCTGCCGAACGAGCGCCCGGCGGCGACCATCGCGCAAAGCGTCCTATCGCGCATTCTTCGCGGCGTGTATCTCAACTTCGCGTACTATTTCGCCAACGGCAGTTGTGTGTTGATCGTCCTGTCGATCGTGCTGGCCGCGTTCGGTACCTCATAGGCCGAGGCGGGATGGCAGATCGGCACGGAACGTCTCGATCTCGCGCAGTGCTCGCCGCAAGCGGGTTTTATCGCGGCCGGCCAACGCCTCGTGCACGACGTAATCGGTGATCGGGCGCCCGGCGCGCGCATCGGCGACCTGCTGCGTCAGGATCATTCCGGCAATCGCGCGGAAGCAATCGATCAGCGTCGTGGCCTCGTCCTTGTCGAGCTTCCCAGCGTCGGCAAGCGCTTCGAGACGGGCCGTCGTCGATGTAGCCGGTATGCGTGTGAGGACGGAGAGCAGCCGCGCACCTTCGACAAGCGGTAGCGTGCCGCGCATCTTGAGATTGATGACGCCCGGCTCCTCGCTTTCGCTCACCTCGCGTTTGAGCAGGCCGAGCCAGTTGAGCGCGACGCCATGGTCTTCCTCTATGCGGTAGAGATCTCGCACGAACTGAGGCGTAGCGGACATCGCATCGAGCATGTGCCGGCGCAACGCGATCGTGAGCCTTTCGGCGCCGGCAACGTGGGCGACGTCGAGCAATACATCGCTGTTGAGCAGATGCAGGGGCTGGCGACGCTGCGTCCACACGTCGATCTGCTGGCGCCATTCGGTGATCGGCTTGCGCCACACCGGATTGGTCGCCATCACGTTGCCCTTGCACAGCGCGAAGCCGATCGCGGCGAGCGTCGCGGTGAGCCGCTCGGCGAGCGAGATGAAATAGCTTTCGACCGCTGGGCGCTGGGCTTCAACATGATCGGCCAGGATCAGACCGTTGTCCTGGTCCGGGAGCAGCAGGTTCTCGCGGCGTCCGCCCGAACCCATCACGACGAGTGCGAACTCGACAGGTGGAGCGCCCCAGCCGTCGGCGGCGAGATCCTCGACGACGAGTGCCAGCGCACGCCTGTGCAACTCGCCGTTGACGTCGCTGAGGAGTGCAAGGATCTGCTCTTCTGGCGTACCCGCCGCGAGAAGGTCAGCGGTGACGTCAGGCAGTTTCGCGAATGCGCGCCGTAGCCCGTCGATGCTGTCGTCGGCGGCCAGCATCGCGGCGAGCGAGAACGCCGGTGTCGCGCCGGACTGCAAGATGTCGCAGAGCGATACGACGCCGAGGAAGCGGTCACCTCGATCGGTGACGGGGAGTGCTGAGACGCGCGCCCGTTCGAGGGCAACCACGGCATCGAGCAAGCGGGTGTCGGCGTCGAGAGGTGCGCGCCGCCCGGGCAGGAGCGCGGCGATGCGCTCGCCGGGCTTGATGCCTCTGGCCAACCAGTCGAGCACGTCGCTCGGCGAGAAGGCGCCTGCCAACCGGCCCTCTTTGCCCAGCACGACGAACGGGCCACGGCCGTTGCGCGCGGCCTCCCATGCTTCTTGCAGCGTCGCCTCCTCGCCGAGCGTCGCTGCCGGAGCGGTGAGACAATCGCGAATGCGGGCTTCGAAGAGCCGTGTCGGTTCCGGCATCGAGGGCACGAGTACGGTCCTGCCAGGGTTCGGGTTGCAGTCCTCATAAAGGTTGCGAGTTACGAATAACGCCGCGCGGGTCGCGTTAGAACTTGTCGCCGAGCCGTCGTTCCTTGAGCATCCTGTCTGAAATCGTCACGGCCTCGCCGAACGTCTTGATGCCGCGGGCCTCCATCACGTCGAGCAGTCTGATCCACAATGCCGCCGTCGCCAAGGCATCGCCGACCGCGGTGTGGCGTCCGGAGATGTCGATGCCGAGGAAGTCGGCGACGCCGTTGAGAGAGTGATCGGGTAGCTCGGGGTGCAAGTAGATGGAGAGCAGCAGCGCGTCGAGCACCGGATTGTCGAAGACGACACCCGCCTCGTCCTGCTTCATGGTCAGGAATTTCATATCGAAAGAGATGTTGTAGGCGACGAGAACAGCGTCGCCGACGAAGCGGCGGAATTGCGGCAGCACGATGCGGGCCGGCGGCTTGCCTTTGACCATGTCCGCCGT
>OEIV010000700.1_pt1 | contig 17156 bp, 12 predicted proteins | sample 1539231 | NCBI WGS metagenome assembly OEIV01 (sample SAMN03794762, study PRJEB22550) | activated sludge metagenome | feature: wastewater treatment plant; material: activated sludge; isolation source: Wastewater treatment plant of a petroleum refinery complex | place: Argentina: Buenos Aires ...
TACTCAGAAGCATTGTCTGTCCTAATTCCTGCCATTTTTGAGGGTCGACTAATTAATGCACAAAACTATCTGTCAAGTATAAGAGCCAAATAAGAACAAGATTAGAATTTGATTAGAGAATATCAAATTGAATAAATAGGTAATTTGATTTGTACAGTAACACCAAAATGCTGTATCGAACTGATATTAAGTTGACCTTTATGAATTCTTACAATATTTCTTGTAAGTGGTAAACCAATACCGTATCCATCATAAGCTTCAGTATTTGTAGCTCTAAAAAAAGGGTCATAGATATATTGAATTTCTGATTCAGGGATACCAATTCCCTGATCTTTAAATACCAAAATCACTTCATTGTTTGTAGAAGCTAAGCTAACTTGTACGGGCTTATTACTTGAATATTTACATGCATTGGTAAGTATATTTGTACAAGCAAGCAAAAGCAATTCTTTATTGCCATAAACTTTCAATTTTAAAGGATTTTCTGGAAGCAAGTTGAAATCAATTTGAATATTATTTTTGGGAATCAGTTGGTTCATGATTTCTTTCGACTGAATAATTAATTCATCTGTTCGAATAATATCAAAAGTTAGCTTATTTTCTTTATACCCTGTTTGTGCTAAAAATAACAATGATTGACTTATTTTGTTGATGCGCTCTGCTTGATTTAATATACGTTGTAACGTTTCTTTATATTCATTGAGGCTTCTTTCTTTCATGAGCGCAACATCGGCTTCTCCTATAATGGTAGTAAGAGGTGTACTAAATTCATGTGAAGCATTGCTGATAAAGTTTTTGTTAGTCTCAAAAGCAATTTCAATTCTATTAAGCAGGCTGTTAAAGGTTGTAGCCAATTTATTGATTTCTCCATTGTCTTTTACTTCGTCTAAACGAAGATGAATATTATCTGAACTTATACTGTTTACTTTTGAAATGATGTGGTTAATAGGCTCAAATATCCTTTTTGAAAAAAAGTAGCTGAGATAAATGATGATAAAAATAGAAATCAAACCACTGCCAATTAATACATTTCTAAGTAGTAGTAAATGATGACTTGCATAGTAATTTTTGGCTGAAATCAATATCAAATACGTTGCATTGGTTTTGTCAAACCGAGCTCCATAGTAAAACACATCTTCGGTTTGATATTTAGCAGTATTTTTAGAATAAACTGATTTAATAAATCCGAGTGGCAATGCTTTTTCTATAGCAATATTATTTAATTCTTCGGCATTGACTATAGGAATAATATATTCTCTTTCTTCACTTAATTTTTCTAGTTGTTCGTGTCTTAATTTTTTTAAAACCTGGGCATTTGTTTCATTTTGATCAAAATAATATTTTTCGGCTACCCTTACTCTTGTTTCCAGTCGTTTATAAAAGTCTGTATAAGAATATTGGTATTGAAAATAGTAAACACTCCCTCCAAAAAAAAGAAGCATCAATGATATTGTACCAATTAAAAATAGGGTGATTTTTCTAATACTACTCATGCTCCTTTTAGTATATAACCCATACCTATTACAGTATGGATCAGTTTTGTTTCATAATTTGCATCAATTTTTTTTCGTAAATAGTTTATGTATACATCAACCACATTTGTACCCAAATTAAAATTTATATCCCATGCATTTTCTAATAATTCTAATCTTGACAATACTTTACCTTTATTTTTAAGTAAGGTAATCAGTAAACGATATTCTGTTGAGGTTAATGAAATCTCTTTTAAATTTCTAGTTACTTTTTTAGCATCATCATCAACTACTAAATCAGCAATCGTATACTTATTCCTATTATCCTTTTCGGTTCCTTTGTCCACATTTACCCGTCTTAGAATAGCTGATATTCTTGCTATCAGTTCATTAAATTTAAAAGGCTTTACCAAATAATCATCAGCACCAGAATTGAGACCTAAAGCTATATTGTCAGAAGTATTTAAAGCGGTTAAAAAAAGAATGGGTGTTGTAATTCCTCTTGATCGTATTTCTTTACAAACTTCTATCCCATTTTTTTCAGGTATCATAATGTCTAATAATATAATATCATATTGATTATCCTGTGCCATTTTCAATCCATCTACTCCATTAAAGGCAACTGACACATGAAAGGATTCTTCCCCTAAACCTTTTTTAATAAAATTTACTACATCTGATTCGTCTTCTACTAGTAATATTGAGGTCATCATATTAAAACTGATTTTTTAAAAAACTATTTTTTAAATATTTGAAACATAGCAAATAAAACATTTTTATTACAGATGTCATTCAAATTTATGAAAAGTGCACTTTAAAAACCCCTTTTAAGGAATATATATTTATTTATTCGTTTGATGCATTTTGTATTAAATTCACATTTACATACCCTTACTACTGAAGTTGAAGCGAAGTTGTTTCATTCGATTTGATACGAAATTCGAGTATTTTTGTTCCCATTTGCGGTAGCTTAGGATCGGCAGGAAAAATAATTTTATACCTGCCTGGTTGCAGGTCTATTGTTTGCTCATTGGCAGCACCAGTCAGCTTCATGGTATAAAATACTTCAAATTTATCACCGTGTTCATATTGCAATTGCACATTTCCAATGGGGTCGCTATTAACAATTTGGAGGGTACCTGGTTCTGGAATTTGCAATTCATATAAAGCACCAAACGACATATCAATGCTAAATTTACTTGCTGGCAAGGTATTAATTTCTACATAGTAAGTGCCTGGGTCATAAGGCAATTTGTCGGCACATTTTTGTAGTACCGTTGCACCTGCTGCAAATCTACGATTCACAATTGCCTTATATTCTACGGTTCGGGTTCTATTTCCTACATAAGCAAAAGAGAGTGTACCATCTGACACTTTGATGGTTACTTTATTGAGTTTATTTGGGGTGATTGTTACGTTGTTTAAATACAAATCGTTATACCCTGTCACAATTACATTATATAAACCAGGGGTTATATTTTGTGCCACCGGTTCGCCCCCTTCTACTTGTCGTCTAAAAGAAGTAACCATACTTTTAGTATTGATGTCTTTAAACACAATTTCAGGGGTGGCAGCAGGATAGGTTTTGCCATTTCTCCCTACAAAGTAAATTTGCACTTTGGTTTCATTGCTGTTTTCTAAATCAATCGAAAATTCTGTTTCTGATTTTACCGGCGTTTTAGCAATTTCTTTTTTAGCCACTGTATCTTTCTTTTTTTCAACAATCCCTAATTCAGAAGAACTAAAACGCAAGATCGCTTTATCGGTATTGGGTTTACGTGGGTCTAGTTTAGGCAATCGATAGGCATAAGAGTAACGCATAGGGTATTTATCTGCACGCAAAGTTCGAAGCGCTAACTTTTTCTTTTCTTCTACTTCAAACCGCAAAGTTGCCGTCTGTTTATTATTTGTGTTGGCGGGTTTTGCACTTTTCATACCCAGCGCAAAGGTCGATTTGTAAGGATAGGCCTTCATTCGCATACGAGGCATGAGATCACTTTTTCTTACGATGGGAACCTCAACCTCAAACCGGAGAGTGGCTGCTTTTTTATTCTCAAAAGCCATTGGCTGGGCATTGAGTTTTACCTTGCTGATTGTTTGAGCTTGTTTATATTTAGCTGCTTTCAAGGTAGGAAATAAATCATTATTTCTTACGACTGGAACGGGAGGCTCTTCTATATCAAATCGTAAGGTCGCTGGTTTGGGCTTATTATTGAGCACGGTAACGCCCTTCATACCAACTTTTTCTGTTGGTTTAATGCTGTAGGGTGTGATACTCATCTTTCGAAAAATATCTGTTTTTCTGACAGCAACAACTTTAGGCAATACTTCTTCTTCGTTTAAATCGATTGTCAAAGAGGGTAGCTTTTGTTGTATAATGTAAGCTGGCTTTAATACGAATTGATCTTTTACTTTAAGTCGATATGGGATCATTTTGATACGAGGAAAAAAATGGGTAGATTTTACTACTTTTATTGGTGCAGGTTTGACTTCTACTTCTCCTGTATCTTTGATCAATGGAGGGTTGGCAAAAACGGTGGGTAAGTTTAAGAGTTTGGGTTTTTCGAGCAAAGGCCTGTTTGCATCTACAATCATTTTTACTGCTTTATCAATGTCAGAGGAGTCAGACACTTTAATAAAATTTCCCATACACTCATAGAGTAAATTGAGCTGTTCATTTTTATCAAGTCCAATAATGTAGGGTTTTACTTTGATCTTTTTTTCGATAAATTCTTTAAAGGTATTACATACATTCCCATTACAACTTTCGCCACCATCTGTTATAAAAATAATAGAATAATCGTATAGTCTGGCATCACTTAATTCGTTTTCAGATGCTTGCCTGAGACTGTATGCAATGGGAGAAAAACCGATAGGGGTTAAGTTTTTTAAACGAGTATTGATTTGTGCTACATTCTGTATGTTAAAAGGCACTTCTAACCTTGTATCTGTACAGTTTTTATCCTGGGCTGGAAATTGTGTTCCATAAGCGCGTACAGCAAATTCCACTTCATTATTGAGGGCATAAACGCTATCAATAATTTTTAGTAATATGTTAGATGCAATTTCAAACCGCGAATATTTTGGATTCCATTTATAAGTCATGCTTGATGAGGCATCGAGTAAAAATAAAATCCGTGATTTTTTTACTGGTTGAGCAAAAAGAAAAAAGGGTACCAGAAATAGCATTCCGGTAAAAAGTATGGTTTTATGATATGTCTTTTTTTTTACAATCATTTAATAATCACCTAGTGTCTCGGGAAGTTGAGCTAATGCAGATGCAAGTTGTTCATCATTGGGTGCAATACCATGCCACTCGTGGGTACCTTCCATAAAGTCAACACCTTTACCCATTACAGTAGTCATTAATATGCAAACGGGTTTCAGTTTACCAAGCATTGATTTTGCCTGTTGAATAGTTGCAGAAATCTGGTCTAAATTATGTCCATCCATTTCCAACACTTCCCAACCGAAAGCGAGCCATTTGGCTTTCAAACTTTCAAGATTCATAACATGTGCGGTGCTGCCATCAATTTGCTGGCCATTGTAATCGACTGTTGCTATTAAGTTATCCACTTTATGATGTGCGGCAAACATCATAGCTTCCCAATTTTGACCTTCCTGTAATTCACCATCTCCATGTAAAGAAAAAACAATGGATGCATCCTGATTCAATTTTTTAGTCATGGCTGCTCCTACTGCTACACTTAAACCTTGCCCAAGTGAACCACTTGCGATACGTACACCTGGTAATTTTTCGTGGGTTGCTGGATGGCCCTGTAATCGAGAATTGAGTTTTCGGAAAGTAGCTAACTCAGCCACTGGAAAATAACCACTGCGTGCAAGTACACTATAAAACAATGGGGAGATATGACCATTTGACAAAAAGAATAAGTCTTGCCCAATGCCATTCATATCAAAATCAGGATTATGATTCATTTCTTTAAAATAGAGACTCACTAAAAAGTCTGTACATCCTAAAGAACCACCTGGATGACCACTTTGTACGCCATGTACCATTCTTACGATATCTCTTCTTACTTGTGAGGCTATTTCAGCTAAATTATGCATGTTGAAATGTTGATGTGAATAATTGATAGTTTGCAAAGGTAGAAGTTTGGCTCGTACTTTGAAAATAAAAAAACCATGCTTTTTACACATGGTTTTTTTTTATTAAAAAGGTAACTTACTTTATTTCGAAATTGAAATTTTATGAATAGATTGTTTACCGTTCATTTCTAATTTCAAGAAGTAAAATCCTGCAGATAATTGAGATACATCTACATTTACTTTATTGGTAGCATTCACTTGCTGACTATGTTGTAAAATAATGGCACCAATAGAATTGGTAAGTGTATAGCTTAATGCTCCTTTTTCGGGTGTTAAGATGGTAAAGTCGGTATGAGCAGGGTTTGGATACACGGCAGATTGCAATGTACTGATATCGTGGATACCTGCGGGTGTATTACCAAGCGCAAAAACTTCAATATCGTCTAATGCAGCTTCAACCCAAGTACCAGGTGCCCCATTTTGCGCACTATCGGTAGCTACAAACATAAATCGTACTTTACTTCCAAGACCTAAATTAGGAATAAATATATTTCTTCTCCAGCTAACATCCGGCTGAAAGGTTCTTTCAAGTTGAAACCAGGTAGTGCCATTATCGTATGATCCGTAGGCTTTCCATGGATCTTTACGTGGACTTGATGAGCTCTGACTGTTTGAAAACCATCTAAAATAAGAGATGAAAGGAGAACTGTAGGATGTTAAATCAATTTCATCAGTAATTAATGAAGTTCTGCCACCATCTACGTCAGCACTTCCTGCTTGTGCATTGGCATTTGCTGCATTCCCAGTTACGGCACATTTACCACTTCCAGTGGTATGATCTGCACCCGTTTGAACCATATCACCATTGGTAGCTGAACTGATAGGAACCGCTACTATCCATTTACCAGCGGTAGCATTATCACTTGGTGCATTGCCAATATACCAATTAGGTGTACCAGCAGTTACATTTTCAAAATCTTGGTGATATTGTTGGTTATAACCGATAGCTAAGAAATGTGGTAAATTTCTTTGTGAAGCAAGAATGGTAAATTTAGATTCTTTAGGTGATGAAGTGGCAAAAGCACCTGCATTATCATACATATTAAAGTAGTATTCATATATTTCGCCCATGGTAGAAGAAGGAAATACAGCAGTGTAATTGGTGCCTGATTTTGTCATGGTGAGTGAGTCAAGACCACCAGCACCTTTTAATCTGTAAAACATTTTTACATTGCCTAAGAATACTGGGAAATCTGCAATAGCATCTGCACTTAGGGTGATTGGTGTACCACCATTTACCACACCTGGTGAAGCATGAGCTAAATCAGAGTTCATCAATAAATAAATACCGTGAGCTGCAAATGCCTCTACGATTTGGGTAAAATGAGGTGTACCATCGTTAAGATTGGCATTGTCGTCGTCATAGGTAAGGGCATCAATCAAGATGTCATAATACACTTGTCCTTCTGCACCATCAGGGCCTGTAGCCAATCCAAAGTTAGATGCAGCAAATAATTTTGACATGGTATCTACAGCATTTGTTAAAGGCATGGTCGCTGAAAGGTTAATGGCATAATCCCACCAAGCACCTGCGATGATTTCACCATCAGCATGTACTTCCCCCACGATGTTTTGTGGATATATTTTAGGATTGATATCATATCTTCTAATCAAACTGTTAGGCTGGTTAACAAAAAAGCCCAAACCAATAAAAGGGTTTTTAATAATACTCATAGCCCAAACATCTGCATAGCCTTCGCCCATTGCACCGTTGTCGAAACTAGAACCTTGTGAGGTCCAGAATTTATCGTTGATGCCATGTCCATATTCATGATACATTACATCACCTACATAAGAAAGAGCGTTGCAACCATTTGCGGTTGTATAAAAATTAATAGAAGTGCCGTTGTAAAATGCGTTGCAATCACCATCTGTTCTGTCTACTCTTGCTGTTAATGCATTATCCATGGTAGTAAACAAAGGGAATTTCAATTTCATGAAATCGTGTATTTCATTGGTATGATAGTATACATTGATATGACGATCTGTTCCATTTGGGTTGGTGGGTTGAAAAGTAACGGTATTGCCATTGGCAACATTAGCAGGTGCATAAGTTGCAACAGTATTACCATTGGCACCTGTCACTACTTTTACATATTTACCTTGTAAACTTATTGTTGGTGTAACTGGTCCTGCTGGAGGTGCCGTTACCAAACCTGTAGCATCTGTAAAATAATTGGTACCACTAATATTGACTTGTAAATTTTTTAATGGGCGATTATCAGGTGTGCTAAATGAATTAATCGGATAAATATCTCCTTTTACGGTAAATCCGATATGAACCACTTTGTTTTGACGATAAAGAATGTTACCATTGATAGCATCTACATAGGTAAGATAGTTACCTGGTGTAACATTATCGTCTTGCGTGTGAACATTTACTACATAAACCAATTTGTATTCAAATTTTCCATCTGTAGGATAAGGAAATATTTTAAGGGAAGGGTCTATAGTGGTATTGACAATAGGGGTATTGATTGATTTTTCTGCATTCAAAATAGCATTGGCAGGTGAAATAGCTGCATTGAGTTGTGGCACATTTCTGTGTGCGTCGAGGGTTACCATCACAATTTTTAAGTCTTGTGAAAAACGAACCCCTACTCTTGACCATAATATTTCATGGCCATTGTGTACTTGTTTAAAATCAACGTTGATGTATTTACCATCATTGTTATTTCTGGTAAGTACCAGTTCATTCATTGGGATATTAAAGCTTTGGAATTCATTTTGGATAAAAGCCAATGCCTTAGCTACCGGATCATTGCCACCTGCTGCATAGGTAATGGGTTCACCAAAAGCACGATGAGGCAAACGGGTGTAATTGCTAAATCGGGCACCCCAAGAAGGATAGTTGTTTTTGAAATTTTTCCATTCAGGAAGTTTTTGCAAATGGGCTGAACTTACACCACTCATGGCTTCGATTGCATCATTAAACGGGGTAATGTTAGGATTCACATCTCCAGGGTGATGTTCATGCGCAAACAAGCTTCCCGAGACAAAAAGAGCTGTTAGGAATAATAAAAAGTTTTTCATTGAATATAATGTTTATTTTAAAGGAATGAAAATAGGACACAATACCCATCCCGACAAATAAAAGAGGTAAATAATCATTGTTTGTCTATTATTATAATTTATAGGGCATTGTTTAGATGTATTCAATCTAATTTCGAATTATTCGTTTAATATTGTTTAAAAAACCATGAAGACAGATATAAAATTCAAGTTTCTTTTGATTTCCATGCTATTATTGTGGAGTATTAGCACCTATGCCCAACCCAAAGTTACTTCCGTAGATAAACAATCCCTTTCTGAAGAAATCGTTTATGAAGGCAATATTCAATTAGCCTTACAATGGAAGGATAAAGAAGGACAACATCTATTATTGACAACCGAAACAGGCATTTACAGAAATGAAACATTTGCTCATGAAAACGATGGACAAGATGCTCAACTTTTTGCCTACCATTATCTTATTACAAATGGCCATGCAGTATTGAAATGGAGAGTGAATGATTTTATAAAAGACTGTCCGGTAGATATAGAAGCTAGTTTTATTAAAAATACCACCAAGGTAACTGATTTGAATAAAGATGGTATCAGTGAAATATGGTTGATGTATAAGTTTGTATGTCATGGAGATGTGAGCCCCCTTGACATGAAAATTATTATGTATGAAGGGATGCAAAAGCATGCCATGCGTGGTCAGAATAAAATAAAAATGTCTCCAACAGAAACCATGGGTGGTACCTATACTTTTGATCAGGCATTTACCCAAGCACCTGCTGTTTTTCGTACTTATGCTACCAGTCTTTGGGCTAAGCATATAACGGGCAAATAATGCCAATGTAGCATCTGATAAAATCCATTTTAAATTGTTCAATAGTTTAATGAATTCATTGAATGTTTATAGGTATTATAGTAATCTTGTTATGGCTGAATCATTGACACAATGGGTTTAATTAGAACATACTACTGGTTGAACCTATCATTTCATTTTATCTAACACTTGAAACATTTTGCTTTTCACTTCTTTTGGGGTACAAGTATAGCCATGTATGATAAATGCAAAGGAAGCCTTTGTACTGTCTTTGAGGGTAATATAGCCTGCATAAGAACGAGTGCCTCCAATATATCCACTTTTCATATTGAGACCATTGATGCTGGGCAAACTTGCATAAAAGGTTTGATGATTTTTTTCTTTGGTATTGCGTTGGAGCATACTTGCCAATACATAGGTGGTGATGCGATTGGTTTCTGCAAGTCCACAACCATCTTTTAATTGCACCTGCCTGGTATTGATTTTTAATGCATTGGCATAACGCATCATAGCCGATATACCCAGCCGCCAACTTCCAGCTTTAAACATGTGACTGGCAATGGTTTTACAAAATGATTCAGCATACAAGTTCAAACTTTTTTGATTGCACCAATACACTAATTGTGCTAATGGCGGTGATACAATACGCGTAATTTCTATTTCTTGTTCATAGCTTCGTATGTTGTTGGTCTTAAAGGCCATTTCTTTTTTGAGGTATGCACTCAGGTCGCGAATAAAATCTTTATCAGGCGTTAATCGTGCCAATTGCATATTTTGGGTAGCTTCTTTAGCTGATAGCACTCCTTTGATATTGTACATACACGATTTGCTTTTCTCTATATAAGCAAATGCTTCTTCTGTGGTGGCACCCTCCTTATGTATCAGCTCTATGCAAAAGTCTTTTTTATTGTCGTAGCCAGCAGTATTGTTTAATACTTCAAATGAACTGGTGGTAGGAACAAGGTTGATTTCAAATTTATTTTCTTTCCAATTAAGGGGATAAATACCCGCTCCATAATAGTTGCCAACATCTTCTTCGAGCCAATCTTTATTGATATTTTCATCTGTATAAATCGACTTATTGACAATAATATTTCCTTCTAATTGTTCGATCCCTTTGCTCTTCAGTGCTTTCACTATTTGTTGAAATACTTTATCCGGTTTGGTGTCATCATATCGATCGCTTCCCAGACTTGGATCGCCTGCACCATAAATGATCAGGGTACCTTTACCCACTTTATCTTGAATAGTTCCTTTAAATGTTACCCTGGTTTGGTATTGATAATTTTCACCTAAAACATATAAGGCCGTGGCTGTGGTAAATGTTTTTAAAGTAGAAGCAGGTGCTAATAATTTATCTTTATTTTTTTCAACAATGACATTCCCTGTATTGATATCTAGCAAGCAAAAACTAATATCAGCTTTTTTCAGGCAGGTATCCTTATCTAATTGTTCAAAAGCATGCAACAAGGGTTGTACCACTGATTGCGCACTGCTTTGAGTAGTGATTAAAATGAAGGCAAGCCATATTACAGATTGAAAGAGGCCTTTTTTCATTTATTTTTTCATCGCTTTTTCAATCGCTTCTGTGGTGATTGGTATTTCTTTAAACAAGTCTATGCAACCTGTTTTGGTAACCCAATAATTATTTTCGATACGGATGCCTATTTTTTCTTTTTCTACATATATGCCTGGTTCAATGGTAAACACCATACCCTCTTTGATGGGGGTATTACGTGTACCAATATCATGTACATCGATGCCTAAGTGATGTCCTAAACCATGATAAAAATATTTGCGACAAGCCCGGTTATCGGGTGTTTCATTTTTAATATCTTCTTTGCTGAGTAAACCAATATTGAGTAATTGTTTGTTCATTTCAATTTCAGCACTTTCTGTTATTTCAAGCCATGTTTTGCCCGGTTTCAGCATTTTTTTTGCATGCATATGAACGGCTAAACAAGCATCATAAATTTCTTTTTGACGTTTGGTAAATTTGCCATTTACGGGTATTGTTCGGGTGAGGTCAGCACAATAATTTCCATATTCGGCTCCAAAATCCATCAATATAAGTTCTCCACTTTTGCATTCCTGATTATTTTCTACATAATGCAAAATACGTGCGCGGTCGCCACTTGCAATGATGCATCCATAGGCATGACGTGTAGCACGATTTCGTAAAAATTCGTGGGTAATTTCTGCTTCAACTTCATATTCAAATACGCCTGGCGTGATAAACTTACATACCCTCATCAAAGCTTTGTGGGTGATGTCGACCGCTTGTTGCATCACCGCCACTTCATTTTTGGTTTTAATGGCTCTAAGCTCTTTTAATAGGATGGCTGCCCGTTCATATTTATGCAGTGGATAGCGCTTCATGAGTTGATGCACATACATTAAATCTAAACGAGGCAAGGTGGTATCGAGTCGATCGTTTTCGTTGGTATCGAGGTATACATGCTCAGCATGATGCATCCATGCTTGTAACATGGCATCGAGTTGATCGAGGTAAATTACGGTTGGGATGCCTGATATTTCACTGGCTTCTTCTTTGGTAAGTTTATGTCCATACCATATTTCCAATGTTTCGTTGGGACGCAAAATCACCAATACCTCACGATATTTTTTATCTAAATTATCAGGATATAAAATGACCATTGTTTTTTCCTGCACAATGCCACTCAGCCATACTACATCACTATTGGGTTTGTCGTGATATACGGCATCTCCATTTTCGGGTAAGGTGGGGTGGGCATGAAAAATAGCTATCGCATTCGATTTCATTTTTTTGACAAATCGCTCTCTGTTATGACTGTAAAGCTTTGGGTCAATGGCGGAATATTTCATATTGAAATTATTAGATTTAAGTAAAATTTGAACAGCGAAGTTAATTAAAAATGATGCAGTAAAAAAACAGCTATTTAAACCACTGTAACTTTATTTCTGAACTTTCCATTTTTTATTGACACCTTCCATTTGTAAAAAGTAAATGCCTTTGCTGAGCGCCTCTACGTTTAATTGATTGCTTGTTTGGTATATAACCTCAGATGAAATAAGTTTACCTACTGCATCAAATAAAGCATATTTTTTACCCACAAAAGCGGCATCCACATCAATGTATAGTGCATTGTTGATCGGATTAGGATATACATGAATGATGGTATTTTCGTCAAGTTGGTCAAGGCCTGACACTACCACCGTTTTGCATATAGAAGTATCTTTGCACCCATTTTGCGTGATTTCCACTGCATAATTGCCAGACAAAGAAGGCGTATAAGATTGAGCCACCGCCCCTGATATAACCGAGTATGGATTGCATTTTAACCATACATAAGAAGCTCCAGTAGCTACAGCGGTAAGGGTAGCACCTGTTTGATTTACGGCATTGTTAACTGTATTGATGGTCAGATTGAGATTGATAACACTATCGCAACCAGTGGCACTTTGCAAGGTATCTTTATATAAGCCTGAGTTGGTAATATTGGTCCCATTAAAAAAGTAAGAGAAACAAGCTGTTTGGTTAAGATTGGTAACAATAGGTGCTGGATTTATAATAGTTACTACCTGGGATGCCGAGTTGTTTGCAGCATCTGTTACCACTACCGTATAAGTGCCAGGACATAAGTTTGGATTATTAGGGCCAGCGGGACCTCCAGTCCATTGATAAGTATAGGGAGGTGTGCCCCCTGTAGCTGTTGCAGAAGCAAATCCGTTGCATAACCCATTGCAGGTTGGTTGTATAACTGTCGTGCTTATAGATAAATTATTCGCCACCGCTGCTAAACAGCAATTGCCTGCGCCTGTAAGAGTTTGTGTACCCTGCCAGCAGCCATACTGTACTTTATGAAAACGAACAATGCTACCAGGATACTGCGCCATAAAATAAGCTTGTATTTGATCTACTGTGTTGCAACCACCCTGATAGGCGTTGGTATCGCAAGAGTAACCACACACGATGGTTGGGTTGCCATTGGCGTTGGCAAGTGGCGAGGTAGGTGCAAATTGTATAACCGGTGTAACACCTACAGGTGCACCATTAATTACGGTGGTAGGAATTACAGGAGCTCCACAATTATTGTTGTTTTGCGAATTGTATCCAGCATAATGTACCGCTGTCACATTGTTGACATAAGCCCCTGAAAGGTTTACAGACACAGCTTCGTAAGAAACAATGCAAATTTTAAGATTGGGCATGTTTACATCTACATTAATATTGAGTGTACCGCCGTCATAATTGGTAAACATCACAATACTCCCATTCGGACTACAAAGTAATTGAGCATATGCTGTACATGAAAATAAAGTAGCGAGGGTAAAAAGTAAAAATATTTTTTTCATAATATAAATTTGATTGAGCTCAAATTTACATTATTTTTTTCGTTTGCTATACTCCAGAAAATTATATTTAATCCACATTTTTATTTCCAATTCGGAAGCAGTGCGGGCATATTGATACTCCATAGGATACGCATTGATAAATGTTTGGGCTTCCTCATCGCTCAATTTGGTTAATTGTATCACCAATTCTTTGGTATAACGGGTGTCAATAAACTTTTGAAATTCATTATTGACAATTTGATTTTTAAACTTTCGGGTATTTTTATGTTTTTTTGAAAATTTCTGGTAAATCGAAGTCACCGGCGACATCACTGATTTTTGTTGTTCGTATTCAAACACATCTTGATAGATGCTTGCCCTGCGTGCCGAGTCTTGCTGATATTGGGTAGGTCCTTTTTTGATGGTAATATCTTTGAGCATGATAGGGGCCGACTTTAAAAATACAGAGCGATAACTTCCATTGTCATTGGCGCTTACTTGTATGATTTTGTTTTTATAACTAAACATACTGAAAACCAGGAAGTCATTTTCTTTGGCTTCTATTTCAAAATAGCCGATATTATTGGTAAAGGTGCCTTCGTGGGTGGTCAGATTTTCAATTCTCACCGTGTTAAGCACTGCCTTTGAAAGTGAATCGTACACAAATCCTTTGTATTGAATCTGTGCTTGAACGTCATTAGCGCAGTACAAAAGGAATAAAATAAGAAGTTTTTTCACCAAGCAAATTTAATGGGTATGAGTCAATCAGGTATGTTAAAAATGGTTATGTCACAATGAGTTCGTAGAAATCAGTTTCGTTTAAATATTGCTGGGCAAGGGTTTGAATCTTTGCGGGGGTAATGGTTTTATAGATTTCAATATTGTTATAAAAGCGTTGTTCGGTAAATCCATTTAAAATCAAGCTTTTCCATCGTTGTATGATATGAAATGAACCATCCAAACCACCTAATATAGAACCTAATAAATAATTTTTTACAAGATCTAATTCTTCATCATTTACCAGTTCATGTTGGAGCAATGCCATTTCTTTGTAAATTTCTTTAATAGCCAGTTCACATACATCTTTGCCTGCTTCAGTGGTAATGATAAAAGCACTGTCATACTTTTGGTTGAGCAACATGCTATGAATGCCATAAGTATAGCCTTTGTCTTCTCTGATATTACTCATCAGGCGAGAGCCAAAATAGCCTCCAAACAAAGTATTGAGCATGATCATGGGTACAAAGTCGGGATGCGTTTTCATAGGAAATGGACGAGCCATTCGAATAGAGCCTTGCACACTCTTTTCGTCGTGGATGATTCTATGTTTTTTATCTTTTTCTGGTTCTACATTATATTGTAGTGATGCCTGAGCCCCCTGATGATTCCAATGACCACTGCCAAAATATTGATTAATCATTTTTTTATCTTCTTCGGAAAACATACCTGCCATAAACATTTTACAATTGGCTGAGGTGTAAAAGTTTTTGACATGTGACAGCAGGTCGTCACGATGAATGGCATCATAATCTTCGGCAAACAAATACTTTCCATAAGGATGTTTAAATCCGAATAAGTACTCATCAATTTTTCGATTGGCGATAAATTCTGATTTTAATAATTGTACGGACAATCGTTGTTTTGCATTTTGCACATAAATGTCAATTTCAGATTGTGGAAACTGGGTATCAGTAAGCAATTCGTATACCAAAGGCAATATTGCCCCTAAATGCTTGGTGAGGCAACTGATGGTTACAGAGCTCCAGTCGGGACCATTGCTCACTTTGACCGAAGCCCCATATTGTTCAAACGTATCATTGATTTGGTAGGAAGTAAGTCGCGAAGTACCACTTTTAAGCAAGGAAGCCACAGCTTGTGAAATGGCATTTTTTGATTCAAACCAAAGCCCCGCATCAAACACGAGCTCTAACTGCAATACAGGCTCTATGGCATCGGTGAGTGAGTAAAAGGGAATGCCATTGTCGAGTTTTTCGACAGATATTTGAGGCAATAGATATTCAAAATCCTGGGGAGAGTATATAATGGGCGTTTGTTGTCGTTGTAATGTCATGTGATGCGATTGTATGGGTTATTTTAAAGGGGAATCGGGTTCGTTGGCAAAATGTTTATACACTTGTTGGTCAACAAAGGAAGGGAAAAATTTATTCATCCACACGGTTAGTTTTCCTTGAGCAGTCATAACCAGTGTTCTTTTTCGTTTTTCGATCGCTTTCAGTATATGCGAGGCACATTCTTCGGCGCTCATCAGGTTTTTTTCATCGAGGGGTGTTTCTTTTTGGGCATTTCCCAGGGCATTCAATGCGGTATTTCTGATATTTGACGCCACAAAGCCTGGGCTCACCCATAGTACATTGACCTGTTGATGCAATAATTCGATACGCAAAGCCTCTAAAAAACCCTGCATAGCAAATTTAGATGCTGAGTAACCAGTACGGCAGGGCAAACCCTTATAACCTGCAATAGAAGAGATACCCGCTATGCTTCCTTTGCTTTTTAACAGATGGGGCAATGCAAATTTGGAACAATAGACGGTACCCCAAAAGTTGATATCCATACATTTACGTAATACTTCGAGGTCAACTTCCTGAAAAAGGGCTCTCATGCTGATACCTGCGTTATTGATAAGGACATCAAGCCCTCCGAAGTGTTTTACGGTTTGATCGATGAAGGCTTTACAATCACTTTCAACACTCACATCAGCCTGTATGGTCAAGAGGTTGGCATGATTGACTTCCTGTTGCAGGGTGCTTAAATGCTGGGCATTTCTACCACATACTGCTACTTTTGCACCTTGTTGCAAGAGGGCGAGGGCCATGGCTTTACCGATACCTGATGAAGCCCCTGTGATGGCTATAATTTTCTGTTTATAAAAGATACTCATGTATTTTGCAAAAATAGTTTAATGATTTGGTTTGTTAGTTAAAATAATTATCCTACATTTGCACTCCCAAAAACAGAATAAACATTCTTTTAGGGTAGAGATCTCGTAGCTCAGCTGGTAGAGCACATCACTTTTAATGATGGGGTCTTGGGTTCGAATCCCAACGGGATCACATACAAAGCCTTCGGCGAAAGCCGAGGGCTTTTTTGTTTTCAGAATGAACCAAACCTAAGTTAGGGTGAATGCAGGAAACAATAAAGACCTGCCACCGATAGGTGAAAGACGGCTGAAGTTTGTAGACACCTACCATAAGGATCATGAAATAATCCCAAGGGGATCACAAAAGCTGTCTAAAAACGGACGGCTTTTTGATTATTACCGATTAAATCTAAAAGACGATGAACTTGCCTGTGGCAAACAGGGAACATCAATCCCCCTCTGGCGCAGGAATGAAGCCTTGCGCTGGTTTCCTATGCCTTTCCCTGATGGGCACAGGAAGCCAATGCACTTTCCTACGCATCATTCCTGCGCCAGTGTG
>OEIV010000701.1_pt1 | contig 17148 bp, 12 predicted proteins | sample 1539231 | NCBI WGS metagenome assembly OEIV01 (sample SAMN03794762, study PRJEB22550) | activated sludge metagenome | feature: wastewater treatment plant; material: activated sludge; isolation source: Wastewater treatment plant of a petroleum refinery complex | place: Argentina: Buenos Aires ...
TCCGCCCCGTCGCCGATGGGGGAATTTAGGCGGAACAACGCCAAAGCCAAGGGGCACATCGTGGTGGCGGCGGCTGGCAACAGCGGCGTGAACACCGACACGTCGCCCTCGTACCCGGCGAGCTACAACCTCGACAACATCATCGCGGTCGCGTCGCTGACCAGCTCGGGGGCGCGTTCGAGTTTCTCGAATTACGGCCTGGTGTCGGTCGACCTGGGCGCGCCGGGTTCGAGCATCGTGAGCTGCTCCAACAGCTCGGACACGTCGTACGCGACGCTGAGCGGCACGTCGATGGCGGCGCCGCACGTCACGGGCGTGGTAACGCTGGTGTGGAGCAAGAACCTGTCGTGGAACTGGCTGACCGTCAAGAACAAGCTGATGACGACGACGCGTCCGATGTCGTCGCTGTCGGGCAAGTGCGTGACGGGCGGCGAGGTCAACGCGAACAACGCGATCCGTTGAGCGAAGGAACCCGCCGATCTGAGCGGAGGATCGAACCCCGGGCCGACAGGCTCGGGGTTTGTTTTTTGGGGGAACGTGGGAGTGGGCAGTCGGGAATGGGAGGTGGTTGAGATGCGGAGAGGTCAGGAAGCGACTACGGCGCCGGGCGCTCGATCTCGTCGATGGTGGTTCGGCGGAGGACGATCGGGCCGCTGGGCGTGTCGGCGACCGCTTCGCGTACGTCGCGCCGGACCTCGAGGCGTTCGCGCAGGTCGGGGGTGACGTCGGTCTTGACGGCTCGTGTGATGTGCCCGACGAACTCGCCGAGCGAGCGCATCAGGCTCTTCTCGGCGGGCGCGGGATCACGCGGCGAATCGGGCATGGGGAATGGTACGCGCCGGCCGGCCGGGCCTACGGCGTGGACATGCCGGGCATCTCGAGAAGCTCGATGGCGAATACGCGCCAGCCGCCGTCGGGCTCGCGGCGCCAATCGACCCGCCACGTGGAGCGGTGGGGGATGGCGTAAATCTCGGTGGTAACGCTGACGTTGAGGCGCGAGGAGGCCTGCGTGCCGCTGGTGGTGATGTCGTTGCCGGTGATGCTCCAATCCTTGAGCTTGTAAAGCCCGCCCAGTGATCGACGGACCTGCGCGAGCGTGGCGGCCCGATCCAGGGAAGTGTCGGAGGTGATCGTGCCGACCTTGAGATAGAGGGTGAGGTCGTCGGCGAGCATGGGGGCGAGGGTGGGCTCGTCGGCTCTCGCGGTGGCGTCGACCAGAGCAATGGAGAGGCCGCGGACCCTCTCGCGGTCGGTGGTGACGATTCGGGCGGCGAACCAAACGCCGACGGAGAGCACGAGGGCGGCGGCGATCGAGGCCAGCGCGGGCGTGATCCGCCCCTTGCGGTTCATGAGCGTGAAGCCGATCGCGCCGGCGAGTATGAGCGCCCCGATCAGCGGCCAAGGGTTCTCGAAAAGGAAGCGCTCGAACAGCGACGCAAAGCCCAGAGAGAGCGGGGGAGCCTGGGGTGGCATGAGCATCGCGGGGGTTTGGACGGCGAGGGGCGACATGAGGGACGGAGAGGTTACCACCGAATTCCGTCGGGGTTGCGTTCGGCGTGTGGAAGGCGATTTTCCAGCGGGAGCGGCGCGGTTGCCGATCCTGAGGGATCGCGGCCGACCTGCCGCGTGATGTCGCGCGCTCGGAAGGAACCATGACGACCAACACCGGAGCAGAGAGACCCGCCGACCCCGCGCTGCTGTCGCGCAACTTGGCGGCGATCGCGCGTCGATCGCCCATCGCGGCGCGGGCGATCGCGGCAAGTCCCGGGCGCGAGGGAGCCGCGTTCCTGCAAGCTCCCGATGGCGGGCTGACCGGGACGATCACGGACGCGGGCGTGATGCGCCGGTTGGGGAGCGCCCACCGCCCGATCGAAGAGGGCAAACGGCTTGCGGACACCGTCGCGATCGAGGGCAACGCGGCGTCGGTGGTGCAGGGCTTTGGGCTGGGGCATCATTGCCGGGCGCTGGCGGAGCGGCTGCGTTTCACGGGCGTGATCTTCGCGTTCGAGCCCGACATCGGCCTCTTGCGAGAGGTGTTGTCGCGGGTTGACCACAGCGACTGGATCGTGCGGACTAATTTCGTGCTGCTCACCGACGCGGACGACGCGGGCGCGATCGCGGCGGGGATGTGCGGCGTCGAGGGGCTGGTGGTGCTGGGGACCAGGCTGGTCGAGCACCCGGCGAGCAAGGCGCGCCTCGGCGACAGCGCCGATCGATTCGCGGCGCGCCTGGCGGAGGTCGTTCGATCGGTGCGCACGACGGTGATGACGACGATGGTGCAGTCGCCGATCACGTTGCGGAATCTGGTAATGAACGCGGATTACTACGCCGCGTGCCCGGGGATCGCGGACCTTTCGGGTGCCGCAAAGGGCAAGCCCTCGATCGTGGTGGCGGCGGGTCCGAGCCTGCACCGGAACATCGAGGAGCTATCGCGCCCGGGCGTGCGCGACAAGTTTGTGATCATCGCGGTGCAGACGGTGCTGAAGACGCTGCTGGAGCGCGGGATCAGGCCGCATTTCGTGACGGCGCTGGACCACGCGGACCTCAGCAAGCGGTTCTATGAGGGACTAGGAGAGGAAGACGTCGAGGGCGTGACGCTGGTGGTCGAGGCCAAGGCCAACGCGTCGATCCTCGAGGCGTTCCCGGGTGAGGTGCGAGTCGCGGGAGAGCCCCTGCTCGACACGATGCTTGGGGCGGGCTTTGCGCGCGAGCGGGGTGAGATCACGCCCGGCGCGACGGTCGCGCACATGGCGTATTACCTGGCGCGTCACCTGGGCTGCGATCCGGTGGTGCTCGTGGGTCAGGACCTCGGGTTCACCGACGGGCAGTACTACCACGCGCACGCGGCGATCCACCAAGTGTGGTCGAACGAGCTCAACGACTTCAACACGTTGGAGATGCTGGAGTGGCAGCGGATCGTTCGCTCGCGATCGATGCTGCACCGCGCGACGGACGTGCTGGGACGCCCGATCTATACCGACGAGCAGATGACGACGTACCTGGCGCAGTTCGAGCGGGACTTCCTGCACGACGCGCAGCGGGGCCTGTCGGTCGTTGACGCGACCGAGGGCGGCGTGCGCAAGCGCCACACGGGTGTGATGACGCTCCGCGCCGCCATCGAAAAGTTCGCGGGCGGGACGGTGGAGCTGCCCCGCGCGCGGGGCAAGGGCGTACTCGCCGAGGCGACGCGCGAGAAGCTTGTGTCGCGCCTGCGCGAGGTGCGCCAGGAGACCGGACGGATCGAGGTGCTGAGCGATCAGACGGCGGCCCTGCTCGATCGGCTGTCGCAGGTGCTTGACGAGCCGCGCAAGGCCAACAAGATCATCGGCGAGGTGTACGAGCTCCGCGACCAGGTTCACGCGTGCGCCGCGGGGCTGGCGCTCGTGCAGTTCGTGAACCAGACGGGCGCGCTCAATCGCTTCAAGGCCGACCGCGCCATCGAGCTGGAGGACGGTCTGTCGGAGCTCGAGAAGCAGAAGCGGCGCGTGGCGCGCGACACCACGAATGTTCGTTGGATCGCCGAGGCGGCGCGGCACGTGGGCGAGTTGCTGGACCGGGGCATCGAGGCGCACCGCGGCGGCACGAAGCTGACGCGCGAGCGGGCCGCGGGCGTCGAGGTGACACGCGAGGCGGTTAGGGTCGTCGCGCATGTCCACGTCGACGCGGCGCGTGGCGGGCTGGGGACCGCGCGGGACCTCGCCATGCCGATCGCGGGTGGCAAGAACGCGTTGCAACTGACGCTCGCGCGCCTGGCGCGGTCGCGCCGTCTCGACGGCGTGGTCATCACGAGCGACGATCCGGATCGCACCCGCGCGATCGCGGGGAGCGAGGGGCAGAACGCGACCTTTGTGAAAGCGAGCGGACCCGCCAGGAGGCTGGTCGAGGTCGCGCGCCTGACGGCGAGGCGGTCGTGGCGCGGCGGGCTCGGCAACGCGAGCGTGTTCGACGAGGTGTTCGATCCGGCGATCGCCCGTGCGGCGATCGAGGCGAGCGGCGCGGCGGCAATCGCGCCCGTCGGCGCGGATTGGGCGCTGGTCGACTCGGCGATGATCGACGCGTGCATCGAGCGGCACGAACAGAACCCCGCGGCGATGGGCCTGGTGTTCACGCCCGCGGCCCCGGGTTTGGCGACGTGTGTCGTGGGCGCGGCGCTGGTGGCCGAGCTCGCGGAGAAGGGCGAATCGGCCGGAGTGTTCGGAACGATCGGCGCGCTGTTGGGCTACATCCCGATCGCGCCGCAGGCGGACCCGATCGCGCGGAGCGCGTGCGTGCCCGCGATCGCGCCGGTGCGCGACTGCACGGAGCGATTGATCGGCGACACTCCCGCGGGAGTCGATGCGCTGCGCTGGGTGTTGCATGAACTCGGCGCGCGTGGCGCGACGGCGTCGGCGGAACTCGTCGTGTCGACGTTGGCGATGCGGGCTCGCGCGTATGCGCCGGAGATCCTGACACTTTCCCTGACCGGGCGCCGGCGGACGGGCGGCCTGCGCGGTTCGTGGCTGGGAGAGCCCGGCAACACCGGGCTGGCGCTCGAACGCGCGATCGGCGCGATCGACACGTTCATGCACGCGCACGGCGATCGCCGCGAGGGTGTTGTCGTGTCGCTCGAGGGCGCGGGCGACCCGCTGCTCTATTCGCGCTGGCGCGAAATCGTGGCGCACGCCAGGGCGGCGGGTGTGGCGGCGATCCACCTGCGCACGGAGCTCCTGTGCGATCCGCACACGCTGGAACTCGTGCGCGACGCGGGCCTGGACGTGCTCTCGGTCGATCTGCTGGCCGACAAGAGCGAGACTTATCAGAGGGTCACCGGACTCTCTGAGCACGCCCGTGCGGTTGAGAACATCGAGTCGCTGATCGCGGCCCGGGGCGAGGGGCGCGGGCCGACGTGGATCGTGCCGCGGATCACGCGGTGCGACGAGGTGTACGAGGAGATCGAGGCGTTCTATGACCGCTGGATCATGCGGGCCGGATGGTGCGTGATCGATCCCATGCCGCGGGCGATGGAGGGTGCGCGGATCGCGCCGCTCCCGCGGCCGGGGAACATCGAGGCGCGCGACCTGTCGACGCGGGCGTTTGTCGAGGCGATTCCCGGGGTGCTTCCGCTCACGCCGGCGCAGGCGGCGGGGCTCATCGAGCAGAAAGCGACGCAGCATGAACCCGCGGCGTGAGAACACTGGTCACTTGCAGGGAGATCCGAGCGCGATCGCCATCGTGCTGGCGCGCGCGGGGAGCAAGGGCGTCCCCGGCAAGAACACCGCCATGGTCGCGGGCCGGGCGTGCGTTGCGTGGACCATCGAGCACGCGCAGGAGACTTCGGGCATCGGGAGTGTCGTCGTTTCGACGGACGACAAGAAGGTCGCGGAGGTCGCGCGGGCGATGGGCGCGGGCGTCGTAGAGCGGCCGGCGACGCTGGCGAGCGACACGGCGTCGGTCGACGACGCGGCGCGCCACGCGCTGGCCGAGATAGAGAAGGGCACGGGAAGCTCGAACGCGCCGATCGTCATTCTGTACGCGAACGTGCCCGTGCGCCCGCGCGATCTGTCGCGACGGGCGATCGGGCGACTTGTGGAGACGGGCGCGGACTCGGTGCAGAGCTTCTCGCGCGTCGGCAAGCATCACCCGTGGTGGATGGTGCGCGTAGGCGAGCACGGCGAGCTCGCCGCGTGGGAGGGCGACACGCTATTCCACGGCGTGTATCGGCGCCAGATGTTGCCGCCGGCGTTTGTGCCCGACGGCGGTGTGATGGTCGTGACGCGGCGTGCGCTCCTGCGCGAGATTCCGGGCGTGCCCGACGGGCCGCACGGGTTTCTCGGGCGCGATCGGCGCGCGATCGAGACCAACGAGGGCGACGTGATCGATATTGATGCGCCGATCGACCTGGTCGTCGCGAACGCGGTGCTGTCGTCGCGGTCCGCCCCCGGCGCGGGGATTCAACGTTGTGTGATGGAGAAGTCGGCATGAAGATCGGCGATCGCAGCATCGGCGAGGAGTTTCCGCCCTACGTGATCGCGGAACTGGGCGTGAACCACGACGGCTCGCCGGAGCGGCTGATGGAGCTCGTGCGCCTGGCGGCGGGGACCGGCGTGGACGCGGTGAAGTTCCAGTACTTCGAGGCCGAGCGGCTCATGAGCCGCGCGTCGCGCCTGGCGAAGTACCAGGAGGAGTCCGGCGAGCGCGACCCGATCGAGATGCTGCGCCGCCTGGAGACGCCGATCGACGCGCTGATGGCGGCGGGCAGGCTGGCGCACGTGCTCGGGCTCGACGCGATCGTGACGGTGTTCAGCGTGGAGTTGTTCGAGTCGGCACGCAGGTTCCGCTGGGATGCGTACAAGACGGCGTCGCCCGACATCATCAACCGTCCGCTGTTGCGAGCCGCGATGGACACGGGTCGGCCGGTGATCGTGAGCACCGGTGCGAGCACGATGGACGAAGTGGAACGCGCGGGGTCGTGGCTCGTGCCCGCCTCGGCGCGATCGATGTTCCTGCAGTGCGTGAGCTCGTACCCCGCGCCGCCCGGGGAGCTCGGGATCGAGGGGTTCGTCGCGATGCGCGATCGTTTCGCGGGGTGCCCGACGGGATACAGCGACCACACGCCGGATGTTGAGACCGGCGCGAGGCTGGTCCGCCTCGGCGCGTGCGTGCTCGAGAAGCACATGACGTACAGCAATCGCGCCGCGGGCCCCGATCACTCGGCGTCGCTCGAGGCGGGCGCGATGCGCCGCTATGTCACGCTCGCGCACGCCGCGTGGGAGCACGTGTCAGCCTACGGCGTCGACGAATGGCAGGGCGAGCGGAGCAAGCGTGTGCTCGATTGCGAGCGCGACGTGCGAAGCGTCTCGCGCCAGTCGATCGTGGCGGCCAGGGCGATCACACGCGGGAGCACGATCACGCGCGACATGCTCACGATCAAGCGCCCGGGCGCGGGGCTCGAACCCTGGATGATTGAGAGCGTGGTCGGACGCGTCGCGGCTCGCGATCTCGTGCCCGATCAGCCGATCAACGAGGCGGACCTCGCGTCGAGCGCCGCGTTGAAGGCGTCGGCATGACGGGCAAGCGTCCGGTCGCGGTTGTCACGGGTTCGCGGGCGGATTTCGGCCTGCTCCGCCCGGTCTTGCGCGCGATCGCGGCGCGCGAGGAGCTCGAGCTTCTCGTGTTCGTCGCGGGCTCGCATCTGGTGCCGCCCGCGACGACGCTGCGCGATGTGAAGGCGGAGTTTCACGTCGCGGAGCTGATCCCGATGCAGACGGTGGGGCGCGTCGGGCGCCTCGCGGACGCGGAGAGTGTCGGGAAGGGCGTCTCGCTCACGGCCCGAGCGATCGAGCGGCATCGTCCCGAGTGGATCGTCGTGCTGGGTGATCGCATCGAGGCGTTCGCGGCGGGGTCGGCCGCGGCGGTCGCGGGAGTTGGTCTCGCGCACATCCACGGCGGGGACCGGGCCGAGGGCGTGGCGGACGAATCGATGCGCCACGCGATCACGAAACTCGCGCACGTTCACTTCGCCGCCAGCCGCGAATCGCACGATCGCATCCTGCGTCTGGGCGAGCCCGACGAGCGTGTGTACCTGGTTGGTTCGCCCGCGATCGACGAGCTGGCGTCGATGGAGATGATGAGTGAGGAGACGTGGCGCGATCTTGGCTCGCCGCGGACGCTGGCGCTCCTGCACCCCGCGGGCCTAGGCGACGCGCGCGAGCGTGCGATCGCGGCGGCGGTGTTCGACGCGGCGATCGAGTCGCCGCCGGTGCTGGCGCTCATGCCTAATCTTGATCCGGGGCGTGATTCGATCATGGGCGAACTTCGGGAGCGTGAGGCGCGCGGGCTGGTCCGCGTGATGGAGCACGTGCCGCGGGCCGCGTTCATCGGGCTTCTCAAAAAGCTCGCGTCGATCGGCGGCGTGCTGATCGGCAACAGCTCCGCGGGGCGGATCGAAGCGGCGGCGGTGGGGCTGCGCGTGATCGACGTCGGGCCGCGACAGGCCGGGCGAGAGCAGCCCCCCAACGTGACGCACGTCGGGGAGAGCGAGCTAGCGAGGCTGGGCACGCTGGTGCGCGAGCGGCCGTCGAGCGTGCCGACCTCGCACCCCTTTGGCGATGGGCACGCGGGCGAGCGCATCGCGGAAGCGCTGGCGAAGATCGACCCCACGCAAGAGGGGTTCACGCGCAAGCGCAACGCGTACTGAGCGGGCGAGCGCGGCTCTTTCTCGACTCCTCACTGCCTGCTCCCGTTTCCCCATTCCCACCGATCTCGGCTGGTTGGCTTTCGCTAACCGGGGGCGCGGGCGCATAGGCTCGCCTCATGGTTGAGATTTCTGTTTCGTACGCCGGCAACAAGAAGTGTGACCTCAAGCACCCCGAGGGCGCGACACTCCGCACCGACGCGCCGCGCGACATCGGGGGCGATGCGTCGGCGTTCAGCCCGACGGACCTTGTCGCCGCGGGGCTCGCGTCGTGCATCCTCACGACGATGGCGATGTTCGGTGAGCGACACGGGCTGGACTTGTCCGGCGCGACGGCGAAGGTGGAGAAGCACATGAGCACGCCGCCGGCGCCGCGCAGGATCGCGCGCCTGCCGGTGGTGGTGATGATCCCCGCGGGGCGCGTGCCGACGGAGATGCGCGAGCGGCTGGAGAAGGCGGGGAACGCGTGCCCGGTGCACGCGAGCCTGCACCCGGAGATCGACGCGCCGATCGAGTACAGGTATGGGTGAGCGGTGCTTCGCGCCGAGATTCCGGTACATTGATGGGGCATGGGTGAGGGCGGCTTGCAAAGCTCGAGAGCGGTCGATCGCGCGTATTACCACGCAACGATTGCGGACTTGCTCGCGCACAGCGACAGCCACATCTTGGGCGAATTGACGCGACGGAGCCTGTTCGCCGTTGAGACGACGCAACGGGCGGCTTGGACCGAGCAGATCAGCATTGTCCGAACAGCGTTCGGGTCGCTCGCAAGGCCCGGCAGCATTTACTTCGAATACACCGTTCCCCGTGTTGGGCGACGGATTGACGTATTAGCTGTTGTCGGGCACATTGTCTTTGTGATTGAGTTCAAAGCCGGCGAGCAGGAGTTCTCGGCCGCCGCGATCGAGCAAGCGTGGGATTACGCGCTCGATTTGAAGAACTTCCACAGCACAACACATGACAGGACAGTCGCGCCGATCGTTGTGGCCACCCGGGCGCCCTCCCGGGCGGCGCTCGTGTCCGTCGCTCGCGATGACGATGGCGTGTTGAGGCCGATATGTGCGGCGCCTGAGGACCTTGGCTCGATTATTGAGCAAATCCTGGAGTTCAGCGGAGGATCGCCCATCGACGTGGCGGCGTGGGAGCGCGGCCGCTATTCACCGACTCCGACGATCATCGAGGCCGCCACGGCTTTGTACGGCGGGCATTCTGTTGAGGAGATTTCTCGGAGCGACGCCAGCGCCATCAACCTTACCCGAACGTCGGAAGCCATCGCGAGCGTTGTTCGAGACGCTAGAGAACAACGACGAAAGGCAATCTGCTTTGTCACGGGCGTACCGGGCGCTGGAAAGACACTGGTCGGCCTCAACATCGCGGCGTGCCACATGGACAGAGCGGCGGAACTCTACAGCGTATTTCTGTCGGGAAACGGGCCCTTGGTCAACATCCTGCGCGAAGCTCTCGCTCGCGACAAGGCCCGGCGGGAGGTCGAGCAAGGTGGCAAGCGATCGTTGACCAAGGCTCGAAAAGCCGTCGAATCGCTCATTCAAAACGTCCACCATTTTCGCGACGACTGCCTTAGGGATGAATCCCGGCCGCCCATCGAGCATGTCGCGCTCTTTGACGAAGCGCAGAGAGCATGGATGCGTGAGCAGACCGCAAAGTTCATGCGCCAGAAGCGAGGACTTACGGAATTCAACGTGTCCGAGCCAGAGTTCCTGATCTCATGTATGGATCGCCATTCGGATTGGGCTGTCGTGGTCTGCCTCGTTGGCGGCGGCCAGGAGATCAATACGGGGGAGGCGGGCATCAGCGAGTGGATTGACGCCGTCTTGCGGTCGTTCCCTCACTGGCAAGTCCACGTCTCGCCAAGGTTGGAGGATTCTGAGTTTGGGGCGGGCGGTGAATTGCGCAAGTTGAGCTCGCGTGGCGGCGTGCATCTGAACACCGACCTGCATTTGGCGGTTTCTATGCGATCGTTCCGGGCCGAGAATGTCTCAAAGTTGGTGAAGCAAGTGCTGGATCGCGACGCGCCTGGTGCGAAGGCGACTCTGTACCAACTTCAAGATCGATATCCGATCGTCATCACCCGCGCTCTGGCGAACGCGAAGGGCTGGTTGCGGTCGAAGGCAAGAGGCAGCGAGCGGTATGGAATGATCGTTTCTTCGCAGGCGCAACGGCTGAAGCCACACGCGATAGACGTGCGGGTGGACATCGACCCCATCCATTGGTTTCTCGACGCGCGTGACGACGTCCGGTCCTCGTACTACCTGGAAGATGCCGCGACCGAGTTTGATGTTCAAGGGCTCGAACTCGACTGGTCGTGCGTGGTGTGGGATGCGGACTTCCGCCATACGGCACACGGTTGGAAGCACTGGTCTTTCAAAGGCAGCCGCTGGCAGCGGATCAACGATGAGCAGAGGCAGAAGTACCTGAAGAACGCGTATCGCGTGCTCCTCACCCGCGCGCGCCAAGGCATGGTGATCGTGATCCCGCCCGGAGATCCGGTCGACCAAACCCGCCTTCCAGAGTTCTATGACCCGATCTTCAACTACTTGCGGGACATCGGCTTTGAAGTGATTTGATCGTGGCGGGGCGGCCCGGATTGCCGTCCGGTCCCCCCCCCCCCCCCCCCGGAACCCCCCCCTCCCCCTCCCCACACCTGCGGCCCATGCCCCCCCCCTCCCCCCTCACCCAGGGCATCCTCACCAAGCGCATCCCCTGCTGGCCGTTCGCCGACCCCAAGGGACGCCACACCATCGGCTGGGACGAGTACGCCGCCACCGGCGGGCACGTCGGCCTGCGCAAGGCCCTGGCCATGAAGCCCGATGAGGTCACCGAGGAAGTCAAGAAGTCCCAGCTCCGCGGACGCGGCGGCGCGGGATTCCCGTGCGGCTTGAAGTGGACCTTCCTCCCCAAGGTCACGGTCGACGCCTCGGGCAAAGAGAGCGACGCCGGGCAGCGATACCTCGCCGTCAACGCCGACGAGTCTGAGCCATGCACCTTCAAGGACCGCATGCTCATCGACTTTGATCCGCACCTGCTCCTGGAGGGCATCGCGATCTGCTGCTACGCCTGCCGAATCCGCACGGCGTACATCTTCATCCGCGGCGAGTACCACCACCAGGCCAAGGTCCTCGAGAAGGCGCTCGCCGAGGCCTACGCCAAGGGCCTCTTCGGCAAGCAGGGCTTGTTCAACGGCTCCATGACCGGCAAGGGCGAGAGTTTTGCGGTCGACTGCTACGTTCATCGCGGCGCCGGCGCGTACATCTGCGGCGAAGAGACGGGCCTGCTCGAGGCGCTCGAGGGCAAGCGCGGCTGGCCACGCATCAAGCCGCCGTTCCCCGCCATCAAGGGCCTCTTCGGCAAGCCGACGATCATCAACAACGTCGAGACTCTCTGCCACCTTCCCAGCATCATCGAGAACGGGGCGGACTGGTTCTGCAAGCAGGGCGTGACGAGCACGATCGGCGGGCCGCCGAGCTTCGGCACCAAGCTGATGGGCGTCTCGGGGCACGTCAACCGCCCGGGCGTGTACGAGTGCGAGCTGGGTATCCCGCTGCGCACGCTGGTCGAGAGCAAGGACTACTGCCAGGGCATGCGCGGCGGAAAGAAATTCAAGGGCGCGATCGCCGGCGGCATCTCCATGGGCGTCCTCGGGCCCGACCAGTTCGACGCCGAGATGGACTTTGATATAGGCCGCAAGTACAACGTGCTGGGCCTGGGGACGGCGTGCCCGACGGTGTTCGACGAGGACACGGACATGGTCGCCGTCGCGCGGAACATCGCGCGGTTCTTCAAGCACGAGAGCTGCGGGCAGTGCACGCCGTGCCGCGAGGGTAGCGGCTGGCTGTATCAGCTCATGACGCGAATCGAGGGCGGCGAGGCCAAGACCAAGGACCTGGATCTGGCGCTTGAGGTCGCGACGAGCATGGGGAGCATGCCGGGCACGACGATCTGCGGCCTGGCGGACGGCAACAACTGGGCGATCCGGACGATCATCAACAAGTTCCGCGACGAGTTCGAGAAACGCGTGAAGCCGACCTTTGTGCCGGTGAAGATGACGGTGGGTGCGGGCGCGAGAGGGTGAGCGCCTCTTTACGGCCCCGTTTGTCACGCCGACGATGAGCGAGTCCGCGGGTGAATCACAGCGTCGTCTTCGCCCGAGTTCTCGATCTTCGTTCGAATTGCTCGTCGGCGGTGAGAATGGCACGGCTTGGGACGGAGCCTCGTTTGACGCACCCGAATGGGGGTTGACGTGCGCTGGCAGTGTTCGGCAGAATAGCGGCATGCATCTGTACAAGCCGGACCCGAAAGCCGCAGTTATTCTTCGCGTCGAAGCGATCGACCTGAGTCCCAAATGGCGCGACAACCGGCTGGCGAGCAACTCGTGGGATGTAACGGAAGGCGCGATACGAACTCTCGCCAAGCAACTCGGGGCGCGAGTCGGTCGCCTGTGTTTCTGGAAGTACAAGGTCTTGGACCCCCGGCTTCCGGCCGCGATAGCGGAGCTGCGCAATCTGACCGATCGACTTCTGTTTCGCCTTGAATGTGCCTGGGTTGAAGGGCCAGCCCCAACGGACAAGAAGGCCGGCCACCAAGTGTGGTATGAACTTCGTGAGGGCCCGACCACCTACAGCAAACTCGCGGAAATTCACGTTGAAACGCATTTCGGCCGTTGCGGCGATGTTCTCGTGGCGTCTGATCAGATGATCGCGACGATTTGGAGCGCGAGGCTCGCCGGGCTGGAGATTCTGCCGCTCGTTGATTCGCGCGATGGCGACGAGCGGACGTGGTCAGAGGTCTTTGCATCCCTTCCGATGGGGCGCGGGCTTGACCATCCGACAATCGACCCCGAAAAACTGGAGCGAGACAGGGCCAAATCCCAGGGTTGGGACATCGCTCGGCGACGGGGAGAACCCACGGGTTGGCAAGAGATGTTTTGGGATGATCTACAGATCGACCATCCCGTGCTCTCAGAGTTTGCCCGAGTGCGAATGAAGTACTTCAGCTTCCGTGGTCCCGTCCGGTATTGTCTAGAACGCTTGCCCCCGAGCGACTTTGCGTATCGAGACTGGACTTGGCGGGCCGACGTGGAGCCCGGCGCAAAGAGCCGCACTTGCCGTAGCATCTGCTGCAACGCCCGAGCACGAAAGGTCCTCATCGACGCCGGGCTAATGAAACCGTCACGATTTGAGCCGATCCAGATCGTGCCGGCCGCCGACGCCCAAGCCGCAATCCTCGACGACGTCATTCCGTATCCGCTCCCGCTCCCCGTGTATTCCCCCGAAGAGGCCGAGGTCGAGCGCGCGCGGCGTGAGAAACTCCGCGCTGCGGCCCCGCGCCCGGAGTCTGGCCTGACTTTCGACTCCGTTCCCGCCGCGATCCAGTTCCTTGAAAACAGGGCCGCATCGCCGAAGCGCGCGTGGACGCCCGCTCACGAACACCCCGACTTCGCCAAGATCGTGAAGTCCAGGCTCTTCAAGAAGACGCCGGTCGCGTGGCAACTTCTCGCGCCGTGGCTGCCGTTTGAGGCCGTTCTCGAAGAGGGTGAGAAGCAATTCTGGTTCACGCTCTGCGCGCCGGAGTGGAACACATGGCTGATCGCTGACGAGGGCGATCCAGACGACATCCCCAGCAAGCACGACCTGGTGATCGGCCAGACGCCGTTTGGCGACTGGTTCTCGTTCCGCAAGGGCGATCCGCTGCTCCCGGGCGATGCACGAATCCGCGAGTGGGATCACGAGACCAGCACGCCGCGCGACGATTGGGCGTCGGTCCTCGGCTTTGCGGCCCACCTCGTCGAGGTCGCCGACCGTGCCGCCAAGATCGGCTACAAGCCGAGCATCTGAAGCAAAGGCTGTAGGCGTCACGGCGACTCGCATGCCGCACTCCCCTTCAGTCTGCCCTCCATCTCCCTCACTACACTCCCCCGCTGGGAGGCCCCATGTCATTCAACCCCATCGAGTCGCTGGCCAAGGTTCGTCACGAGTTCGGCGAGCATGGCGGCGTCAACATGTCCATCGAGGCGTCCACCACCTTTACCGTCCTCAACGCCGCCACCATGCCCGACATCTTCCAGGGCCTGCGCGGCCCGGAAGACCAGCAGAAATCCGCCGAGGGCTGCTATCTCTACGGCAGGCACTTCAACCCCACGGTCTACGTGCTCGGGCGGTACGTTGCCGCGATCGAGGGCACCGAGGCCGCGTACTGCACCGCCAGCGGCATGAGCGCCATCGCCGGCGCGATCATGCAGCACTGCGGCCCGGGCGATCACGTCGTCGCGTCCGACACGATCTACGGCGGCACGTTCGCGCTGCTCAAGGAGTTCCTGCCCGTCAAGGCCGGCGTTGCTACGACGTTCCTCAACATCGCGGACCTCGACGCGGTTCGGCGTGCGATCACGCCGCGGACCAAGATCGTCTATTGCGAAACGCTCGCCAACCCGACGATGGTGGTGGCGGACCTGCGCGAACTGGCCAAGATCGCCCACGCCGCGGGCGCGTCGCTGGTGGTTGACAATACCTTCACGCCCATGATGGTTTCGCCCTGCATGCTCGGCGCCGATGTCGTCGTGCATTCGATGACCAAGTTCATGGGCGGCGGGTCGGACATCATCGCCGGCGCGGTCTGCGGCACCAAGGCGTTCGTCTCCAGCCTCATGGACACGCACACCGGCGCGCTCATGTTGCTTGGGCCGACGATGGACCCGCGCGTGGCGTTCGAGCTCTCGCTGCGCCTGCCGCACCTGCCGCTGCGGATCAAGGAGCACAGCCGTCGCGCCCAGTTCTTCGCGGAACGTTTGAGCGAGCGCGGCGTGCCGGTCTCATACCCCGGCCTTCCCGATCACCCGCAGCACAAGCTGCTCTCGTCGATGCTCAACGAGGGCTTCGGCTATGGCGGCATGCTCGCGATCGACGTCGGCACCAAGGAGCGCGCGTTCCGCCTGATGGAGTACCTGCAGAACGAGCAGCGCTTCGGGTTCCTCGCCGTCAGCCTCGGCTATTTCGACACGCTCATGTCGTGCTCGGCCAGTTCAACCTCGAGCGAGATGAGCGACGAGGACCTGCGGGCCGCCGGGATCGCGCCGGGATTGGTGCGTGTGTCGCTCGGCTACACCGGCACGCTCGAGCAGCGCTGGGCTCAGTTCGAGGCGGGCCTGAAGCACGTGGGCGTTCTGAAGTAGCCCGCGCTCGTCCAGGCATGCGGCCTTGGACGCCGGACCCGACGAGTCCGCGAGGAAGTTCCGCGTCAATGAGCGACCCGCGCTCGACGGTTGCCCGACCCGCGTGCTTCATCGCGTCCGCTCTACAGTCGTGCATGAACACGCCCGCTCCGCGCGCCCCTTCGCTCGAGCAGATCCGCGCCCAGTTCCCGGCGCTCTTGCGCTCCACCGCATTCCTCGACAACGCGGGCGGCTCGCACCTGCCGCGCTGCGTCATCGACGCGATGACGCGATACATTGCCGAGAATTACGTGCAGCTCGGCGGCGACTATCCGGAGTCGCTCGCCGCCACGGAGAATGTCGCGGGCGCTCACGACATGGTGAAGCTGCTGCTCAATGCGCACGCCGTGGGCGAGGTCGTGCTCGCGCAATCGACCACCGCGCTCTGTCACCTGCTCGCGTCGTGCTATGCGCAGGCTCCTCGCCCCGATCGAAACGAGATCGTCGTGTGCACCGCAGGGCACGAAGCCAACATCGGCGCGTGGGTGAAACTGGCCGAGCGCGGCTGGGTGGTGCGTGAGTGGCGCGCCGAGCTCGACCCCGACCAGAACCAAGCCACATGGCGCATCCTCCCCCACACGCTCCGCGACCTGCTCAGCGAGCGCACGCGCCTGGTCACCTTCCCGCATGTCTCGAACATCCTCGGCGAGATCGTCGACGCCGCGGAGGTGGCCGCGATGGCGCACTCGGTCGGCGCAAAGGTGGTATGCGACGGCGTGGCCTATGTGCCGCACCGCGCGCCCGACGTGCAGCGACTGGGCGTCGATTGGTACGTGTATTCGACCTACAAGGTCTACGGCCCGCACGCCGCCGCTTTGTTCGGCACGCGCGAGGCCTTCGCCGAGCTCGAAGGACCGAACCACTACTTCATCCCGCGCGATCGCGTGCCGTACAAGTTCGAACTGGGCGGCGTGAACCACGAATCGTGCGCCGCGATCAACGGGCTCTGGGACTACCTGTGTTTCCTCGCGGGCGAGGCGAGTCTGCCCGCTCGCTCGCCAAGCACACTCACACGAGATCGCGCGATCATCGAACGCGCTTTCGGCGCGATGGAGAAACTGGAGCTTGTGATGCAGTCGATGCTCATCGACTGGCTGTGCTCGCGCCGGGATCTCAAGATCATCGGACCGGCGCATTCCGGCCCGTCGCGCGTCCCGACCATCAGCTTCGTAGTCCCCGGGCGCTCCTCGCGCGAGCTGGCCACCCGCGCCAATCGCGACGGGCTGGCGATCCGCTACGGGCACTTTTACTCCAAGCGTCTGATCGACTCGACCGGCCTTGAGCCCGACGACGGCGTGGTCCGCGTCAGCCTGGTCCATTACTCCAGCCCCGCCGAAGTCACGCGATTGATCGCGTGGCTTGAGCGGGCGCTGGCGTAGCAGACCCTCGGGTTCAATGGAGCGACGCCGGGTCCGAAAACCTCGGAGATTTCGCCTCGATTCATCGCCCGCCCCGTGGTACATTGGGCGGTTCGTGGATGATTCAAGGGAGTGCGGCATGAACAATGGCAAGAGCGTCACGATCGCGGCCCTCGTCGCGGTGTGTGGTATGTTGGTTGGTGTCAATTCGGCCGCGGCCCAGGTCGCCGGACATCGCTTCGTCGATCCACCCTCACTTCCCACGCCACCCAGCCACGAAGAGCCGCTGGCGATCGATTCCGGCCCGGTCGAAGCGCCCGCTGACGCCGACGGCCCCCAGATCGTCTTCGCGACCTTCGTCGAGTCGCAGGGCGCACCGTGGCTGCGCCTCG
>OEIV010000703.1_pt1 | contig 17123 bp, 12 predicted proteins | sample 1539231 | NCBI WGS metagenome assembly OEIV01 (sample SAMN03794762, study PRJEB22550) | activated sludge metagenome | feature: wastewater treatment plant; material: activated sludge; isolation source: Wastewater treatment plant of a petroleum refinery complex | place: Argentina: Buenos Aires ...
ATCGAGCGCACCATCAAGTTCGAGTTCCACTTTCTGAACTTCATGCATCGGGTCGAGCAGCCGCCCATTCCCGAGATCACACCGAATCCGGCCAAGATCTATCGAGGCACGTATGCCAAGGTCTATGAGCCGCAGGACCTGAAAAACACCCAGCTGCTGATCCAGCGCTTCGAGGACGATACAAAACTCGACGACGCCTATCTCTACCTGGGCTTCCAGCGCCGGGTGCGCCGCCTGGCCACGGGGCAGACCACTGACGCCTTCCTCGGTTCCGACATGATGATCGAGGATTTCGAGGGCTACAACGGTCGCATCTCGGACATGAAGTGGACCTATAAGGGCACGGTCAATATGCTCGTTCCATTCTTCAATCACAACGAGCAAAAGCTGACTGACGAATACAAGGAATCTGACGGCTATAAGTTCGTGGATATGCACGGCAAGGGCAATTGCATGCCGAATGTCACCTATCAATTACGCAAGTCCTACATCCTGGAAGCCACACCGGTCAATCCCAATCACCCGATCAGCAAGCGGGTGCTCTACCTGGATGCGCAGACCATGTACGCCGGTCGCGCGCTTATCTACGACCGCAAGGGGCAGGTTTGGAAGAACTTCACCATCGGCAAGTCTCATCCCGATCATCACCTGGCCAAGAACAAGGGAAGTGATGTGTCGCTTGATGACTCGTTTTCACAGATCGACATGCAGGGAATGCATTGCACCACCGGCCAGTTCAAGGTTCATATTGATCCCAAGTTGAATCCGCCGGATCTCTTCCAGGTGCAGAACCTCAGAGGCGGCGACTAGGCGTCGAACTGGTTAGGGAGGTCATGCCTCCCTGTTGCTCGCACTTATCTGAACTGTTGAGCTGGAGCGGTCATGGCTTTACACAAGTTGAAGGAGTTCCGCGTGCCCAAGACCCTGCAGGAGGCCATTGCCTTTTTGCGTGGGAGCGACGATGCCGAACGACTGGTTCTTGCTGGTGGTACTTTCCTACACGGACTCGAGGCACGCGGATTATTGAGCGATGTCGAGGAACTGATCGATATTCGCAGGGCGGGGCTCGATGGGATTTACGATGATGATCGGAGCTTGCTCATCGGAGCCACCGTAACTTTTTCGCAGCTCCAGTCGCTGGCTTCGGTTCAGGGTGCGTCCTGGCTCGCGGGGCTGAGAGATGCACTTGATTATCCGCCAGTGCAGATCCGCAATACCGCGACCATCGGGGGCTGTGTGTCGGCTTCCTGCCCCTTCTTCGACGTACCGACCGCACTGCTGGCGCTTGGTGCCGTTGTCACGGCCAAGGGCGGTGAAGCGGGAGAGCGGCAATTGGCGTTGTCAGCCTTCCTGGCTGGATTGTTCGTGAATTCGCTAGAACCGGGCGAACTGGTGACAGCCGTGACGATCCCCAAGAGCGCGGGCAACGGCGCCAGCGCATTTATCAAGCTGGAAGGCAATGCCAATGATCTCGCCATCGTCAATGCAGCGGTATACCTGAGTATCGATAGCGAGAAGACCTGTATCGAAGCCCGCGTTGCGCTAGGAGGTGGTGTTGCCGAAACCGCGGTACTGTCCGGTGCGGCTCGCCAACTGCTGGTTGGCAGCAAGCTTGATGCGGCGACTGTACAGGCGGCGAGCGACGCCGTGTCAGCTGATATCAGCCCGATGTCCGACCATCGCGCGTCGGCGGAGTACCGCGGCGCCGTGGCCAAGGTCATCGTTCGGAGAACATTGGAACGCGCCATTGCGCGGTTGGCATGAGGATATCAACGTGAAGAAGATGCTGACTTTGGAAGTCAATGGCGACCCTCATGAATTGGCGGTGGATCTGGACGCCACTTTGCTGCGAGTGCTGCGCGATCAGATAGGCCTCAATGGTCCCAAGAAGGGTTGCGACAGTGGTGGTTGTGGCTGCTGTACGGTGCATGTGGATGGCAAGGCTGTCTACTCCTGCGTTTGTTACGCGCATTCATTCGATGGTGCCCAGGTCACCACTGCCGAAGGTTTGTCCTCGGGCGAGGATCTGCATCCCATTCAGGCTGCCTTCATCGACGCCGGCGCCGTGCAGTGCGGTTATTGCACGTGCGGCATGATGATGGCGGCTAAACAGTTGCTGGACGATTGCCCTATACCCGACGAGGAGCAGATTCGCCATGGCATATCCGGCAACCTTTGCCGATGCACCGGTTACGCCAAAATCGTGGACGCAGTCAAGCTTGCGTCCGAGCGTTCTTGAAGCCCCCGGGAGTCAAATGATGAGCCAATTGAATGTGGTCGGGCAAAGCTTGGAGCGCCCCGATGCCTATGACAAGGTTACCGGCGGCAAAGGCTATCCGGTGAACGTGAAACTGCCGGGCATGCTTCACGCCAAGATGTTGCGCAGTCCGTATGCACACGCCCGCATCATCAGCATCGATGCGTCCCGCGCAGAGCGTCTGCCCGGAGTCAAGGCTGTTCTCCTGCCCAAGGACGTGCCGCAGATCAAGTTTTGCCCGGTATTTTTCGTTCCAGTACAGGCACCGAGCATGGTCCTTGACTTTGACGTGATGAACGGCGAGCGTGTCCGCTACGTCGGCCAGCCTGTCGCCGCGGTTGCAGCCACGACGGCGGATATCGCCGAGGCCGCCATTGATCTCATCGATGTCGAATACGAGGAACTTCCGGCAGTTTTTACACCGGACGAAGCCATGGCGGATGGTGCTCCGCAATTGCACGATGACGCGCCAAATAATGTCGCCAAGAATCCGTTCTTCGAATATGGCGATCTGGACAAGGGTTTCGCGGAGGCGGACTTCATTTTCGAGGGAACCTACGAAACACAGCGTGTGCATACGTGCTATCTGGAGCCGCGGGTTTGCGTGGTGGACATGGACAGGCAGGACAATGTCACCATACACGTCACGACCCAGCATCTGTTTGGAACCCGAGAAAAACTGGCTTTTGCGCTGGGTATTCCGGAAACCAAGGTCAAGGTCGTGAAGTCGCCCTATATCGGCGGGGGGTTTTGCGGAAAGCTCGAATTGACCGCCATGGAGCCGGTGGCGGCGTTGTTGAGCAAGAAATGTGGCCGGCCGGTGCGCCTGGAGCAGACACGCCAGGAAGATTTCATCACCACCACGCGCAACCCGATCAAGGTTTACCTGAAGACGGGAGTCAAGAAGGACGGGACGTTCACCGCGCGCTACGCAAAAAGCATACTCGACTGCGGTGCCCATGCAACGCATGGTTCCGAGGTCATCATGGTGCATGGTGCGTTCGGCCTGTTCTTCAACTATCACGCACCGCACCAGAAGTGGGAAGGCTACACCGTCTACACCAACAACATGATCGGCGGCGGCTACCGTGGTTATGGGGCGCCGCAGGGCAGCTTTGCGGTGGAGTCGCAAATCGACGAGATTTGCACCAAGCTCAATCTGGACCCGATTGCGATGCGCCTAGGCAATGCGCGCAAGCAGGGCGAGCCACACCCCTTCAATCCTGCCTTTACGTTAGCGACGTATGGTTTGGCCGATTGCCTGCGCGAGGGGGCGGCAAAGATCGGCTGGGAAGCAGCCAGACGTCGCGGCAAAGGCTCTGGCGCGAAGAAGCGAGGTATCGGCCTTGCCGTCCATCCGGTATGGGTCAGTGGCTGCATGGGCTTTCCCGATATCTATGAGCACTCCGGGGCCATCGTCAAGATCAATCGCGACGGTACCGCCGATCTGGCGACTGCGTCGATGGATATCGGTTCGGGACAGATCGCCACATTGACGCAGATTGCCGCCGAGGCGCTGGGTTTGCCCGCCGGTGCAGTGCGCATGAGCAGCGCTGGCGACACCGACAATCTGCCGTTCGACGCGCCGACCCATGCCAGTCGTGTCACCTATTCTTCGGGCAACGCAGTCAAGGAGGCGGCGCTGTCGGCCAAGAAGCGACTGCTGGAAGTCGCGGGATCGATGCTGGAAGTCAGTCCTGCGGACCTCGAGGTGCGCCATGGCAAAGTCAGTGTTCGTGGTACGCCATCCAGAAGCCTAAGCGTTGCGGAGATCGCGCAGCGAGCCGAGTCGCCCTTCGTTCAGATGACCGCCCAGGGACCGCAGCCCACCGTGATGGAAGAGAAGGGCACGATCATCGGCTTGTCGAGCCTTGCGCCAAAGTCGAATCCGACACCCTGCGCCGCACAGTTCGTCGAGGTCGAGGTTGATACAGAAACTGGCGAAGTCGCTGTACTACACGCTGTGTATGCCCACGACATCGGTCGTGCCATTAATCCCAAGGCTGCCGAAGGGCAGGTTGAAGGTGGCTTCCAGCAGGGCATGGGGTACGCGCTGATGGAACACATCCAGTTCGATCCCGAGACCGGTTCGTGCCTGACCACGGACTTCCTCGACTACAAGATGCCGACGGCGGTCGAGATGCCGAGAAAGATCGACAGCATCTTTATCGAGACCGACGAGCCAACCGGACCATTCGGCGCCAAGAGCCTTGGCGAATGCTGCGTCATCACGCCGGCGCCTGCAATCGCCAACGCGATCCACGACGCCATCGGGGTTCGTTTCACACAACTACCGATCACGCCGGAAAAGATACTGCGCGGCCTGGGCAAGATCTGAAGCAATCTCATACGCTTAACCGCCCGTTGCCACGGGCGTTTCGTTTTCGTTCTTCCTCCTGCTAGTACGTTTGCCGCCCCGAGTTCGGATTTTGCCGAACGTAACGGGCGGCATTTTTTTGCTTCGAAGCTTCCAGTCGTTGCATGTTGGTGCATTGCACTATGGATTACAGGGGGAGTGTCGTGTCGTCTCGATGCGTCAACAGACAAGTCTTAGTGCGTCGGAATCCAAGCGATACCGTTGCGCGGCAGGCAGAATTCCTGCCCATGGCAAATAACACTGAAGCGCCGTATATACTGAATCAACAGCGGAACGCATGACCCGGAAGCGGCCGATGCTAGCAACGAGGAGAGGTAATGTGAGCAAGTTGTCGGCGTCGCAACCGGCCGTGGCTGCCATTGGCCGGTCGACGGCCAACTGGTCCAAGTGGGTGATGTCGGTTGTTCCATGGCTGATCATTGGCGGATTGCTGTGGGCGGGTCTGTTCATCAAACCGGCGCCGGTGGGTAGTACCGTCCAGCCGCCGGTTCTCGAACGGCGTGACTACTTCTACGGTGTGGCAAGGCCCGCTGATGACCGAATCTGGTTTGCCGGATCGAATGGAAAGATCGTTTCGATCGCCAAGGACGGTCGAACCGAGCGATTGGCTACCGGGACCGACTCGACCCTGCAGGACCTGGCGACTTGGGATGACCAACATGGCGTTGCCGTTGGCAATGACGGGGTCGTGATCTATTCGGTCGATGGCGGCCGAACTTGGCAGAAGTCGGAAAGCGTGCCTCGGTCCCAGGTTGCCAACAAGTTCACCCGATTGCGCCTGGGTGGCGCGGGCACGGCGTTTGCCGTGGGCGAGATGGGCGCGCTGCTGCAAACCAAGGATGCCGGCAAGACTTGGCATCGTCTGCGTCCCGAGGAAGATGTTGCGTGGAACGATGTGGCCATCCTGCCCGATGGTCGTCTGCTGGTTGTCGGCGAGTTTGGCCGGATATCGGTCAGCAACGATGGAGGCGGTGCATGGGCCGATATTTCCCCGCCGGTACCGACGTCATTGATGGCGGTGGCGTTCAAGGATGCCAAGCTGGGTGTGGCGGTGGGTCTGGAAGGCGTCGTGCTTGTCACCCGCGATGGCGGTCAGCACTGGGAACGAATGTCAGTCGATACTCACGATCACATTTTTGATATCGCGTGGGACGAACGGCGTCGGCAATGGGTCGGTGGCGGAAGCCTGGGTCGCTGGGTCACGGGAAGTCCCGCGGCGGAACATTGGCGGACGGGGCGTCTCGATGCCACCGACTTGTCTTGGCACACGCGGGTACTGCCCACCGATCAAGGGACTTGGTTCATCGGTGCCAACATCGGACAGTGGGAAAACACGCGCTGGCGGCCGCTCGGTGCCGGCTGGCAGCCGGAGTTCCTGATCAGCCTGCCGGCTCCCGTGGAAAAGAGCAAGCAACCATGATTGAACGAATCGCCGAGTATTGCATCCGCCAGCGCGCCTGGGTCGTCGGCGTGATGGGATTGCTGACACTGATCCTCCTTTGGTTTGCCATGCGCATCGAGGTGCGCACCGTCTTCGAGGACATGCTGCCATCGAGGCATGAATATGTAAAAACACACGAAAAGTTCAAGGAAACATTCGGTAGTTCGAACCTTGTCGGCATCATGGTCGAGGTCAAGGAAGGCGATATCTTTCGTCTGGAAATCCTTGAAAAGGTGCGCACCATTACGCTCGGCCTGCGCGAGGTGTCGGCCGTCAATCAGTTTCAGATCACCTCGCTTGCGTCGAAAAAACTCAAGGAGGTTCGCGCATCCACCGATGGCATCGAGACGCGCCCGCTGATGTGGCCGGACCTGCCCGCCGATGCCACGGCCGTCGCCGCGCTCAAGGAGGCCGTGCTGCGCAACCCGCTGGTCTATGGCCCGTACGTGTCGCGGGACATGCAGGCGACCCTGATCACGGTTGATTTCGTCGAACGGGAACTTGATTACGGAAAAGCGTTTGCGGAGATTCGCACCCTGATCGGCAAGGTTGCCGACGACCGTGTGAACATTCGCGTGGTTGGCGATCCTATATTGTTTGGTTGGGTCGATCACTATGTACCAGAAACCATCAACCTGGTGGCGGCGGCGTTGGCGGTGACCCTGATCATGCTGTTTATTCTGCTCCGAACCTGGCGCGGCGTGCTGTTGCCCCTGCTGGCCGGCGTGGTAAGCGCCATCTGGGCCTTGGGTATTTGTCATTTGCTGGGCATTCATTTCGAGCCGCTGGTGATCGTTGTCGCCATGCTGATCACCTCGCGCGCGGTGTCCCACTCGGTGCAGATCGTCAACCGCTTCGACGATGAACTCCAGGTGATCGCCGCCGGTAACGAGACCGCCCGGCAGGCGGCGAAGATAGCGCTGGCCGATCTTTTCCGGCCCGGCATGCTGGGCGTCATTGCCGATGCTGCCTGCATGGCCGTGGTGGCCTTGAGCCCGATCCCAATGTTGCAGAAACTTACTGTGCTTGCCGTGGTCTGGGTCTCGACCCTCACCGTGAGCGCGGTGATTCTGACGCCGGTTCTGCTTTCCTACCTGAGAAAACCCCACGGTCATGTTCATCCGATCAATATCGAGCCGCTGGCGCGAAAGGTACTCGATGCGGCGGTTTGGGTGGCGACATCGCCGATCCGCTATGCGGCCATCGTCGCCAGCGCATTGGTGATCGTCCTGTTCGGCGCCTATGCCTTCAATCTCAAGATCGGCGACGCCAACCCCGGGTCGCCGATTCTCTGGCCGGATTCAACCTATAACCAGGATGCCGTCGCGATCAACAAGCGCTTTCAGGGCGTGGATCGGATGTTCATCGTGGTCGGCGAGGAAGGCAAGGATAATCTGCTGAAGACCAACGAGGTACTTCAAGCGATGAACCACTTTCAGCGCTTCATCGAGGCGCAACCGGAGGTCGGTGGCTCGATTTCGTTGGCGGACGTCCTGCCGGTGGTCAACGCGACCTTGCATGAAGGTAACCCCCGCTACCTTGAGCTGGGTGACAACCAGCAGGTGAACGGCAGCCTGGTGGCCATTCTCGACTCGATCTCCGAGCCGGGAGATATCGACAGGTTCGCGGACAACAAGTACGCCAATGGCGCGATTACCATGATGTTCCGCGACCGCCAAGGAGAAACGATTCGTACCGCCGTGGCCCGGATCAAGGAGTTCATCGAGAAGAATCCGCTGGCGCAAGGGCAATGGCAACTGGCGGGCGGCGTGATTGGCGTCATGGCGGCGGTGAACGAGGTGATTCTTTCCGGTCAGATCGAGGCAGTGGCGCTGGCTTTGCTGGTGTTGGTCATTATCTGCACCATCGTGTACCGCTCGACGGTCGCGGGGATGTTGTTCATGATTCCCGTCATCATCTCCAATACCCTGACATTCGCCTTCATGGCCTGGAAGGATATCGGCATGAACATCAACACGGTGCCGGTGGCCGCGCTCGGGATCGGGCTGGGCGTCGATTACGCCTTCTATATCGCTGATCGGGTGAAAGAAGAAATCGCCATCGGCAGCAGCCCGCAGCATGCCATTCATCAGGCTCTCCATTCCGCTGGCATGGGGGTGTTCGTCACGGCCAGCGTGCTGATTCTGAGCACGCTGCTCTGGTGGGCGTCGTCGCTCAAGTTCCAGGCGGAGATGGGCTTGTTGATGGCCATCTGGCTGGGCATTTCGGCCACGTCGGCGCTGTTCGTCATGCCGGCGATCATCTACGTATTCCGGCCGGAGTTCATTTTTGGCCGGCAGGACAAGCCGGTGCTGGGAGAATTGAAGGGGGTATCGGTCGGCCAGTAAGAAGGGCATGGTTGTCTCGACGTTTGTTGTTCATACCACAGGAGAAGGAGGAGCTAGCATGAAAAGGAAGCCAGAAAGGGAACGGAGGGCCGCCCCCGCCAGATTGACTGCGATGGCCATTGCGGTGGCAGGTTGCGCGGCAGCAAGCGGATCGGTATTGGCTGCCAGCGACAGCTTTTCGGAAAAGACATTCACCATCGATGGTTACTTGCGCGGCGAGTTTTCGTGGAATACCAAGAACTGGCAGGACACGCCCAACTACAACGATCGCGGCAAGATGTCGATGGCGCGTGCCACGGTGCGCGTCAATGCCGACTGGAGGGCCACCGATAGTCTGGCGCTGGTTGCCAAGGTGCGCGCGAGCCAGGAATATCAGACGAGCTTTCTGAAACACCTGGAAAAGAACGGTGCGTACAACTATCACTCGGGCGCGCGTGGCGACCTGATGGACTTGTACAACGATGCCGAGATTCGCGAGTTGTACCTCGACTGGAAAGCCAGCGATCGCGTCAAGTTCCGGTTCGGCAAGCAGCAGGTGGTCTGGGGTGAAACCGACTTCTTTGCCGCCAACGACATGGTGCATGGCTTCAATTTCACGTGGCGTTCCTTCCTGGAACCCGCCAACGAGGAGTTGCGCAAGCCGCTGATCATCCTGAAGGCCAATGTCGATGTGCCCGAAGCCAACGGCGCGCTGGAGTTCTTCGTGCGGCCCGGCTGGGATCGCAAGAAGGATATCGGCACGGAACTCGAAATCTACGGGGGGCGCTGGTCCAGTCAGCCATATGCCTACGTGGATTTCCGCAACATCGATCCCTACGATCTCGAGAACAAGCAAGGAGACTACGAAAAGGTCACCGGCGGCATTCGCTGGAATGGCACGACCGACGCATTCAACTACTCGGTGTCCTATCTCAAGACGTACTTTCAGAATCCGATCATGAATGCATCGAGCAATCTGAAGGCTTTTGATGCGTTCGGTATACCCGGCGCACCTCCAGGTGGCTGGATCACGGTTCCTTCGGGGGCCAGGACACTGGGACGCGCGGACAGCAGGGGATTGGCCGGTGATATCATTTATCCGCTGATCGATGTTTATGGGTTTACCGCCGCTGGCTATGCGCCGTGGGCGGACGCCGTGTTCAGCACGGAATGGGCGTACATCAAGGACGCGCCCTACCAGATTCTCCCAAGGTCTCCCTCCTTCTTGTCGCAAGCGATCGCACCGGGTTACGATGGCATCAAGAAGAAGGATGTCGTCGCCATGATGTTCCGCATGGACAAGAACCTGCCGTTCGTGCAAAGCGCCTTTGGTGCCGAAAAGCCGATGTTCTTCTCGGTTCAGCTATTTGACAAGTGGGTTCAGAACTACAAGTCGAGCGAGCGCTTGATCAATTCCGTGGGTTGGGGCGCCAAGACCAAGGAACACTCTTTGCTGCTCACGGGCATCTTCGGCCTGAGCTATGACAGTGGTCGGGTCATTCCTGAACTTGTTGTCGGGGCGGATCTGACCTACAAGGGCGGCTTCGTCGTCCCGTCGGTAACCTTCGAACTGGCGAAGAACCTGAAGTGGAAGGTCGAGTACGACTATTTTTGGGCGAACAACTGGCGTAATGGCCAGAAATGCCAGTTCCCGAACGCCGCTTCCTGCGACAACGCTGGCTTGTTCGGCTATTTCCACAATCGCGACCAGTTCTACACCAGCCTGACCTACCTGTTCTGATTCGAGGAAAATGTCATGAGAATACTGAAAACGACCACGCTTGCCGCCGTGCTCGCGGCGATCGCGCTGCCAGTCCTTGCCGCCGAACTTCCGGAAGGTACGGTGATTAGTGCCGACAACATCGACAAGATCAAGAACGATACTTTCCAGGGGCATACCGTCGCCAGCCTGTTGACGGAGCGCATCGAGTGGCGGATCCGCAACAGCGGTTTCCGGATGCCGCTGGTCAAGTCCAAGGATATCCCGCTCGATCCCAAGTACATCAAGGCATCGCAGGCCAATGCCGGCAAGACCAAGATCAACCGCGAGAAGTGCTCGGTCGACGGCTACGGCGCTGGCTTGCCGTTCCCGAACATCGACATGAACGACCCCGAAGCGGCGGAGAAGGTCGTCTGGAACTGGCACTTGGGCCAGATCTACGGGGATGTGGCGGAGGCCCGGGAGTGGACGCAGCTCCTGGTTGACGGCAACAAGGGCATCCACGCCGAGTTGATCGCCGAATTCTCCCGTTACAACATGAAGAATCGCCTCGACGGCAAAGTCGATGGCGATGGCAGCGAGCGTGGCCGGCAGTTGCTCTACTTCAAGGCGCCGGCTGACATGAAGGGTTTGGGAACCTTCACGGTGATGTACGACTCCGCCAAGATGAACGACGTCTGGGCCTACATTCCGGCGGTCCGGCGAATCCGTCGTCTTTCCGGCGGTGCGTGGATGGATCCGATCGGTTCATCGGATCAATTGCAGGACGATCTCGAGGTCTTTAACGCCCGTCCATGCTGGTACCCCGGCTACAAGATGCTAGGCAAGCGTTGGGTGCTGGCCTCCGCCAACAGCAAGACGCCGGTTTGGGTACGTGACGGCAAGACTTTCGATGAGAAGTTTCCGACCCTGGAAAACAAGGCGCCATTCTGGAACATGAACAAGGATCGGTACGAGCCCCGCGAGGTGTACGTCATCGAGGCGACGACTCCGCCCGAGCATCCCTATAGCAAGAAAATTCTGTATATCGAAACAAAGTACCCGCGTATCCATTGGGGCGAGGCGTTCAACCGCAAGGGCGAGTTCTGGAAACATCTCCAGTTCCACTCGTTCGCGAGCAAGGGGGTGGACGGTTACATTGGCGGTTTGACTGCGAGTGGCGCGATCATCGATTTCCAGCGTAACCATGCCACGGTGTTCCTGACCGATACTGCAGCTTGGCGCATGAATCAACCGGGGCTGACTTCGGACAACTTCACGTTGCAAACGCTGCAAGCGGCGGGACGGTAGCTCCCGTTGCCGGTGGCGACGCTTCCGCATTTCTCCACTACCGCGATACCGGTTATCTGACGGTTTGCGGTTCTCGTGCCGGTTCATGGCGAAAGCCGTGACCGGCATTTTCTTTGCCAATCCGTCCCTGTCGGTGTGTCCCCTGGCCGGTAAGATACGCATTCGCCACGACCAGTAACGGCGGGAGAGCCAGGCCACGTTGTTCAACCGGAGCATGATCATGGATGGTTCATTGCCGCGTCGTTCGTTCGGCCTGAAGATCGCCGCCATGATGATCGCGGCGTTAACGAAACCGATGACCGCGCGCGGCCAGGCAGTGGCACCGCTCAAGATTGGCGTGCTGGCATCGCTGACCGGCAGCGTCGCCGATGTCAACGCCGGCGAAGTCAAGGGCCTGCGCCTGCGCATGAAGCAGTTGGCGGGTCAGGTTGCCGGACGCAAGATCGAACTCGTCGTCGAGGACGATGCCGGCGATCCGAATACCGGTGTCGTCAAGGTGCAGAAGTTGATCGACCGCGACCGCGTTGACGTCCTGGTCGGCCCCTTCCTCGGTCATGTCATGGCCGCCGTCCAGGACTACATCGGCCGCAAGGGCGTGCCGACCTTGCCTTTGGTCGGGCAGACGCCGGAGAACGTTCGCCATGCCAATATCGTGGTGCCGAGCTGGAACTCGGCGCAGCTCGGGCGTATGATGGGGGAGTATGCGGCCAGGAAACTCGGCCAGCGGAACGCGGTGATCGTCAGTTCGAAGTACAGCTTCGGCACGCGCGTGTCCGAGGGCTTCCGTGCGGGCTTCACCGCCGCCGGCGGCAAGATTCGCCAGGAGGTATACGTGCCGCTCGGCACCGCTGATTGGGCGCCGTTCATCGGCGGCCTGCCCGAGGGAACCGCCATGTTCTCGGCCGTCCCCGGTGCCGATGCCATCAAGCTGGTCAGGACGCGGCACGAATTCGGCCAACGCGACAGCTTGCCCTTGCTGGGCCCGATCAGCACGGTGGACGGCATGCTGCTGCCAGCGATGGGCGAGGCGGCCTTGGGCACGGTGGCCGTCACGCATTATCTCGATGACCTCGACATTCCGGAAAACGTTCGCTTCATCGAAGACTTTCGACGCGAATATGGCCAACGGCCAACGGGCTACTACGAGGCGCTGGGTTATACGATCGGCCTGGTCATCGAAGCGGCACTGAGGGCCACCCGGGGCAGAAGCGAGCCGGCCATCCTTCTGCCGGCGTTGAAGGCGGTGGACATCCCGACCCCGCAGGGGCGTCTGCGTTTCGACCCGGACAAACGCTACCCTTACCTCGACTACTATTTCGTCAAGGTGGTCGACAAGGGTGGCAAGCCCGCCTATCGGATTCTCGATGTCCTCAGGAACGTCCGCCCCGATTGAGCGGGAGGCCATGCGTTTCTGCGCTGTCCTGGAACGGAAGCGATGAGTTTCTGGTTGTATCAGTTGCTTGCCGGTCTGTCCTTCGCGATGCTGTTGTTTATCTCGTCGGCGGGACTGGCGCTGATTTTTGGCGTGATGCGGGTGCTCAATCTGGCGCACGGGGCCTTCTACGCGGTGGGCGCCTGGGTGGCCATCGCGCTCGCGGGCTGGACCGGCAGTCTGCTGCTTGCCGCCATGGGCGGCATCGCAACGGCGATGGCCATCGGCTTCGCGATTGAACGCATTCTGCTGAGCCGCACGCCAGCCGAGGAGTTGCCGCAAGCGCTGCTGACTTTCGGCATCATGTTGATGCTTGGCGATCTGGCCTTGTGGATCTGGGGCGGCACGCCGCGGACGTTGGCGCGTCCGGAATGGCTCTCCGGTCCGGTGCGCGTCGCCGATATCGTGTTTCCGTCCTATCGGCTCTTTGTCATTGCCCTGGGTGTGACGATCGCCGGGCTGTTGTGGTATCTGCAAGCGCGCACGCGCATCGGCGCCATGATCCGCGCCGCCGCCGATGACGCGGAAACCGCGCGCGGCGTCGGCATCAACGTGCCGCGGTTGTCGAGCGGCGTGTTCACCGTCGGCGCGGGCTTGGCGGCGCTCGGCGGCATCGTGGGCGGGCCGATCATCGGCGTCCACGTCGGCACGGAACTCGATGTGCTCCTGCTGTCGTTCGTGGTGGTCATCATCGGCGGTCTGGGCAGCCTCGCGGGCAGCTTCGTCGGCGCCATCGTCGTCGGCCTGGTAGACACCCTGGGCAAGGCGCTTCTGCCGGACCTCGCCCTTTTCACGCTGTTCGCGCCGATGGCGCTCATCCTTGCATTGCGGCCGACGGGCCTTTTCGGTCGCCAGCAATGATGGCCGATGTCCGTTTCGGAGGCGGGTTCCGACGCCAGGCGGTCGTGCCGGCGGTCGTGCTGGCCGTGCTGGCGGCGCTGCCGATCGCCGGCGATACCTACGTGCTGGGCGTGGCCGCCAGGATGATGGTCTTCGCGCTGTTCGCGTCCAGCCTGAATCTCGTTCTCGGCTATGCCGGCATGGCTTCGCTCGGCCATGCCGTCTACTTCGGTGTCGGCGCCTATGCCACCGCCAAGTTGTCGTTGGCCGGCGTATCCGGCTTCGGGCTGCAACTCGGCATGGCCGGTCTTGCCGCCGCGGCGCTGGCCGCGCTGTTTGCGCCCCTGATCCTACGCGCCAGCGGGGCCTATCTGCTCATGATTACGTTGGCGCTGGCGCAAGTGGTTTGGGGCATCGCCTATGGCTGGCGCGAGTTCACCGGCGCCGATGACGGCCTGCCCGGCGTGCGGCGTCCCGACGACATGCTGCCCTGGGACATCTCCGGCGACGCCGGGTTCTACTACCTGATGCTGTTGCTCTTCGCTCTGCTGGTGGCCGCCATGCTGGTGCTGACGCGGTCGCCGTTTGGCCTTGCCCTGGTCGGCATACGCGAGAACGAGCGGCGCATGGCCGCGCTCGGCTACCCCGTCGGGCGCTACAAGTACATCGCCTGCGTGCTTGCCGGCGGCATGGCTGGCGTCGCCGGCGCCATGCTGGCGTGGCAGAACGGTTTCGTCGGACCGTCATGCTTGAGCGTGGCGTATTCGGCGACAGCCCTGATCATGGTCATCCTCGGCGGTGCGGGCACGGTGTTCGGTCCGGTGATCGGTGCGTTCCTCATCGTCGCGCTCGAGAACGTCATCAGCGGCCTGACCGAACGTTGGATGTTCGTGTTGGGCGCGACCTACGTGCTGGCCACCCTCTTTGCCCCCGAGGGACTGGTGGGTCTGTGGCGGCGATGGGCGGAGCATCGATCGTGACCGCGCTCGCGGTCGATCATCTGGTCGTGCGGTTTGGCGGCCTCGATGTCATCGACGACCTGAGTTTTTCGGTCAGGGCCGGCGAGCGCCTGGTCATCTTCGGTCCCAACGGCGCGGGCAAGACCACGCTGTTCAACGTCATCACGGGGCAGCTGCATCCGACCGCAGGCCGCGTCTCGCTGTTCGGCCAGGACATTACGGCGGTCAGCGTGGCCGGGCGGGGCGCTCTCGGGGCCCGTCGCGCCCTCCACCTCCCCGCCCCCTTTCCCCGCCGGACCGGGCGGGAAAGGGGCGCGCGTGCGGGGCCGGTCGATCTGGGGCTCGATCGCACCTTCCAGATCGCCACGCTCTTTCCCCGACTGACGGTTCTGGAAAGTGCCATGCTGGCGGTACAGGCTGGCGCACCGCATCGTTTCGTCATGCATCGGGCGGTGCATTCCTACGCCGGCACGCGCCGACGCGCGCTGGAATTGCTGGAAGCGTGGGACCTGGCCCCGCGTGCCGACATCGAGACGCGCCGGCTGGCCTATGGCGAGCAACGCCGGATCGAACTGGTGCTGGCGCTGGCCCGTCGTCCGCGCCTGCTGCTGCTTGACGAGCCGGCGGCCGGACTGTCGGCCGAGGAAACGGCGGCCGTCGTGGCCATGATCCGGGAAATGCCGCGCGACGTCACCATCATGCTGATCGAACATGATGTGGATATGGCGCTGCAACTCGCCGACCGGGTGCTCGTCCTGCAACACGGGCGCTTGCTCGCCGACGGTGATCCGACCTCCATCCGCCACGATCCGCAAGTCGCCGAGGTCTATTTCGGAGCCGGCCGTGGCTGATCTCCTGGCGGTGACCGACCTGTGCGCGGGTTATGGCCCGGCCATGGTGCTGCACGGGGTGTCGCTGTCGGTGGAGGCGGGCGGCATCGGTGTCGTGCTTGGCCGCAACGGCGTCGGCAAGACCACACTGATCCGGGCGCTGATGGGCATCAATCCGGCCCGGAGCGGTTCGATTGCTCTGGCCGGTCGCGACATCACGCGCACGCCACCCGAGGCCATCGCGCGCGCCGGTGTCGGCCTGGTGCCGCAGGGCCGCCGCCTGTTTCCTTCGCTGACGGTACGCGAGCACCTGACGGTCGCCGCGCGTCCGGCGTTACCGGGGTGGCCGGGCTGGACGATCGATCGCGTGCTGCGGCTGTTGCCCCGTCTGGGCGAGCGCCTGGATCATCGGGGGGCCATGTTGTCGGGGGGCGAACAGACCATGGTGGCCATCGCGCGCGCGCTGGTCGGCAACCCACGGCTGATGCTGCTCGACGAGCCGACCGAAGGCTTGTCGCCGGCAATCGTCCACGATGTCACCGACATTCTGCGTACCTTGCGCGACGAGGGGGTCGCGATCCTGCTCGTCGAACAGAACCTTGCCACGGCGATGAAACTGGCCACGCGCGTTCACGTCCTGGCCAAGGGGCGCGTCGCCTATGCCGGCGAGGCGGCGCCGTTACGCGCTTCGCCCGCACTCATGGCCCGGCTGCTCGGCGTCTGAGGGCGCGGCAGGCGTCCGGACCGGCGTGCCGCCACGGCTGACTTTGCTTCTTGCGCGAATCCGCTATCGATTGCGCGCAACGGCTAACGCTTGTCCGTTGCCGCGGCTATAGTAGCCGGAAAGGAAATATTCCGGTATCCGCGCGAACGGCCGGCGGCTGGCGGGATGCCGATCGATGGGCGAAGTCATGCTTGGAGAACCACGATGACGCAGACAACTGGAAAAAATGGCGCCGGGCAGGGCGTCGATCTTTGGATTGGCGGTGCGCGGGTGCCGCCTTCGACGGGGCAGTACTTCATCGACCGAAATCCGGAGCATGACCAGCCGTTCGCCCGCGTGGCCGAGGCCGGCGCGGCGGACATCGATCGCGCCGTCCAGGCGGCCCAGGCGGCGTTCGACGCGAACCGCAACAAGCTGGCCGCCGATCGCGAGGCGTGGCTGTCCCGGGCGGCGGCTTTGTTCGAGAAGTATCGCAACGACTTCGTCGACATCCTAGTCGACGAAGTGGGTTCGCCGTTCGGCAAGGCGCATTTCGAGGTTCAGTACGCCATCAACTGCCTGCGAGCCGCCGCCGGCGTCGCCCGGCGCGTGACCGGTCAGACCATTCCTTCCGACAACCCGGGCCGTTTCAGCATGTCGGTGCGCGAGCCGCTCGGCGTGATCGCCAGCATTTCGCCGTTCAACGTGCCCCTGCTGAAGAACGTCAAGCTGACTTCGACGCCGATCGCCACCGGGAATTCGGTGGTGTTGCTGACATCGGAGGAAGCGCCGATGGTGGCCAATCGGCTCGCCGACCTTTATCACGAGGCGGGCGTGCCGGCCGGCCTGTTCAACGTCGTTACCGGCTTCGGCGACAAGATCGGCGACGTATTGACCACCCATCCGCTGGTCAAGGTCGTGATGTTCACCGGCTCCAGCCGCATCGG
>OEIV010000704.1_pt1 | contig 17118 bp, 12 predicted proteins | sample 1539231 | NCBI WGS metagenome assembly OEIV01 (sample SAMN03794762, study PRJEB22550) | activated sludge metagenome | feature: wastewater treatment plant; material: activated sludge; isolation source: Wastewater treatment plant of a petroleum refinery complex | place: Argentina: Buenos Aires ...
ACACCGTGACTTACCACCTGTCGGACCCGGAAGCGGCGCTGTACGCGGCGGTGAGCGTGATCAAGCGGGTGGAGTAGGGGAGGGGACGGAGCGACGGAGCGTGGAGAAGAGCGGGGGCGGGGGAGGGATTGGATCAGCATTCGCTGACGCTGACGGAGACGTGGAGGGCCAGGCCGCCCTCGGCGGTTTCTTTGTATTTGGATTGCATGTCCTGGGCGGTTTCCCACATGGTTTTGACGACGTGATCGAGGGAGACCTTGGCGTGGGAGGGGTTTCCTTCGATGGCGATGTGGGCGGCGGTGATGGCCTTGACGGCGCCCATGGTGTTTCGTTCGATGCAGGGGATCTGGACGAGGCCGGCGATGGGATCGCAGGTCATGCCCAGGTGATGTTCCATGGCGATCTCGGCGGCCATGAGGACCTGCTCGGGCGTGCCGCCCATGACCTGGGCGAGTCCCGCGGCGGCCATGGCGCTGGAGACGCCGATCTCGGCCTGGCACCCGCCCATGGCGGCGGAGATGGTGGCGCCTTTTTTGAAGATGCTTCCGATCTCGGCGCTGGTGAGCATGAAGTCGTGGATGGCGCGGGGGGTCGAGTCGGCGAAGAGGTCGAAGTACATCATGACGGCGGGGATCACGCCGGCGGCGCCGTTGGTGGGCGCGGTGACGACGCGTCCGAAGGCGGCGTTTTCTTCGTTCACGGCCAGGGCGAAGGTGCTGACCCACTTGAGGATGGCGGCGAAGTCGCGGCGTGAGTCGCGGACGCGATTCTTCCACTGGCGCAGGTCCAGGCTGGTGTGGTTGTCCAGGAGGCGGCGGTTGAGGGCGGACGCGCGGCGCACGACGTTGAGCCCGCCGGGGAGCACGCCTTCGGCGTGGCAGCCGCGATGGACGCACTCCTGCATGACGCGCCAGATGCGGTCGAGCCCGTCGTCGATCTGACTGTCGGAGCGCCAGGCGCGTTCGTTGCGGCGGACGATCTCTGGGATCGGGGCGCGCTCGGCGGCGCAGTGGGCGAGGAGTTCCTCGCCGCGTTCGATGGGGTGGGGGAGCTTGACGGCCCGCGCGCCGGAGGGGACCTCGCCGTCCTGCACGACGAATCCGCCGCCGACGGAGTAGTAGGTTTCTTCGATGGTGTCGGCGTTGGAGAGCGTCGCCGTGAGCTTCATGGCGTTTGGATGGCGCGGGAGGCACACGTCGAATCGGAAGACGATGTCGCGTGCGGGATCGAACTCGATGGGGCGGGTGGCGCCCAGGGAGATTCTCTTTCGCGTGCGGATCGAGTCGACCATGGCGCCGATGGCGTCGGTGTCGCAGGATTCGGGGTCCTGTCCGGCGAGGCCGAGGATGACGGCGAAGTCCGTGCCGTGGCCTTTGCCGGTTTTGGCGAGAGAGCCGAAAAGATCGCAGCGGAGCCGGGTGACGCGATCGAGGGCGGCGCGGTGGCGGAGGGAGTTGAGGAAGCGTTCGGCGGCACGCCAGGGGCCCATGGTGTGGGAGCTGGAGGGTCCGACGCCGATCTTGAAGATGTCAAAGACGCTGATCGCCTCCATGGATGGCTCCGGTGTCGGGGGCGATGGTAGTTTGGGATCGTGGGGCGTGGGGGATGGGGGCATAGCACCGATCACAACCCGAATGTCTTGGTAAAACGCGCTCGGCGGGGTATCTTCATGGTGTCGGCGTGTGAGAGCGCCGGCACGAGAGGAGCGAAGATGAGCACGAATATCTCCGTGCGCCTTGGGGCGCTGGTTGTGGTTGTCGCGGCTGGATTGGCGGGGACGGCGTGCGGGCAGACGTGCCGCCAGGTGGTGGTGGCGAGCAACGCGAGCGACGAGCTGCTGGCGTTTGATCCCGACGGATCGTTCGCGCAGATGTTCGCGGGCGGGATGGCGGGCAACTGCTACATGACGTATGGCCCGGACGGGAACATCTACGTCAGCGATACGGCGACCGACGCGGTGCATCGCTTCCACGGGCGGACGTTTGCATCGATGGGAGTGTTCGTGCCCTCCGGGAGCGCGGGCCTGAACGATCCGCAGGGTCTGTGTTTCGGCCCGGACGGAGATTTGTTCGTCACCTCCGCCGGCGGGGATACGCCGAAGGTTCTTCGGTTCAACGGAACGACGGGCGCGTTCGTGAGTTACTTCGTGGCGACCGGAGCGCCGATGCCCGGAGGCATTACGTTCGGGCCGGACGGCAACCTCTATTACGTCTGCAACACCTGTCAGGACGTGATGCGATTCAACGGACAGACGGGCGTGTTCATCGACCTGTTTGTGAAGAGCCAGCAGGCCGACTCGCCCAAGCGCCCGCGCGGGCTGGTCTTCGGGCCCGACGGGCATCTCTATGTCACGTGCGCTTCGATCGACGACTGCGTGCGTCGGTACGACGGGCAGACGGGCGTGTTCATGGATTTCTTTGCGGTGGGCGGTCTGAACGATCCGCTGGACCTGGCGTTCACGCCGTGGGGCACGCTGCTGGTGTCGGGAAGTCTCTCGAACAACGTCCAGGAGTTTGACGGGGTGACGGGCGCGCTCATCGGCACCTTCGCTTCGCCGGGCGAGGGCGGCGTCGGCGCTCCGAGCGGGCTGCTGGTGCTGCGTGCGCCCGCGGACATGAACGCGGACGGGTTTGTGAATGGAGATGATTACGACGCGTTCGCGGAGTTCTTTGACGCGGGGCACGCGGGTGCGGATTTCAACGGCGATGGGTTCGTGAACGGGGATGACTACGACGCGTTCGCGGAGCGATTTGAGCTGGGGTGTTAGAGGGCGGGCCGACCGGGTTGGCCCTCGGGCGAATTCATCCGGGGCGGCGCGCGCCACGAGGCCGGGATTCGGCGTCGGGTGGCCAAGAGAATTTGGCGTGGCTTGGAACCGCGGCGAGTGCGGCGGCGGATGGGAGTGTGTCCGCGTGTCCCCGGGAACGGCCGAGAAGGACGTTCAGCGAGAAATTGGGGAAGATGCGAAGGACTGGCAGGGAGAGCCGCGAGCGTCCGAGGGACGCGAATGAGAGAGCCGAAGCGCGGGGCGGAGCCCCGTGACACGCGGTGGAAACATGACCCCCACGAGACCCGGTGCTTGGGTTGTCCTGAGTGCCGGGTTTTTCATTTTTGAGGCATCAGGCATCGGGCATGTGTGGGGTTGGTGTGATCAAGTGAGGATCGCCTGTGTTTTCGCTCAGGCGGGCGACCACAGTGCGCGGCCAGGGGGGTGCGATGACGTCGTGCGACTCCCCTTGGAGGCCGCGGCCGTCGGGCCTGGCGAGAGACACGAAGGGCCAACGACCGGGCCCTGGACTCCTATCTTCAACCGAACATCGGCGGAAATCGCGCCTGATAACCATGAAAGGTCCGGGAAGTTGAGGGCGGAACGGGCCGATGCTGCTTCGGCGGGACGCGGCGTTCGGATAGGCTTTCGGCGTCCGCCACGATGGCCAAAGACCCTTCCAAACCGATGACCCGGACCGCGGCGCTGGCCAAGCGCGTGCGGGCGCGCTCCGCCTGGTTCGGCGGCGGAGACGCGGGGCTGCTGGTGCAGGTGGCGCAGAACCCGCGCGCGAGCGTGGCGATGGTGATCGCGGCGGCGGTGGTGCTGGTGTGCAGCGTGCTGGCGATCTGGGCGCGCGAGCGGCCGATCTTGGCGGCCGGGCGCGTGATGAACGACACGCGCGTGGTGCGTGTTCCGCTGGAAGTCGAGGATGCGGCCGCGACGGAGGCGGCGCGCGAGGCGGCGCGGCAGCGCACGCCGCGTGTGTACGTCGCGGACGTGCCGGTGCTGGACGAGATTCAGCGTTCGATCGAGGCGTTGCCGCGGACGGTGGCGGCGGCCAAGTCGATCGAGCAGGTGGAGCCCACGATCCGCGAGCAGTTCGCGATGTCGGACAAGGAACTGGCGGCGGTGCAGGCCCAGGCGGTGGACGGGCAGCCGACGAGCGAGTGGGTCGCCAAGGTGAGGCAGCTGGCGGGAACGCTGCGGCGTTTGCCGTTGCTGGATGATCAGACGTGGCAGAAGTCGACGCAGGAGGGATTGCACAGCAGCGTGCGGTTGGTGATCGGCGCCGAGAGCGTGCTGATCCGGCGCACGCAGCTGGTCAACGTAGACGACGCCAAGACGCTGCCGGAGGTGATGACGACGCTGGCGCGGGACGCGGGGTTCACGGGGGCGGCGCGGGACGTGGTGGTGGCGCGGCTGACGCTGGGGGCCAAGCCGACGTACCGGTTTGACACGGCGCTGACGGCGACGGACCAGAAGAGTTCGGGTGACCGGATCATGCCGATCATCAAGATGAACCCGGTGGGCCAGGTGATCTTTGCGCGCGGGGACGTGCTGACGCCCGCGCAGCTGGAGCTGGCCAAGGCCGAGATCGCGAGGTTCATCGCGACCAGCGAGGCGTGGCGGCTGTGGCTGCGCCGGCTGTCGCTGGTGGCGGCGGTGACGGCGATCGTGCTGGCGATGTCGGGGTACACGGCGTTGTTTTGTCCGCGGATTCGGCGGAACCCGGCGCGGGTGGCGGCGGCGGCGGCGCTGATCACGGCGACCCTGGCGCTGGCGGTGCTGTCGACGGCGGCGGACCCGAGGCTGGCGGCGCTTTCGGTCGTCACGCCCAGCGTATTCCTGGGCGTGATCCTGGCGATCGTGTATGAGCAGCGCGTGGCGCTGGCGTTCGGCGTGCTGCACGCGACGCTGGTGTGCGTGGCGCTGGACCAATCGATCGGTACGTTCGCGGTGATGATCACGGGCGTGGGCACCGCGGTGTGGCAGCTCAAGGAAATCCGCGACCGCAACAAGCTCTTCCGCGTGGCGGTCACGACGGCGCTGGGCATGGGCATCGCGACGATCCTGGTCGGGCTCATCGATCGCCCGATCAGCGAGCCGGCGCTGGAGGAGACCTTCACCGACGGCGGGATCGCGGCCCTGGGCGGGCTCCTGGTGGGCGGCGTGACGCTCTTCATCCTGCCCACGATCGAGCGGGCGTTCGACGTGACGACGGGCATGACGCTGATCGAGCTGCGCGACCCCAAGCAACCGCTGCTCCGAGAGCTTCAGCAGCGCGCTCCGGGCACGTACAACCACTCGCTGAACGTGGCGGCGATCGCGGAAGCGGCGGCGGACGCGATCGGCGCCAATTCGCTGCTCACGTATGTGGGCGCGCTGTACCACGATATCGGGAAGATGAACAAGCCCGACTACTTCGTGGAGAACCAGTCGCCGGGCGTGAACAAGCACGACAAGCTGTCGCCGGCGATGTCGCTGCTGGTCATCGTGGCGCACGTGAAGGACGGGATGGAGCTGGCTCGGGAGTTCAACCTGCCGCGGACGATCCAGCACTTCATCGAGTCGCACCACGGGACGACGCTGGTCGAGTACTTCTTCCACCGCGCCAAAAAGCAGGCGCTGGAACAGGCGCGGGCGGAGGGCGAGGACCCGGCGGAGGCGGCGCAGGTGCCGGATGAGTTCGACTATCGGTACCCGGGTCCCAAGCCGCGGACGAAGGAGACGGCGATCGTGATGCTGTCGGACGCGATCGAGAGCACGACGCGGACGCTGCCGGAGCCGACGCCGGCGCGGATCGAGGCGGTGGTGAGCACGATCGCGCAGGCGCGCCTGGCGGATGGGCAGTTCGACGATTGCGAGATTACGCTGCGCGACGTATCGGCGATCTGCGAATCGATCACCAAGACGCTGACGAGCATCTATCACGGGCGCGTGACGTACGCGAGCACGGCGGACATCGCACGCCGTCGGGCGTAGCGCGACAAGTCACGAAGTCACGAAGTGGCGGTCAGGTCTTTGTGGCGTCCGGATAGAACTCTTCCAGCACCGCCAGCCAGTCGCGCATGGAGTTGATGCCGATCATGCGTTGGCGGACTTCTTCGGCCCTTGGATGGTGCTGCGAGAAGCGGATGCCGAACTTCCGCATGAGCTTGCTGGTCGCCTCGTCGCCGCGACGCATGCCGCGGTTGACAACCAGCGAGAGTTCGAAGTGCTCGCGGAGCACGCGGCGCTGCTCGGCGAGCGAGGGCGCGAGCGCGGGGCGTCCGGCGAGCAGCTCGCGGGCCTGGCGGAAAATCCACGGGTTGCCGATGCAGCCGCGGGCGACGCTGACGGCCGACACGCCGGTGTAGGCGATCATGCGGAAGATCTCGTTCACGTCCCACACGTCGCCCGAGCCGAAGACGATCTTGCCGGGGTGGCGGCGGACCAGGTCGCGGAGGAAGGTCCAGCGGCTGGGGCCGATGTACTTCTGCTGCACGGTGCGGGCGTGGACGGTCGTCCAGGCGTAGCCGATGCGGTAGGCGGCGTCGAAGATCCGCTCGAAGTTGGCGGCCATCTCGGGCGTGTCGTCGTAGGCGCGGCGCAGTTTCACGGCGCAGATGATGTTGGGCGGGAGCGATTCGCGCACCGCTTCCAGGATTTCGATCGCGCCGTCGGGCTCGGTGAGCCAGTGCCCGCCGCGGGCGCGGCGGTCGACTTTCTTGACGGGGCAGGCGAGGTTGACATCGACGACCTCGAACGTCGCGGGCGCGGGCGAGGCGAGCATCGCGCCGGGAGCGGCGAAATCCGCGACGGCGGCGAGGGTCGAGAGCTCGGTTGAGTCCGCGGCGTCGAGGCGGTTGATCTGGTCGATCAGCGATTCGCAGGTGTCGTCGTCGGGGCTTGACGGGGCGCACGAGGCGTCAGGCGTGCACGCGATATCGCACGCGTCGTCGTCGCCGAGGCCCTCGGTGGGGTCGAGTTGTTCGCCGCCGGGGAGGCGGAGCGCGGTGACGCCCTCGCCGCCAGGCCCGAGGGCGCCGTCGTAGGCGAGGCGCCGGTAGGCGCGGTCGTTGCGGGCGCGCTGCTCGATCATCTTCAGGGCGGCGGCGGCCATTTCCTTGGGGTCCGAGCCCATGATCTGGCCCGCGAGCGGGTGGTCCTCGCGCCCGCCGGGGATGTTGTCGTGGAGCTCGCCGAGGTCGGCCTTGGAGAAGCCGCGTCCGCCGGCGAGGAGCGTGCGATCGAGGAGCGCTTCGGTGACGCAGAAGGGGCAGCCCTGGCGGCGTGCGACGATGCGCATGGCGGCGTCGGAATAGCCGGCGAGGCCCGCCTGGAAGAAGGGAGCGTCAAAGCCGGGGACCAGCGCGGGGATGCGCGGGTCGATGCCGCGCGAACCAAGTTCGGCGGCGACGCGGCGAACGTCGATGTCCTCGGCCCCGGGCGCGATGGCGGGGGTCGGGGCGGTGGCGTTCTGGCTGTGGGGCTCGACGGACACGTTGGGCGGTTTCCGGGGTTGAATGGGGCGGGGAAAGGGCGCGAGATGGAGGTGCGGTCGTGAAAAGCACCACGCCGGGGCGTGACTGATTTGCTTGTGTGCGGCGGTCGTGGGACTATAGGGGAGCATGAGCACGACCCCTCCACGCCCGCGCGGTTCGACGTCCCTGGTGGCACGGCTGTCTCGGGCCGTGCTGGTGATGGTGGCGAGCGCGGGCGCGGTGGTGGTCGCGGCGTGCTCGTCGGCGCCCAAGCCGATCCCGGAGAACGCGCCGGTGTATCCGGGCGAGGCGGCGGGCCAGGCGAAGATTCTGAACGTGCAGGTGCTGAGGTCGGGGCCCTCGATCACGTTCACGAACACAACCGCGGGGCCGCTCGGTCCGTGCCGGATGTGGCTGAACCAGCGTTTCAGCCGCATGATCGACAAGATCGAGGTCGGGCAGACCGTGACGCTGGACCTGTACTCGTTCACGGACGAGTTCGGCGATGAGTTTCGCGGTGGCGGGTTCTTCTCGATGGAGCGCCCGGACAAGGTCGTGCTGTCGCAGATCGAGGTCCCGGGCGCGGACGGCACGCCGTCGTTGCTGGGGCTTATCACGATCGCGGGCGGCGAGGACGATTGAGTGGCCAACATCGTCGTCATCGCGCCGCATCCGGATGATGCCGAGATCGGCATGGGCGCGACCATCGCCAAGCTGGCGGCCCAGGGGCACGATGTTCTGATCTGCGACCTCACCGACGGCTGCCCCACGCCCATTGGCGATCGGCCCACGCGGATCAGGGAGGCGGACGCGGCCCTGAAAGCGCTCGCGCCGGCACAAGGTGCCGGGCGGGTTCGGCGGATCATGCTCGACCTGCCCAACCGGCGCGTGCAGCACACGATCGAGGCGCGGCATGTGGTTGCGGGCGTGTACCGGGCCCACCGGGCGGACGTGGTCTTTGTGCCGCACGGGCTGGACGCGCACCCGGACCACCTGGCGGCGACGCGGATCGCGGAGGACGCGCGGTTCGACGCGAAGCTGTCGGGGCTGGCGACGCCCACGCCGCCCGGGATGCAGGACGGCCCGGCGCGATACCCGCGCTGGCTGTTCTATTACTACTGCTCGCACCTGCGGCGCGTGCCCGACCCGACGTTTCTCATCGACGTGACGGGGTTTGAGGGGGCGAAGCGCGCCAGCCTAGAGGCGTATCACTCGCAATTCACGGCCAACCCGGCGAACGCGGGGCTGGTGGAGCGGGTGATGGCGGGGCTGACGTACTTCGGGAGCCGGGCGGGGACCGCGGCGGCCGAGCCGTTCTTTGCGCACGAGCCGATCACGCTCGGGTCGCTGGCGTCGGTGGTTGGATTGTGAGGACGGGCGCGTTCGCGCGTCCGGGGGCGGGCGCGCCCCGCATGATTTTCCTTGAAAGCTCTCGCCCCGCTTGCGCGGGCGGACTTTGATCTTGTCATGCATCCGGTCGCGCAACTTCTCTGCCCCGAGGTCGTCGAGCTGGTGCGCGACGGCCGCTACTCGGAGCTGCGGGACGCGCTGCACGGCGTGCCGACGGCGGACGTGGCGGAGATCCTCGCGGAGCTGGAGCCCAACGACGCCGCGGTCGCGTTCCGGTTTCTTCTGAGAGACGACGCGGCGGAGGCGTTCGCGTATCTGGCGCCGGAGAAGCAGGAGCTTCTGCTCGAGAAGCTGGGCGACGAGGGGTCGCTGCGGGTCGTGGAGGCGATGAACCCCGACGACCGCGTTCGCTTGCTCGACGAGCTGCCGGAGGAGGTGGCGCAGCGGCTGGTGGCGCGCCTCAGCCCCGAGAGCCGCGCGGTGACGCAGGCGATCCTGGGCTACCCGCCGCGCTCGGTGGGAAGGCTGATGACGCCCGACTATGTGCGGGTGAAGCCGGACTGGACGATCGCGCACGCGATCGACCATGTGCGGAAGTTCGGTCGCGACGCCGAGACGATCAACGTGGTGTATGTCGTGGACGACCAGGGAGTCTTGGTCGACGACCTGCGGTTGCGACAGGTGCTCCTGGGCGATCCGAACGAGACGGTCGAGAGCATCATGAACCGCAACTTCGTGGCGCTGCGGGCCGACCAGCCCCAGAGCGAGGCGGTGCAGACGCTGCAGCGCTACGACCGGACGGCGTTGCCGGTGGTGGACTCGCGCGGGAAGCTGATCGGCATTGTGACGCACGACGACGTGGCCGACGTGGCCCAGGAAGAAGCCACGGAGGACATGCAGAAGGTCGGCGGCATGGCGGCGCTGGAGGAGCCCTTCGCGCAGGCGTCGGTGGCGTCGCTGGTGCAGAAGCGGGCGCCGTGGCTGTGCCTCCTGTTCTTCTCGGAGTTGCTCACGTCCAACACGCTGCGGTTCTTTGCCGACGAGATGAGCAAGGTCATCGTGCTCTCGACCTTCGTCCCGGCGATCATCTCGTCGGGCGGCAACTCGGGCTCGCAGTCGTCGACGCTGGTGATCCGCGCCATGGGCACGGGCGAGATCGCGATCAAGGACTGGTGGAGGATCCTCCGGCGCGAGCTGGCGGTGGCGGCGATCCTGGGCGGGATCATCGGCGCGCGGGGCTTCGTCCGCGTCTCGACCTGGGGCTGGCTGGGCCTGTGGACCCAGGACAAGCTCGATCCCGTCACGCACGAGCCCATGATCGGCGCCGACGGAGCAAAGATTCTCGACTACTCCGTGCAGCAGCACTTCTACCTGCTGGCGGTCGCGATCGCGGTGAGCCTCTTCGGCATCGTGCTGTGGGGCTCCATTATGGGCGCGATGTTCCCGTTCCTCTTGAGGAAGTGCGGGCTCGACCCCGCCGGAAGCTCCACGCCCTTCGTCGCCACCATGGTCGATGTGACGGGCATCGTCATCTATTTCACGGCGGCGCTGGTGATCCTGAACGGGACGCTGCTGTAGGGCGGCTTTGACCGTTCGCGGTGGGGCGCGACCATCGATCGCGCCGCGCGAGACATGGGCCGAAGGCGCCGGGGCGCCGCGCCACGCTGAGGCGCCGTGTGCCGTCCCGAACGCCGAAATGCGCTCGTCGGACGTCGCGTTGCTTTGCTCCCCTCTTCACTTCATCTCTTCGTCTCTTTGTCTCTCCGCTTCATCTCTCCGATCCATCACCACGGTGCTCGACAGCATCAGCACGCCGGCGATCGCCAGGACCCACCATCGCTCGATCGGGAGCTTGATCGGCGTCCATGAATCGGGCAGCGACCAGGCCGCGACGTGATAGCCGAGCACCATGAGCGCGAGCGCCAGGGCCATCCGCGTCGGCACGGAGAGGCGAGCGCGCCCCGTGCCTTGCTTGGGTTCGCGCAGCAGCCACAGCCCGGCGATTAGCACGATCGCGCCCATCGCGGCGCCCAGGATGGCGGGTGCGGAGATCGGCATGCAGCCCCGTTGCGCACCGCCGCCCAACGCGGCGGCCAATCCGATCAGTTCATCACCATCGCCATGCTGGACACCATTCCCAACCCCTGCTGGTCCATCGCGGCGGTGTAGTTGAGGAGCTGGATGTCGCCCGGCTCGACGAGCTTTAGCGTGGCGACGAGGTTCCCGGTGGAGCACCAGCGCGTCGGGTTCTGCTGCCACGACATCGCCGCCACCAACTCGTCGGGCTTGTTGCCGCGCACCAACTCGATCATGTCGCGGTCGTGCTGGAAGACCTTGTTGCGGAAGGCGACGGCTTCTTTTTCCTCGCCCGCGAGCGTCTGGATCTTGTCGCCGAACGCCGCTCCGGCGTGCGAGAGGTCCGCCGACGACACGATCAGCGTGCGCCCGCCGACCTCCGCGATGGCCTTCTTCATGGCGTCGATGAACGCCTGGAGCGCCAGGCCCTGGCCGTCGTAGCTGTTGCCGTTGTCGACCGCGGGATCATGCACCAGGACGCCCAGCACCTTGCAGTGCTTGCCGTCCGGGCCCGCGCCCAGGCAATGCTGGATCCACGGGACGTGCAGCTCGATGGAGTGCTCGCGCTCGTGGTCGTAGCGATTGGCCAGCAGCTTGGCCGCGTGGTCCGGGCCGAGATTCGCCTTCAGCTTCTCGAGCAGCTCCGCGTCGACCTCGCAGGTGCCCAAGGCCGTCTGGTAGCCCTTATCGCACGCCACCACGCCCGTGCCGAATCCGAAGTGGTTGGTTCCGAGGATGACCACGCGATCGGGGCGATCCGCGACGCGCATGCGTCCGTACACGTGGGCGTAGTTCAGCCAGCCGCGGCTGTAATCCAGGTGGGGCGCGACCACCGCGCGCGGGAGGGCGTTGAAGCTCGGCTCGTCGGCGTCCTTGAGCGCCTCGCCGATCCACTTGTCCATGACCTCGCGCAGCTTGCCCGGGCCCGCCGCCGCCTTGTCTTCTTCGCTCGCGGATTCGCCGAGTGCCTGCGCCGTGATCGCGTCGACAAAGGCCGCCGTCGACGCGGGGGGAAGGATCGCCGAGCCGTCGAACTCCTTACGGACCTTGACGAGCAGTTCCTCAAAGCGCGGCCCGAAGAGGAGCGCCGCGTCGTCGAGCTGGGCGATCACGCCTTCGAGCATCTCGTGGGTCAGCCCGCGCCCGACCTCGGCCACGATCTGGTCGACGGTGCGGTTGCCGTCCATGAGGGGAAGGATGAGCTGCACCGCGGGCGCCATGAAGACGACGCGCTCGGAGATCTGGCGCTGGTCGGCCAGGCCCAGGACCATCTGCTCGCCCATCTTTGCGGGGAAGCCGCGCACCGGGCGCAGCTTGGGGCGTGCGTGATGGGGCAGGCCGGGATCAAACTTGCTCGTCGGGGCTTGGTCGTTCATGCCCCACAGTAGGTTCGCCGTGCACAATGTCGGCCTCAATCGTCGCCAAGAGAGCGTTTGTTTGAGCGATGTTTGGGACAGGACGATGCCCCCCGGCTTGCCACCGAAGGTTTGCCGCCTAGCATTCAGGCCCCGGATTTCCGGGCCGACCGTCGGAGGTTCCATGTTCGATTCGCTCAAGCCCGGCCAGACCATCACCCTCACCATCAGCAAGGCCCCGCGCACGCCCAGCGCGATCAGCACGGTCGAGCGCCTGATGCGCCGCGATCTTGATTCGCGTCGCGGCCTGCGCCGCGCCCAGCGTCTCCGCCGCCAGAACATGGTCATCTACAACCGCGGCAACCGCGACTGGGTGAAGCGTGAGCGCTGCGGCAAGATCGTCCGTCCGGTGATGGGCGCCTCGTGGACCATGAAGTGGACCCCCGATCTGGCCCCCGAGTTCAAGACCGTCGAGAAGTACCTCTCGGTCAGCGCGAAGTAATCGGCGCCGGGCGATCAGCGCCGAGTCATCGCCGGCGCATCATCGCGCCGCAAACTCCGACCACCTTGAACCCTCGCTCCGCGAGGGTTTTTTCTTTCGGGCGCGCGAGCCTCGCGGGGCGTCGGCGTGGCCGAGCGGGCGCATCCGTGCTCCCTCCAAAAACGGAGAAGGCGAGCCCGAAGGCTCGCCTCTCCTGACGCACGGAGTCGAGTGTGCGTGGGTGGGTTTCAGCAGCCGGCCTCGAAGTGCGAGGCGAAAGCGTCGTAGTCATCGCCGTTGATGAAGCTGTCCTGGTTGAAGTCGGCGTCGGGGTCCCCGCTCTCGAAGGCGGACGCGAACATGTCGTAGTCGTCGCCGTTGACGAAGCCGTCCTGGTTGAGGTCCGCCGGGCACGGGGGCACGACCTCGTAGCACCCGCGGTCGATGGGGGGCGTGCCGACGCCGGTGTTGGCGACGCTCTCCACGTCGGCCTGGCGCGGGTTGCGGTCGAGATCGATCGGCGTCTTCTCGGACTTGTTCCCGTCGTTGTCGGCGTCGGTGTAGTCGTTGATCATGAGGCTGCTGGAGCCGGCGTCGATGACGGGCGACCACATGGCGACGCGGCAGTTGTCGTCGGTGGTGCCGAAGAGATTGTCCGGGCCGTCGGCGTCCATGAAGATCGGGTTGGCCGACACGCCCTCGATGGTGGTGAAGGAGGGGACGATGGTGGAGCCCACGCCGCCGTTGCCGCCGAACTGCTTGGCGGAGGCGGTCCCGCTGAACTGGTCGTCGTTGTGCCAGAAGATGCAGTTGTTGACCAGGGCGTCGGCGCCGTTGTTGGTGTAGAGCCCGCCGGCGACCTGCCCGGCGGTGTTTCCGACGACGGTGCAGTTGACGAGCGTCACGTCCTGGGCGTCGGAGCCGGTGATGTAGAGCGCGCCGCCGTTGTCGAACGACGCGGTGTTGCCGGTGAAGAGGCTGTTGGCGATCGTCGCGCCGGTGGTGGTGACGATCTTGATCGCGCCGCCCTGGCCGTCGGCCTGGTTCCCGCGGAAGTCGCCGTTGGCGATGCGGAGGTTGGAGGCGTTGGTGGCGTAGATCGCGCCGCCGGTCGAATCGGTGCTGTTGCTGATGAAGTTGATGTTGGACAGGAGGGGGGCCTCGCTGAAGGTCGCGTTGAAGCCGCTGATGTACATCCCGCCGCCGTCGCTGGAAGCGTGGTTGAGCAGGACGCGGCAGTCGCGGAGGTCGACGCTGGAGTCGGTGATGTAGAGGCCGCCGCCCTTGGCGTTGGTGCCCGACCCGTTGGCGTAGCCGCGGGCGATGAACCAGCCGGAGACGTCGGTGCCGGAGCCGACCTCATCGATGGTGACGACGTGGTAGGAGTTGTCGGTGTCGGCGGAGCCGCCGATCGAGCCGGCCATGTAGGTGAAGAAGAGCTGCCAGACGCGTTGGGAGAGCGAGGTCTCGCTCCCGGAGAAGCCGCCGTGCAGCTCGATGCCGTTGGGGACCTTGAAGGTCTCGGTGCGCGAGGTTCCGGTGGTGGGCCTGTAGATGCCGTTGGCGGTCCAGATCTCGACGTCGAAGCCGCCGATCAGGGCCGCGTGCTTGAGGATGGGGTTGAGGTCCTTGAACGCGGTGGCCCAGCTGGTGCCGTCCTGCACGTTGAGGTCCGGGGCGCTGGCGTCGACGTAGAAGCGCATCCCGTTGAAGACGTTGGTGATCTTCTTGACCTGGATGCCGGCGCAGGTGGCCCAGCCGCCCGCGTCGTTGTTGATCTTGATCTGGATCGGGCCGTTGCTGTTGAGGTCGATCACATGGATCGAGCAGGCCACGCCCGGGACCATGTCGTTGGAGAGGCCGTCGACCGCGCCGCCGACCGACTGCGCCAGGCTGGTGCTCCCGGTCACCGTGACGGTGCAGGTCTGGGTGCTCCCGGGGCGCTTGGCGTACACGTATACCGCGTACAGCCCCGAGGGCATGTCGTTGAGCGTGTACTGCATCTGCGCCACGCCGCTGGCGCCCTGGTAGTCCTCCATCAGCGTTGCGGCCTCGCCGGTGTAGGCGCCGTCGTTGGCGTCGAGGAACGGCTGCACGACATCGCGCGTCAGGGTGACGAACGAGTTGCTTCCGTCGAGATTCTTGAGCTGGGTCGTGCCCGCGCTGGCGCTGGTGATCGAGTTCCAGAAGCCGGGCTGGTTCGCCGCCCCGCCGTAGGTGTTGGCGGGAACACCCGCGCCGTTGCCGCTGGTCTTGTTGAAGTCGATGTTGTACTTGTCGGCCTGGCCGAAGGCGGTCCCGGCGACCGCGACCAGCATCGAAGCGGAAAGAGCCAATTTGATCGTGCGATTCATGTTCATGTCTCCGTGTGCAGAGGTGTGTGCGTGTGCGTGGGCCCCGTCGTCCGCCGCCGTGCGCGCGGGCCGCGGAGAGGGGTGTTCCCCGGACAGTGCGACGCGCCGGCGGGCCGCGGCTAACCCGCCCCGAGAAAATCCCCCAGGACCGAAAGCGCTCACAATCCGGATATTTCGATGAATTGACCCCGTACGCGCGCACGAGCACCGGCCGGGTGCTCTCCTCTCTTCACCCGGCCGGCGGCGTTCGTGCGTGTCGTCGTACGCTGGTTGCGGATGCTCGGGACCGATATCCCACGATCGCGGGGGACTCCCCGTACTCGCTCTTGCGGCATCCACCCACCAATGCGACAATCAGCGCCCGCGTGGCTCACGATTCGGACGAAATCCCATCCCAAGGGTCGATTCCCGTCGGGAACGTCACGGTCTTGCTCGGGGCGGCCGCGGGCGGTGATTCCCGTGCCGCCTCCGAACTTCTTCCGCTCGTGTATGACGAGCTCCGGCGTCTGGCCGCCCTTCGCCTTGCCGGCGAACGCGCCGGGCTGACACTCCAGCCGACCGCGCTGGTCCACGACGCCTATCTCAAGCTCCTGGGCCCCGACGGCCAGGCCCTGACGTGGGGCAGCCGCGGGCAGTTCTTCGCCGCCGCCGCCGTCGCCATGCGCCGGATTCTTGTGGATCGTGCCCGCCATCGCCAGCGCCTGCGTCACGGCGGGGGTCGCCCGCGTGTGGAGCTTCACGACGACATGCTCGCCAGCGAGCCCGACCCCGAGCAGATGCTCGCGCTCGACCAGGCTCTCGAGAAGCTCCGGGGCTACGACCCGCGCAAGGCCGAGCTGGTGATGCTGCGCTTCTTCGGCGGGCTGTCGATCGACGACACCGCCGGCGCGATGAATCTCTCGCCCGCGACCATCAAGGCCGAATGGGCCTACTGCCGGGCGTGGCTGCACCGCGAGCTGGCGGGCGGGGCGGACGCGTCATGACCGCGCACGGCGTGGCGCGACGCGCCGAGCACATCTTCGGCGAGCTTGTCTCGCTGGACCACGCCGCTCGCGACGCCAGGCTGATCGAGCTCGGCGGGCAGGACGCCGCGCTCATCGCCGAGGTGCGATCGCTCCTCTCCTTCCACGATCGCGAGGGCGGCGTGCTCGAGTCGCGCGCGTTCCCCGGCGCGGGGGAACTCCTCGCGGGACTGGCGCCGCCGCCGCACGAACCGCGCCTACCCCAGCCCTCGCGCATCGGTCAGTACACGCTCAAGGAAGTGCTGGGCGAGGGCGGCATGGGCGTGGTCTATCTCGCCGAGCAGGACCGCCCGCGCCGCACGGTCGCGATCAAGCTGATCCGCCGCGGCTGGAGCACGCCCGCGCTGCTGCGGCGCTTCGAGCACGAGGCCGAGCTGCTGGGCCGCCTGCACCACCCCGGCATCGCGCAGATCTACGAGGCGGGCGTCGCGCCGACCGAGACGGGCCCGCAGCCTTTCATCTCGATGGAGCTGGTGCGCGGTCCGAACCTCCTCCGCTTCGTTGAGGATCGCGCCGTCGCCACGCGAGACCGCCTCGCGCTCGTCGCTCGGGTGTGCGACGCCGTCCAGCACGCGCACCAGCGCGGCGTGATCCACCGCGATCTCAAGCCCGCCAACATCCTCGTCGACGAATCCAGCGGCGAGCCCAAGGTGCTCGATTTCGGCGTCGCGCGCGCCGCGGGCGCCGACCCGGCGAGCGCCACGTTGGGCTCCGCCCCGGGCGCCACCATGGGCACCACGCCCGGGCAGATCGTCGGCACGCTCGCCTACATGAGCCCCGAGCAGGTCGCGGGCGCGCCCGACGAGATCGACACCCGCACCGACGTCTACGCGCTGGGCGTGATTCTGTACGAAGCGCTCTGCGGCAAGGCGCCGCTCGATCTCCGCGATCGCCCCGTGCTCGAGGGCGCACGCATCATCCGCGAGGAGGAACCCTCGCGCCTGTCCAGCGTGTCGGGCGTCTTCGGCGGCGAGATCGAGACCATCGTGCAGAAGGCGATGGCCAAGGACAAGCTGCGCCGGTATCAGTCCGCCGCCGAACTGGCCCAGGACATCCGGCGTTACCTCGCGGGAGAGCCCATCCTCGCCAAGCAGGATTCCGCGCTCTATGTGCTGCGCACGCAGCTGCGACGCTATCGGCGCCTGGTCGCGGTGGGGCTGCTGTTTGCGGCGGGGCTGGTCGGCTTTGCGGTCTACCGGGGCGGGCGGGCGGAGCGCGGGGGGGGGCCGGCGGCCCGCGGGGGGCCC
>OEIV010000706.1_pt1 | contig 17106 bp, 19 predicted proteins | sample 1539231 | NCBI WGS metagenome assembly OEIV01 (sample SAMN03794762, study PRJEB22550) | activated sludge metagenome | feature: wastewater treatment plant; material: activated sludge; isolation source: Wastewater treatment plant of a petroleum refinery complex | place: Argentina: Buenos Aires ...
ACAAGCTCTCTTGTTGCTATGGCCGAAGCTGCAGAAGTTCAAGCAGGCGACACTGTCTTGGAGGTTGGTCCGGGCCTCGGTACGCTTACAGAAGTACTGCTAGCCCGCGGTGCACATGTAACCGCAGTCGAATTTGATGATGAGCTCGCCAGGGAGCTACCACGTAAACTTATAAGCCGTCATCTTGAGCGGAGCAAAGCGCAGTCGAAAGATCTAGTATCCGACCAAGAGCAGATCCTTCAACAGGCTCAGGATGACAAGTTGAAAATCATTAATGAAGACATTCTCAAATTCGATCTTTCAGCATTACCAAAAGACTACAAAGTTTGCGCCAATATTCCGTACTACCTAACATCTAATCTAATTCGACGGCTGTTGGAAAGTGATAACCCTCCGGCAGTCATGGCGCTTTTAATTCAAAAAGAGGTGGCTGAACGAATCGCCTCTGGTCCTGGTGAAATGAGTATCCTGGCGGTCGCTACACAGTTTTATGCCGAAGTGAAACTCTGCCAACTTGTGCCAGCAGAGCTTTTTACGCCACCGCCAAAAGTGGACAGCCAGATTATTCAAATAAAACGCCGTAAAACGCCACTTTTCCCAGAGGTTGATACGCAAAAATTCTTTCAGATTGTTCGCGCAGGGTTCTCCGAAAAACGAAAAAAACTCCGTTCCAGTTTGAGCGGTGGACTTAAAATTACAAAGCCAGATGCAGACGAGCTACTGAAAAAAGCCAGAATATCACCCGATGCCCGCGCCCAAGAACTCACACTCGAACAGTGGCGTGATATTTATAAAGTATTCAACGTTGTTTCGGTTTAGACTTAAGTCTGGCAACCGATAATGAGACAAGCGCGCCAAAACATATCGATTTTTGTGGGTTTTTGCGATCTTTGATTTTTAAAACTTCGCCCTCAGCCCAAGTTATAGATTCCTCACCTACGGTTGGAACAAATTCCACCGGCGGTCCTATTGACCTGAGGTTATTAACAGTAGGGACATTAAACATAGTGTCGGAAAGTTTTACTAGTCGGTAAGTTGTTATCACCTCACCTGACGGTGACCTAACTGAGATATCAAACTCTGAATTTTCGCCTGCCGATTCTACGGCTTCTGTGAAGTCCTGTGGTTTTTCGCTTGATTTAGTCATTTCATACTATAATACCGTCTTTGCTGTAACTTGTAAATAGTTGACGCTTATGGTATAATGTAATTTATAGGGTATAGTACCCTACATATGTTCTTTACCAGATTAGAAAACAAAGCCTAGCGACTTTTTTAATCTGAGAGGAGGAACATAGCACTAAGTAAAGCTTTTAGACTTCAGTCTGAAACGAAACAAGTGCGTCAGTTCCGACGACGACGCGGGGATGACATAGCTTTAGACGAAGAGACCTTAACAATCTGATCCGCGTGTTGATTTGTAAACACAATTTACTATTTTAACTGCAAACAAATTTGCATCAGCAGTTCGTAATTTTGGTAAAACTTTTGTAGCAACCCTTCGTGGTGGTTCAGAAGCCTTCCAATTTGCGACTGCGCCAGCACTAGTTTAGTCTAGAGCCATCGGTAGCACGACGCTTGATAATGCTTCGCCGGTGTCATATTTTTCGAGCTTGGGAAACTACGGTATATCAGCGTATTTTTCGACACCTTTCTGATTTCAAGCCAGGAACTATTTTTGTTTTTTCTTAAGATTCCAGGTTTGTAAAATTCCAGAATAAACTACACACGTAGAAGATCAGATAGTTACTTTTCGGACCCGGGTGCAATACCCGGCATCTCCACCAGGCACAATACTGCGCCTGGCTTCGCCATTATTGGGGAAGTCACGCCTAGGATTGTGACTGGTAGTCCAGCATAGCATTGTGCTGGGCACCACTTTAATAATTAAATATAGTAGAGTTATGAAGTTCTACTATGTATATATACTGCAAAGTTGTGACAAAGATTTTACCTATGTAGGGTACTCAGAAAACCTAAAAGCTCGTTTTCAGACTCATAATAGTAAAAAAGTTAATTCAACAAAGCCATATGCCCCATTTGACCTAATTCATTACGAAGCATATCGTAGTATGAAAGACGCCAAACGGAGAGAAAAGTATCTAAAAACAAGTCGCGGACGCACCACAATAAGAACGATGTTAGAAGAATTTTTACAGGGTGATAATATCTGAAAAGTTCCTAAAAAGTGGTTCTGGCCGTACATTCCTAAAGAAGCAACTCAGACACTACTTAGCTTGAGCACTTCAAAGAGTGCTTTTTGTCCTGCATAAAAACTATTTTTACCACACATATTATTGCAATAACATCCTAAATATGTTAACATACCTTTTATGCAAATTGTAAGACAAAATTGTGAGAACTGCGAAGGTCCAACCCGAATAGCATGTGATGCTATTTATGCAAGAATGAGAGAGATGGGTGGCAAGCTCCTCACGGAAGCTACCGTCTTCGCTCTAGATGGTGGTAATGATGTAATTGGTCTTATGGAATCTCAAGATCAAATCGCACGTCAGGGTCAAGAGATGCGTGTTGAAATTAAGAGTTTGGGCTGTAGTTTGTCGGATGCAGAGCTCCAAGTTGCTGCTATGTCTGAAATTAGTAGTGCAGGTATGATTCTCGCGGAACCAAATGAAGATGAAATCATGGAGCGAGCCCAGGAGCGTAGCAGTGATCGTCTCAGAACCCTTGTTAGTGAAGCAGAAGAACTCGCATCAGAAACAAAACGGATTCTCGAAGATCTAGAGCAAGAAGTCGTTGATATACAAGGGGCAGCGGCTAGAACTTACTGCGAGGAGCAGGGTTGGGATATTGATAATCTTGGATTTGTTGAAAGAATGGATCTGAACGCGTACCTTCGATCAGAAGGCTATCTTAACTAGTAAGTGCATCACCCCTCGGGCACATAACCACTTCCGTTCAGCATATAGCATAACTTCCTGGTATTCTTTTTCAATCCAGTTTTGAATATATACAGATCAGTTTATTCTCTACTGCTTATGCTTGCATATACACCTAATGAGGTCAATAATTAATCTTAAGGAGATAGAATATGGATCGTAAAGATATAGAAGGTTTTGCATTCCGGGGTCGTGTTGAGAAGCCTGAGAAGGTAGTTCTAGTGGGTAACGGTCGTGAAGCAGAGTTACTGGTTGCTGGCTTAAGGGTGCTTGCGGGGCAAATAGCGATTAGAGATTCTATGACCCTTGAAGGTTTGAGTCATTACGGTACAGGTGGTAGAGAACAGGGCAGAGGAGTGCCGCTTATTGGTGAGGTTGAAGAACTTCTTTCTCAAATTGTAACACCGAACTATGTTGCGGAAGAGGATGACGAAGAAGGCGCTGGCAGTACAGAATAAACAAGTAGCAATTGGTTTCGTATTCACCTATGGCGTGCATCACTCTACGGTTATATAACCACGCTTATGCCTTTTCCACTAAGCATACAATAAACTGTTAGAAGACAGTTTGTTAGTTAGTAGATCACATCTGTTGGTGCAAGTCTTCCCCGGTCAAAGAGGCACATTCAATTGTGCCTCTTTTTAGTTACTTTAAACTTCGGATAACAGGGATGGATGCGTTAGATGCTTGTAAATTACTTCTTAGGTTTATAGCCTTGCGTATACTTATTCTATACAGTGTCTAGTGGATAATCTGCTTGCATAAAACTATAGGAGGTGTTATAAATTTACGCTATGTTAACTAGAGCTGAGAATCCTTCGACTAGTGTGCAAAATCGGCACGACCAGATTGGTGTACTTGCCGAGGTATATTTCGATAGACACCCCGTATTAGTGCATGGTTCGCTTGCTCATGCTGCAATTCGTGGTGCTACCTTGCCGTCTGAGACAAAATTATCGGGAGCGCCTCGGGACATAGACGTGTTCACGCAAGGATTAAGCGGCAAGAATGCAGTAGAAGAAGCCACGACACGTACACACGCACACGCACCCTCACCCATAGATGCTGGCCTATGTGATTTAATGACTGGTGACTCAAATTGTAGAATTGTACAAAAAGACGGTGTAGAAGTTGAGCTAAAAGATCAATACGGCGTGTTAGAAGAAGTAGCACACTATGAAGTAAAGGGCTCAGATGGTTTGATGTTACGTTCATTTAGTCCAGCTGGTTTACTGGCAGTGCATTTGCTTGAGCCTAGCCGGCGATGGGATCCTGTACATAGAATTGCTGATGAGCAATTCGAATACTGGTGTCGTACTAATGGAGTTAGTCTCCCGGATGACCTCAGCTGTTCCATCACAGAATTTCATAGAGCATATAAAGCAAAATATCCATACGGTAATCTTTTGAAGCATGCATCCTCAGTTTATGTTCATGTTATCCCCGAAAAACTCAGATCACGGCTTAGAAGTAAAACCCATGCATTTATGAAACAGCATGCTGGCAGAGTGCCTGAATTGTAGACCTTGATTTTTTAATACCGATGTTTTGAGCTTTTCGCTTATGCTTGCAACTGGCTGGGATTCAAATAAAATACCAACAATGAGTTCACATACTGTAGGTAAGCAGGCCGATTGGGAAAAAGAGATCCCATCTGAATGGAATATATTTCAGCGCCTGGCCAGCAAAACGCATGGTATTTTAACGCCTGGAAATGTCATCACTGTTTTAGGGGCTGTCACTGTAACATCGGGTTTGATAGATATTCACCGTGGTGAAACGCGAAAAGGTACGTATAAGGTTGGCGCGGGTCGTCTGCTTGATATTCTTGACGGTATTGTGGCAGATATAACTAAAACTAAAAGTCCACTAGGTGAAGCACTCGATGCATCTATGGACAAATTAGTCATGTTCGGAATTTTACGTACGTTATATAAAAAAGAAGTTATTAATAAAGAAACGTATCGCCAAATATTGCGTCAAAATCTCGCCAATGTAGCAATTACAGGGGCTGCCAAGCTAATAGATGCAGAGATACATCCTTCAATAGAAGGCAAGCATACCATGCTGTGCCAGGGTGCGTCACTTGGTTTATACAGCTTGGCGCGTGCCAATGAAGAAGAGGGCAATATGGAGCGAGCGAAAGAGCTTGAGTTGGGTGCTCAAATTTTCGAACTTGCGGCTATGAAACTAGGGCAGGCTGCAACAGATGGGTACATGCAGGATTTAGTGGCATAATTATTGCACAGAGTATGGTCTTTATGAATGATAGGATTGACTTACCGTAGAAGTTATGCTAATATTAATGTATTGTTCTAAAAGAATCTAGGTTTGTTCAGTTTAATTCCTTGATTCATTGCAGCAACAATCAAGGTATTACAAACTAAACAAATAAAGGATTCTATTTTTATGCCTTATAATTCACGTGCGCGTCAGCGCTCTTTTGGCGGAAACAACCGTTTTCGTTCTAACAACAACCGTTCTAAATCACACAATATGGTAAAAGGCCGTGGTCAATATATTGACCCTGCTAAATTCGTTCGTGAAGCAAGCTTTGTTGAAGCTGAAGCTTACGAACCAACACATACCTTTGCAGATTTTAAAACACACCAGATTATTAAAGATAATCTTACTGCAAAGGGTTATGAAATCCCTTCGCCAATTCAAGATCAGACGATCCCGCTTGGGCTTGAAGGTCGCGATGTTATTGGTATTGCTAATACCGGTACAGGTAAAACCGCAGCTTTTGCAGTTCCAGTACTCGATAAATTAATGAACAATCCACATAGCAAGGCTTTAATTATTGCCCCAACACGTGAGTTGGCCCAGCAAATTGAAGACGAAATGCGCTCAATTGGTAAAAACAGTGGTATGTCAGGTGTACTTCTTATTGGTGGTACACCAATGGGTCCTCAGCTTCGTGATCTTCGTAATAAGCCACGAGTTGTTATTGGGACACCTGGACGTATTAAAGATCATCTAGAACGCGGTACGCTACACCTTGCAACTTTTGACCAGGTTGTACTTGATGAAGTAGATCGAATGCTAGACATGGGCTTCTTGCCAGACATGCGCTTTATTCTCGATAACCTTAAAGAAGATCGCCAATCGTTCTTCTTCTCAGCAACAATGGATAGGCGCGTTGAGCAACTCATTACAACTTTTTCTAAAGATCCTGTAACAGTTTCTGTTAAAACAAGCGACACAAGTAGTAATGTGCACCAGAACGTGATTCACTACACTGACCGCAATGACAAACTAGAAAAATTACACGAAGCTTTAATTCATGACGATGTTAAAAAAGTTATTGTTTTTGACGAAACTCAACGTAGTGTTGAGAAACTACATAACGAACTTTCAAGTCGTGGTTTCGCTACAGACGCAATCCATGGCGGTAAGAGCCAGGGGCAGCGTCAACGAGCTCTGAACCGCTTCAAAAAAAGCGAAATTGATATTCTTGTAGCAACCGATGTTGCGGCTCGTGGTATCGACGTTTCAGACATAACTCACGTAATTAACTACGCTATCCCGCAAACCTACGAAGACTACACTCACCGTGTAGGACGCGCAGGACGTGCCGGAAACACTGGCTACGCACTGACTTTTGTAGCAAAGTAAAAAGTTTACACAATATATAATCCCTGAAGTAATTCGGGGATTTTTTGTTGCTATTGCAATATGCTTATGCTATACCAAGAGGATAAAATACTAAAAGCCCAGAAAGCGTATGTATGAAAATAGAGCTACAAAATCTCGTCGCTCGCTACAAAAACATAAAACGTGATAAAAATGGAAGATTTGTGGGTGGTAGTGGTGGCATTCGATTCCCGAAAGATTTTAATTGGCGCCGAGCTTTGCCGGTTATTTTGGTTGTGGCACTTGTTGGAGGGTATCTTGTTTGGCAAAGCTTTGCAACAACTTCAGTTACGCCACCAAATTGGAAGCTGTATTGGTCAGATGAATTTAACACACCTTCTTTAGATACTTCCCGATGGGGTGCATACCACAATACCTACGGGGATGGTAATAAAGAAGAAGCGTGTCTAACCCCTTCTAATGTTACAAGCAGTAATGGGACTCTCAAGATCACATCTAAAAAAGAGCCTATAACATGCCCTGGCGCTACTCAAGATCAATTTAGCTCTGGCTTTATTGGTAGTCGTGATGCGCCTGCTAAAGTTTATTACCCTGCATTTGCACGCTACGAAATTCGTGCTAAAGTGCCACATGCTCAAGGGTTGTGGCCTGCGTTCTGGCTTCGACACGTTGGCGGTTCAAGTGTTGCTGAAATTGATGTTATGGAATATTTCCATGCTCAAGTTCCCGGCAAGATTACACAAACCCTACATTTACCTCAAGAAGTTGGACGTAATATTGCGAAGAAGTCGACTTCATTTGAATCGGCTCGTGCTGGTGTTGGGGATTGGCACACTTACAGAGTAGATATTGTACCGTTTGAAAATGATACCAAGGCTCAGCTCATTTACTACATTGATGGTGTTGAAACGCTCAGATACACCCCAACTGCATTCGGTTGGCTTAATAACTACGACAAAAATCGCATGTTCGATATTGCTCTTAATACGGCTGTTGGCGGAACGTGGAATGGACATCCGGATGATCCACTGGGCTGGAGTCGCTACCTTAAATATTGTTTGAATCCAGGTAGTTACGGTAAGCAACAGCCATGTAACGGTGAAGCGAGTGGAGTTTACAAAGCCGAGTTCCCGAGTAGTTACGAAATTGACTATGTTCGCGTATATACACCAGATACAAGTATCATTCAGCCCACGCCCTTACCAGTAAAATTGCCAACACCCACTAATTTTGTTGTTACGCCATCGTTGCAAGGTGTCAATATGAATTGGGAAGCTTCTGCAGATAGCAGAGTTACGAGTTATTCCCCTAGATACATAAGATCTGACAGTACAACTAAGAACGATGGCTCAACCTGGATCTACCCTGGACGGTCAAGTAGTACGGATAGATCATTAGATGGGTTAGCTCCCGGCGTCAGTTATGATTTTCAGATCAGGTCAATCGATGACACGGGAACGTATTCTGCTAGTGATTACACAACGGTTGTTGTTGCTACACCGCTTGCCTCATCACAAATAGGTCTTAATGCAACATACTACACTCGCACCGGTTTCACGGGTAACTTTGTCAGCAAGGCTGAACAGAAGGTTGATTTTGTATGGGGTACAGGTGGGCCAGTTGGTGGTATCGGGGAAAACTTCAGCGCAAGATTTAGTGGGCAAATTGTGCCGCCAAAAACCGATGACTACACCTTCGTTATGAAGGCAGATGATGGTGCGCACCTTTGGATAGACGGTAGGCCGTTAATTGATTCCCAGCAGGTTACTCCATTGGCAGAAAAAACTGGCACCATACGACTTGAAGCCGGCAAGGCATATGACTTTGATCTAGACTTCTTCGATGTTTCCGGGAATGCGCAATTACAGCTCTCTTGGAAGACTGCAGCTACAACGCAAACCATAGTACCTGCTACGGCTTTCAGGCCAACAATAAAAAGCGGACTTTCTGCGCGATACTCTACTCGAGGGGCAGTTGTTAAACATTACCTTCTGAGAAACGACTCCACAATTGATTTCAATTGGGGGACTGGGAGCCCGGCTGTCAATATTCCTTCGAATGATTTTAGGGCAACATGGGTAGGCAAGCTAAAGGTTCCGACAACAGGAACATACAAGTTGATAACTACTAGTGATGATGGAGTACAGCTGTGGGTCGATAACAATCTACGAATAAACGATTGGAATGACCATGGAACCAAGCGAAACGAAACAACCGTAAAACTGGAGCAGAGTAAACAATATTCAATTTCACTCAGGTACTATGAACATCTGGGTGGCGCGAATGTTTCCTTGCTATGGAGTGGCCCTGGTGTTGCGGAAGCGGTAATACCCTCAACTGCACTTACCACAAACTAGACTTCACCCTGAAATTTGACTTCACCTTACTTGTGCTTTAGCGTGGGAGTATATGATCAGCAAAACAAAAAATTTATTTTTCCGTACTTTCTGGCAAACTCCACAGGTACTAGACGCTTCTGACATTAAGGAAGCACGGGAGTATATTAAACAGTTTTGGCCACATCTAACACGCGTGCAACGCGATGACGTAGATACTTTGATTGGACTCCCGAACCCCTATCTAGTGCCAGCCTACAATGAATCATCGGCTTTCACTTTTGATGAAATGTATTACTGGGATTCGTACTTTATGGTTCAAGGAATGTTAGGTGACCCAAAAAACAAGCAATTAGTTATGGGTATACTCGACAACCTGTTCTTTTTGATTAAGCGGTACGGTATGGTGCCAAATGCAAATAAAACATACCTTATTTCTCATTCTCAGCCACCACTACTTACAAGCTTCGTATTCGATGTATATAACGCCTATCAGTTAGATCGTCGTTGGCTAGAACAGGCCATAAGTTACGCAAAAAAAGAATACTACAACGTATGGATGGCTGAAAAAAAGCCGCATCACCACCAGGTGTATCAGGGTCTCAGTCGTTACTACGACGTGAATGTGCATCATGATCTTGCCGAGGCAGAAAGTGGCTGGGACATGACAACACGTTTTGGACGAAAATGTTTAGACTATCTCCCGGTAGATCTGAACACATTTCTTTACGTCTACGAGTCTGACTTTATGAAGGCGTCTGAGATTTTGCAAGATCAAGAAGGTGTGGTTTATTGGCGTAAGGCTGCTGCAAAAAGAAAAAAAGCAATCAACAGCCTACTGTGGAACGAACGGCGTGGAAATTTTTTCGACTTCAATTATAAAAAACAGTCACAGGGGGCTGTTACCTCTTTGGCATCGTACACAACTTTGTGGGCTGGGCTGGCGAGTAAATCTCAGGCGAAAAAAATGGTTAAGAATCTTTCACGATTTGAAGCAAAAGGTGGTCTTACCACTACCGAAGACCCAACCATGCAGTTGGTGATGCCGGGGAAGCTAGCAACGCAGTGGGCTTACCCTAATGGCTGGGCGCCACTCCACTTTTTTGTAGTTTATGGATTAAGTCGATATGGCTATAGAAAAGAAGCTAGGCGTATTGCTCAAAAATGGCTGAAGACAAACTTGAGCTGGTTTCAAGAAAATGGCGTTTTTTTAGAAAAGTATAACGTGGTTGCTCCCGAAAAAACGCCAGCAGAAGGCTTGTATCCTTTGCAAACTGGTTTTGGCTGGACAAACGCCATCTTCGAACGCTTCTGTCAGGATTACATTGATAAACCTGACAAAAATAGCTGATTATAGATATACTAAAACGTATTATGATTAAAGCTGATCAACCAAAATGTTTTCCAAAAAATGTTAAAGCAGGGGTTTCGGCTGTAGCAGATGGGCAGATGCAACTTGGCTGGAGTGAACCTCAAGATGATGTAGTAGAAAATCGACGACGATTTTTGGCTGCATGTGGTATTGACATCGAACGAACAGTATTACTCAGGGTGAGGTACGGTGAAGAGCTTACTTACGATGCTATTGAGGACGTGGGAACGGAGCACCGTGCACGAGGCATGTATAATCTTGAGGGTGGACCAACAGATTGTTTAATTACAAACCAAAAAGAGGTTGCTCTGTTTTTGCCGATTGCTGATTGTGTAGCTACAGTCGTCTACGACCCTATCAAAAAAGTTTTGGCGTTGGCCCATCTAGGCCGTCACAGTACAGTAGCAAACTTGGCCGAAAAGCTTGTGGGCCACCTTATGAAGACCTACAATACAGACCCAAAAGGCTTGATAATTTGGATGGCACCTTCGTTGCAGAAACAAAGCCACATACTTCAGTACGCAGACTTTGCAAATAATAATCTGTATTGGCAGCCTTACTGCACTAAGCTAGCGAACGGTTTCTCACTTGATATGCAGGGTTATAATCACTCACGCTTTATTGCAATGGGTGTGCCCTCAGAAAATATTACAATATCGTCCGTGGATACTGGCACGAATAGTGATTACTGGTCACACTATACCCAGACAACCGTAAACGGCAACGAGGCACCACCGCGATTTGCTGTGGCCTGTATGATGAAGTAACAGATGTGGTATAGTATATTCATGAACTATCAATGTTTAGTAATGCGTCGTATGATGCCCTAGGGCATGTATTTTATTCTCTATTGAAGACGCTATATTAAACAGGAAATCTTATTATGAACAAACCATTCTATGTCACAACCTCCATACCATATGCCAGCGGTACACCTCACATCGGTAATGCAATTGACTGGCTTTATGCTGATACAGTGGCTCGATATCAAAAGCAGCAAGGTGATGAGGTACTCTATAGCGCTGGTGCGGACGAGCACGGTTCAAAAATCTATGAAAAAGCGCAAGAAGCTGGCCTGAAGCCGGAAGACTTCATCGAGCAGATTATACCGGTGATTCAAGAAGGCCACAAACTTATCAACTCCGAGTACACACATTTTGCCCGGACAAATAGCAAGCAACATGTTATTACTGCACAGAAGCTATGGAAGCAGATGGGTGATGACATATATAAATCCGCTTACGAAGGTTGGTACTGCGTTGGTTGTGAAGAATTTAAAACTGACACAGAGGTTAAGGCAAATAAAGGTATTTGCCCTGACCACGATAAAGACTATGAAAAAGTTAAAGAAGAAAACTATTTTTTCAAACTGAGCGCATATTCTGACCAGCTTATAAAACTTATTGAGACTGATGAATTCGAAATTGTTCCCGCCAACCGTAAAACAGAAATTTTGAACGTTATCAAAGGTGGTCTACAGGATATTAGTTTTTCCAGGCCAAAAAAGAAGTTGCCGTGGGGCATTCCCGTTCCGGGGGATAAAGATCAAGTTATGTACGTCTGGCCTGACGCGTTGATGAATTATATAACTCTACTTGATTATCCAAATGGGGAAGATTTTAAAAAGTTTTGGCCCACTAACTTACAGATTGTTGGTAAAGATAACCTGCGTTTTCATGCGGCGATTTACCCCGCAATGCTTCTGAGTGCAAAACTACCTCTGTTGAAACGACTATTCGTACACGGACACGTTACGAGCAACGGGAAGAAAATGAGTAAAACAATTGGCAACGTGGTGACAACCGAAGAGATTGTTACAAAATACGGCACCGATGCTTTTCGGTACTACTTTTTACGGCATATTCCTAGTCATGATGACGGCGACTTCACATGGGAACGATTTGATGCGGTCTATCATGGTGAACTGGCGGCTCAGCTTGGAAATGCTGTTCAGCGGGTTGCGAGTATGATTAACCGATACCAACAGGGCGTGATTGGTGAATACCCTAACCCTGGTCACGACACTGCTCCGTATCACGCGGCAATAGCCAACCAGCAGTTTGACCGCGCGCTTGAGTGGGTGTGGGAGCTTGTGAAGGGATTGAATGTTTACCTTGAGCAGCAAAAACCTTGGCAACTTGCCAAAGAACTTGACGAAACACATCTGCGCGAAGTGCTTGCGGCATGCGTTGGCGATATTATGCAAATCGCTGAACTACTCCAGCCGTTTTTGCCGTCAACTGCCGAAACAATTGAAAAGATCTTCCACGATGGCTACGTTCACAATTATTCCGGCGTACTCTTCCCACGTATTGAAGAATAGATAGCATGGTTTAGGTGTTGAATAAAATGCAGACACCCAGTCTGTTTGCTATTTGCTGTTATCTAATATCTATTTACCCGTTGTAGACCAGTGCCAGGGCTCCAGTGCATGCTCAGCAAGGTGATAGGCTGGTGATGCTGTCTTGAGCCATCTGTAGCAGGGCGAGTACTCAAAAACGCCGTAACCGGCACAGGCTAGATCAACAGCTAAACCTTCGTTGTGAAGACTTCTCCCAGCTGGCTCAGTTGGTGGAAAGCAGAGGTTAATCGGTTTTTGGTATAAATTATAATTACCAATTCCACAGGCCATTGCCCGCAAGCTTCCCTGTTCGCTACAGGTTCGGTACCCCGAGGTTATAGTTATCGAGAAGCCTTTTTCTTTGCCGTCAGCAATCAATCTTTGCAGGAATGGCAATAGTTTCTTGTGTATCTCATGGCTACCTAGCGGGGCAAGGTTAGCCTGTTCCCACGATGTGTCGTGGCATATTATTGCTGACTGATCTGGCTTGGGCGGTATGGAACCGGCATAATTAATAACTGAAGTGCTTTGTGAAAGAAGCAGACTGACAGTTGTTAAAATTTGAACCCCTACACCCACATAAAACCTTCCAGTTATTACTATGTATTGTAGCGCATATACCTATTTGTTGGCGATTGTTACGCCCGGCTAAACGGTCTATACTGAATACATGAGTGCAATTACTAAAAAAGATCTAAGCAACCTAGAAACACGGCTTGTCACTAAGATAGATGAGAATAGTACTCAGTTACGTCAAGAATTTAAGGAATCAACAAACAGTGTTCTTGAAGTTATTGCTCAGATGGCCGAAACAACGCACAAACAGTTGAGCGGGATACGTGATGAACTTGATGAAATTAGAATTGACCTTGGGATGATGAAGCGTGAGCTCAATAACCTGAACTCAGATATCGACAAGGCGTTCAAGAATAAAAGTATCACCGAAGAAGAGACGGTCGCTTTGATCGCAGGTCAGAAACGGCTAGAACGCTGGATAGAGCAGATTGCACAAGAAACAGGTGTTAAACTGGCCGTATAGCAGGGACTAAAGTGAATTTTATAGATACGCATTGCCACATTCATGATCTGGAATTTTTTAATGAAGCTGCGGCTCAGCAAGCACTAAAAACCGCTGTGAACAGTGGGGTACAGCAAATAGTCTGTGTAGCAACGAGTTTGGAAGATAGTAAGCGGGCGATTGCCTTTGCTCAGGCGAATCCTGACCAATGCGTGGCGACAGTCGGGATTCATCCGCACGAAGCCTCTAATCTAACATTAGAGCAGATAACTTCGCAACTAGAAGAACTTGACGCCCTGGCTAAGGATGAAAAAGTTGTAGCGGTGGGGGAATGTGGTTTTGATTTTTATTACAATGACAAAAACGAACTACTTGAGCGCCAAGAAGCACTGCTAAGGGGTCAAATAGCGATTGCACGTAAATACGGCCTGCCCCTAAGTTTTCACGTGCGCGAGGCCTTTGATGACTTTTGGCGAGTTTTTGAAAGTTATTCAGGCATTTCGGGTGTGCTCCATAGTTTTACAGATAGACCAGTGCACTTGGAAAGGGCAATTAAGTACGGACTAAGTATTGGAATTAATGGCATTGCCTCGTTCATTTCACACTCTTGGCAGCGCGACATGTTCAAATCAATTCCGCTGGAAAATATTGTTATAGAAACAGACGCTCCTTTCTTGACACCGCACCCCAAGCGTGGTACAATCAACACGCCTGAAAATGTGATATATATCACAAACTTTCTGGCGGAGTTACGAGGTGAAGAGCCCAGTACGATTGCAAAAGTAACAACGGCAAACGCGCAAAAACTCTTCAATCTCTAAATATAAGGGAGTGTTTTACCAGTGAGTGAAACAAATGTAGCAGAACTATTTGCAGAGCGTACAAGCGACACTGAAGTGGCCGCAAATTTTGCGTATCTAAATAATATTTCCAATCGTCAGCAGGAGCAAAAAGTCTTAGAGAACCCACCAACATACGAAACCCTAAACACCTTTAGCGAACCCCAGGACCCGATGGCAAATGTGGTAAGTTTCGGTATTGGCGTTGGTGATAATGTTGGACTTATGCGACAGAAGGCTATGCGCAATGCTGCGTAAGTTACTCCGCCTGATTATGGGGACCCCGGCTGTATTACCTGAAACTGGTAAGCCGATTAAAACTACTCCGCAAAAAATGGCTCTTAAAGAACGAGAGTTGATCCGTAAAGAAGCGCAAGTTGCGCAACGGTATTTGGTTCTGTTCCGGCAGGGCACCATCGTGAATTCTTCTGTTTAGACCGACATACGTGGGTCTGGTTTGAAGAATGGTACGATCCTAATACCAAAAAAGAACAACAGATGCAGGTTCGTTACGAATTTCAACCACGTGGCGTATTGAAAACCGTAGACGGTGTGCACTGTGGCTACGTAACGGGCGAAGAGTTAACCCGTCTACTTACCGCTATGCGAACCTATCACGACCGCGTAGCTTCAGAAGTGTACGGACTCAGCCCTCAACTTGCATAATAATTGCTATACTTATAACAGATGAGCACCCCAATATATCTCGATTTTGCAGCGGCTACACCATTAGACGACCGAGCCCTTACGGCAATGAAGCCGTACCTTGCTGATCAGTTCTATAACCCATCTGCCGTGTACCAGTCTGCTCGTAATGTGCGACGCGACCTAGAAGATGCACGTGCACGTGTTGCCGATGTTCTAGGCGCTAAAGACCAAGAAATCATTTTTACCGCCGGCGGCACCGAAGCAAATAACCTTGCCATTGAAGGTATTATGAGCCAATTCCCAGAAGGGAACATTGTTGTTTCGAGCATTGAACACGAATCTGTATTGGAACCCGCAAACCGCTATAAATGCCGGATTGCACCTGTTACCGAAAAGGGAATTGTCGATCTAGACAAACTCGAAAAGCTGATTGATGAAAAAACAGTATTAATAAGTGTTATGTACGCAAATAATGAAATCGGCACGATCCAACCAATAAAAGAAATCGCCTCCCTGATTGCAAAAAAACGCAGTCAGCGCTCTAATCAAAAACCACAAACCACAAACTACCCACTACTCTTACATACCGATGCCTGCCAGGCAGCAAATTTTCTAGATCTACACGTTTCTCGACTTGGCATTGATTTAATGACGCTCAACGGAGGTAAGATCTATGCGGCCAAGCAGAGTGGTTGCCTATATGTCCGTGCTGGCGTTGAACTTGAACCTCTGGTTCGTGGCGGTGGTCAAGAATCTTCCTTAAGAAGTGGTACAGAAAACGTCTCGTCAATTATGGCTTTTGCGACAATGTTGCAAAATGTTCAAGCTGAACGAAAAGAAGAATCAGCGCGCCTTAAGGATCTTAGCGACAGTATGTTTACGACATTATCGCAAAACATTCCAAACCTCACGTTGAATGGTGATAGTCAAAAACGGCTTCCAAACAATCTTAATATTTTGATTCCTGGAATTGACGGTGAACGCGTTTTATTGGAACTGGACGAGGCTGGTGTGATGGTTGCAACGGGTAGTGCCTGTACGGCTAGTAACGACGCACCGAGTCATGTGCTACTGGCAATTGGACTGAAAGAAGCTGAGGCAAACTCAAGCCTTCGTATAACTTTAGGCAGGACAACTACTTCGGAACAAATCACTAAGGTAGCGCAGATCATATCAAGCACAATTAATGCTCACGTTTCACTGCTATAATAAACACCATGAAGAAGTTTCTAATAACCGTATCGCTGATCGTAGCCATTGTGACTGGTTATGCTGTGCTGGTCAGTCTCTATTTGCCAGTAACAGACCCTTTGCAAAAAGCTGATGTAATTATTGCCGTAAGTGGTGGCGATACGCAGGGCAGAACAAAACAGGCAGTTAGTTTGTATAAAGAAGGTTGGGCGCCAAAACTAATTTTTTCTGGTGCGGCAGCCGATCCACAAAGTGCAAGTAACGCCAAAGTTATGATGTCTATTGCAGCTGCCCGGGGCGTGCCAACCTCGGCGATAATATTAGATGAAAAATCTCGCGATACCAAAGAAAACGCCATACGTACGAAGGAACTACTTGGTGACGCCAAAAAAGTTATTTTAGTGACAAGTGACTATCATCAACGCCGGGTACACAAAGAATTTACCAAGGCGTTTGATTCAGATATAACCTTCATTAATGCACCAGCAAAAGATAAAAACTGGGGTCGAAAGAGCTGGTTCTTAACGCCATACGGTTGGTGGATTTCGCTAACAGAACCTATGAAGCTATTATTCGCACGGGCTAGTATATGAGTTCAAAAGGTAAAACTGTATACGTAGGAATGAGTGGTGGTGTGGACAGTTCGGTTACGGCTGCACTGCTTGTCGAACAAGGCTATAACGTCACCGGCGTTTTTATGAAGAACTGGGCACAAGATTTACCGGGCTTCAAATGCCCTTGGCGTGAAGATTTGGCAGACGCCAAACGAGTTGCGGTCCAGCTTGGAATTCCATTCAAAATCTATGATTTTCAAAATGAATACAAACAAAAAGTAGTAGATTACATGATTACAGAGTATCAGGC
>OEIV010000707.1_pt1 | contig 17102 bp, 16 predicted proteins | sample 1539231 | NCBI WGS metagenome assembly OEIV01 (sample SAMN03794762, study PRJEB22550) | activated sludge metagenome | feature: wastewater treatment plant; material: activated sludge; isolation source: Wastewater treatment plant of a petroleum refinery complex | place: Argentina: Buenos Aires ...
ACGCCGCCGGACTTCAGCAGATCGCAGGCGATGCGGAGTGCGCCGATGGGATCGGCGAGATGCTCCAGCACATTGGTCGCGGCCACGGCGTCGGCCTCGGGCAGGCCGTGCGCGGCGGCGTCCGCCAGCGTGCGATTGTAGACGGTGAGACCGCGTCCTTGCGCGAAGGCGGCGGCCTGGCGCGAGGGCTCGATGCCGATGGCGGTCAAGCCCTTGGCCGTCGCGGCGTCGAGAAAGAAGCCCGGCCCCGAGCCGAACTCGATCAGCGTTCCCGGGCCGCGGCCGAGGGCGCGGGCGATGGCATCGAGTCGGTCGTCCTGAACGAGTTGGGCCCAGCCCTGGTCGGCGCCCGCGTCGGCGAGATAGGTCGGTTTGGCGTCGCGGTAATAGGCCTCGGCGTATTCGGCTTCGAGCGCTGCTGGGTCGGGCAGCGGCACGGCGTGACGGAAGCCGCAGGCGCGGCAGGCGATGATGTCCATGCCGTTGGCGCGGCCGTGGACCGGGCCGCCATGGCCCTGCCAGACGATCTCTTCCTTCGGGTGCGCGTCCTCGCGCAGCGCGGCGCTCATGCCTCACTCCGTTTTCCCCATTCGCGCGCCGGCCGCTTGAGAATTCGTTAACGCAACGCGCCGATGCTCATCTTTCGTTGACCATAAGTCTGCACCCGCCCCATGCCGGTCCATTTCTGCGCCGAAGTCTCGTCCAATCACGGGAGCGACCTTGAGCGCTGTCTCGCCTTTGTGGATGCCGCCGCCGAGGCGGGCTGCGATTCGGTGAAGTTCCAGCTCTTCCGCGTGAGGGAGCTGTTCGCGCCGGAAATCCTGGCGCGCAGCGAGAAGCACCGGGCGCGCGAGCAATGGGAGCTGCCGGCGGACCTGCTGGAGCCTATCGCGGCGCACTGCGCGGTACGGGGCGTCGAGTTCGCCTGCACCCCCTTCTATCTGGAGGCGGTCGCCGCGCTTCTGCCCTACGTCGCCTTCTACAAGATCGCCTCCTACGAGCTGTTGTGGGACGACCTGCTGGCGGCCTGCGCGGCGACCGGCAAGCCCGTCGTGCTGTCGACCGGCATGGCGACGCTGCCGGAGATCGTGCACGCCGTCTCGGTGCTGCGCGGCGCGGGCGCGTCCTCGATCCGCCTGCTGCACACGGTCTCGGCCTATCCGACGCCGCCGGCGGAGGCCAATCTCGCCTCCATCGACATCATCCGCCGCGCCACCGGCTGTCCGGTCGGCTGGTCGGACCACACGGTCAGCCCCGGCGTGCTGCACCGGGCGATCCATCGCTGGGGCGCGGGCTTCGTCGAGTTCCACATCGACCTGGACGAGACGGGGGCGGAGTATGCGAGCGGCCATTGCTGGCTGCCGGGCCAGATATCCGAAGTCATCAAGGCGGTGCGCGAGGGCGAGGCGGCGGACGGCTCGGGCCTGAAGACCGCCGCGCCCTCGGAACTTGCCGACCGTGACTGGCGCGCCGACCCGCTGGACGGGCTGCGGCCGCTGCGCCATGTCCGGGCAGGGTGGACGCCATGACGGCCCCGCGCATCGCGGCGATCGTCCAGGCGCGCATGTCGTCGTCGCGCCTGCCGGGCAAGTCGCTGACGAAGATCGCCGGTCGGCCGCTGATCTGGCATGTCGTGCACCGGCTGAAAGCGTCGCGGCGGATCAGCGAGATCGTGCTGGCGACGACGGTCAACCCGGCCGATGACGCGCTCGCCGACTGGGCGGCGACCGAGGGCGTCGCCTGCGTGCGCGGATCCGAGGACGACGTGCTCGGCCGCTTCGCGCTGGCGGCGGAAGCCTGCGATCCCGACATCATCGTACGGGTCAACGCCGACGCGCCGCTGATCGACGCGGCTTTCGTCGATGCGATGATCGACGCCATGATCGCCGAAGACGCCGACTTCGTGATGCTGGCGCCGGGCGCGCGGGCGCTGCACGACGGCGTCGACCCGATGAGCCGCAGGGCGCTCAACCTGATGCTCGCAGAGGCGCGCGAAGACCCGGTAGCGCGCGAGCATGTCACCGGCTGGCTGAAGCTGAATTCCCACCGCATCAAGGTCGCCCGCATGACGCCCGATCCCGCCTACGATTTCGAAGGCGCGCGCCTCTCCGTCGACACGCCGGCCGACGCGGCCTTCATCGAGGCGGTCTACGACCGGCTGAAGGCGCAGGCGGGCGAGGCCTCGCTGACCGATCTGATCGCCCTGCTGCGGCGCGACACGGCGCTGCTCGCGATCAACGGCCATGTCCGCCAGAAGGCGGCGACGCAGACGGCGGGCACGGTGGTGATCCGCTGCGACGGCGGGCATGCGCTTGGGCTGGGGCATGTGCGGCGCTGCCTGCAACTCGCCGCGGCGCTGCGCGATGGTGCGGGCTTGGGCGTCGTCTTCGCGACGATGGGCGAGACGGACGCGATGGCGCAGGTGCGCACGGCAGGCTTCCGGGTGATCGAGAAGCCGGCGGCGGCGGGCGAGCGCGACTGGATCGCCGCCGTGCTGCACGAGACGGGCGCGGCGGCACTCATTCTCGACATCCGCACGGACTTGTCCGAGGCCGAGGTGCGGAGCCTGCGCGACACGGCCGGACTGATCGTCGCGCTTGACGACGGCTCGCCGCGCCGGCTGGCGGCGCACCTGGCGGTCTATCCGCCGGTGCCCCAGACGCGGGCGCTGGCCTGGCCGAACGGCGAGACGGATCTCTGCATCGGTTGGGGCTGGGCGGTGATGGGCGGCGCGGTCTGGCGCGGCGCGCGGCCTCTGGAGTCGGGCCGCGCGACGTTGCGCGTGATGGTCGCGATGGGCGGTAGCGATCCGCAAGGCCTGACGCAGCGGGCGGTCAAGGCGGTGGCCGCGGCAGGCCGACGGGTGACGCCGGTCGTGGCGATCGGTCCGGCGGTGCCGTTTCCCGAAGGCGTGGCCGATGCCTGTCAGGCGGCGGCCCCGGACGCCGAAATCCTGTTCGCGCCTCCCTCGCTGATGGAGGTGGCGGCGACCTGCGATCTCGCGGTCATCGCCTATGGCGTCACCGCCTTCGAGTGCGCGCATGTCGGTACGCCGGCGATCTATCTCGGGCTCACCGCCGATCACGCCGCCTCGGCGCAGGGTTTCGACGACGCCGGGATCGGCATCAATCTCGGCGTCGCTTCGGCGCTGAACGAGCGCAAGATCGCCGATGCGGTGCTGGCGCTCGCGGCCGACGGCGAGCGGCGGCGGGCGATGGCGGCGGCCGGGCGGCTGGCGATCGACGGGCGGGGCGCGGAGCGTCTGGCGCAGGAGATCGCGCGCCGGGTCGAGGCGACGGCGTCGGCGGCGATCAGCCGCGCGAAAGCAGGCTGAGGGTTTTCTCGAAGACCTGACGCCATTGGCCGGCATGCTCGGGCGTCACGCAGACGACCGAAGGCATGAACGGCTCGCGGTCCGCGCCGAGACTGGTCCACGAACGGTAGTGCAGCACCTTGTAGGTCGGGACGCCGAGCGCGCCGCTGATGGAGGCAACGGCGGTGGGTGCGGAGACGACGCCGTCGAGGACCGAGAGCATCGCCGCGGTGCGGTCGAGCTCGTCGCGCTGGTCGAGCGCCGGCGGAAGATGCAGCGTCTTGCCGGACAGGCCTTCCAGCGTCGCGATCTCGCCGGGCTCCGCGCCGTACTGGGCGACGACGACCGAGGCATCGAGCTTGCCGACGAATTGGGCCCAGCGGGCGAGCGGAGCGTATTGGCTGTCGCGGAGGCCGCCCTTGAGGCCGGAGCGCCAGGAGATGCCGATGGCGGGCTTGGGACCCAGCGTCTCGCGCCAGGCGCGCCAGCGCGCCGCTTCGGCGGCATCGGGCTTGAGGAAGGGAAGGGGTGCGGCAGGCTTGCCGCCGCACATCAGGGGCAGGCTGCCCAGTTCGATCGACAGCGCCGCGCCATGGTTCCAGCCATTGTCGGTGCTGAGCGCGACGCCCTCGCGCCGCACGGTCTGCGCCCCGACCGTGACGGCAGGGAGCGAGCGGGCGAGAAGGGTCGCGAGGCGCGGATCGCATTCGAGAGCGAGCGGACCGCCGGCGAGCATCTGGGGCAGGAAGGCAGCGAAGGCGATCTGGTCGCCGACGCCCTGTTCGGTCATCACGAGGAGCGGGCGGCCGTTGCGCGCTTCGCCCTGCCAGCGCTGCGGCGCGTTCCGGCGCTCGATGGCGCGGCCGGGAATCTTCAGCCGCCACTCATAGTCGCGCCAGCCGGCCTCGACGTCGCCCTTTGAAAGCAGAGCCAGCGCACGGTTGACGCGCAGCTGGGCGTTCCCAGGCGCGCGGCGCACCGCCTCGTCGTAGAGCGCCAGCGCTTCGGTGATGCCGCCGGCATCGAAGACGAGGTCGGCGAGATTGCCGCGCGCCTCGACCGAGTCGGGATTGAGGCGCAGGGCCTCGCGATAGAAGGTCTCGGCGTTGTCGACGTCGCCGGTCTCGCGCACCGCGTTGCCGAGCGCCAGCCAAAGGCCCATGTGCTCGGGCGCCCGGGCGAGCGCGTCGCGCAACGATTCGACGGCGTCGCCATGGCGCATCATCGCCGTCAGAGCGCGCGACAGGGCGATCGTCGCTTCGTGCCGTTCCGGAGCGACGCGCAGTGTCTCCTCGAAGAAGCGGGCGGCGGCCTGGTGCAGGCCGATCCGCGCGGCCGCCTCGCCCAGCGCGAAGAGGACGGCGGGGTCTTCGGGGTTTCCCGCCAGCGCCCGCTCCAGTGCTGCGATGGCGTCGGTGTGTCGGCCGGCCTCGAGGGCGGCGATTCCCTGATCGTAGTGGCGCATGGCGGAGGGTGAAGCGGTGGCCATGACCCATCCTCGCCCGGGCCGATTAACGATGCGTTAATCATGGTAAATCACGGCCCGGCCTTCAGTCCCTCTTAACCCCGCAAGAGGCATCTTGCGCGGAGGCGCGCGAAAGGGTTCCCGCGCCTGCGGAGGCGGATTCCTTGGCCATCGTCCCGATGGACCTCAGCGTGCTGATCGGCTTCACGGGGTACACGAGCTCGGCGCTCGCGGCCACGCGGGCCTCGCGCGCGGCAGCGGCCCGGGAGGACGGCTCGTCGCCGGCGGTCAAGGTGGACGTGAAGACGCCCTGGGACGCGTCCAACTCGATCAGCGATACCGCCCGGCTGGTCAAGGCGATGCAAGCCGACGGCCTGGTCGACGAGACCGACAGCGCCTTCAACAAGCCGGGCGTGCCGGCCGACTACAAGAAGCTGTTCGCGCTCTACAAGGGGCTCGCGACGCTGCAGACATTGGCCAACGCGGCCGCGGACAAGAACGCGCCGGCCGGCACGCTGGCCGGACTGAACACGCGTTTCCAGAGCGGATTCTCGGAGGTCATGTCCTATGCGTCGGGGCTTGAGCTCGATACGCTGACGCTCCTGACCGGCGCCAAGCAGAGCGCCGCGAAGACGGCGGCGAGCGTGGCGCGGCCGGGTTCGGTCTTTACGACGCGGACCGTCGTGCAGGGCGACGTCCAGGCGCCGATGACCGGGCTCGAGAACGCTGCGCCCTTCACGATCAACGTCAAGCGCGGCTCGACGACGACCGCCGTCGCCGTCGATCTCGCGGACATGACCCAGCCGCGCAATCTCGGCAACGTCATCGCCTTCATCAACGGCAAGCTGGCGGATGCCGGGATCCAGACGCGCCTTCAGCGGCTGGACGTGACGCCCGAGGACACCAACAAGAAGGACAACGTGACGCCGCCCAAGCAGTTCGCGGTGCGCATCAACGGCTACTCCAGCGAGACGGTCAGCTTCGAGCCGAGCGCGCCCTCGACCGCGCTCTACATGGCCAACCAGGGCAAGACGTCGGCCGAACTGCGCAAGCTGTCGGTCGACGGCGCGGCGCCGACGACGGTTTTCCGCAGCGCCATCGCGGCGGCAGACGGCGACATCAGCGTGCGGCAGTCGGCCGTCGATGGCGACGGCAATGTCTTCGTGCTGGGCACCACGAGCGCCGATCTCGGCAGCCAGCTGAACCAGTCGTCCAGCGACGTGATGCTGCGCAAGTACGATTCGGCCGGCAATCTGCTGTGGTCCAAGCTCCTGGGCGCGACCAGCGAGGCCGACGGTCTCGGCCTTGCCGTCGACAGCAAGGGCGCGGCGGTCATCGCGGGCCAGATCAGCGGGAAGCTCGACGCCGCCGTCGCGTCAGGAGGCAAGGACAGCCTTGTCGTCAAGATCAGCGCGGCCGGCGAGGAGATCTTCGCCCGTCAGTTCGGCTCGGCGCTGAACGACGGCGCCGCCGCCGTCGCGGTCGGCCCGGACGATGCGATCTATGTCGGCGGCCAGACGAGCGGCCGCATGGTTGGCGCTGCGGCTTCGGTGGGCGGCGCGGATGCCTATGTGATGAAGTTCGATGCGGCGGGCGGCCGGATCTATACGCGCCAGTTCGGCACCACGGGCGAGGACAAGGTCGCGGCTCTGGCGATCGACGGCAACGGCGACCTGATCGTCGCCCCCACCGAAAGCGGACAGGGCGTGGTGCGCAAGTTCGCGACCGCCGATGCGACCAGCGCGGCGGTATGGAGCGAGACGCTGGGCGATCTGTCGGGCGGCGGCTCGATCACCGGGCTCGCCGTGGAGAGCGGTGCGGTCTATCTCGCCGGCTCGACCGCCAATGCGGCGCTGACCGGCAGCGGCGCTTCAGTCGGCACGGCCCATAGCGGCGGCATGGACGGCTATGTCTTCAAGCTGGACGATGCGGGGGCGAGCGCCAGCGCCGCCTTCGTCAGCTATCTGGGCAGCGGCGCATCCGACAAGATCAACGGGCTCGCGGTCTCCAATGGGCGCATCTTCGTCGCGGGCGAGACCAAGGGCGCGCTGCCCGGCGCGAACCTGACGCTGGCCAACGCGACCAACGCCTTTGCGGCGGAGCTGGACGCGAACGGTGCGCCGGTCTGGGCCTCGCAGTTCGGCGTGACGTCGGGCGAGGGCTACGGGCGGGGGCTCGCCGTCGACCCCGGCGGGGCTTCGGCGCTCGATGCGCTCGGGTTGCCGACAGGCCCGGTCTTCACCGGGCAGACCCGCACCCTGACGGCGCAGACGACGGCGCGTGCAGGCGACTATTTCACGATCCAGGTCGGCGAACTGACGGCGCGGCGGATCACCATCGCAGCCGGCGAGACCACGACGACCCTGGTGCGCAAGCTGAACGCCGTGCTGCAGCTCAGCGGCAAGGCCAGCATCGTGCGCACCACTACCGGCGAGCAGATCAAGATCGAGCCGAAGGAAGGCCAGTCGGTGACGCTGAAGGCTGGGGCCGGCCATCTCGATGCGCTGGCCGGGCTCGGCCTGTCGGCCGGGCGCTACGTGAAGGCCGCCTCGGATGCGGAGGCCAATGCGGACAGCGACGAGCTGCCGACCTATGCGCTCGGTCTCAAGGCGTCCTACTCCCTGGCGACGACGGAGAGCGCCGTGACGGCGCGCAGCGCGATCGTCGCGGCGATGGCGTCCATCCGCACGGCCTATCGCGAACTCACGATGGACCCGGAGACCAAGAAGCTGCTGGCCGAGAACAAGGAAAGCGCCAAGGGCAGGACCGGCGGGGCGGTGCCCGCCTATCTGCAGACCCAGCTCGCCAACTACAATTCAGGTCTCCAGCGTCTGCTGGCGGGATCCTCCAGCTCTTCCTCCGGCTCTCTGCTTTAGGGCGCCGCGGCGACCTCCGGAAACACGACCGGCTGATAGGGCGCGGACGGCGTCTCGTTCCAGCCGACAGGGGCGACCTCGGCGTCGTTGCGGAGCGGCGGCAGCGACTTCAGGAAGGCGGCGACCGCATAGGCGTCTTCGTCGGTGAGCGCCGCATAGGACATCCAGGGCATGGCGGGCGCGAGCACGCGCCCGTCGGGACGCTCGCCGGTCCGCAGCGCGGTGACGATCTCGGCCTGCGACCATGTCCCGAGCCCGGTCGCCTCGTCCGGTGTCAGGTTGGCGCCCCAGAAGTAGCCAAGACCCGGAATGGCGAAGCCGACATCGCTGCCGCCGAGATAGCGGCTGAAGTCCGGCTTGCCCAGAAAGGTGCCCGGGGGGTGGCAGGCCGAGCAGGCCATGAAGCCCACCAGGGATTTGCCCCGGGCGATCTCGGGGTCGGCCGCGGGCGCGGCGGCGGGGGCCGCGGGCGCGGCGAGCGGGGCGGCAAGTGTGGCCGCCAGACTTTGACGAATCATAGCAAGGTCTTCCCAGTCTGTTCTGCGAAGGCGGACGGCTTTCTTGCCGCCGCCGTGATCGTGCAGATACAGACGGACGCGCCGTCGTTCTGTGACCGCAGCCACGAAGTGCGGGCGGCGCGACGCCTGTGTGACGGCTGTCGCGGTCTTCAGATCTTCTGGTTGATGGCGATGGGGGCGGCGCCCGGACGGCCATAGGTCGTGCCCGATGCGCCGTAGACGGTCTTGGGCGTCCGCTGGCGTGCGGCCTCGTCGGCGACGGCCTTGACGATGCCTTCGGAGACCCGGCGGACGCGGGCGATCAGGCGCTGGTGACGATCGAGCGCGGCATTGAAGGCGGCGGTCTCGTCGCGCAGCTGACGCAGACGTTCCGGACCGGCCTTCCTGACGCTGGCCGGATCGGACTTCGCCGCCTGCATCTCGCGCGCATAGAGCAGCGCCAGGCGGGTGCGCTCGTCCTCGAGCGCGGCGAGGCGCTGGGGCTGGCGTGCTTCGATCAGCGCGATCTCCTGCTCCACCAGGCCGGACAGGCGGCGGGTCAGGTCGAGGATCAGATCGAGGCGGTCGGACATCGCTAACGCCTCATGCTGGCGGCGGCGTTCTGGACGGGGCTGGCGATCGGCTCGTCGCGCAGGCCCTGCATGCGCAGCATCTCGCCATAGACGGCATCGGAAATGCCGATGCCGCCGGCCTTGGAGATCTCCTTGCCGACCTCCTGGATCATCAACGAGCGGAAGACGGACTCGCCCTGGCCGCCCCCGAACATCCCGTCGGTCTTCAGGCCCTGGAACATCGGTTCCATCATCTGCGCCACGAAGACGGACTCGAAGTCCTCGGCCGCGTTGCGCGCGGCGTCGCGCTGGCGGGTCTGCAGCGGCGTGCCGAGCGAGGCGAGCGGCTTGACCTCGACCGGGGCGACGGCGAGCGACATCACATCACCTCGATTTCGGCCTGGAGGGCGCCCGCCGCCTTGATCGCCTGGAGGATGGCGATCATGTCGCGCGGTCCGATGCCCAGCGCGTTCAGGCCGTCGACCAGCGACTGGAGGCTGACATTGTCCTCGACGATGGCGAGTTTGCGGTCGGCGCCGTCATCGACGGTGACGTCGCTGCGCGGCACGACAACGGTTTCGCCGTTCTCCGAAAGCGCGTTCGGCTGGCTGACCTGCGGCGATTCGGTGATCTTGATGGTCAGGTTGCCCTGGGCGATCGCGATGCGGCTGACGCGGACCTCGGCGCCCATGACGATGATGCCGGACTCCTCGTCGATGACGATCTTGGCGGGCTGGTCGGGGTCGACCCGGAGCTGCTCGATCTCGGTCAGCAGGGCGACGACGTCGCCCGGGCCGCGCTGCGGAATGACGAGTTCGACGGTGGCGGGATTGGTGGCGATCGCCGCGCCGGCGCCCAGCATCCGGTTGATGGCGTCCTGGATGCGCTTGGCGGTGGTGAAGTCGGGATTGCGCAGCGACAGGCGCATGCGCTCCAGCGTCGCCAGTTCGAACGGCACTTCGCGTTCGACGATGGCGCCCGAGGCGATGCGGCCGCTGGTCGGCACGCCGCGCTCGATGGAGGCGGCCGCGCCTTCGGCCTTGAAGCCGCCGACAGCGATCGGGCCCTGGCCGACGGCGTAGATCTCGCCGTCGGCGGCGAGCAGGGGGGTGACGAGCAGTGTGCCGCCCTGGAGGCTCTTGGCGTCGCCCAGCGCGCTGACATTGATGTCGATGCGCGAGCCCTGGCCGGCGAAGGCAGGCAGGCTGGCGGTCACCATCACGGCCGCGACGGTCTTGGGGTTCAGCGTGGCGCCGCGCGGGTTGACGCCGAGACGCTCCAGCATCGACTGGACGGACTGGAGGGTGAAGGGCGAATTGCGCAGCGAGTCGCCGGTTCCGTTCAGACCGACCACCAGGCCGTAGCCCACCAGCATGTTGTCGCGCACACCTTCGACGTCGGCGAGGTCCTTGATGCGCGAAAAGGCGAACGCGCCCGGACCAGCCAGCGGCGCGAGCGCCATGGCGAGGGCGGCGAGGGTCGCAATCAGGCGGCGGAACGGCTTCATGGTTCGCGGCTTTCGGCACGGGCATTCTTGCCCGCCTGCCGCCATGCGAAGGCCGTGCCAAGGTTAACCGGCCGATTTCCGCGGCTTTTCAGAGCGTTGCCGGCGACGAACCGTCCGCCGGCGGCAATATCTGCCGGGTCGTCAACGATTGTTAGGAGACTGTTAACGATGCGAGGCGAGTTTAGGCGCACCGCAATGTTGCCAAAGGCCGGCCGCGCCCCATGCGTATCGAAGGACCCCGTCGTCCCGACCAGATCGCCAAGTCAGCGCCGTCGAAGACCGGCGGGGCGGGGGCGTCGTTCTCGGTCGAGCAGCCGGCCTCGGCACGCGCCGCCGCGTCGGCCGCCGCCACGCTGCAGGTCGCCGCGCTCGATGCCCTGCTCGCGCTGCAGGAGGCCGCCGAACCGCTGACCGGCCGCCGCCGGGCCGTACGCCGGGCGAACGACATGCTGGACCTGCTGGACGACATCAAGATCGGGCTGCTGGCCGGAACGATTCCGCGCCAGACCCTGCGCCGTCTGACAGCGCTGGTCGCCGAGCGGCGCGAGGACTTCAACGAACCTGGCCTCCAGGGGGTCCTCGACGAGATCGACCTGCGCGCCCAGGTCGAACTGGCCAAGCTCGACTACGCCTCCTGAGGCTGTCCGGGGCCCGGCCGTCGCCAAACCGTCGCTTTAGCCCCGGTTGTGCCGCAATGCCTGCCTAGCTATACAGCGGCCCGCGGAGCCTTGCTCCGCCGCTTAAGGGGAGGGTTCGCAGCGCATGGGTATTGTGTTGCCGGCCGACTATCGGCCGTCCGACGACGAGCCGTTCATGAATGAGCGCCAACGGGAGTATTTCCGGCGCAAACTCAAGGACTGGAAAGAGGACATCCGCAAGGAGAGCCGCGAGACTGTGGCCAGCCTGCAGGAGGAAACCGTTCAGCACGCCGACCTGACCGACCGCGCTTCGCACGAATCAGACCGCGCCCTGGAGCTGCGGACGCGCGATCGCCAGCGCAAGCTGATCGCCAAGATCGACGCGGCCCTGCGCCGCATCGACGACGGCACCTACGGCTTCTGCGAGGATACCGGCGAGCCGATCTCGCTGCGCCGGCTGGATGCCCGCCCGATCGCGACCTTGTCGATCGAGGCCCAGGAGCGCCACGAACGGCGCGAGAAGGTCTACCGGGACGAGTGAGTTCCGATCGCTCACAAGTCGGAGGCCGGGGTCGCCCCCGGCCTCCTGTCTTCCCTGATTGCCGGAAGCGCTTGGCGCGCCCCTCAGCCCCCACCTCAGGGCAGGCTCGCCGGAGGGACGGCGATCCGAAGCGCCGACGGTCTCAGAACGGCCAGATGACGTCGATCAGCTGCTGGCCGTAGCGCGGCTGCTGAACGTCGGTGATCTGGCCGCGGCCGCCATAGGAAATCCGGGCCTCGGCGATCTGGGTGTGATTGATCGTGTTGTCGTTCGCGATGTCCTCGGGCCGAACGATGCCGCCGAGCAGCAGCTCGCGCACCTCATAGTTCACGCGCACTTCCTGGCGTCCCTGGATGACCAGATTGCCGTTCGGCATGACCTGCGTGACGACCGCCGCGATGGTCAGGTTGATCTGCTCGTTGCGGTCGACGCTGCCGGTGCCGCGGCTGGAGCTGTCGGAGCTCATGCTGAGCAGGCTGGAGGGATCGACCGCATCGGGCAAGACGCCGCCGTAGTTGCTCTCGAAGCCGAGCAGGTTCGGCAGCCCCGACTCCTCGGAGTTCGTGCGCCCGCGCGAGGAGGTGTTGGCGACCTTCGCCTTGTCGTCGATCTGGATGTTGACGGTCAGGATGTCGCCGATGCGCTGGGCGCGCTGGTCCTTGAAGAACGTCCGGTTGCCAGGCCGCCAGAGCGAGTTCGGCTCGTAGGCGATTTGCTGTGGCGCCGGCATCGGCATCGAGACCGGCACGTAGTCGGGCGACAGGGTCGGGTCGCGCACCGGCGTCAGGTCGGGCGCCTTGCCGATCTGGCTGAGACGGTCGGCGGTGGTGCAAGCGCCCAGCAGGGCGACGGAAGCGCAGAGAAGGGCGAGACGGACAGGACGCATTTCTTTTCCCCTGATCTTCAGTTCAGCGCGACGTCTTGCGGCGAGACAGTGACCGCACCGGCGCCGGTGATGACGGCTTCGATCTGCTTGTGAGACTGGACATTGACGACCGGCACGGTGTCGCCGAGCCCGCCGTTCGCCATCGCCTTGCCGCGGGCCGTCAGTTCGACGCCGGGAACACGGTAGACGACTGTGACCGCGTCGCCCTTGCGGACCACGACGGGCTTCTCGAAGTCGCCCTCGCGCAGAGCTAGGCCGGCGCGGAGCTGGCGCCGGGCGCTGAAGCCGACGACGTCGTCTGAGTCGGTGAGGGCGCCGCGCGCCAGGCGAGACTGGGCGATGCGGGTCAGGATGACGTCCTCGGCGTTGGCGATCTCGCCGGCTCTGAGGGTGCGCGTCAGCACCGGCACATCGACGCCCGGCTCGACCTTGCCCTGAAGGCCGAAGAGGCGGCCGCTGGCCAGCTTGATCTGGACGACGAAGCGTCCCGAAGCCGCGTCGTAGCGGGCCGAGGCGACGGCGAGGGTTTCGGGATCGATGCCCGACGGGACCCGGCCGACGATCGAGACAGCCGCATCGCCCGGTGCGCCTTCGGCGATGAGGGCGTCGAGCAGGGCCTCTTCCATCGTCAGCGCCGCTGCCGGCGCGGCGGCGCCGACCAGAAGCGCGGCGGCGAAGATCAGTTTGCGGATCATGGCCTAGCCCCTCAGCCGCGAGGTCATGGACATCATCTCGTCGGACGCCGAGATGACCTTGGAGTTCATCTCGTAGGCCCGCTGGGCGGTGATGAGGCTGGTGATCTCGGCCACCGGATTGACGTTGGCCGTCTCGAGGAAGCCCTGCATCAGCGTGCCGTAGCCCGCCGAGCCCGGCGTGCCGACGATCGCCGAGCCGCTGGCGGCGGTTTCGAGGAAGAGATTGTCGCCGGTCGCTTCCAGACCGCCTTCGTTGACGAAGATGGCGAGATCGAGCTGGCCGACCTGCTGTGGCGCGGATTGGCCGGGGAGGCGGACGGTCACCTGGCCCTGCTGGCTGATCGAGATATCGGATGCGTCCTGCGGAATCGTGATGCCGGGCTGGACTGTGAATCCGTCGGGGGTGACGATCTGGCCCTCGGCCGAGCGGCCGAGCGCGCCAGCCCGCGTATAGGCTTCCTCACCGCTCGGCAGCTGGACACGGAAATAGCCGCGGCCCTGGACGGCCACGTCATAGGGATTCTCGGTGAAGTTGAGATTGCCCTGCTCGGTGATGCGGTAGATCGCCGCCGGCTTCACGCCGAGGCCGATCTGGATGCCGTAGGGAACGACGGTGCCTGTGGTCGATGTCGTCGCGCCGGGTCGCTCGAGGTTCTGGTAAAGAAGATCCTGGAACTCCGCCCGCTGCGCCTTGTAGCCGGTGGTGTTCATGTTGGCGATGTTGTTCGAGATGACCTCGACATTGAGCTGCTGGGCCAGCATGCCGGTGGCAGCGATGTTCATCGAGCGCATGGGTCAGTTCCCTCTCGCGGCCATCAGGCGCGCACTTCGCCGAGCTTCTGGACCGCGCGGCGGCTCAGTTCCTCGCCGGCGTTCAGAAGTTCGGTCGAGCTCTGGTAGGAGCGCAGCGTCTCCATCATCCGCACCATCTCGACGACGGGCTGGACGTTGGACTGTTCGAGCATCCCCTGGGCGACGACGTTGCCGGCGACGGGGATGGGCGTGTCGTCGGTCTCCCACAGCGAGTTGCCGATGAGCTTGAGCGCTTGCGGATTCTCGAAGCCGACGACCTGGAGCTTGTTGCGGATGCCCTGCTCGGTCGAGATCGTGCCGTCGCGGGCGATGAGAATCTGGGTCTCCTCCGGCGTGAACACGATCTCGGCGCCGCCGTCGTCGAGCACCGGGTGGCCGGACGAGTTGACGAGCCGCCCCGTGTCGTCGAGGCCGAGATTGCCGTTGCGCGTGTAGCGGGTACCGCCAGGCGTGGAGACTGCGAAGAATCCATCGCCTTCGATGGCGACGTCGAACTTGTTGCCGGTGGTGGTGAGGACGCCGCTGGACATGTCGTGGACGGCCAGGGCATCGCGGACGAAGGAGAGCTGTTCCTTGCTGCTTCCCAACTCGCCCTGGACGTCGACTTCGACAAGATATTCCTCGAACACCGGACTCTCGCGCTTGAATCCCGTCGTGTTCATGTTCGCGATGTTGTTCGCGATCACTTCCATGGTGCGCCGCGCGACCATCTGGTTCGACAGGCTGAGCAGCAGCGCGTTGTCCACGGTCGGCGACTCCTTTCGATTCGCGAGGCCGGCCAAGCGCACCGGCAAGGGCTTTTGCCCCGCTCCCGCTTCCGCAAGACCCGTGCCAGGGCGCAAGCTGTTGATTTCATTGACCGGCTGGTGAAGGCGATGGGGCGGTGCGGCAACATCTGCCGTGCGCGGCGGTCAGATCCCCGCTAGCATCGACCGACCACAGGCGTGGTTCAGGGGGAAACACATGTCACTAGCGCGCAAATTGTCGGCCGAGTTCCTGGGCACCTTCGTTCTGGTCTTCGGCGGCTGCGGGTCGGCCGTCCTGGCGGCGCAGTTCGGCGACACGAATCTCGGCATCGCCTTCGCGGGCGTCAGCCTGGCCTTCGGCCTGACAGTGCTGACGATGGCCTATGCGGTCGGACACATTTCCGGCGGGCACTTCAATCCCGCGGTAACGCTGGGGCTGGTCGCCGCCGGGCGGGCGAACCCGCTGGATGCGGGTCCCTACATCCTGTCGCAGGTGGCCGGCGGTTTGGCAGCCGGCGCGGTGCTCTACTTCATCGCCTCGGGCGCTCCCGGCTTCGCGGCGGGCGGTTTTGCGTCCAATGGCTACGGCGATCTGTCGCCCGGCAAGTACTCTCTGGAGGCGGCGGCGGCGATCGAGTTCGTTCTCACCGCGGTCTTCCTGATCGTCATCGTGGGATCGACCAGTGCCAAGGCACCGGCCGGTTTCGCGCCCATCGCGATCGGTCTGGCGCTGACGCTGATCCATCTGATTTCGATTCCGGTGACCAACACCTCGGTCAACCCTGCGCGCTCCACCGGCGTCGCGTTGTTCGCCGAGACGGCAGCGCTCGGCCAACTCTGGCTGTTCTGGGTCGCGCCGATCGCCGGTGCGATCGTCGGCGGCCTGATCGGGCGCTTCTTGAACGCGCCCGCCGACGAGTGAGAGGCCCGGCAATTTCTGCCGGTCCCTAACGGGCCGTTAACCATCGGCCACCTAGCGTGATCCAGAAGACGGCGCGGACTTGGTGTCCGCGTCGTCGCATGGGATCGCGGCGATGGCCAAGGCCAAGGAAAAAGCTCCGGACGCAGAGGCGGACGCCGCCGCCGAAGGCGGCGAGGCGCCGCCCAAGAAGAAGCGCAGTCTCGTCAAGATGGGGCTGTTCTTCGGCCTTCCAGTCCTTCTGGCGCTGGGGGCGGCCGCCTATTTCTTCCTGCTGTCGGGCGGTGAGGAGGTTGCCGAGGGCGAGGACGGCGCGGCGCATGCCGAGGCCGCACCGCCGCCGGTCTTCGTCGACCTTCCCGACATGCTGGTCAACCTGACGGCAGCCGGCGGCGAGCGGGCGGTGCTGAAACTGGTGGTGGCCCTCGAAGTCGCAGATGCCGAAGCGGCGGCCAAGATCGATCCGGTCATGCCGCGCGTGATCGACAATTTCCAAGTCTTCCTGCGCGAGTTGCGGGTCGAGGACCTGAGCGGTTCAGCCGGCATGTTCCGCCTGAAGGAGGAACTGGTCCGCCGCGTCAACCTGGCGGTCGCGCCAGCCCATGTCGAGGACGTGCTCTTCAAGGAAATGCTGATCCAATGAGCGCTGGCGACGATTCTCCCGACTGGGACGCCGCGCTCGCCGACGGCGGCGCCGGCAGCGAGCCGCTGCAGTCGGACCGCGTCCTGAACCAGGACGAGATCGACAGCCTGCTCGGCTTCGATGCGATGACCGACGATGGCGGCGACCGGACGGGTATCCGGGCCATCGTCAACTCGGCGCTCGTGTCCTACGAGCGGTTGCCGATGCTGGAGATCGTCTTCGACCGCCTGGTGCGGCTGATGACGACCTCGCTGCGCAATTTCACGTCCGACAACGTCGAGGTCAGCCTCGACAACATCTCTTCGATCCGCTTCGGCGACTATCTGAACTCGATTCCGCTACCGGCAATTCTCGCTGTCTTCCGGGCTCATGAGCTCGACAATTTCGGCCTCTTCACGATCGAGTCGAACCTGATCTATTCGATCGTCGACGTCCTCCTGGGCGGCCGTCGCGGGACCGCTGCGATGCGTATCGAGGGCCGGCCCTACACGACGATCGAGCGCACCCTTGTCCAGCGCATGATCGAAGTCGTCATGCACGACATGCAGATGGCCTTCGAGCCGCTGAGCAAGGTCACCTTCGAGCTGGACCGGCTGGAGACCAATCCCCGCTTCGCCGCGATCGCGCGGCCGGCCAACGCCGCCATCCTGGTGAAGCTGCGAGTCGACATGGAGGATCGCGGCGGCCGCATCGAACTGCTGCTGCCCTATTCGACGCTGGAGCCGATCCGCAAGCTGCTGCTGCAGCAGTTCATGGGCGAGAAATTCGGGCGAGACTCGATCTGGGAAAGCCACCTCGCCACGGAACTGTGGGCGACGCGGGTGCAGATCGACGCCGTGCTGGACGAGCAGACGATGAGCCTGCGCGAAGTGATGAACTTCCAGGTCGGGCAGACGCTGATGCTGAATGCCTCGCCGGACTCGCCCATCGAGCTGAGGTGCGGCGGCATTCCCCTGGTGAAGGGGCATATCGGGCGCGTAGGCCCGTTCGT
>OEIV010000708.1_pt1 | contig 17100 bp, 10 predicted proteins | sample 1539231 | NCBI WGS metagenome assembly OEIV01 (sample SAMN03794762, study PRJEB22550) | activated sludge metagenome | feature: wastewater treatment plant; material: activated sludge; isolation source: Wastewater treatment plant of a petroleum refinery complex | place: Argentina: Buenos Aires ...
TATAGAAGAAATGGGAGCGGAAATGATGATGCCCGCCACAGCGTCTTTACTAGTTGCGAATTACCGCGGGCGTGACCGAGCCATCGCCTTTGGGGTTTGGGGTGGTATAGCGGCCGCTGCTGCTGGCCTGGGACCAATTCTTGGAGGTTGGCTGACTACAAACTACAGCTGGCGCTGGGCTTTTCGTATCAATATTATCGTCGCGGCTATATTACTTCTAGGATCGTTGCTGATTGCTGAGTCTGACGATACTGAAGAAAAACACCAGCTAGACATACTAGGGGTGTTTCTTTCGGCTACAGGATTATTTTTGGCAGTATTCGGTGTTATACAATCGGCACAGTTTGGCTGGTGGATGGCTAAACAATCTTTTGAGGTTTTTGGCCATAGTATCAATGCTTTTGGATTATCTGTTACCCCCCTTGCTATTATCGCCGGGCTACTTTTACTCGCCATATTCGGCTGGTCACAAATACGTAGAGAAAAGCACGGACTAACACCTCTAGTATCTATGAAGTTGTTCCGTAACACACAGTTTACTGCCGGTGCTACAGTGACCACAATACTTTCTTTAGGGCAAATCGGTTTGATATTCGCTGTTCCTGTATTTTTGCAATCAGTACAGAACCTTGACGCACTGCACACTGGCCTCGCCCTGCTACCTATGTCTGCAGCCCTGCTTGTGGCAGCCCCATTTTCGGCATTTATCAGCAAGTGGATTTTGCCGAAACGCATTGTGCAAGTCGGATTGGGTCTTAATGTTTTCGCAGCCCTGGTACTACGACAAAGTATCAATGTTAACGCTACGGCAGCTTCATTAGTACCCGGATTACTTATGTTCGGTATTGGCATGGGATTAGTAATGGCTCAAGTTAGCAATCTGACTCTTTCGGCAGTGTCTGTGGATGAGGCCGGGGAAGCGTCTGGAGTAAACAATACCTTTAGGCAAATTGGTTCCTCTTTCGGGTCAGCAATTATTGGCGCAACGCTACTAACGACTTTGGCTTCGGGGCTTGCAAGCGGTATTAACAACAGCGCGGTTATCCCATCGCAACTCAAACCTCAACTATCACAGACTATATCCGCCCAGGCTTCATCAGTTGAATTTGGTGGGGCAAGCAAAGCTGAAGGTAAAGAGAAGTCTTCGTTATCCGAAGAGGTGCAGCATGAACTGACGACCATCGCCCATCAAGCGTCTGCCAACGGTAGTAAGAAAGCTATTACATTCACAGGGTTGTTTACTCTGTTAGCGTTCATAGCTGCCGCCAAACTACCTAGCACTAGAAAAATCGAACGCAACGAGTCAGTAGCGGCGGGACATTACAAGCCTCTACAGGGCGGCTTTTGCAGTAAACGCTATGCTCAGCATCAAGCTAATGGCTATGGCGCCAATTAGAAAAAGGACGATGTTTGTTGTGGTCTTGTTTTTGAGTACTGATGAACGAGCCAGCAGATAACCCACCCCGATATTCAGTATCGCCCAAGCCACATTCAATTCCGGTGAAGAGAGTCCCTTGCCAGGTGGATCAGCAAACGGGGTGGGAAAGGCATTGCCGGAGATTCCGTTTATGAAATGTGGAATAGCGTTAAATAAGAACATACCGGCTAGAAACGAAAACAACCAGTGCAGTTTGCTTATTTTAACCCCTGCTGTAACGTTAGTTTTATCCTTTTCGGGCACGGCTTTACTCCTTCGGAGTTTATTTACGGGACAGTTACGTTAGTTTTTCGTGGAAAGTCCTTTATAGCGTCAATGATGGGTAGTATTTCTCTACCATGATTGGTTAACGAATAAGTGACCGAAATTTTACTTTGTGTCTCTTCCGAGCGACTTATCAAATGCATGGCCTCCAGATTCTTAAGTCGGTCAGTAAGCGTCGTCGGGCTAGGATTATCGACGTCACGCTGCAACTGGCAAAAACGCTGTTCACCACTTCGAAGTGCATTAATAATCCGTAGCGTCCAGTAATCGCCGAGTAGTTTGAGGTTTTTTGAACAGTTATGAGCGTCTTTCATCATATGTATACTTGCTATTAATTATGTAGTACTATTAAATATATAGCACTGATATAAATATAACATTGGAGGGGAAATAGAACAATGAAAGCTGCTCAAATAAAAGAATTCGGCCACGCCGACGCAATAGAAATCAACGAAATTCAAAAACCGATCATGAAACCTAGCATGGTATTGATTGAGGTCAAAGCATCAAGCCTGAACCCAATAGACACTGCCGTTCGTGAAGGCTATACCCAATCCTGGGCACCGGTTCAGTTGCCAGTAACATTAGGCGGAGATGTTGCTGGGGTTATTAAGGAAATTGGCGAAGGAGTCGAGGGTTTTTCTGTCGGGGAGAAGGTCTATGGCCAGGCCAACGCCCTTAGCGGTGCTAGTGGAGCCTTAGCTCAGTTTGCCTTAACTAGTGCTGAGCAAATTGCCAAGATGCCAACTAACCTGAGCTTTGAAGAGGCGGCTTCGTTGCCGCTTGTAGGCGTGAGTGCTTTGCAGGGTTTACGCGACACTATTAACCTTCAATCGGGTCAGAATATTCTTATCCAAGGAGGAGCTGGCGGAATTGGTACGGTTGCAGTTCAGCTTGCTAAGCACCTCGGTGCCCACGTCACTGTCTCTACTGGCGCTAAGGCCGTAGGATACGTAAAAGACCTCGGTGCAGATGAAGTTATAGACTATAAGACACAAGATGTTGATAAGGATGGTCAGTTTGATGCTGTGTTCGACATGGTTGGGGGTGAAGCCTTTGAGAAGTCTTTCAAAGTTGTAAAAAAAGGTGGAAAAGCAGTTTCTATGGCCGCACAATCAGACGAGCAAAAATCTACAGAACTCGGCATATCCATAATTGGTCAAAACACCCAGGTAAATACAGCAGCTCTGGATGACCTTACAAAACTAATAGAGCAAGGTGTGGTAACACCGCATGTCGACAAAACCTATTCATTGGACGAAACAAGTAAAGCATTTGAAGCTCGCGAAAATGAAAGTGTCGTTGGTAAGGTAGTAGTCTCTATTTAAAATTATGAGACTAGCTATCTTAGGCGCATCTGGACCAACCGGACAACTTTTCGATAAGTTCCTTTTTGGGTAATTTCTTCTCCATTTCTCTAAACGCACCATTCACAATTGATTCGCCAGATCGACACTGTTCTACAGTGTTTTCATCGTATCGGTCTTCGTAGTGTTTTCGATCTTTGAGATATGTGTACATACGTATATTTTAACGTCATCTATTAAGTGCTTCGTTTCGCTAGTTCATATATGTTTGCTCTTGGTTTCAGATAATAGTTCTTAAGCCCAACTGTCCATAGAACGTATAGTTTTGTTATGTCAGCTATGAAGATATTATTCATCTCTGCATCTAAATGTGTCGAGATCTCCTCTAGGTAGTAATCTTCGCTTCTAGACGGTTTGTGAGCATGTGGATGCCTAAGACTATCGAGGTAGGAAATGGTCTCTATGTTTTCCTTTGAATATTCTTCGGCATGGGGACGCATAACCATTTCAATTTTTGCTGCTGCAATATTTGACATAGATTCCTCAAGTGAAAGACTATTCAATAATTTAATAGCTTCTGCTTGATTGCCCTTAGCTTTAATTAGATCAAGTATTCTCCAATACTGAGTATATGCTTCCACCATTAATTTTAATTCTTCTAACTCCTTCGCTCTAGCCCAAATAAACATTAAATTAAACAACTGTCTTTTGTCTTTCTGGCCCATCTCAAGCTTCATTAAATCTTCAAATAGGGTGGTCGATATTTCCTTAAACTCGTCCCTTGGACTTCCAGAATACACAAGAAGATGCTCTTTTCTCTCATCATGACCACCGACCCCAAATGAAGAGGTAGGTTCATTTATGTCATAACTCTCTGGGTAAACTTCTTCAAAACAAAATGAATAAAGGATTCTGACTTGCTTTGATATTTTTTCATAAACATTATCAGATAATCCATTGGATAATTCTGCAACTAAACTGGCGTTGGACAATTCCACTCTACTAGTATTATCAAATAGTTTTACATCAGATACATGAGTGGAAATGTTAAGATTTGGGACAGTACAATAAAATCTTGCCATCACTAGTCTAACTTATTTAAAATTTTCCAAATTTCAACCATGGCTAGAGTATCGAGTTTACAATAGTCCAGTAAATCGGTTAAGATCTTTTCCTTCTCGTCAGGTCGCTTGTCGTCTAGAACTGCTTCCATCCATAGTCGTTGAGCTTAACTTCCATCTGAGATATCAAGATCTTTATGTGACATCGTTGGTATAAGTACTGGTAGAACTTTCTTAATAGACGCGCTTCCACAAAATTCAGAATCAATATACCAGTTTTGTGAAAAAGGTATCATCAAATCAACAATCCGTTTATTAAGCTTTTCGTAGAAATCTTCATATTCGGGCAACAAAGAGCCCAATAAGCTATTACATCCTTTTTCGAATCCCATGTTCCATGTAATTACCGTACCGTTATCTCCTATATGAGACATTAAAGCTTGCGTAAGAGGATCTGCAGGATTCAAACTATCACGATGCAGAAATTCTTCATGCCTTATTTCTGCGTCTGGGCTATCCAATATATGTAATGAATATTGAAAAGGCAGCTGTTGGTATGGCTTGAGCCCGTCAAAATATGGCACTAAACTGCCAAGAGTTTCGTAGTCGAAAAAGTACAGTGGGTATGTGAATGTTTCTAGATATTCTTTTATTTTTTCTTTGTGAATTGTTGGATGGCCTTGATGAAACGCCTCTACCTGAAGCCGTTGCTTTGGCTTAAGTACAAAATCAGCAGGAATATCTTTTATGTATGAAATGTTGTTATCGAGTAAGTTTTTAAGTGTTTTTGCATCAAGTTGGCAAAGATCGTAGATACTCCCAGACTTAGGAGACTTCATATGTTTGTAGATATCTAACCATTCTCCAAATGACTTAGAATCTGCATTTAAGGGCGATACATCTGGACATTCAGTTAGCGCCATTACTTGTAGTGCTTCATCAATTTTCTGTTTAGTAAAGTCACGAGCAGCCTTTACACTTTCCGTAACATCAGTTTTAGTAGTTATTAACTTGGGGTCAATCGCTCCTTCACGAACATATTGATTGTTTACATGTATAACGGATATCTCACGTACTGTGTAACCACAACTTTCTAATACGAATAGCTGAAACGCTAAATCAACGATATGCTCAGGCTTAGCGCTCGTACTGGATTTAATTTCTATAAGATCTACTTCTTTACCTTCAACAACTTGTATGACATCGCAAATAAATGTAAGGTTTTCAAACTCAAATCTACCCTGAAATATGGTACGCATCCCTTCGTCTAGTGCCTGTGTAGTGCGTTCAGGTAAAGATAGGTATTCGTCGTAGTCTTTAAATCCTAGTGTTACACCGCCCGGAAATAATGCCTCTGCGTATTGTTCAAACTCATGACCAGTATCGAATATAGCTTGTGTTGCGGGATCAATAGGAGGCAAAATTGCTTTAGCATGTTTCTTTATCCATAGCCAAGCAGGGTGTTTTAGGTACGTCGTGTAGTCTGACTTAGATAAAGTCAGAGATCTACTCATCGTCTCCGTCATCGCTATCTTTGCTAGTTGTTAACTCTGCTTTTATATCGTCATGTGAAAGATTGAATGCTTTACCAAGAGCAGCAATAAGTTGTCTTTTACGATTTGTGTTTGTACTTGTATCTACAAAGTACCCTGTGTCGTGAATTTCAGCACTGTTATAGAAAACACTGGAGTCTTGTCTGATAAATCTGGATAGGTATTCGTCATTCGTAACGATCTGTATAAAGTCAGGGTTTCTGCTATAAATAGACTCAACAATTATATCAAGTGATTCTGCCCAAGTTGTTACAGAGTTTTTTTCTCCATATACCTCAATTGATCGAATGCCCGCGCCTTTAAGGTCAAGTTGATCGAGTAGATAAACAGTCGTATCTTCCTGTTTTGGCTTGAATTGTGTTGATGGATAAGGCCACACTTGCTCTAACTTACTAACCCACCAGTCAAGTCTTTCTTTTAAGACGTCTTCATTCCATACGTCATGTTTTGCAATCCATTCATTTATAGGTAACTTACTCACTGCAAAGCCTACAGACTGGATTTCTCCGGTTTTCTTGTCCTTTATTTGAAGTGTCATTTTTTCAGAATATGATCTGTTAGAATATTCTGAATTGTAACCAGTGAGAGTTAGATTTGCTAAAGTATGGAGATACTCTCGATGAACTCGTTCATAGTCATCTCCTAGCATTTGTTGCCATTCTTTACTCGTAAGTGTTTGTGGCATCACATGCTCAATAGACAATTTAAGTTTGCCGTCAGAGATCTGATGCAAAGTGTGAATAGCTTCTTTGGAAGATGCTTCTGCAGCAGTAAGAACATATATAAGGAACGAGTTACGCTGATAATAAGCTTCTCTGGTGCGTATAGAATTAACAAATTCCGCTTGATCAGGAAGCCGTGTCTGTCCTATGCGGTTTAATAGTACATATTTTAGGACATCAACATAACTCGCTTCGCTATTTTCCTTTTGATAGCTCAATATATCTTTGTGTAGTGAGACTAAGAATCTGTCTACGCTTGTGGTTGCTATACCGCTAACAATACGACGTGAGAAATAAGTTTCCAATAATTTAAATACTTCTCCGAGTTGTAGATTTGTAAGTTCTCCATTTGCATGGTGTCTCAAGACATTCATTGCGAAAGGAATGTATAGATCGATCTGTAAATATCGCATTTTGTAAACAGTTTCGCCAATAGCGCTATGTTCTTCCGCTAATTTATCTGTTTCATTGAGTTTGAGTAGTTCATAAAATCCAAGAGATTCCACAATATCTGTGTAAAATGAATTAATTTTATCTACGTCCTGATTCTCGCCAACATGTTTATCAAATAATTTTTTAAAATCTGGATACACTGCATCTAAACGAACGATAGCCTGCTTCTTAGACATTATGTAGCTACGGAAGAAATCTGTAATATGATCCTTTGTAGCATCGACAAGTGTCTGTTCAATATTGGACCAATAATTATCATAAACGTGGTTACGAAGCTTATCGTTACTCAACATAAGTGCAAAATTTCGAATCTTGTCTCCATCGGTAAGTGGTTTACCCGTTGAGTTAATACTTTCAAAAACACGCTGTGGATTGTCGTCGTTACCATTTAAAGTTATTGATATGACTTCAAATAGCTTCAAGCCCTCTATGTAAGAATCGAGATTTTTGCGAGTTGAGAAGTACTTCCGAAAATTTGAATATACTTGGTAAAGGTTACTGAGATGCGCACGTGGGTCTAGCTTTTTTAGACGTTCTTCATCTCCGTCCACAGCAAAAATGCGCTGTAGTATTTGATTATCCGTTGTAACTGTACGAAGTTTAACTTTATTTTTATCGATATTAGCATTAAAAAGATACCTGTCGCGTATTAGTTCTGGCGTAGTTTCTGAGTTTTCTATGAGCGATGGGTCTTTTTTAACAAGATGATAAATTGCGGCCACCATGAGTAAAGAGGTTGTTACACGCTGTTGACCATCAATAATTGCAACTGAGTAAGTACTTGCGGTATCTTCAACTAGAACAACTGTACCAAAGTAGTGGTTCTTGTGTTTTTCCACACTTTCTTCAAGATCTGAGAGAAATTCGTTGGCGTTTGCAGCTTGCCATGCGTAAGGGCGTTGAAAATTAGGTACTTCATAATATGTTTCTGAAGCGTTAAGTATTTTTTGGATATTAGTTTGTGCAGATATCATTATGATGCTCCTAATAATTCAAAGAATTTGCGGTGTCTAATCTCAGCATCATTAATAACTTTCTGCCAAGTTATAAACTCTACACGCAAGTTCAGCGAGTCATGATTATAGAACCAACCTTTACCGTCCGGTAAAGCTTTAAAGTTCTCTCTTGAAAGCCAGTCTTTTACTGACTTATCACTATCTGCAACTATATAGCCGTAAAAAGGAGTATTATCAGCAATTTGAATGTCTAAACCTTCGAATGTTTTTAGTTCGTTATTCTTTATGGCTTGCACATATCTTTTTATTTGGTCAAATGGATCTTCGTTAGAAGACTTATTTACAAAATCGTGTCTGCCGGGCTTTTTAAATTCAAATATGCTTATGGGGCTGTGACTCTCATTGACCTCTCTATAAGCAACAGTATAGTGAAATGCTGCGATATCAGGCCGATCCTTGTTCTCTCCTTCAAATACACGCTTATCTGAGCTTATATGCTGAGAGGTAAACGTAAGTCTTTCGTCTAAGACCCATAGATTATGTCCATCATAAGGTGTCTCGTCCGTTGTTGTGCGAGTTGGGAATATTATATCGTGAAGTTCTTTTTCGCTACTGTAAGTACCATCTTCAGTTCGCTTAATTGTTGATTTGAGTAGTTCGATAATAGCTTTTCTAAAAGCTATATATTGGGCTAGATCGCTAATGCTAGCTTTTTTCGCAGCTTTAATTATTTCATCTGCCGCACCCTGAGCATCGGTATATACATTGTTGTCTGATGTTAGCTCGTCAATCTTGCGCTTTATTTCTAAATCTGTATCGTATTTAACCTTATGAAGAACGAGCTCCATATCTGTTTTTGAAGGGTTCATTTTTAGCGACTCAAGATCAACATCAACTAGGTATGGCTTATACCAAATGTTTTCTTCTGCGTATGTTTCAATCTTTTCTTTTTTGGTTTCAAAACGTGTCTTTATCTCATCGCCAAATTTTTCTTTTGCGATGCTCGCCACATGGCTTTCGAGTTGCTCTTTACATACAGGGTAAAGCCCCATAGGATCAGGTTTGTCGCTGAAATTAAATCCATCGCGTTCAGTTGTAACGTGCTCATTTAAGTAATCGCCCTGTATATAGAAGTGTACTATGTAGTTTCGCGTAACCTCGTCGCCATTCTCGTCTTTTATGTTCTCTATAAACTCCGTGGCGAACTCAGGCACAAAGGTATCAAGCGTTACGTCGGTTACTCCTTGATTTCGAGCTGTAAGTACAATTTTACTTTTTTGATTCCTTGGGCGTAATATTTTGAATAATTTATAGTTAAAAGATTTCTCTGAGATTTCAAATTGTCCTGATCCTTTGAGTTGAATTAAAGAATCGTCAGATTTACCGATCAAGTTATTGAGTACTATTGGAGTAGCACGTTCGCCATCATGAATAGTTATTGTAGGACACTGATATGAATCATCAGAAAAATAACTCAATAACTTTTCGAGTATACGATGGGCTACTGCCTCAGCATCTTTATCAAATCCACCTTTATGAATGTCATTTAAACGCAGGGTCGATCCAACATCATGTGCAAAAGGAGCTAATTCCGTAACTTTTTCGTTTACAACAACGTCATACTCATTACCAAAATCAAAAGTTCTTTTCTTTAAGACATTATTATCGGTAAAGTAACTCTCTACACTCGCTGATGTAAAATGCCTTAAATAGAAAAATCTGCCAAATCCTTTACCACCGATATCCTTTTTAAGTGGACTATAGATAGTATCAAAAGACTTACGATTCTCATCATCAAATCCAACACCGTTATCACTGATTGCAATAGATTTAATCTTTGGCAAATCGCCTTCGCTCATGTCGCCCATGACATTCTCTCTTTCGAGAGTTATATCAATTTTACCGTCTTGTCTGCCGGACTTATTTATTGCGTCTATAGAGTTTGTGATAGCTTCAATAATTGGCGTATACGGTGTGGAATCCGATCTAATATTATCTACAATGCCGGGAATATAAGTCTGACTCACGAAGCTACCTCGTCATCGTTTCTGAATGTCCTCTCATACTGTCTAATAAAGTTAGATTCATCTTCATTCAAGCCGTAGAATTCATTTACTAACTTATCTATTTCATCGATTATCGTAAACGATTTTCTTATTTTGTATTCTTTAAATGAGGAGACATTTTTATATGCAGATGTTTCTCTTATAACTACGTTTTTCTCTATATCGATTGCGAACTTTTTAAACAATATATCTAGCTTCTCTAGCAGTTCTGTATCTGTTCTGATTGATAATGGTAAAGGAAATGACTCTATCTCAGAGGCTTTAAGATTTAAGCAATCCGTAAATACTTGTTGATACCACCAAAAAATTGTACTACTTAGTATTGCACATACTGGATTTGCAAGTAGATTGTCTAATGTTAGGCTCTTTTCAGAAGAAAGATTATTAGAATAATTTGTTATTACATTAAAGTACATACCACCTGCAGAACGATAATAAATCTTATCGCCCTTGTGCTTTAAAATGTCTTTAATTCTCGGGTTATCATTATTAAATATTTTATGAAGAATATTTTTTTCAATATCGTAAGATATTTTTGGAAGTCTACCGGATAGGAATCTTAAGTCTGAAACATCTATGAATGATAAGTTATTAACTAGACTCTGTAGTGATGTTTCGTTATGAACACGATTCATCTTCGTCATTAATATATTCTTAACGGGAGTATTGGTTTTTACAAAGTTTATTATTGAGAGTTTCTTGTGAGCATTTTTGAATATTTGAATTGGACGATCACAGTACGAAGAAATTTTTACATCTGCACAATTTTGCAGGAGTAGGTTATGTAATCCAGTCATGGAATCGCCAGAAGTTATTGTCAGTGGAACGATAAAACTTAGATTACCCTTTATTTTTAAGAAGTTATATCCGTTTTCTATAAACAGTGTAAACGTATCAAGCGATCCTTTTTGAACACCTGTAATTGTTTGTGCACTCTTGTAGTATTTCTTGAATATCGGTTTATGACTTGTAGGTGTCTTAGCTCCATAGGGTGGATTACCTATTACTATTTCAAAACCATCAGTAACACCAAACATGTGATCAGTATCAAAAAACTCGGCGGGGTGGGAATTCGTAAACGGGTTAAAGCTCTTTAATTGAAATGTCCTTCTATCGTCTGTGATAAGTGTGGTCTGTTCGGAGCTTGTAAGTTTATAGTATTCATCTTGAAGTGCTTTTTTCGTGTGTTTTTTTCGAGCATTAAAGTATTTTAATCTTATGTCTTTAAGTTTACTGTGAAGATTTTGATCAGAGAATAATCCCATTTCCTTATCAAGTGGCAGCAAACTATTAGCGCATACAAATTTAAAATCAAGATTTGGAAGTGGGTCTACAGAGCTTGCTTCTTCTTCGTCAACGATCAATGACAACCATGCTCTTAACCGAGCTATCTCAACGGCCATTGGTTCAATATCGGCACCATATATGTTGTTTTCGATTATTGATAGTTTGGTTTTATAAGGATCAAAACGTGTCTCAAGTCTCTCGTAGGTTTTAAACATTAATTGTAGTATTCCTATAGGGAATGCACCAGAACCACACGCAGGGTCAAGAATCGTTACATTATCAAGTGCGGTTATGATCTGTGCTCGATAACTCTTAATTTTATCTCGTAAATTATTACTTTTAGACTTTGCCCAATCGCTGTCTGTAATATCAAGAAGGTTATCGACAGACTCTTTAGCTTCGTCGTTATCATCTATTTGGCAGTAAAGATAGCTTCTCAAGGATTCTTTACACATATAACTAACGATTTCACGCGGAGTATAGAAAGCACCTTTTGCTTTAGTTGCTTGTTCACCAGTTTCATCAACTTGTGTTGCTAATAAGCTCTCGAAAACCCTACCAAGCATCTCGGGGTCAATTGCAATTTGTTCATACTCGGGAGTTGATTCGTCTGTCGTAAAGTTAAATTCATCAAAGTGAGCATAGAGATTCACGAAGAATCCTTCAGGTAAAGTGAGGGAACTGTCTTTGTACCAATCATTTTCATGTGGTTCAAAGAGTCCGCCATTGAGGTACGGAGTCTTCTGGTCGGTTTTAAACAAGCTTGGTTGTGTATTTAGCTCTAATTCTGGGAATAGTTGCTTCTGGTGCTGTTTGGTTAATTCATCTCTATCATCTATTGGTGTATTTAATGTAAGAAAGAATAACCTCTCTAGGGATTGCTTATAGTATGTCGTTGCATCTTGGCCGTTAGCGGCAAAGTATCCTATACTTTCATCTATAATTCCTTTTTTTCGTAAAAACCAAACAAAGAGAAGTCGTCCTAGCAAACGACTAGAAAATAACTTTGCTTCCTCTTCTTCTTTACCTATATGCTTTAAGTGCTGAAGTATTTCATTAAAGCTGTTAGCGACTCCATCGTAAAACTTCTGATTAACACTCTTGAGTTTGAATGATTCCCAGATAGTTGTATGTAGAGATTCCTGATTAGGTAATTTACCTGCATCTATCCACTTACTAAATATATCTATCTGTGTATTATTTAAACCATTAGACAACTCAACAATACGTAAGTTACCTCTGTTACTAAGAACTACTTGTAGAGATTTACCATTTGGCGATAGAAAAAAATCTACACCTACTTTATATCTTTCATTGTGCGTATAATCCTCATCCTCGTAGTTAGGAGAGAAATGAACCCCCCCTGCAATTATTTGACGGGATCTTTTTTTGAGCCAATAGAACTTAGCTTGTAAAAGGGGTGTTTCAGCAATTTCAAAACATGCTCTATCGCTTTTAAATATAGGGTGTGGCTGGAACCAACCATCGTAACGCTCAGCGTTGGGCAATTCGATTGCACTTTCAAATATCTCTTCTAGAGGTTTTTGAACATTATGGCCTAGTTGCGAGACAATGAGCTGCGCAAGTTGTAATGCAGCATCTGCTGTGTCGCTCTTATGCATTGATCGAAGAAGTTCATTTGCAGTGGATACAAACGACTGGTTACTTGGCATAGAATAAAACTCCTTCTACCTTTGTAACTTCTTTTTCATCATTTTTATGTTCTTCAAGTTTTCTGACCGCTTTATCAAAACCGCTAATAGTCCCGGGTAATAGTTGTTGATGTGTTTTAAGATCTTGATTTGCGTGTCTAAATAAATCTCGCATTAGTTTGTCGTCTTGTTTTGTAACGATATTATCCAATGATGTATCAACGGCGATGCCAGGAAGCACTCGTGTTAATTCATTCAAAACATTTTTAATTGATGGGGTAACTTTAAATGTACTTTTCTTTTTTATAGCTTGTCGTTTTGCGAGAGCAAGAATGTATCTTTTAGCCTGTTCACGGTCATAAGTAATCTTGTCGGCTTTACGATCATTATCTTCAATTTGCGCTTTAATATGCTTTAAAGCTTCTATGGTTTCGACAGCATCTACTGCGTACCCACTATGAGCGTCTGATTCTATAAAGATATGAGTTTCGAAATCTGTACTTGTTTCAGTAGTAGTACCTATGGATCTAGTTAGTGAAAGAATGGTAGGTGCATTCATATTATGAATTGATGCGTCGGGGAAATAACCCCACTTACCGACTGGTATGTTTTGGACACGGTTCTTTTCTTCTTCACTTGATTCAGTCAGGAATTTACGTAGATCTAGTACATACTCATCGATGCTCAAAAATTCATCATCATCGTCTAAATTGCTAAATGTGTCGGTTGCTTTTTTTTCATCGTAGAGATCTAAAACGGTATTTCCAGTTATTTCTTCTTGTTCAATTTCATCAATGTACTCTATAGGATTTTCAGCTTCTCCAAGTATTGATTGATCCGTACCAACAGTAAATTTAATTCTGTCTATCTTCTGTTCAAGACGTTGTACAAGTCGTAAATAACTCTCGAGATTTGTCTCAGGATGCATATTATAGATGTAAACATTCTCATGCTCAGAACCTAGCCTATTGATACGTCCGTTGCGCTGTATCATACGAACCGGATTCCAGTGAAGATCAAAGTTAATTAGTGTACCGCAGTCTTGTAAGTTCTGTCCTTCGCTTAAGACATCAGTAGCAAATAGATAGTCTATCTGTTCGTTCTCATCAATGTTTTTACCTGTCTTAGAAATGGGAGAGAAGCGAGCAACAATGTCTTCTATCTGTGATTTTGATTCTCCACTTACGAAAGCAGACTTAGCACCAAACTCTGGCAAGGATATGATGCTTGGTAGTTTCTCGCTTAAGTATTTTATGGTGTCTGCGTAGTAGCTAAAGACTAGAACTTTTTTCCCTGCTTTTCTTTCTTCAATAATTTTCTTTAGTAACAAGCTAAATGACTGTAATTTGTCGTCATTATCTTCAAGCGCAGTACAGAGTTCAATAAGAACCTCTAGTATTTGACGATCCTTTGCTATATCGCTTTTTAGCGAATCGACATCATATTTGTCTCTGTCAGCAGGAATCAGCTCAACTTGGTCTTCAGGAGCGGCACTTATATTATGTTCAACTACCAATTCTAGATCATCACCAAAAGTAGACTGTATTTCCTGAATATCTTTAAACTTAATAATAAAACCCTGGTCGAGTTTCTCGGCAAAATACGATAATTTAGTGCGATAACTTTCAAGTGATTTACGTAATGCGTACTGAGAACTTTCGAGGCGTTTAAGTAAAGTGACGCGCAACATGTTATGTATGCTCATCTGACTCTGTAATGTAAATGACTGCTCGGGGGATAGTCTAAATTGTTTAATTTCTTCCGGTGTTTTGCCATAAAATCTATGCTGATAAGTTTCAGAGCGATATGGCGAAAATCCAAGAAGCAACAATACCTGAAAAACATTCACGAAAACGTTATTGGTATAGTCAGCCGTAGTTGTATCTATGCCAGTAATGAGGTCTAGTGGATGTTTAGTTCGTTGCGTTTGTTCAAGTAACGATTCAACTTCAAGTTTACGCGGATCTATTCCAGAAAATACCTCAATGCTATTGTTGATGACATTTGTAACACTTTCGCTAAGACCGTCACTGAAACTATATGGAGAAGGCACAACCTCACTTACAGGAAACTTCCTCAAGTTACCGTTATTGTCCATAAGTCCACCAAATTCACGCTCAATACCTTTTCTAGTTGTACGAACTAGAAAGTGCCTAAGACCCTGTCTCATTATTCGATTTACTTTATTAAAGTCTGGTTTCTCGCCTCTATTTTCAGCTTTGGCCATCTCATTACTTAGACGTTTTACTGCTTCGAAGAAGTCTATTACCTCGTTCTTTTTAGTAGTTGGATAAACTACCGGAAAAGACTCTAAACTTCCTTTTGCTGCAAGTTGTATCTGATTAACAAAATCAATAAGTGAATTATTGATAGGTGTGGCTGTAAGTAACAACACCTTACTTTCAGGATTGTCACTGAACCACTCAAGTAGCTCTAGATGCCGCTTGCTCGCATCGTTTCGTAAGTTGTGTGCCTCGTCAACGATAAAAAGATCTACAGGTGCGTACTGGTCAATTGTCCGTGCTCGCTCGATAGCGTTCCTGTCTTGCATTGAAATTACTTCAAACCCATTGAAGAGATTGTGTACTTTTGCTAAGTCCTGCTTCCACTGTTCACATAGACTGGCAGGAGCAATAACATAGATTCGTCTTGCCTGCTTTTCGGTGTAATGCTTTAAAACCGCACCCGCAGTAATTGTTTTACCAAGTCCGACCGAATCGGCAAGCATTGCTAGTCCGTACTTATTGAGTTTTTTGAGTAGTAATTTGGCATTTCTTTGTTGAAAAGAAAAAAGAATATCCGATGTCTCCTCAGACAACTTTTCATCTTCTACGATCTCATCTTTATATAGCTCCCAGAGAGTCTTAATGTACATGTCATATGGGCTATAAGACAGATCGCCAACAGGAGAGTTGCCTAGTATTTCACTAAATCTACCATCCCATTTTTCAGTTAGCTCATCATTCCAAACTTTATCAAACCAACTTAAGTGACCGAAATCGTCAGTTTCTGCTTGTGGTTTTGATTTGACGATTCTATAGTCAGATTCTAAGGCGTTCAATTCAGTGTTTGACGTAAGTCCTGCTCTCGTAAAGTTTGAAGAGCCGATAATTCCTACGGCCGATTCGCTATCATATCCTCCAAAGATATAGCATTTTGCGTGCAAGAAACTACGTCGATAAACCCGCACTTCCAGTCTTCCATCAACAATAAGTTGCTTTAGTTCCGTTACCAATTTTCGATAATTATCGTCTTGGCTTAATGTGGCGAGATCAAAACTAATGTCTTTATCTGGAAATTCAGATTCTGGTTCACTTATGTCGAGCTTCGCTTTGTGACGAGGCATTAATGGTTCTTGACCAATGAGAAGACGAATGGTTTTGTAGTTTTTTATCTCATCAAAAATGATTTCTGTTCCAGGCAAATCCCAATAACCAGTCGCTATTGATAAGTGGTCATGTGTGCTACTCAGTTCCTTGAGTGTCTCACCTAACTTCTTTCTTTCATTATCTATAATTTTCGGATAAGCCATTGGTACCTAGTATAAACCAAATACAGAGGTAATGAAATAATTAGTATTACTTTAAAGCAACAGAGCTGAACTATCTATCAGGCGATGACAACACCATACTTATATTCATAGCAATTCTATCGCCTGCAACCTCCATTTCTTGCAGAAATAGAGGTTAAAAAATAGAGGCTTCTGTCTCCTCGCAAATGCACATGGCGACACAAACCTCTATAGCGAAGTATATCAGCAAATAATCTATTTTTCTTTTGCTAGCACTTTATGAAGACTCGAAGCATCTGACTCAGATAGAAGTAACCAGTCCTTACCAATGTAAACTTTGTAATTCTCTTTCTTAGCCTTCTCAAACTCAACCTCTTGATGCAAGCAACTGTATCCTTTTAGTTTATTGAGTTCTTGAGTGTTGATATTCCTCAATTTCTCTAATGCTTTTTCCTTCTCTCTGTTGTAGCGTGGGGATATAAAAATACCAATTGGGATACTAATCAGGAATATACCTACAATACCTAACACTCCACCAATACCTCCCAATGTTCCGCTAATATTACTCAGACGTCTTAGTTCTGGAGTGTAATTATCGATGGATACAAAATATATTCTTTCCTTAGTTATGTATACGTTATAGCTACCCTTATTGTTGGCGGTAACAACATTTTCAGCTAACTTATAATCATCAGGCATACCATAACTATGCCACATTTGTTTATTTGTTCCTATATTCTGACTACTACTATCACTAAGACAATTGGTACGAGGTGTAAAATGTAAGTATGTGCGGAAGATATACCTATTACAGCACGAGTGAAATAGTC
>OEIV010000710.1_pt1 | contig 17076 bp, 15 predicted proteins | sample 1539231 | NCBI WGS metagenome assembly OEIV01 (sample SAMN03794762, study PRJEB22550) | activated sludge metagenome | feature: wastewater treatment plant; material: activated sludge; isolation source: Wastewater treatment plant of a petroleum refinery complex | place: Argentina: Buenos Aires ...
TGCACCCAGCGCGGCTCGTCGCGCGTCGGCAGCACGATGCCCACCTTGCCGGAGACTTCCTCGGCCGGGGCTTCAACTTCTTCAGCCGGGGCCTCTTCGGCCGGTGCTTCGGTCGCCACGGCCTCTTCGGTCGTGGTCGTGCCACCGCCGCAGGCCACCAGGGCCATCATCGCCAGAGCGATGATCAACAGTAGAAACAATCGGGCGTTTTTCACGGAAACTAACCTCCAAAACTGTAAAGTCAACGAACAAACATAAGCAATAGCCGAACCTCTTAAGATTGTCAAGGATATAAAGCACGCTTTGTCGTCTGCCACTTTAGGCAGGAGCTTTCACTCCAGGACGTTCTCTCTACGTAGGCAGGGGCCGGTCGTTCGGCTGTCGTCGGCCCCACCCGGCGCTGATCGATCCGGTCGGGTGTAAAGCCCCGACCGGCTCGACAGACGGAGGCTCCGCGCCCGCGCAGCCGGCGCGGAACCCCGACACGCTTAACCTAGTTGGTGACGAACAGGGTCGTTTGGGCGCGGATGTCGTCCGACGCGCTGCCGACCATGAGCGTGCGCAGACCGGTGGAGACAACCCAATCGTGAGCATCAACCGACCAGTAGGACAGTTGGCGCGGCGCGATGTGGATGGTGACGACCTTCGTCTGGCCCTTCTTCAGCGACACGCGCTCGAAGCCCACCAGGGCCTTCTCAGCCATCTGTACACCGGCCGGAACCTTGCCGGCGCCGAGGTAGAGTTGCACAACCTCATCGCCGTCCATGGGGCCTACGTTGCGGACAGTGACCTTCACGTCGTAGCCGCCGTCGGCCGTGGGCGTGACCACCAGCTTCTTCGAGTAGTTGAAGGTGGTGTAGGACAGGCCGTGACCGAAGGCGAACAGCGGCTGCTCGTCGTGCTTGTCGTACCAGCGATAGCCGACGAAGATGCCGTTGGTCACAAAGTCGATCGTCCGATAGCGGCGACCATCAGCCCGCGCGAGCAGGAACTGTTACAGGTGCTGGCCGAGGGGCTGACCAACCGCGAGATCGCCGCCCGGCTGGTGCTGGAAGAGAGCACCATTCGCACCCACCTGCGCAACATCTACCGCAAGCTGGGGGTCAACTCGCGCGTGCAGGCCATCCAGCGCGCCCGTGAACTCGGTTTGCTCTAGACCGTCTCCGTTACCTTGCGAATGGCCCGCGGCGCGTCGATGTCGAAGTCGCGGGCGTGGGCCAGATGCAGCGCCAGCAGTTGCCCGGGGACGATGGCCGTCAGCGGCGACAGCCACTCCGGCGCGGCGGCGGGCAGGGGCAGCGGCACGCGCGCTCCGGCCAGTACGTCGGCGGCGTCGCTGATGGCGATGACCTCGGCCTGCCGCTCGCGCAGGGTGCGGATGAAGCCGACCGCCTCGCCGGCCATGACGCCCGACGGGGCGACGACAATGACCGGGAAGCCCGGCTCCAGCATCGCCAGCGGGCCGTGGAGGAAGTCGGCGCTGCTATATGGCTCGACAATGGTGTAGGTCAGCTCCTTCAGCTTGAGGGCCGTCTCGAAGGCGGTGGCGTAGTTGTAGCCGCGGCCGATGACCACGCAGCGCGACATGTAGCGATAGCGCGGGGCCACGGCGGCAATCGTCTCATCCATCGTCAGCGTGGCGGCCACGGCGTCGGGCACGGCCCACAGCGCCGCTCGCTGGTCGGCCGCGCCGCTCAGGGCGACGCTGAGCAGGGCCACCGCCGCCAGTTCGGCGGTGTAGGTCTTGGTTGCCGCCACGGCCCGCTCCTCGCCCGCTTGCAAGTTGAGCACCACGTCCCCCTGTTCGGCCAGCGGCGAGTCGGGGCGGTTGGTCAGCACGGCCGTCAGCGCCCCCTGGCGGCGCGCTTCGGCCAGCACGGCGACGATGTCGGGGCTTTGGCCGCTCTGGCTGATGCCCAGTACCAGGGCGTTGCCGAAGCGCGGCGGCCGCTGGTAGAGGGTGAACAGGCTCGGCGCGGCCAGCCCGACCGACAGGCCGTTCATGGCTCCCAGAACGTACTGGGCGTAGCGCCCGGCGTTGTCGCTGGTGCCGCGGGCGGCGATGACGACGTGGTCGATGGCCCGACCGCGCACCAGGTCGGCTAGGGCCTGCGCCGTGGCCTCTTCTTCATCCAGCAGGCGACGCAAGACGTCCGGCTGCTGGTGGATTTCGCGGTAGAGGTGGGTTTGTTTAAGGGGGGTCATGGTTGCTCCAGCGGTGATCAGCGATCAATCTCTTCCAATCTGTGAAATCAGTGTAATCTGTGGTTTCTTCCTCTTCAGGCCCGATAGACCGACTCGCCGCCGACGAACGTCTCGACCACGCGCAGGTCGGGTGACAGCAGCACCAGGTCGGCGTCGTAGCCCGGGGCGACGCGCCCCAGCCGGTTGCCCAGCCCCAGCAACCGGGCGGGTGTGGTGGTAATGGTCGGCAGCGCCTCGGCCGGGGTTACGCCGCTGAAGCCCAGGAAAGCCCGCCATACGGCGTCGAGCGACAGGACGCAGCCGGCCAGCGTGCCGTTGTCCAACCGGGCGGAGTCGTCAACGATCACGTGGAAGTCGCCCAGAACGTAATCTCCGGGGGGCATGCCCATGGCGGCCATGGCGTCGCTGACGAGGTTGAGGCGGTCGGGGCCGAGCCACTGCCATAGCAGCCGCACCAGGGCGGGATGCACGTGTAGCCCGTCGGGGATGAGACCGACGGTGACGCGCGGGTCGGCCAGGGCGGCGGCGACGAGGCCCGGCTCGCGGTGGTGGAGTGTGGGCATGGCGTTGAACAGGTGGGTGGCGTAGCGCACGCCGGCGTCGAAGCCTGCCGTCGCTTCGTCAAACGTCGCCAGCGAGTGCCCGGCGCTGACGACGACGCCACGCCGGGCCAGTTCGACGATGGACTGCCCGGCCCAGGGTAACTCCGGGGCCAGCGTGACCAGCCGAACGCCCGTTTCCGGCGACCAGCCGTTGATGTCGGCCGCGGAGGCGTGGCGCAGATAGGCCGGGTTGTGCGCCCCTTTCTTGCCGGGGTTCAGGAACGGCCCTTCCAGGTGCAGCCCCAGCGGCCGCGCCCCACGCCAGCCGCCCGGCGGGCCGCCGGCCAGCACGCGCTGCGCGGCGCGAGCCACGGCCGGCGGCGAGGTAATGATCGTTGGTAGAAAGGCTGTGACGCCAAAGCGGGGCAGCGCCGCCGCCACGTCCCAGATGGTGGTCGGCTCGGCGGTGAAGTCCAGCCCGAAGCCGCCGTTGAGTTGCAGGTCGATGAAACCGGGGGCCAGCAACAGCCCGGTGGCATCGCGCACCGCGATGCCTTCGGGCGGCGAGACGCCGGCCGTATCCACGGCGGCGATGCGCCCTTCGTCGATCAGGACGAGCGCATCGGCGACGCTGTCTTCGGGGGTCAGGAGTGTGGCGTGGTGAATGGCGAACATGGGAAAACCAGGGGGCATGGGTCAGTAAGTAACGTGGCAGACCGGCCTCGCAAACTCTCTATCGTGCCTGCTTGTGTTCATCGCGCGCCGCCGAGGGCACGCCCTCGGTCTCCATCAGATAGACGGCGCCGACGACCCCGGCGTTGAAATCGCCCGGGACGACGACCATCTTCTCGTCCGGCAGCATGGCCGCCGCCAGGGGCGAGTCGGCGCGCAGAGCCGCCAGCGCCTGCCGCAGCGGGCGCTCGAAGGCGGCTCCGGCCCGCGTCACGCCGCCGCCCAGGACGACCTGCTCGACATCGTAGGCCATGACCAACAAGTAAACGGCGCGCGCCAGATACGATGCGGCTCGGGCGACGACGTGCCCGGCGGTGGGTTCATTCTGCTCGGCCAGATCATAGATCTGCTTGGTGCTCAGAGGGGAGCCATCGGGCGCGGACAACTGCTCGGCGGCGTAGGCGGCGATGGCCGGCCCGGACGCGAACACTTCCAGACAGCCGTAAGCGCCACAGACACAGCGCGGGCCTGATGGCTCCAGCGGAATGTGGCCGATCTCGCCGGCCATCCCCGTCGCGCCGCGATAGAGACGCCCGTCCAGCACCAACCCGGCGGCAATGCCCGTGCCGATGCTCAGATAGGCCAGGCTGGCGATGGGCCGGGCGTCGTTGGCCCGGTGGTACGCACCCCAGGCCGCCGTGCGAACGTCGTTCTCCAGCGTCACGGGGACGCCGAGAGCGGATTGCAGCGCGTCGCGCAGGGGGTATGGCGCGCGCAGGTTCAAGTTGACGGCCATGCGCACTGTGCCGGTCTGCGGGTCAACCTGTCCGGGCACGCCCACGCCGGCGGCCACCAGCGCCGAGCGCGTCGTGCCGGCGGCCGCCAGCGCACGGTCAACCGTCGCCACGACCCCGGCTACGAGCCGGTTAGGGGTGGCGACGTCGGTCGGCTGGACAACTTCGCCCAGGGTTTGCCCGGCTTCGTCAACGACCAGCACGGCCGTCTTGGTGCCGCCGATGTCCAGCCCAACACGCGCGTTCACAGGATGATGCCCAGCTCCCGTTGCAGGACCAGCGCCGCCGCGCCCAGAATGGTGATGTCGGCCACCTGGGCCGCGTCTAGGGAGGGGTAGCGGACGGTCGTAGCCGCTGCCATCGCCGGCAGCACCCGTTGGTGCATCTCGGCCTGCACGGCGTCGAGGAAAACATCGCCCAGCGCGCTGATGTCGCCGGCCAGAACGATGGTCTGAATGTTGTAGGCGCCGACGAGGTGGGCCGCGGCCGCGCCGAGATGGCCGCCGGCGCGCACGGCCACATCGACGGCTACGGGATCGTGCGCCAGGGCCGCGGCGACGAACTGCGGCCAGGTGAGCGGTTCGCTGCCGGCCAGCAGCGAGTGGCGGCGATCGGTGGTGGCCGCGGCGCGCAGAATGGCCGGGATGCTGCTGGTCGTCTCCAGACAGCCGCGATTGCCACAGCTGCACAGCCGGCCATCGACGTTGACGACGACGTGGCCGATCTCGCCCGCGCCGAAGCCGTCGCCGTAGAACGGGCGGCCGTTCAGAATGACCCCCGCGCCGACGCCCTGGCTGACGCGGATGACAATCAGGTTGTTGCCGGGGGGCGCGCCGTAGGTGAACTCAGCCAGCGCCGCCATGTGGCTGTCGTTGGCCACGTAGGCCGGCCGGCCATAGCGCCCCTCCAGCGCCTCGCGCAGGGGCAGATCGACCCAGCCGCGATTGACGGCGCGCCAGATGACGCCGCGATGGGGATCGACCAGGCCGGGCGTCGCCACGCCGATGCCCAGCAGGGAGCCATCGGGCAAAAGGTCGTCGGCCAGACGATAGAGGCAGTCGGCGGCCGCCTGGCCGCGCAGCCCGGCGGCCGGCTGCGTCGCGCGGCGAATGACGTGTCCGCGCAGGCTCATTAACGCGCCGCAGTAGTCGTCGCCGCTTAGGTCGAGGGCCAGCAGGCACGGCCCGACGTCGTTGATGGCCAGCAGGGTGGGGCGCTTGCCGCCGGCCGAGGGACCTTGGCCGACTTCGCTGACCAGGCCGCTGTCGATTAACTCGGTGGCCAGGGCGGAGACGGTGGGCCGGGTCAGGTGGGTGCGACGGGCGATGTCGGCCCGGCTGATCGGAGCACTGTCGTAGATCGTCTTCAGGACGAGGCGACTGTTGTGGTCTTTCGTCTGGCTGCGCGTCGCCTTTTGCATGGGGGTTCGGCCAACTAGAGTAAGTTAATTGAATTTACAAAGCAAGAATAGCGGACGGTGTGTGTTTGTCAAGTGGCAGGCGTGGGTTTGTGTTCGTCGCTCTCTCGCAAGTAGTGGGTATAATGACAGCCATCATGCAAGACAACCGCTCCATCTCCCGCGTCGGCGTCTACGTCGACACCGCCAATATGTATCGCAACGGCGGCTACCGGATGCGCTATGACGTGCTGCGCGAATTCGCCTGCCGCGACGGCGCCGAGTTGGTGCGCCTCAACGCCTACGTCAGCTTCGACGCCGACCGGGCGCGCACCGACGCCGTCTACGACAAGAACACCCATCGCTTCTACGCGCTGCTGCGCGACTTTGGCTATAAAGTCATCATCAAGGAAGTGCGCTGGTATGAGGACGAGAACGGCAAGCCCTATGCCAAGGCCGACGCCGACCTCGATCTAGCCGTGGACATGTTGCTGCAATCGGAGAACCTTGACCGGGTGCTGTTGGTGACGGGCGATGGCGACTTTGCCCGTGTGGTGGCCGCGGTGCAGAACAAGGGCTGCCGGGTGGAGGTCGTGGCCCTCGACAACGCGTCGTTCGTACTGCGGCGCGAGGTCGACCTGTTCATGTCCGGCTATCTGATCCCTGACCTGGTGCCGACGGTGGTCAACGGCGGGCCGACGCCGGACGCAACTGAGTGGGGCGAAGTCGGCTCCATCGTCCGCGGCACGTGCTACTTCCACAAGCTCAACTACGGCTTCATGCGCTTCTTGCGCGTTAACGGGCCGCGCCTGTGGCTGACCGATACGCAGAACCCCGACTCCCCCTACGACACGGCCTACTTCCACGACTCCAACCTGCCGGACAACATCGACCCGCTGCAACTGCCGAGCTATAGCCACGTTTTCCAGTTCGAGCTGGCCGAATCGCGCCACCCGACCGGCAAGTTTGAGGCCAAGAATATTCAGATGCTCAGTTGGATGCCGTCATGAGTGTAGCGCGGGTTGCTTTACCCGCGCTGCTCCGGCGACGCAAGACCGCGGGCAAAGCAACCCGCGCTACGGTTGGGGAAATTGTTGACATCGTAGGCGACTTCTGCTAACATCCTGACTTGCACCTCCAGGGGGCGTGGTGTAGCGGTTAACACGTCGGCCTGTCAAGCCGAAGATCGCGGGTTCGATCCCCGTCGCTCCCGTCGAGCCTATGGTGATTCACTACCAGGCTTCAAGCCCCCGACACGCTCGGGGGCTTTTCGTTTTCTACTCCTCATTATAATTGGGAAGTTTCATGCGGCTTCTGCACCTTCACTGGCTGACCCCGGTTCACCAGGAACAGGACGGCCGCTTGTTTATCTGGGCGGAAACGGACGCGCTCGGCCGGCTTTCGAGTCAGAGTCGTAGCAAGCGAGCGCAGCCCCACCCGCGTGTTGCCGATGTCCAGACATTGCGCCAGTTAATCGCTACGGCCAGGCTGCCTGGGGCGTCGTTAGCTGAGTCATTGGCTCTCTGGCTGCCGACGAATCGCCTTGGCCCGCTGCCGCCGCCTGACCTAGGCCACAACTGGGAAACGGATGACGATCAACCCACGCTACGCCGGTGGGCGATCAACGGGTGAGGAGGCTGAACTGGCATGACGACTCTGGCTCAAGCGTTCGAGCGATCAAACGGCGAAACCCTTAAGGGTTACGTCACTCTGTTGGGCGGTAAAAGCATGACCCGCAAAGGGGATCGCATTGACTACCTATGCCGGCAGATGTTGAGCCAAGACACCCTGCCCGGTATATGGCAGTTTAATTTCGATGTGGAATTAACCGATTGGAGGCAGCTGTACGTCGGATCGAATCAAATGTACGGCAGCCTAAGCTTCGATGATTACTGGTTCATTAAGAGATTTCGCAACCGGCTCAAAGAGTTGGGCTATTTGCTGGGCTGATCAAGAAAGTTGCGCCGGCCCATTGTTGCATCGCCACATCGCCTTTATCGAAACTGACTGGGAACCTTTCGCCGGTCGCCAACGTTATAGTGAGGTGCGCCCCGCCGCAAGCCGGGGCGCAACGCGAAGATCGACCAAAGGAGAAGTAACCATGTCAGACAAGAAGCTCTTTATGACGCTACTCGTTCTGTTGATTGCCCTGCTGGCGGCGTGCGCCCCGGGGCAGGCCGCGCAGCCGACGACCGAGCCGGCTCCGGCTGAGACGCCCGCGCCCGAGGAACCACTCCCCGCTGCTGCCACTGTCGCCGTGGCTCAACTGGCCGCGGCGCTGGGCGTGACCGAGGCTGACGTGACCGTGCTGTCGGCCGAGGAGACGGAGTTCAGCGACGGTTGCCTGGGCCTGGGCGGGCCGGCCGAGAGCTGCCTGCAAGCCATCACCCCCGGCTGGCTGGTGATGTTGAGCGCCAACGGTCAGGAGTACGAAGCCCACACCGACGCCACCGGCCAACAGGTGCGCATCGCCGGCCTGGACGGCAGCAGCTCAACCGGCGCGGTTGACGCCATCACCGCCTCGGCCGCGGCTGTGCTGGCCGACCAATTGGGCATCGCGCCGGACGCGATCACCGTCGTCTCGGCCGAGGAGACGGAGTTCAGCGACGGCTGCCTGGGGCTGGGCGGGCCGGAGGAGAGCTGCCTGCAGGCCATCACCCCCGGCTGGATCGTCACCCTGAGCGCCGACGGCCAGGAGTACGTGGCCCACACCGACGCCACCGGGGTGCAGGTGCGCATCGCCGAGTAGGCGGGTCAGGCATAGCGCCGCGCTCTAAGCGTGGCACAACAAGTTTAGTCAAAGGCTCCCCCAGCGGGAGCCTTTGGCGTTAGCAGGCTGCGCGGCGTCGGCCGTCGCCTTTAGGCAAATGCCCAACCGCCGGCGCAAATGCGGCGTCACCATTGGGCTTATGACCGTTGATCGGCCGCCCGCCGGGCATTAGAGTTAGGGTAGGAGTGATCAACTATCGCCATGCATGAAAAGCGCAATGAACGACCGGTAATCGTCTGCCTGGCCCATCTGGGCTGGGACTTCGTCTGGCAGCGGCCGCAACAGATTTTGTCCCGCCTGGCCCAGCAACATCACTATCCGATCTACTACATCAACGAACCCTTCCTCGATCCCACGCCCCGCCCAACGTTGAAGCTGGTCGACCGGCGGCCGAATCTGGCCGCCTATCAGCCGTTGTTTCCCGAGCACGACGACTACGTGCGCGACAACTGGGCCAACGTCTACGTCGATCTGGTGCGCCAGCTGCTGACAGAGGAGGGGGTGCTTTGCCGGAACGGGGAGCCGGCGGCGCGGCGGCCGTTGCTGCTGTGGTTCTATACCCCCATGTCCGCCTACTTTGCCGAGCGGCTGCCGGCCGATCTGATCGTCTATGACATCATGGATGAACTGGCCAACTTCAAGGGAGCGCCGGCCGACATCAAGCAGCGCGCCATGACGCTGCTGGCCCAGGCCGACATCGCTTTTGCCGGCGGCCTGAGCTTGTATGAGGCCCACCGCGGTCTTCATGACAACCTGCACCTCTTCCGCAGCGGCGTCGACGTCGAGCACTTCCGGCTGCACGACGACACGCCCGTTGCCCCGGAGATCAGCCGCCTGCCCGGCCCCGTGCTGGGCTACTACGGGGTGATTGACGAACGGCTGGACCTGGAACTGATCGACCGGTTGGCGACCGATCACCCCGAATGGTCGGTGGTGCTGGTCGGGCCGGTGGTCAAGATCGACCCGGCGACGCTGCCCCGCCGCCCCAATCTTCACTACCCCGGCATGCAACCCTATGAGCGACTGCCCCACTTCCTGAAAGGGTTCGACGTCTGCCTGATGCCCTTCGCCATCAACGACGCCACGCGCTACATCAGCCCGACCAAGACCCTCGAATACATGGCCGCCGGCAAGCCCGTTGTCTCGACGCCCGTGCCCGACGTGGTGACGGTTTGGTCGGACGTGGTGGCCATTGCCGAAACGGCCGACGACTTCGGCCGGGCGGTCGAGGCGGCGCTGCGCGAGACGCCAACCATGGCCGCGACGCGCCACGCCCGTGAAGAGGCTCACCTGGAGCAGAGTCGCTGGGACACCATCGCCGAGCAGATGCACCGGCAGATAGAGGCCGCCTGGTCGCGGTGCGGTGAATAGATCGCGCTTTTTAGGGGCCGGCTTAAGCAAATGACCAATGGAACGCCGACCGGCACGGCAAAGCTTGGGCAACTGCCCATAGAAACGGCCGAGCGCGACCTTTACAATAGACAAGTAACTCAACACTGTACAAAGGAGAATTGGCAATGCAGCTCGGACACAAGAGCACCTTTATCCTTGGCGGCGGAATTACCGGCCTGGCAGCCGGCCTGAGTTCGGGCTTGCCCGTCTTCGAAAGTACGGAAAGTCCCGGTGGTATCTGCTCATCCTACTATGTGCGGCCGGGCGACACGCTCCGGTTGCACCAGGCTCCGGCGGACGGCGAGGCGTATCGCTTTGAGATCGGCGGTGGGCACTGGATCTTCGGCGGCGACCCAATGATCCTGCGCTTCATCCAGAACCTTGTGCCGGTGAAAACTTATCGCCGTCGTTCGTCCGTTTACTTCGCCGCCGACCAACGCTATACCCCCTATCCGTTGCAGAACCACTTGCGCTATCTGGAACCGGCGATGGTTGTCCAGGCTCTCAAGGAACTGGCCGAGCCGACCGGGAAGATGGAGACGATGGCCGATTGGCTCCATTCCAGCTTTGGCCCGACGCTGTGCGACTTGTTCTTCTACCCGTTCCATGACCTCTACACGGCCGGTCTCTACAAGGAGATCGCCCCCCAGGACGCTTACAAGTCGCCGGTGAAACTACCGCTGGCCATTGAAGGGGCCTTCAGCGAAGCGCAGGCCGTGGGCTATAACGTCACCTTTATCTACCCCGAGGAAGGGCTGAACGTGCTGTCGAAGCAGATGGCAGCGCTCAGCGACGTACGCTATAACCGCAAGGTCGTGGCCATCGACGTTGACAAGCGGGTGGTCACCTTTGAGGATGGGCACGCGCTGGCCTACGACTCGCTCATCTCGACCCTGCCGCTGAACAAGATGATGGAGATGACCGGGTTGAAGGTCGATGCCCGGCCCGATCCGTATACGTCAGTGCTGGTGCTCAACATCGGCGCGACACGCGGCAAGCAGTGCCCCGATGACCACTGGCTCTACAATCCCGACGCCAAGTCTGGCTTCCACCGCGTTGGCTTCTACAGCAACGTCGACCGCTCGTTCATGCCCCGTTCGGCTCGCAAGAACAACGACGCCGTGAGCATCTACATTGAGCGGGCCTACGTCGGCGGCAACAAGCCGACCGAGGCGGAGATCCAACAGTACTGCCGGGACGTGGTCGAGGAGCTGAAGTCGTGGGAGTTCATTCGCGAAGCCGAGGTCGTTGACCCGACGTGGATCGAAGTCGCCTACACCTGGTCGTGGCCCAAGTCGGCCTGGAAGAGCCAGGCTCTGGGAGCACTGGAAGGGCACGGCATCTACCAGATCGGCCGCTACGGTCGGTGGATCTTCCAGGGGATTGCCGACTCCATTCGCGACGGCTTCTACGCCGGCAGCTCCTTTCGCACCGAGGTGGGCCACTCCGCGACCCAGGCACGCCGCCAGGTGCATAACGGCACGGGCGTTCCCCGGCCGTTTCCAACCGCGGCTCTTAACTCCTAGGCCGTGTGGATCGGCTGAAGTAAGTAGCCGAAACTCCCCTTCATAGACCGGGGATGCTCCATTCGAGCATCCCTTTTTGCGTTAGAGACGGGTAAATTGCCCGGCTGCTCGGTCTTCTTCGGCTGCTACTACTGTTGTTGTTGGCTACAACAGATGTAGCGCCGCCCACGCGCCAAGATAAGTATACCATCCAATAGGCAGCTTCGCGGCTTAGGTCTATGATCCCACACGTAGGTGAAGGGGGGCCTCACCACTGTCTGTCCATCACTATAAAACGGACGAAACAGCGGCTAGGGTAGTTTTTCTTGACGCTCAATACGCTTGGCGCGATATAGGAGAAGGCTTGATGCTGGCACCGGCAATGGAATTTAATAAGCTACCGACCGCAGGTTCACACGCTTCGTTCGATCAGCTTGCCAAAGATCTCATACACAAATTCAGTCGCCTGTTCGATGCCAACGTCCTCATTCTGGACGAAAACGGCACGGTTATTACCGGACGGCGCGACGGTCGGGCCGGCGCTGACGAGGTGGCCGGCGGCACGCTGTTGGAGCCGGCGCTCCGCGTGCCGTTTTCGCTCAATGGCCAATGCGCCGAGATCGTTATCTCCCATTTTCCGGGGGACGCGCTGTCTTTGTCGCGACTCGTCCAGACCATCGTGCAGCTGGTGATCAACGAGTTGCTATTAAACGTTCCCGCCTCGACTCTGCCCGACTGGAACGAGAGCCGGAACAACTTTATTCGCGATCTGGTTCAGGGGACAATTGATGATGAGCGCGTCATCTGTGAAAAGGCAGATGAGTTAGGGCTTGATCTAAGGCCGCCGCTGGCCGTTCTGCTGATCGATGCTGCGGATTACATCAAGCCGGCCGACACGGTGGCAGGTTTCCACTTTGACTGGCAGGCCCACCACCGCAGCCAGTTCATCATCCGTACGATCGTGGAGTACTTCCAACGGACGAGCGACCTCATCTGCGCCTCGCTTGGCAACGGCGAGCTGGTTGTGCTCAAGGCGGCTGACTCGCGCAGTCTTGCCCCGTGGAGCGACTCGGCCAAGAAGAATAACCACTCATCGTGGGCCAACCTGGCGGCGTTGAAGCGCGCCGCCCATGGACTGCTCAAGCGACTGCCCGCCGGGCCGGACCGCACCTTCAGCATCGGCATCGGCCGCTACCATCCGGGGTTGAGAGGGTTGGCCAACTCCTATCAGGATGCGCGAACGGCGCTGTCGCTGGGCCAACGACTGGGCCAGGGGAACCAGGTTTACTCCCTTGACGAACTGGGAGTGCACGCCTTTGTTGGTGTGGCCGATGAGCAGACCAAGATCGACCTGGCCCTGCACCTGCTCAGCCCGCTCGACAACGAGCCGGAGCTAATTGAAACGTTGCGCGTCTTCTTCGCCGTCAACAGCTTCCCGTCGGAGGCCGCCAACCGGCTGTCGGTTCACCGCAACACCATCGCCTACCGGCTTGATAAGATCGCCATCCTGACCGGGCTGGACCCGCGCCGCTTTGACGACGCGGTGCAAATGCGACTGGCGCTCCTCTTGCGGGCGATGGGCCAGAACGCTTCGGAACTACGTTACACCTTATAGAGCGCATCCACGTACCGCTCCAGGATGTCGCCGACGACGCCGCGCAGGGGCAGCGAGGCGGCCAGGCCGTAGACGGGGGCCATCTCCCCCTTCTCCTCCGGGTGGGCGCGCACGTCGGCCACGGCGGCGCGCAGGTCAGCGACGAAGCGCTCGGCCACGCCGGGCTGGGCATGGCGCAGCGTGACGCAGATGTGGACGCACGTCGGGCGGTGCAGCCCGTTCAGGCTCCAGCCGCGGCGGCCCATCGCCTCCATGACCCTGTAGATGTTCACTTCGTCGGATGTGAAGGCGTGGACGAAGAGGGAGCGGCCGAGCAGGCGCAACCCCGGTGTGGCGGCGATCCCCTGGCGCATCTCGGCCGCCGTCGCCAGCAGCTTTTGGGTGGCCTCGCGATAGCCGTCGCGGCCGAGCGAGACCATCGCCGCCCAGCCGGCGGCGCTGAGCGCGCCGGGGCGGCTGCCGGCGAAGGTGGGCGAAAAGTAGAGGCCGCCCGGCCAGTCGGTGGCCGTGAAGTACTGGTAGCGGCGCAGCGCCGGGCCGCGATAGAGCACGACCGACGTGCCCTTGGCCGCGTAGCCGTACTTGTGGGTGTCGGCCGACATCGACGTGACGCCCGGCAGCCGGAAGTCGAACGGCGGCACGGGGTAGCCCAGTTCGGCCGCCCAGGGCAACACGAAGCCGCCCAGACAGGCGTCGGTATGGAAGCCGATGCCGCGCGACCGCGCCAGCGCCGACAGCTCTGCGATGGGATCGACCACGCCATAGGGGAAGCAGGGGGCGGAGCCGACCAGCACGATGGTGTTGCGGGTGATGGCCCGGCGGGCGGCGGCCACGTCGGCGCGGTAGTCGCCATCCAGCGGTACGCGCACCATCTTGATGCCGAAGTATTGCGACGCCTTGTCGAACGCGGCGTGGGCGCTGACCGGCACGACCATCTCCGGTCGGGTGATGCCCCGCTCGGCCTGGGCGCGGTCGCGGTAGGTCTTCATCGCCAGCAGGATGCTCTCCGTGCCGCCGCTGCTGACCGTGCCGCAGACGGGTTCATCGGCCGTCGCCTGTCCGCCACCCAGCATGTCGGCGGTCATGGCCACGATCTCGGCCTCGTACTTGGCCGCGCTGGGCCAGACGTCGGCGTGCAGCGGGTTGCTCTGCGAGGTCAGGGCGTAGACGCGGTTCAGGAAGTCGATGTGTTCGGCGTCGCCGTGGTAGACCGCGCCGGAGACGAAGCCGTCGCGCCAGCGCGCCTCTTCCTTCGTCTTGAGCGCCTCCATCTCGTCCAGGATGGCCGCCCGGTCGCGCCCCTGCTCCGGCAGGCGGCTATAGGTCGGGTAGTCGCCGCGATAGGGCTTGAGCGACGCCTCCAGCGAGCCAAGCATCTCGTCGTAGCGCGTCTCCAGGCGGCGGTTGACCGTCGGCACGGCGCGCAGCCCGCGCTCCAGCACCGGCGCGCCGCGTCGCAAAACACGTTTTATTCGTTCTCTTATCGCCATATCACTCCCTGCCCGGTGCGTCGCACTTTCTGAAGTGCGTCGCACCTTCTTTACATACACGGCTGCCGAAGCCCAGGTGCAACCCACTCCAGAAAGTGGGATGCACCCACCTTAGCCACGGTTGAGCCGGCGGTAAATAGCATTGTTCTGTTTGTAAATGGTCACGTAGGCGTCGAAAAGCTCGTCGTAGATCGGACGATTCGCCGGGTTGGGGTGGAACGTGTTGGCGATGGCTACGTCGCCGATCTGGTCGAAGGTGATCAGGCCAGTAGCCACGGCCGCCAGCAGGGCGATGCCGCGCACGTTGACCTGCACCGGGTCTTGCACTTGCCGTATGGTGCGGTTCAGCACGTCGGCGTGAATCTGGCACCACACGTCGGACTTGGCCCCGCCGCCGACCATGTGGATGTCGTCGAGCCGGCGGCCGGTGAAGCGCTCGACGTAGCGCAGCAGCCAGCGCGAGTTGTAGGCCACGCCCTCGAAGACGGCGCGGATCATGTCTGCCCGCGTGTGGCGCAGCGACAGGTTGTGGAAGCCGCCGCGCACGTGGCGGTCGTCGACCGGGGTGCGCTCGCCGTGGAGCCAGGGGGTGAAGATGAGCTTGCCGCTGCCCGGTTCGACCGACGCCACCATGCGGTCGAACAGGGGGTAGACGTTGGGCACGCGCTGGTCGCGGGCCAGCAGGTCGTCGGCGTAGAGGATGTTGTCGCGCAGAAAGGCCAGGCACGCCCCGGCGGTCTCCTGTTCGTCGGCGATGAAGTACTTGCCGGGCACGGCCGAGGGCAGCGAGGCCATGTTGTGGAATAGGTCGGTCTTCTTGGTGGGCACGTGGCAGGTCAGCCACGACGACGTGCCGATATAGAGGTGCGGCTCGAAGTCGCCCACCGCGCCGGAGCCGACGGCCGCCGAGTGCATGTCGGGCGTGCCGACGATGACCGGGATGTCCGGCGGCAGCCCCAGTTCGCGGGCCACGTCGGGCCGGATGGGGCCGAGGATGTCGATGGCCCGGCGCAGGTCGGGCAGCTTGGCCCGGTCGATCGTCGCCCAGCGGACCAAGCGGTCGTCGTAGCGGACGTTGTCGATGTCGCGGTTGTCGGTCAACCAGTGGAGGGTGATCGACTCGTGCGACGCGGCGGTGAGGCCGGTCAGGCGCAGGTTCAGGTAGTCCTTCGGCTCCAGGAAGCGATGGGCGCGACGGTAGATGTCCGGCCGCTCGTGCTTGATGAACAGGATGTGGGCGATGGAGTCCTTGCCGGAGTGGACGGGGATGCCGCCCGTCAACCGCAGCCAGGTGATGAGGCGGCGCAGGCCGTACCCCTGGAGCTTGATCAGCCCATCGGTGATGGCCGCCACGTAGGGCGCGCCGCGGCTGTCCATCCAGATGATGGCGTTCATCAGCGGCCGGCCGGCTTCGTCGACGGCGACTGTGCCCGACCACTGGCTAGTGCAGCCGATGGCGGCAATGCGTCCGGCGGCGTCCGGGTTGGCCGCCAGCAGTTCGGCCAGCGTGGCCCGGATGGCCGCCCACCACGCTTCGGGGTCTTGCTCCACCCCACCACCGGGCAGAACGGTCAGGCGACACTCGCCGACGCGACAGTCGCCCACCTGCCCCTGGGGGGTGACGAGGGCAACCTTTGGGCCGGACGTGCCGAGATCGATGGCCAGAATTAACGGCTCCATTACACTCCTTGCCACGGCGGATCGCACGCTTCTACGGCTCAGGTCGGACGCCGCGCCAATGCTCAGCCGCCGAGATAGGCTTGTTTCACCAGCGGGTTCCGGTCGATCTCTTGCGCTGTGCCGTGGAGGGCTACGTTGCCGGTCTCCAGCACGTAGGCGCGGCTGGCGTAGCGGAGGGCCAGTTTGGCGTTCTGCTCGACGAGCAGGATCGTTGTGCCGGACTGGTTGATCTCGTGGAGCGTCTTAAACAGATTGGCCACCAGCAGGGGGGACAGGCCCATCGACGGTTCATCCAGCAGCATCAGTTGGCCGTTGATCATCAGCGCCCGGCCGACGGCCAGCATCTGCTGTTCGCCGCCGCTGAGCAGATCGGCCAGTTGGCTCTTGCGCTCGTCCAGGCGCGGGAACATGCCGAAGACGCGCTCCAGGTCGCGGGCGACGCCGGCGGCATCGCGGCGCGTGTAGGCCGCCAGCTTCAGATTCTCCAGCACGGTCAGGTTGCCGAAGATGCGCCGCCCTTCGGGCACGAGGGCGATGCCGAACTTCCTGACGATGTCGCTGGCCGCATGATCCAGCAGGCTTTCGTTCTTATAAAGGACGCGGCCGTTGACGACGCGCCCGCCCAACTCGCCGATCTGGCCCATGATCGTCCATAGGGTGGTCGACTTGCCGGCGCCGTTAGCGCCGATGAGGGTGACCATCTCGCCCTCTTCGATGTGGAAGGAGATGTCGTGCAGGGCGTGGATGGCGCCATATTTGACGGCCAGCCCCTCGACCGAGAGAAGCATTAGACGGTCTCCTCCCCCAGATAGGCTTCGATGACACGCCGGTCGTTTCTGATCTCGTCCGGCGTACCCTGGGCGATGGTCTTGCCGAAGTCCACGACCTGAATCCGATCACAGATGCTCATCACCACGCGCATCTGGTGCTCGATAAGCCAGATGGTGACCTGGAACTGCTGGCGCACCCAGCGGATCAGCTCCACCAATTCGCCGATCTCGCCCTGGTTCATGCC
>OEIV010000711.1_pt1 | contig 17063 bp, 13 predicted proteins | sample 1539231 | NCBI WGS metagenome assembly OEIV01 (sample SAMN03794762, study PRJEB22550) | activated sludge metagenome | feature: wastewater treatment plant; material: activated sludge; isolation source: Wastewater treatment plant of a petroleum refinery complex | place: Argentina: Buenos Aires ...
GCCGGCATGCAGCTCGTTGGCCAGCACCACGGAACGGCCGTCGAGCTCCTCCCGGTCGGCCTCGCCCCAGTGGTCGCGCAGGGCGATCAGGGCGCGCAGCTCCTGGTCGAAGGCGCCGGGCAGGTCGCCGGCATCGAGGGCGGCGCGGCTGCGGCGGTGCAGGTCGATGGCCTGGGCCATGGCGGTGCGCTTCTTCTCGGCCTGGAGGCGGGCGTGCTCGGCCTTGCTCAAGCGGTAGTAGGTCCACAGCTCGGTGCCGCTGTCCCAGCTGTCCACCAGCTCAAAGCCCTCCAGCTGCTGACTGGTGCGGGTGCGCACCGTGCTCGTGTAGGTGTCGGTGAACTGGCCGCGGGTGTCCAGCGTGTAGAGGAGGCTGTTGCCTTCCACGGTGACGCTGATCTCGCCGGCCAGGTCGTTGAGGGCGTTCTGCTTGGCGGCCTCCTGGTAGTCCGGCCGGTTCTTGGGGGCGATGCCGATGCCCACGTAGTAGGTGCCGGTGACGGGCCGGCTGTCCACCCAGGCCGGGCGCACGGCCGGGGCGGCGGGCGGGGGCGGCTGCTGCACCTGCTGGGCGGGCTTGCAGGACGCCACGAGCAGCAGAAGGGTCCAGCGAAGGGCGCGGCGCATCACGGGAGCTTCTGGGACAGATGGCCCACCACCTCACGGGCGATGCGGTCGCCGGCCTTGCGCATGGCGTCGTTCACCAGGGTGGCCATGGGCTTCACCTCGCGCGGGGCGTTCAGCAGGGTGCGCAGGTCGCGGCGGGCACGGTCGGTCTGGTCGAGCGCGCCGTTGAGGCTGGGCAGAAGGGCCTCGCGGTTGCCCGCGTAGCTGGCGTAGTAGGCGTGGTCCTCCTCGTTCACATCCACCACGCTGCTCACCAGCACCTCGCCGGTCTCCAGGCTCACCAGGCGGTAGCTGAAGGAGGCCACCACCTTGTTCTCCTGGTAGTGCTCGGTGTAGTCCACTGGTTTGTACTTGGTCACCAGCACGGTCTCGCCGGTCTCGGGCACCTTCTGGCGGACGGTGTAGGCCTCATAGCCTTTCTTGGTGCTGAAGCGCGGTTTGCCGGCCTCCTCGCGGTAGGTGATCAGGTCGCCCATCAGCACGGCCTTGGCACCGATGAGGTTGCCCACCTGCACGGCGGTGGCCTGGTCCACCACGCCGCTGAGGCCCAGGCGCTGCTCCTCAAGGATGCGGTCCATGTTCTCGCGGTCCACCACCTTCAGGAAGGGGTCGCCCGAGCCGGTGATGCCGCTCACGGTCTGGGCCTGCAGGCGGGCGGCCAGGGCGGCACGCTTGCCCGAACTGGCGAAGGGCAGCACGGCGAGGGAGAACCGTCCCTTGGCAAGAGCCTCCGTGCGCAGGGCCGTGGCGTCCTTGTAGGCGGGGTCCTTGGCGATGACGCGCTGCAGCTCTTCATAGGCCCTGCGGTAGCGCCCGCCCTCCAGATCGCTCTTGGCGGCGCGGTAAAGCGGCTCCAGGTAGGCGATGTTCTGCAGGCTGCTGGCATCCTTGTAGCCAGGCTCCAGCTTGGCGATGCGGGCGAAGGTGGCTTCCGCGGCCTGGAACTCCTGGCGCTCCAGCTGCCCCTGCCCTTTCGTGTAGAGCTCCACGAGGTGCTCGCCCTTCACGCGCTCGTATTCGTCCTGGTGATGCTCGGGGATCTCGAGCACCACTCCGAGGCGGTTGGCGCGGTCGGTGTAGGCCTTGGCGTCGAGGTAGGTGTCCACCGCCTTGGCGCGGTCGCCGGTGCCGTTCACCTCGCGGAAGAAGGCGCCGAGCTTGTCGTTCAGCAGGCTCTGCCCCGCTTTCTTGAGGCCGATCTTGGCCTCCACGTTCTTCTGGTCGCGCTGCAGGGCCTGCAGGTACATGTCCGCCGCCTCAGCGTACAGCCCGGCCTCATCGAGCTTCTCGCCCTTCTTCACATAGCTCTTCGCGCCGGAGCAGCCCGCCCACAGGGTGGCGGTCGCGGTCAGCACGAGCAGCGGTCGACGCAGGGAGGCCATGGTCGGGACGGTGCGATGGTTCCCGCGCTCAGCGACCGCGGATGTACGCGTTGAGCTCATCGACCGAGCTCTCGAAGGTGAACGCATCGTTCAGCTTGAAGTAGTTGCTCAGGTCGAAGGTGTGGTCGTAGGCGAACTTGGCGAAATCGAGCTTGGTCTCCTCGAAGGAGAACAGCTCCATGATGCCCTTCACCTGGTCCACCGTGAAACAGCGGTCGGTGGCCACCTGCTTGGCGACGCTCATGCGGGTGTCCTCGAAGCTCTTGGAGCTGATGCTGGACTTCGCATCGGCGAACTCGCCACTGCTCATCGGCCAGGGGCATCCCACGCGGCCGGTGTAGCCGGGCATGGTGTACACCGGAGGCTCCGCCGGGCGGGTGGCCGTGGTCTGCACCGGTTCGTCGATGTCGGTGATGATGGTCGTCGTGGTCGTCGTGGTGGTGGTCGTGGTCGACGTGGCGCTGGTGCCCAGCACAGGGTCGTTCACGTTCACGTTCATGTTCACCCCCAGTCCGTTGAAGCCGACGGTCATGTTCACGTTCTCCCCGGTGCCTGGCGCGGTGGTGGAGGTCTGTTCGGTGATCACCACGGTGGTACCGGTGCTGCCGCCGGGGTTGGTGACGCTGGTGGGCTCATCGTCCTGGAAGCCCACCGGACGGGGCTTCTCGTCGATCACCAGCGCACCCGCGGCGGTGCCCAGGGCGGCCTCGCCCGTGGGGCGGAAGACCTTCTCGCCCTTCTTGTTGGTGGTCACCATCACGGTGTACTCCTTGCCGAGCGGGAAATAGCCCTGCTTGCGCACCTCGGGGATGGAAAGGTCCTCGAAGCGCACGAGCACCATGGGCGTCTCGTTGCGGATGCCGGTGGCCACCACGCGGGCGGCGGGCTTCTCGTTCTTCACATCACCGTCCACCACCAGGGTGAACTTGACACCGTCGTCGGTGAAGAGCACCAGATCGCTGGTCTGTGCATCGGCCAACGCGGAGAGGAACAGGGCGGCGACAAGGGGGATCGGGCGTAGCATGGCTTCAAATGGGTTGCGAAGGTAGTTCCGCCACCGCCTTGGCAAGGCCTGTGCCAAAGGACGGAACGGAGCGCGCTGCCCATCTTTGCGGACGTCGGCACAAGCCGGCGGCAGCGGCCATGCGCACGATCCTCATCCTGGGAGCGGGACGCTCCGCGTCAGCGCTCATCGCGCAGCTCATCCACGATGCCCCGCGCGAGGAGTGGCGCATCACGGTGGTGGACCGCGACCTCGCCCACGCGCAGGCCCTGGTGGGCGGGGGCACGTCGGTGGCCCGCGCCGAGCAGGGCGACGCCGGCGACCCGGCCGTGCGCGACCGCCTGATCGCGGCGCACGACCTGGTGATCAGCATGCTGCCGGCCTTCATGCACATCGATGTGGTGAAGGACTGCCTGCGGCTGAAGCGCCACGTGATCACGCCCAGCTACGTGCCCGACGCGCTGTGGCCGCTGCACGCGGACGCCAAGGCGGCAGGGCTCATCTTCCTGAACGAACTGGGCCTCGACCCCGGCATCGACCACATGAGCGCCATGCGCATCCTGGACCGCATCCGCGGCGAGGGCGGCCGCATGGAGGCCTTCGAGAGCTATTGCGGTGGACTGGTGGCGCCCGAAAGCGACGACAACCCGTGGGGCTACAAGTTCAGCTGGAACCCGCGCAATGTGGTGCTGGCCGGGCAGGGCGGCATGGCCCGGTACATCAAGGACGGCAGCTACAAGTACCTCCCCTACCACCGGCTCTTCCGCGAAACGGTGCGGGTGACGGTGCCCGGCTTCGGGGACTTCGACGGCTATGCGAACCGCGATTCGCTGAAGTACCGCGCGCACTATGGGCTGCAGGAGATCCCCACGCTGGTGCGCGGCACCCTGCGCAAGGCGGGTTTCTGCGCCGCGTGGGACGCTTTCGTTCAGTTGGGATGCACGGACGACGGCTTCGCGATGGAGCTGCGGCCCAACGCCACCTGGGAGGAGTTCATGGAGGCCTTCCTGCCGCACGACGTGGAGCGGGACGTGCGCTCGAACCTGGCCCACACCCTCGGCCTCGACCCGAAGGGCGAGGTGATGGACCGGCTGGACTGGCTGGGCCTCTTCAGCCGCGAGCGCATCGGCGTGCAGGGGCTGAGCCCGGCGGCCACCTTGCAGCACCTGCTGGAGGCCAAGTGGAAGCTGGGGCCGGCGGACAAGGACATGGTGGTGATGTGGCACCGGTTCCGCTACACTGTGGAGGACCGGCACCAGGAACTGCAGGCCTCGCTGGTGGTGCTGGGCGAGGACCCGGTGCGCACGGGCATGGCGAAGACCGTGGGGCTGCCCCTGGCCTTCGCGGCGAGGCTGGTGCTGGGTGGTGCGGTGAAGGAGCGCGGCGTGCTGCTGCCGATCACACCCGCGATCTACGACCCCATCCTGGATGCGCTGGAGGCCGCCGGCATCGTGTTCAACGAGGAGGAGGTCGAAGGCTAGAACTTCAACAGGAACGGCGCCAGCAGCCTGCGGTACGCCTCGCTGAAGCGGCCGGGCCGGTGCTCCACGAGCAGTTCCTCCTGCCTCAGCGGCGACGGGCCGTGCACGAGTTCCAGGAGCACGCGTTTCGGCGGCCGACCCTCCAGGTAGTGCAGCACGCAGCGACGCACGGGGAACAGGCCGCGGTCGGCGGCGATGGTGCAGAGGTCCGCCTCGCGGTTCAGCGGGATGATGCATACGAAGCGACCGGCAGGCGCAAGCAGCCGCACAGTGACCTCCAGCAGCTCCGTGAAGGTGAGCCCGCCGTCGTGCTTGGCGACGCCGGTGCGCGTGTCGGGGGAATCCATCTCACCCGCGTAGAACGGGGGGTTGCAGAGGATGCGGTCGTAGGGCTCGCTCGACCGCATGCGGCGCACGTCCATGCGGTGCACCCGCACCCGAACGGCCCACGGGCTCGCGGCCGCGTTCTCCGCCGCCTGCCCGGCCGAAGGCTCGTCGATCTCCACGGCATCGATGCGGGCGACGGGGTTGCGCTGTGCGGCCATCAGGGCCAGCACCCCGGTGCCCGTGCCGATGTCCAGGATGCGCGCGCCATCCACATCGGCCCACGCGCCGAGCACCACGGCATCGGTGCCCACCTTCAGGGCGCATCGGTCCTGCTGGAGGCTGAACTGCTTGAAGCGGAAGGGCGTCGCGGCCACTAGCTGTTCCGATACAGATCGACCAAGCCCTCCGGCGTGCGGATGGTGAGGGTGCGTTCCTCCATGTCGAGGTCCACGATCATCTCCTCGACAAGGGGCACCATCACCTCCTGCTCGCCGTGGAGGATCACCAGCACGGGGTTCCGGTCGGTGCCTTCGATGGCCGTGACCTCACCGAGGTCGCCGTGCACCTCGTCGCGCACCACCAGGCCGATGAGCTCGTCGGGGTCCCAGCTCTCGTCGCTGCCGTCGCTCAGCAGGCCGGGCGGGGCGTAGAGGTCACGCCCCACCAGGATGGCCGCGCTCTGCGGGTCGTGGAAGTCGTCGAACTTCACCAGCACATCACGTCCCTTCTCGCGCAGGTCGGTGAAGAAGAAGGGCACCTTCTGGCCCTCGATGTCCACGAAGAGCGAACCGGCGTGGACAAGGTCGTCGGTGTCGCAGCCCTCCAGATGCACGGTGAGGTCGCCCTGGTGCCCCCAGGGTTTGCCCAGCTTGCCGATGCGGTGCAGGCTCTCCAGGTCCATGCCCGAAGGTAGGTCGGTGAACGGAAAAGGCCCGCGTCGGTGGACGCGAGCCTCTCCCAGGAAGGTGCGGGACGCCTATTCGGCGGGGGCTTCGGCCGGTGCCTCGCCCTCGGCGGGCGCCTCTACGGGCGCTTCTGCGGGAGCGGCGGCGAGCTTGGCGCTCAGCTTGGCGGCCATCTCGGCGGCCTTGCGCTTCTCGGCATCGAGGCGGGCCTTTTGGGCCTGCTCGGCGCCGGAGGCCAGCGTGCTGCGCTTGCCCTCGATCTTGGTGTTCTTCTCGTTCAGCCAGGCGTCGAAGCGGCGGTCGGCCTCCTCCTGACCGAAGGCGCCCTTCTTGACGCCGTTCTGCAGGTGGTTGCGGTACACCACGCCGGTGTAGCTCAGGATGGCCCGGCAGGTGTCGGTGGGCTGGGCCCCCTTCTGCATCCAGTCGAGCGCCTTGGTGCGGTCGATCTCGATGAACGCGGGGTTCTGGTTGGGGTCGTAGGCACCGATCCTCTCGATGTACTTCCCATCGCGCGGTGCGCGTTGATCAGCCACCACGATGTGGTAGTACGGCTGGCCTTTCTTGCCTTTCCTCTGAAGGCGGATGCGGGTCGGCATGTCGCTGGTTGTTTATCCCCTTGCTCGAAGGGGCCGCGAAGATAGGCGGATCCCCGCGATGGGCGACACCCTATCGGAAATTGAGCCAGCTACCGCCGTTCTCCACCTGGTCGAGGCCCTGGGCGCGGAGCCACGCGGTGGCCTGCCCGCTGCGGTTGCCCGAAGCGCACACCAGCACGATGGGCCCGGTGATGGCCTTGAGGCGCGGCAGCTCGCGCTGCACGGTGTCCAAAGGGATGTTGATGGAACCCTCCACATGCCCGCCGGCGAACTCGGCCGGGGTGCGGACATCGATGACGGTGGCCCCTTCCGGCAGGGCGGGGCGGGCGGTGGAACCGAAGATCTGGCCGAAGATGCTCATGGTGCGTGTGTTGCGGGTACAAAGGTGGGGGCCTGTCGGCGGCGGTGGGCGGTGACCCGGATCACCAGCCCGGGCGATGGGCCATCTTTGCGGGGCAACCCATCGCCATGCGCACCCTGCTGCTCCTCACCGCCCTGCTGGCCACGCCGCTTGTGCACGCCCAGAACGTCATCCACGCCATGGCCATCGGGAACTGGCGCAATGGTCCGGTGGTGGTCCTCACCCCGGTGTTCGCCACCACCGAGGCGGCCACCACCCCGCAGCTGATCGAACGCGTGAAGCGCGAGCACCCCGAGCTGGCCGCAGTGACCGACATCGACGTGATGCGCTTCGCCACCGTGGAGGAGGGAGAGGCCCAGCGCGCCTCCCTGAAGGCCAAGTACGGCATGCGCAAGCTGGAAGTACTGCTGCTGGAGCCCCCCGCGCCGGTGGGCATGCCCACGACCAAGCCATGAGGGTGCGGAACCACCTGGCCGCGGCCCTGCTGCTGGCAGGGGCCGGGACGCAGGCCCAGACCGCCCCTCCGCTCATCCCGGCACCGGCCGACGTGCAGCTCGATGGCGGCAGCCTCGACCTGCGCTGCCCGTGGGTGGTGTCGGCCGACACCCCGCTGCCGGGCATGGTGGAGGCGGAGCTCCTGGCCCTGCACCCCGCTTCAGACCTGGCCTGCTTCGCCCCCACCCCCATCACCTTCCACCGCGTCGCGTTCGACACGCTGATGCCCCCGGAATGGCATCGGGTGCAGGTCACCGGCGGCGGCATCACCATCACCGCCCCGTCGGAGGCCGGGCTCTACCGCGGCAGCCGCACCTTGGTCCAGTTGCTGGAGCATGCCCGCACGAGCGGCTCCCTCCCCTGTCTCACCATCACCGACCACCCGCGCTTCCCCTGGCGGGGCATGCACCTCGACGCCTGCCGCCACTTCTGGTCGGTGGAGTTCACCAAGACGTACATCGACCTGCTGGCGCGCTACAAGATGAACAGCTTCCACTGGCACCTCACGGAGGACCAGGGCTGGCGGATCGAGATCAAGAAGTACCCCAAGCTCACCGACGTGGGCGCGTGGCGCCGCGGCAGCCAGGTGGGTCCGTACAGCCGGCGTGAGTACGACAGCGTGGCCTACGGCGGCTTCTACACGCAGGAGCAGATCAAGGAGGTGGTGGCCTACGCGGCGGCGCGCCACATCACCGTCGTGCCGGAGATCGAGATGCCGGGACATGCGATGGCCGCGCTGGCGAGCTACCCGCAGCTGGGCTGCACCGGCGGTCCGTACGAGGTGCAGAAGGGTTGGGGCGTGTTCGATGATGTGTTCTGCGCGGGCAACGACAGCGTGTTCACCGTGCTGGAGGATGTGCTCACCGAGGTGATGGCGCTCTTCCCCGGCCCGTTCATCCACATCGGCGGCGACGAGTGCCCCAAGGAGCGCTGGAAGACCTGCGCGAAATGCCATGCGCGGATGAAGTCCAATGGGCTCAAGGACGAGCACGAGCTGCAGTCCTACTTCATCCAGCGCATCGAGCGGTTCGTGAACAGTAAGGGAAGGAAGATCATCGGGTGGGATGAGATCCTCGAGGGTGGCCTGGCACCGAACGCGGCCGTGATGAGCTGGCGCGGAACGGAGGGCGGCATTGCGGCGGTGCGGAGCGGACATTACGCCGTGATGAGCCCCGGCAGCCATTGCTACTTCGACCACTACCAGGGCGACCCCGCGAACGAACCGCTTGCCTTCGGCGGCCACACCACATTGCAGAAGGTGTACGGCTACGAGCCGATCCCCGCCGACCTGAAGCCCGAAGAGCACACGTACATCCTCGGTGCGCAGGGCAACGTGTGGACGGAGTACATCCTGACGCCCGAGCATGTGGAGTACATGGCCGTGCCGCGCATGCTGGCCCTGGCGGAAGTGCTGTGGACGCCGAAGGAGAAGCGGGATGTGGCGGACTTCATCCGTCGCCTGGAGAACGAGTTCCCGCGGCTGGAGGAAATGGGGGTGAACGCAAGCAAGAGCTTATACCAGGTGAGCATCCGCCCGAAGCAAGGTCCCACGCCGGGGAGCATCGCTGTGGAGATGACCTCAGGGACCGGTGCCAACCTCTCCATGACGGAAATGGCACCGCCCTACAATGAAGCAGCGGCGACCTTGAAGGTGTACACCGGCCCCGTGATCATCGAAAGCGACCGCGAACTGCATGGCTGGCTGCAGCGCGAAGGCCTCACCGGCCCGATCGCCAAGCGCCGCTTCCTGTTCAACAAGGCCACTGCCCGCCCCATCACCCTCAGCGTTCAACCTAATGAGCGCTATAATGATGGCGGCGCCTTCACTTTAGTCGATGGCATCACCGCACAGGAGAAACGTGTGAACACCGAGTGGTTGGGCTGGCGCGAGGGCGTCACCATCACGGTGGACCTGGGCAGCGTGCAGGACATCCGCTACATCGGCATCGGCGCGTTGAACGAGAACCACAGCTGGATCCACCTGCCCGAGCGCGTGGACTTCAGCGTGAGCGAGGACGGCAGCACCTTCACGCCGTTCGGGTCCGCTGAAGTGAAGGCCGGACCGGGCCGCAACGCGTTCGGTCTGGAGAAGAGTGGCAAGGCCCGTTATGTCCGGCTCACCGTGCGGCACCGCGGCAAGATCCCCGAGGGCTATCCCGGTGCGGGCAACCCGGCGTGGATGTTCCTGGACGAGATCGAGGTGCGGTGATGGAACGTATCGTACCTGGATCGGGCCGGTGTGATCAGCGAGCGGCCATCTTCGTCCCGATGCGGACCCACCTGCTCCTTCTTGCCGTGCTCTCCCACCCTGCGACGCAGGCCCAGGTGCTGGACGCCGCAGCTGCGACCTTCACGCGGGCCGACACGCTGCGCGGCTCCATCGGTCCGGAGCGGGCGTGGTGGAACGCCACCTTCTATGACGTGAGCGTGAGGCCCGACCTGGACCGGCGCAGCATCGCGGGCGTCACGGCCATCGCGTTCACCGCCGTGGCCGAAGGGCGGCGGATGCAGATCGACCTGCAGCAGCCGCTGGTGGTGGACAGCGTGACCGTGGAAGCGGAGGCCTACCGCGACGGCGCCATCGCCATCGTGGACCGCACCGTGCCGTTCACGCGGGAGGATGACGTGCTGTGGGTGGACCTGCCGGACACCCTGCGCGCGGGGGAGGCCACCACGGTGCGGGTACACTACCACGGGGTGCCGAGGGCCGCGAAGAACCCGCCGTGGGACGGCGGCTGGATCTGGCGGCGCGACGAGAGCGGCGCACCCTGGGCGAGCGTGGCCTGCCAGGGCCTGGGCGCCAGCGTGTGGTATCCCTGCAAGGACCACCAGAGCGACGAACCCGACGACGGGGCGGCGCTGCACATCACGGTGCCGGACAGCCTGCAGGCCGTGGGCAACGGCCGGTGGCGCGGAACCACGATCAACGGCGATGGCACCAGCACCTGGCACTGGCGGGTCAGCAGCCCCATCAACACCTACAACCTGGTGCCGAGCATCGGGCGCTATGCCCACTTCAGCGAAGTGTACATGGGGCTGGAAGGTCCGCTGGACTGCGACTACTGGGTGCTGGCCGCGAACGAGGCCCGGGCGCGGGAGCAGTTCAAGCAGGTGGCGCCGATGCTGGCCTGCTTCGAGCAGCGCTTCGGCCCCTACCCCTTCCGCATGGACGGCTACAAGCTGGTGGAGTCGCCGCATCTGGGCATGGAGCACCAGAGCGCGGTGGCCTACGGCAACGGCTACCGGAACGGCTACCTGGGCCGCGACCTCAGCGGCACGGGCGTCGGCCTGCAGTGGGACTTCATCCTCGTCCACGAGAGCGGGCACGAGTGGTTCGGCAACAGCATCACCACCGCCGACATCGCGGACATGTGGGTGCACGAGGGCTTCACGGACTACACCGAGACCCTCTTCACCGAATGCCAGCAGGGCCGCGAGGCGGCCGAGCGCTATGTGACCGGCTGCCGGCGCAACATCGCCAACGACAGGCCCGTCATCGGTCCGTACGGCGTGAACGAGGAGGGCAGTGGCGACATGTACTACAAGGGTGCGGCGTTGCTGCACACGGTGCGGCACATCGTGGGCGACAGCACCTTCTTCGCGATGCTGCTGGAGATGAACCGGCGCTACCGCCACCGCATCGTCACGAGTGCCGAGATCGAGGACTTCCTCATCCGCTTCGACGAACTCACACGGGCCAAGCTCAACCGGGCCATCTTCGATCAATACCTGCGCACGACGCAGGTGCCGGTGCTGGAGTGGGGCGTGCACAAGAAGAAGCTGTGGGTGCGATGGACAGGCTGCGTGCCCGGTCTGCGCATGCCGGTGCGTGTGCGGATCGATGGCCGCACCGTGGACCTGGTGCCGGGTACCGACCTCTCCATCGTCGAGGTGACCGTCTCGAGGACTCCAGCGTTGGAGGTGGACCGGAACTGGTACGTTAGCGTGAAGCACTTGAGCAGAAAGGAACTGGACCGGGCCCGGCGTTCCACGCTCGTCAACACCTCCTGGTAACGCACCACCATGAAGCATCTGGCCCTTCTCACCTCCGGCGGCGACGCTCCCGGCATGAACGCCGCCATCCGCGCGGTGGTACGTGCGGCAACCCACTACGGCATGGACGTCACCGGCGTGCTCGACGGCTTCGACGGCCTGGTGGAGTGGCGGACCCGCGCGCTGGGCCCGCGCGACGTGAGCAACATCATCCAGCGTGGCGGCACCCTGCTGCGCAGCGCGCGGAGCGAGGCCTTCCGCACACCGGAAGGTCGGGCCCGGGCCGTGGCGCACCTGCGTTCGGCAGGCATCGATGCGGTGGTGGTGATCGGCGGCAACGGCTCGCAGACCGGAGCGATGATCCTGCATCAGGGATCCGGTCTTCCGGTGATCGGCATCGCGAGCACCATCGACAACGACCTGGCGGGCACCGACCGCACCATCGGCTTCGACACGGCGTGCAACACGGCGATGGAGGCCATCGACCGGCTGCGCGACACGGCCTCCTCGCACGAGCGCCTGTTCTTCGTGGAGGTGATGGGGCGGGACGCGGGCTTCATCGCGCTGCGCACGGCGATCGCCGGCGGGGCGGAGTACGCCATGGTGCCGGAGGCGCGGCAGGACATCGACGAGGTGGTGCGTGTGCTCACCCAGGGTGCGGCGGGCAAGGGCAGCAGCATCGTGGTGGGGGCCGAGGGGGATGAACAGGGCGGGGCCTTCGCCATCGCCCAGCGGGTGAAGGAACGCGCGCCACAGTTCGACATCCGGGTGAGCGTGCTGGGCCATCTGCAGCGCGGCGGCAGCCCCACGGTGGCGGACCGCGTGCTGGCCAGCCGCCTGGGCGTGGGCGCGGTGGAGCACCTGCGCGAAGGTCGCTGGGGCGGTGTGCTCGGCATCGCGAACGGTCGGCTTGTGCTGACGCCGTTCGCCGAGGCCATCGCCGGCGGCAAGCCCGCAGAGAGCGACCTGCTGCGGATCCTGCCCATCCTGGCCGTGTAGGCGAGCTACCTTCGGCGCATGCGCCTCCGCTTCCTCCTGCCAGTGCTGCCGCTGCTCGCCGCACCGATCGTCATCCGGGCCGCGAACGTGGTCGTGACGCACGTGGGCACACCGCCCGCGGCGCAGACCGCCATCGACCACGCCGCTGGCATCTGGGGCGGCATCCTGGAGTCGACCGTGGACATCAAGGTGCGCGTCCTGTGGTTCCCGCTGGGCGGCACCACGCTGGGGATCACCTTCCCCAACGGTCGCCGCGACTTCGCCGGGGCCCCGCTGCAGCAGACCTGGTACGCCAGCGCACTGGCCAACAGCATCGCCGGAACGGAACTGAACCCGGGTGAGAGCGACATGGACGTGTACCTCAACAGCGGCACGAACTGGTACCTGGGCACGGACGGTCAGCCGGCCGCCGGTCAGCACGACCTGGTGACCGTGGCGCTTCATGAGATGGGGCATGGTCTCGGTTTCGTGGGCCTGTCCAAGAAGGTGGCCGGCCAGGGCTCCCTCGGCCTGTTGCAGATGGCCGACTTCGCCCCGCTGACCACGAGCTTCCCATGGCCGCAGCTGGACACCCTGCCCGGTGTGTTCGACGTGTTCCTCAGCGATCAGCAGGACGGCCCGCTGGTGATGATGCCGAATCCCGGCACCCAGCTGGGCGACGCGATGACCGGCAACCAGCTCCACTTCAACGGTCCGCTGGTGATGGCGGCCAACGGCGGTGCCGGTGCGCGGATGTACGCGCCGTCCACCTTCGCGTTGGGCAGCAGTTGCGTGCATTTCAACGAATCGACGTTCCCGCCCGGCAACCCGAACGAGCTGATGACGCCGTTCAGTTCCACCGGCGACGCCAACCACTGGCCCGGCCCCCTGTGCCTGGCGCTGATGCAGGACATCGGCTGGCTTCTGGCACCGGATGTGGGCCTGGAGGAACGATCCGCCGCCGCCGCAGCGCATGTGTGGCCGAACCCGGTGGCCGACGTGCTGCATGTGCGCCTGCCCGGGCTCCGGCCGGGCGATGTGCTGCGCATCGTGGACGGCACCGGTCGCACGGTGGGCCGCGGGGCGTACGGCGACCCGTTGTCCGTCGGCGAGCTCGCGCCCGGCGTGTACCTGTTGGTGTTCGGAACAGGCGGCGCCGGGGTCCGCTTCATCCGTGCCCGATCATGAACCATGGCGACCACCACTACGCGCTGGAGCTTGAATGGCTCGGCAACACCGGCCAGGGCACCCGCACCTACGAGGGCTACTCACGCGAGCACGTGGTGCGCATCGCCGGCAAACCCGACCTGCGGGGTACGGCGGACCCGATGTTCAGGGGCGACGCCACCTTGCACAACCCGGAGGACTTGCTGTTGGCGGCGCTGAGCCAGTGCCACCTGCTCACCTACCTGGCGCTGTGTGCGCGGGCCCGCATCAACGTGCTGAGCTACAGGGACCACGCAGAAGGGACCCTATTGCTCACCAAGGACGGTGGCGGGCACTTCACCGAGGTGGTGCTGCGGCCCACGGTGGTGGTGGCGGATGCGGCCATGCTGGAGAAGGCGCGGTACTTCCACGGCGAAGTGCACAAATACTGCTTCATCGCGCGGAGCGTGAACTTCCCGGTGCGATGTGAACCGGTGGTGAGGATCGGTTGAACCTTTCCGGGCGGACCGGCTGACCCTGGACCCGAACCACCGATCGTGGATAACTGATCCCCGTCGCACCCATCCTTGCCGGGTAAATTCGTGGCCCGAAGGACGTTGTCGAAGCCCTCTTGCCGGTCGTACGCGCTGAACGCAGTTACCGCCTGAGGACCAGCCGCTGACAACCTCCCCGCCGAGCCCACGTCATGCCCTTCTCCCACCTCCACGTCCACACCCAGTTCTCGCTCCTCGACGGTGCCGCCAGCATCCCCTCGCTCTTCAAGAAGGCCCTGAAGGACGGCCAGCCCGCGCTCGCCATCACCGATCATGGCAACATGTTCGGCGCCTTCAAGTTCGTGGCCGAGGCCGGCAAGCACAAGAACGAGGATGGCGGCCCGAAGGTGAAGCCCATCGTGGGCTGCGAGTTCTACGTGGTGAACGACCGGCACAAGAAGACCTTCACCCGCGACGACAAGGACAAGCGCTTCCACCAGCTGATGCTGGCGAAGAACGCTACCGGCTACCGCAACCTGAGCAAGCTCTGTTCACTGGGCTTCATCGAGGGCTTCTACAGCAAGTACCCACGCATCGACAAGGAGCTGATCCTGCAGTATCACGAAGGGCTCATCGCCACCACGTGCTGCCTGGGCGCCAGTGTGCCGCAGGCCATCCTCCGCGCCGGTGATGGCGACCTCAGTGCCGCCGAAGCCGAGTTCAAATGGTGGCTGGACCTCTTCGGTGAGGACTATTACGTGGAGCTGCAACGCCATGGCATCCCCGAGCAGGACACCGTGAACGCCGTGCTGGTGCAATGGGCCCGGAAGTACAACGTGCCCATCATCGCCAGCAACGACAGCCACTACACCGACCAGGAGGACAGCAACGCGCACGACATCCTGCTGTGCGTGAACACCGGCGAGAAGCAGAGCACGCCCATCGCCACGGACGAGGACATCAGCACCAAGGACAAGCGCTTCGGCTTCCCCAACGACCAGTTCTTCTTCAAGACCCAGGCGGAGATGGCCCGGACCTTCAGCGACCTGCCGGAAGCGCTGGACAACACGGGCCTCATCGTGGACAAGGTGGAGACCTTGAAGCTGAAGAAGGACATCCTGCTGCCCAACTACCAGCTGCCGGAGGGCTTCACCGACCAGGACGAATACCTGCAGCACCTCACCTATCAAGGGGCCATCAGGCGCTACCTGAACGATGGTGTGTCGGGTATCGACTCGCTGGACCCGAAGATCAAGGAGCGGCTGGACTTCGAGCTGTTCACCATCCGCACGATGGGCTTCGCGGGCTACTTCCTCATCGTGCAGGACTTCATCAACCACGGCCGCGAGATCGGGGTGTTGATCGGCCCGGGCCGCGGCAGTGCGGCGGGCAGCGCGGTGGCCTCCTGCATCGGCATCACCAACAACGACCCCCTCAAGGACGACCTGCTGTTCGAGCGATTCCTGAACCCGGACCGCAAGAGCATGCCCGATATCGATACCGACTTCGATGACGAGGGGCGGCAGAAGGTGATCGACTACGTGGTGGAGAAGTACGGCCAGAACCAGGTGGCGCAGATCGTCACCTACGGCAGCATGGCGGCGAAGAGCAGCATCCGCGACGTGGCGCGCGTGATGGACCTGCCGCTGGCCGAAGCGGACCGCCTGGCGAAGCTCATCCCGGAACGTCCCGGCATTGAACTGGGCCGCATCCTGCGGGCTCCGATCGAGGGTGAGGGCAGCCTGAAGACCAAGGAGAACCTGGGTGCCGACGAACTGGCCTTGGTGAAGCAGCTGCGCGACATCCTCGATAGCGGCGAACTCACCAGCGATGTGCTCAATGCGGCGGAGAAGCTGGAAGGATCCGTGCGGGGTACGGGCGTGCATGCGGCGGGCATCATCATCGCTCCCACCGACCTCACGGAGATCATCCCGGTGTGCACCTCGAAGGAATCCACCCTGCTGCTCACGCAGTATGACGGCAAGGTGATCGAGGATGCGGGGGTCATCAAGATGGACTTCCTGGGGCTGAAGACCCTCACCATCATCCGCGATGCGCTGCGCATGATCAAGGCCAACCACGGGGTGGACATCGACATCGATGGCATCCCGCTGGACGACCCGAAGACCTACGCCCTGTACCAGCGCGCCGAGACCAACGGCACCTTCCAGTTCGAAAGCGCGGGCATGCAGAAGTACCTGCGCGAACTGAAGGCCGACCAGTTCGGCGACCTCATCGCCATGAACGCCCTGTACCGTCCGGGGCCGCTCGAATACATCCCCACCTTCATCAAGCGGAAGCATGGTCTGGAGAAGATCGTGTACGACCTGCCGGAGATGGAGGACCTGTTGAAGGAGACCTACGGTGTAACGGTGTACCAGGAGCAGGTGATGCTGCTGAGCCAGAAGCTGGCGGGTTTCACCAAGGGTGATGCCGACGTGCTGCGCAAGGCGATGGGCAAGAAGGACCGCGCCACGCTGGACAAGATGAAGGGCAAGTTCCTGGAGGGAACGGCCCAGCGCGGCTTCGACGCCAAGGTGTGCGAGAAGGTGTGGACCGACTGGGAGGCCTTTGCGCAGTACGCCTTCAACAAGTCGCACTCCACCTGCTACGCCTTCGTGGCCTATCAGACCGCCTGGCTGAAGGCCAACTACCCGGCCGAGTACATGGCCAGCGTGCTCACGCACAACCAGAGCAGCATCGACAAGGTGACCTTTTTCATGGAGGAGTGCCGCCGAATGGGCATCCCCGTGCTGGGGCCGGATGTGAACGAGAGCCAGTTGCAGTTCAGCGTGAACAAGCAGGGGCAGATCCGCTTCGGGTTGGGTGCGGTGAAGGGTGTGGGCGAAGCGGCGGTGGAGGCCATCGTGACCGAGCGCCAGGCGAACGGCCCATTCAAGGACATCTACGACCTGATGCGCCGCGTGAACCTGCGCGCCGCCAACCGCAAGGCCTTGGAAAGCCTGGCCTACGCCGGAGCCTTCGATGGGCTCAACATGCCGCGTGCCCACTTCTTCCACAGTGCCGGCGAGGGCAAGCCCACCTATATCGAGACGCTGGTGCGTTACGGACAGCAGCACCAGGACGGCGAGGACAGCACGCAGGTGAGCATGTTCGACATGGCCAGCGACACCGGCGCCGCCATCCCCGAGCCGCCCCTGCCGCAGATCGAGGGCTGGAGCGCGCTGGAGCAGCTGCACTATGAGAAGGACGTGATCGGCTTCTACCTCAGCGGCCATCCGCTGGACGACCACCGGTTGGAGATCAAGCAC
>OEIV010000712.1_pt1 | contig 17030 bp, 18 predicted proteins | sample 1539231 | NCBI WGS metagenome assembly OEIV01 (sample SAMN03794762, study PRJEB22550) | activated sludge metagenome | feature: wastewater treatment plant; material: activated sludge; isolation source: Wastewater treatment plant of a petroleum refinery complex | place: Argentina: Buenos Aires ...
AGACACGGAATCTCATTCGTTTTCAATAACGACCACTAATACCAATGACACCTTATAGATAGATAGGAAGATGTCGCAAGAGGCTAAGGGATGACAGCTCGATCTGGCATTGAATAAAATTTCAAGAACAACTGCTCATCAATCAAATGCATAAACACAGTTTAAACATTATTGTCATTCCGTGCGTCGCTCTATTAATGATCATTGAATAAAAAAGAATGCAGACACGGAATCTCATTCGTTTTCAATAACGACCACTAATACCAATGACACCTTATAGATAGATAGGAAGATATCGCAAAAGGCTGCGGGATGACACTTCGATCTGGCTTTGCATAAAATTTCAAGAACAACAATTCATCAGTCAAATGCTTAAACACAGTATAAACAATATTGACATTGAATGCTTCGCAAAAGAAGAATAAATCATTAATGAGTAATATTTAAAGTGTAACGATTATTTTATATTAGGGGCCTTTATAAATTTAGACATATTAATGTCTCTTTATTTTCAATTTTATGTCGTCATAAATAAGACCTATAAGTAGGAAAAGCCCTGCAAAAGCTAATACATAAAGTTGAATACTTGAATAAAAGATTCCTCCAAGAAGGCCTCCTAAAAAGAAAAAACTGATAATAGTTAAACGTAATTTAATGGAAGAATACAATTTGACTTTTTGTTCTTTCAATTTGTAAAAAAAAAGTTGTGAGAGTTCAATCCCTAAGTCGGTAAATAAACCTGTTAAATGAGTTGTTCGAACTGTTGCGTTTGAAATCGTAGTAACCAATGAATTTTGTAAACCCATTGCAAATAGTAAAGCATAAGCAATTATATTAGGTCTAAGCATAGTCAATTCTTGTCCAAAAATTGCAACCGTAATTAAAATGATACTTTCAATCAATATTGGAATTCTGTATATCAGTCTATCGTTCACTTTTGATATGAGTTCAATCGATAGATTTGAAAAAAATGAACCTAAAAAGAAAAATAAAATAAATAAAAAATAATGGAATCCTTGCCAAAAATTTTGTTTAAAAATTTCGTCAACAAAAAACGCGAAATGACCTGTTACATTGGTTGTTAATTTTTGAACTGCTAAAAAACCAGCAACGTTTACAATGCCTGCAACAAAAGACAACAAAGAAGCAATTCTCAAATTATGTATAAAAGTTCTTGTCTTTCCTTTGTGTCTAAACATGATTTTTGGTTCCTTCGGTTTTCGGTTGTTGGCTTTAAGATCTTTGTATCTAATCGCGTTCTTTGCCCTTCAAATATACCCTAAATCGAATCAATAGAAAACGATTTTGGTGATTTAATTAAAAGGCATTTATAAATTTAGAAAATAAAAGACCTGATTCATTTTAAAATTCTTTGTTGCTTCCCTCCTTCATAAGCATTTTGATGTAGATTTTCTTGTTACCAAACTTAAGTCTCTTCAAGTAATAGATCTTCAGAACGACACCGTCTCCACATTCACTTCATTCCTGATTGGGAAAGTATTGCACTTATTCCTTGAACATAGAATTTTCTGTTTTTGTGATACTTTGCCCAAATGTCAATAAATTATGATCAGGGTCAAGTAAAGCAAATTCTTTTTGCCCCCAAGGCTTGCATTGTAAATTTCCATTTGGATGTATAGATATGTTTCTGCTTGTATAAGATTGATAAAGTTGATCGATTTCATCTGTTCGAATATATACTTGACCATAATTATCTTTCGGATTAAGCTCCTTAAATTCAAAAAAATGGATTTCAATATTGTCACTTCCTACAATTAAATAGGCGTCAAATTCTCCTAACATTTTAAAATTTAAATGATTCAAATAAAAGTCCTTAGTTACTGCTTTGCTTCTCATGGGCAATTTAGGACAGATGTGTGTAAGCATGTTTAATATATTTTCGATAATTTATCATTCTTTAATGTTTGTCTATGTTGTTTCTGTATAATGAGCGCCCTATTCAGTCTGAAAAAAACATTAATCAATTTCTTGAATACGTCTGCCACAAAAATGAAGCGTTGCTATTCTGGGGTAGCTTCCTATGCACTTTTTATTTCATAATACAACTATATAATCTTTAAATTAATATAGTGCAAGTTAACCATTCTTCATTAAAATAGATTTATAAACACAGAGCGAGTCCTACATGACGGTAAGCTGATGCACATAACTTTGTTTCATTCCTGCAGCAGTTTATGAAACCAAAAAGTCCCATCAATTACCTGTTAGCAACCATAAATTAAATATAATCCATTGAATATCTATTGAAAATAAATGGGTAAAGACATTAGACCCTCCATATTAAATCTATCGAATCAATGGCATTGGCAACAATGCTATCCTATTCCTAAAAAAATAAACAATACAATGTACATTTATTTTATATTTTTACACCCTTTCGAAAAATGAAAAATTTACTTCTGCGCATTTTTGACGTCACTGGCTTTTATATCACTAAAAGTTTTCAATATAACCACAAGAGCACCTTTTCTATTGGTGATTTTACATATAGTAAAATATTACCGACTGCTAATTTTTCCCCATGGCTGTCAGATAAAGCTTTTATGGACATATTTCCCATTGCCAAAAAAAATAGTTTAGTAGATATTTATCGAGCCTATGAACTTTGGCAATTGATTGAAAAACAGGTTTCAAAATTTCCGCATGATTATATCCTTGAAATTGGGGTATGGAAGGGAGGCACTGGTTTGGTGATGTCAAAGAAAATGGAACTTTTAAAAGCTTCCAACCCTATATATTTAGCCGACACTTTTACTGGCGTGGTCAAAACTTCAGATAAGGACACCTTTTATACGGGCAACGAACATCATGAAACATCTAAACAACATGTTGACCAATTTACAAAACAGGTAAACTATTCCTTGCTTGAAGGCATATTTCCAGATGATACCGCTCATTTAATAGCTGATAATCAGCAATGCTGCTTATGCCATATTGATGTGGATGTATACGACTCAGCCAAAGATATTGTTGAATGGATTTTTCCTAAGTTAACAATAGGTGGTATCATCGTATTTGACGATTATGGCTTTCATTTTTGCACAGGTGTTACTCGTTTGGTAGAAGAATACAGAAACCATCCTGATAAAATCATCATACACAACTTAAACGGACATGCTTTATTAATAAAAACGGCCTAATCATTGCATTCATTCATTATACATATCAAACGAATTGTCAATATTAAATTTAGTTTTATTAACCAGGCCTATGGCAACAAACCCTTTAAACTGTTAGATGTTGGCGCTGGGAATAGATCGGCAAGCAAAACAAAAAAAGTGTTTCCAAACTGCAGCTATTATGGGGTTGATATGGACAGGAATACTGACTATACTCCCGAAGATTTTACATTGATGACCGATTTTTACGAGTTAGATTTAACCAAACTGCAATATGACAGTATTCCTGATCAGTACTTTGATTATATCAATATGGCGCATGTCATTGAGCATCTTCACAACGGCGATCAAGTGATACCCTTATTATTAAAAAAACTTAAGCCTCAAGGCTATTTTTATATTGAATACCCCGGTGCTAAAAGTTTAACCCTGCCGTCGATGTATGGTACCTTAAATTTTTATGATGACCCTACGCATGTAAGGGTTTACTCAGTTAGCGAACTAAAACCAGTATTTGAAAATAACCAATGTAAGGTAATCCAATCGGGCATCCGAAGAAATTGGTTTTATATCATTGCTACACCGCTTCGCATCCTCATTTCACTGATACAAATAGGCAAAGTGAGGGCCAATGTATTTTGGGACCTGTTGGGATTTGCTGAATTTTTGTTTGTGCAAAAAAAAGGCTCTTAATCAGTCACATGTTTATCTTCAGTACTTCTGTATTATAGAGGCAAGTCCTTGCATATATTTCATTGTTTTTGATTTACTACGACCTCCTCCCCTACAAAAAGAGCCTATATATCTATATTTGATTTCTATATTAATATATCATTAAGTTTTTACTATCTTAGTCGCTTAATCGGACCCTTTTCAAGATGCAAGCAATTGAAGACTGTATTTATACCTTTGACACTGTCACCCTCAAGCAACTCGACAGTGTAGAGTTGCAAAATAGGATAGATACAAAATACATATTGACCAAAGACCAACTTTTGCAACTCTTGCAAGGGATTAAAGCCGAACAATATGCCCTCGAAATAGATGGAAATAGGATTTTTAATTACCAAACGGTCTATTTTGATACGGAAGATTTTCAATTCTATAAAGACCATCACAATGGATTTATCAATCGGGTAAAAGTTCGAAGTCGTGAGTATATCGAAAGCCATCTTTGCTTTTATGAAATAAAAAGAAAACTATATGGGACAAGAACCGATAAACAACGTAAGAAAATTCCGAATTTATATTATGCTGTACCTCCCGAAGATTATAAACTGATTGAATATAAAAGACTGCATAATAAACCCATCGAGAAAAAAATCACCAATTACTTTAAAAGGCTCACACTCACCAATAAAAAGTTTACTGAACGTATCACCATCGACATTGAAATCAATTTTGACAATGGTACCGATACCATCGCATTGCCTAATTTAGCAGTTGTGGAAGTGAAACAAGGAAAAACAGATGTATTTAGCAATACCATTCAAGTATTGAAAAAATTAAGAATCCATGAAACCTCCTTTAGTAAATATGCAATTGGTGTAGCATTGTTAGAAAAACACGTAAAACATAATAATTTTAAACCCATACTTTTAAAACTCAATAAATTAAACGCATATGCAGAATGTTGAAAGAACAGCCAAAGAAATAAAAGATTCATTAAAAGCACTCAGCAATGATATTTTTACAGAACCCACAGCCACCGCTGCAGGAATGGATTATATGGAATTGCTTACCCGATTTGGTATCAATATGCTCGCTGTGTTTATATTAATCCGATTAATCTATTACCCTACTCATAAAAACAAAGACTTTTTATTTACTTTTTTCATTTTCAATTTTATCATTTTTACCCTTTTAAGCACCACCAAACTTAAACCTGGATTTGCTTTTGGTTTGTTAGCCATCTTTTCAATCATGCGCTACCGAACCGTCACCGTTCCGATTAAAGAAATGGGTTACTTCTTTATTTGTTTAGCTTTAGGTATGATCAATGCGCTCTCAATTGTAGAAGAAGGTTGGTGGATCGTTCTGGCTTGTAATTTAGCTATATTATTACTGACTGTCATCCTTGATCGATTTATTAGTTTGACTCACGAAAATGTAAAAGAAATCACCTACGAAAGGGTAGATTTAATACAACCCGAAAAACGAGCAGAACTGATGGACGATCTGATGCAACGAACAGGATTGCCAATACATCGGGTAGAAATCAAAAACATTAATTTTTTAAGAGATTCAGCAAAAATTCATATTTTTTATCATGCCAAAGAAAATGAAAATACCCAAGGCATGACGGGAGATGATGATTAAGAAAATGAACAAATTTCTTTAAATTTCGTACTTACAAAATGCAAAATAAAGACCTTCAAAACGTTCTTTCAATAAAATTGCAGATGTAAAAGCACTTTATGTGTTCATTCACTTTTCGCCTTTTTCTCTTATAAAACGATTACTTTTGTAGCCATGAATATGTACAGTACAAAGTCTATAAAAAATATTTTTAATCAGATGCGTTCATTAAAAATATTTGTTGTGGGTGACGCGATGCTAGATAATTATTGGTATGGCACTATCGATCGAATTTCACCTGAAGCTCCTGTACCTATTGTCAACATCTTACAAAAAGAATCGAGGTTAGGAGGCGCTGCCAATGTTGCCCTCAATTGCAAGGCCCTGGGTGCATCAGTCTATTTATTAAGTATTGTTGGTAAAGATGTGGAAGGCAATGCCTTTATGCAAAAATTACTAGAAAATGATTTGGATGCATCATTTTGTTTACAAAGTAAAGAAAGAATCACCACCACAAAAACCAGGGTGATAGCCAAAAACCAGCAAACTATCCGCATCGACAATGAAATCACGACTCCACTTTCAGTTAAAGAAGAACACCATTTTATAGATATTTGTTTACGTGCTATTCAGATTGAAAAACCCGATATCCTTATTTTTGAAGATTATAATAAAGGTTTGTTGAGTGAAAATATGATTGAAAAAATCATCACCCATTGCAAACATGTAGGGGTTATGACTGCTGTAGACCCAAAATTGACACATTTTTTTGCGTATCAACAGGTTGATTTATTTAAACCCAATTTAAAAGAAATTAAAGAAGCGTTTAAAATAGAGCTGCCGATTGTAAATAAACAATCTCTTAAAAAAGTACATGAAGCCTTGTATCAAACCCTGCAACATCAACATACTATGATCACCCTTTCGGAAAAAGGCATTTATGTTCAAAACCAGCAATCATCTCATCTGATTGCCTCTCATATACGACAGATTGCAGATGTATCGGGCGCTGGAGATACTGTCATTGCTGTTGCCAGCATGGTGTTGTTTCTTACAAATGATATTTATTTTGCCGCCCAACTGGCCAATCTAGCTGGTGGATTGGTATGTGAACAAGTAGGTGTTGTAAGCATTCAAAAAGCACACCTGTTAAAAGAAGTGTTGGAAAAAATAGCTACTGATTAATCGCCCATAATGCTGTTTAATCCCTTGCCATAAAAGTAGATATTTCAAATTGCACTTGTTTATTCTTGATTTAGGTTGTGGTCAGCTTAACAATAAATAAGGCCATAAATCATTACATATCAAGCAATTAAATAGTTATTATAGTTAGTATAACATCTCAATACAAACATTTATTAGGCTGGTATCTATAGAAAGCATACATTTGCATCTTAACACTTTATACAAAAAAATGGATACACAAATTACAGGAACTGTGAAGTTCTTCAACGAAGAGAAAGGCTTTGGCTTTATCAAACATGATGACAGCAACAAAGAAACATTCGTACACGCAAACGGTCTTTTAGACCAAGTAGAAACTAATGACAAAGTTATTTTTGACGTACAAGAAGGACGTAAAGGGCTTAACGCCGTGAACGTAAAACTTCTTAACTAAGAATAATACGATATAGTTAAAACTTCAAAAGAGCATCCGCCATTGGCGGATGTTTTTTTTATACCTATATCTGAATGGAATCGGTTTTTATATCAAATGTATTTAAGATGTAGTCTGAAAAAGTTTAGTATAATGCCCCACACATTCCATTTAAGCAAATAACAATTGAACTATTTTTAATGTGTTGTTCGAATTCTTCAATATCCATTAAATGTCATTCTATAAATCATATCGATTTTATAAAGCTTAGAAGGTTTTATTTCCTTTTTTTGCCATCTGTTCAGCGTATTTGCATGCCATACGAATACCACATTGTGCGCATTTTGGATTTCTGGCTAAACAGGTATAGCGTCCGTGGAGTATAAGCCAATGATGTGCTTTATGAATCAATTCTTTGGGAATATATTTAATTAATTCCATCTCTGTTTTCAAAGGTGTTTTGCTTTGGGTAGTAAGTCCAATGCGGTTTGACACCCTAAATACATGCGTATCTACAGCCATATTGGGTTGATTATCAATCACAGAAGTAATTACATTGGCTGTTTTACGTCCTACCCCAGGCAAGCGAATTAATTGTTCTACCGTCATGGGTACTTGCCCATTAAATTCTTCGACCAGCATTTTTGATAACCCAATTAAGTGTTTCGTTTTATTATTAGGGTAACTGATACTTTTCACAAGGGGGAATAGTTCATCAAAGGTAGCATGAGCCATTTCATTTTCACTGGGGTACTTTTCAAAAATAAAAGGAGTGGTCATATTCACTCTTTTATCTGTACATTGTGCTGAAAGCACCACGGCAACTAACAATTGAAATGGATTATCATAGATTAATTCAGTGGCGGCATCAGGTGCGTGCTCAGTAAAGTAATCAATGATATAGGCATACCTATCTTTTTTTGTCATAGGGTAAAAATAACTTATTTATGGAAATTTGTCCAAACAAATGATGCTTCAGTTGTAACTATACACATGTCCATTTATATTTTATAAAAGTTTCATTTTTACAACATTCAGGCATTATGGCTATCATTTAGGATTCATTTAAAAAACAGCCATCAATAAAGGCTAAGGGAGCATAAGGGTATTATTCATTATCCCTGTTCAAATTTGGTTTTGTAAGAATCTATTGTAATTTGAGCCTTATTAACCTAATGTAAAACCCAGCCTTATGAATCAAAAAGCGATATTTAATACCTTAAAAATAATTGCCATACCGACAATCTATGCATTGTTGCTTCGTTTGTTTTTTGGCATCAGCACATGGCATGATATGTTTAATGTGATGTCCATATCCTTTTTATTTTGTTTACCTTTTATTGTTGGTGCGCTCACCGTGTATTTTTCAAAAGAAGAGAAAGTAAAAAAGTTATCCTATAGAATATTCATTCCCTGGATACCTATCTTTATTTTCTTAGTGATTACTTTGGTTTTTTCCATTGAAGGTTGGGCATGCTGGTTAATGATACTTCCCATTTTTTTAATTGCTTCTTCGATCGGGGGACTTATCGGAGCTTATTTTAAATTGAAGAAACGTGATGACAAGGTCTATATGTCTGTTTTACTTTTATTCCCATTGTTTATTTCACCCATTGAGCAAATGATAGGCGCCATACCAGGCACTTATAAGGCATATACTTTTATTGATATAAAAGCGCCAGCCGAAAAGATATGGCAACAAGTGACAAGGGTGAGTGAAATACAAGAAGTACAAGATAAAGGATGGCTCACACGATTTTTAGGATTTCCACGACCTGTGAAAGCCGAATTAAATTTTGAAGGAGTGGGTGCCTATAGAGAAGCACAGTTTACCAATGGACTGGTATTTCACGAAACTGTTTCTGAATATGTGGCCAATAAAAAAATGGTCTTTTCCATAAAAGCCTATCCTCATGAAATACCATCAACCACCATGGACAAACATGTAGTGATTGGTGGGCAATATTTTGATGTATTAAACGGCACTTACGAACTGGAGCAATTAAACGAAACCACCCATAGACTTCATTTATACAGTCATTTTAAACTAAATACAACTTTTAATTTTTATGCAAGTTGGTGGGCCAGATGGATCATGCAAGATATCCAAAACAATATATTGCAGGTAGAAAAAGACCGGGCAGAAAATCAATAATGAATCATACAATTTACATTTATTACTTCTGCAATATTTTAAGCATACTATTCGTTAATCATTAAAAAAAGAAGTACAAAACTGAAGCCCCATGCTTTTATCCTTTTGCTGATAATTTTTCAAAGTTCTTTACTACATTTATACAAATTTTCAAATGAATCATATACTTCAAATAAACGCTATTAAAAAATCATATGGTCTTGTACAAGCATTAAATGGTATTGGATTTTCAGTACCTAAAGGCTCTGTATTTGGCGTTTTGGGCCCCAATGGCAGTGGTAAAACCACCTTATTAGGTATCTTACTCAATGTATTGAAAGCAGATGAAGGTTCATTCACATGGGAGGGCTATGCTGATGCAGAAGAGGCCCGAAAAAATATTGGGTCATTGCTCGAAACGCCTAATTTTTATCACTATCTAAATGCCGTTGACAATTTAAATATTGTTGCCGAGATTAAAGGTAAAGGCAAGGAAAATATTGAGGATGCCTTGAAAAAAGTAAAACTCTTTGAAAGAAGACATTCAAAGTTTAATACCTTTTCCTTAGGGATGAAACAACGTCTTGCCATTGCTTCATCGCTCATTGCGAATCCTGATTTGCTGGTATTAGACGAACCCACCAATGGGCTTGACCCAGAAGGTATTGCAGAAATCAGGGAACTCATTATCAGACTCAATCGGGAAGGCAAAACCATTATAATGGCAAGCCATCTATTAGATGAAGTAGAGAAGGTATGCACCGATGTAGCGATCTTAAAAAAAGGCCATTTACTCAGTGTTGGTCCTGTAAGTGAAGTACTGAGTGACGAGGTATTGGTGGAGGTCGGTAGTGATGATATGACTGCTTTAGCACAACTTTTAAAAACAAACCCAGACATACAAATAAAATCATTTGAAAAATGGATACTCATTTCCCTGCCACAGAACATGGGTATTGGTGATATCAATAAATATTGTTTTGAAAACCATGTGGTGTTAACCCATTTGCAATATCGAAAAAGAAGTTTAGAAAGTAAATTTATAGAAATCACACAATAACTGTTAGTTTGTTAAACCAATGGCTTACATCCAATTTCAAACTAAATTTTTATATGCATACTTCAGGTTATACAACAATCCAAATCAATGCGAAATGAACGCACTTTATTCAAAACGAATAGTAAACTTAAATCATTAAAAAATTACCCATGCAATTATTAAAAATAGAATGGCTTAAAATAAAAAACTACCGCACTTTCTGGATTCTCATTGGCATCTTTGTGAGTTTATACCTTATCTGGAACTACGGACTGAATCGTTTTTTTGTACAAATGAATAGTAATTCCATCAACTTTACTTCCGAATCGTATGCTTTTCCGTATGTATGGAATACCATGGCATATGTATACAGTTGGTTTATTTTCTTTTTGTGCATGTTTGTGATCATCAGTATGGCCAATGAATACACCTTTAAAACCCAAAGACAGCATATCATTGATGGAATGCACCGACTTGACTTTTTGCATGCTAAATCATTGCTCATATTAGCCATCTCCTTAGGGGCTACTTTGTTTTACACCTTACTTTGCTTAGTATTTGGGGCTATCTGTGGAGGTTCGGGTGTATTTGAACAAATACATATGGTACTGTATGTATTTATATATACCCTTAATTACTTAGCTTTTTCGGCATTGCTTACTTTATTTGTAAAACGCTCGGGTTTGAGTATTATCATTTTTCTTGCTTACCTCATGCTGGAATCTGGTATTGGCGCCTTTATCAATATGAAGTTTAATACCCAAATTGGGAATCTATTGCCCTTACAAAGTAGTGATGAATTATTGCCATTACGCAGTCTCGATAAAATCAAAAGCTTGGTAAGTCAAGGCAATACCTCAAGCGAAATTCCTATACTGGTATTTGCAGCCTTGAGCGTTTGTTTTATCGTATTGTATTACGTTTTGGCTAAGCGAAAAATATTGCAAAGCGATTTGTAAAATCAGTATTTTTTTTCGAGTATAATAACATGCTGGATGCGTTTATCGCAAATTGAAAAGCTAGGAAATAGCTTCATCATCATTGAGCATTTTCCAAAGTTTGTCTTTCAATGTGTTGATTTCACTACTTGTAATGGAGGAGAAAAAATGTAATTTCAGGTGTTTAGGAAACTCTTTTTGAATTTCTTTTTTCAATTCGGCATCTAACATATCACTTTTACTAATCGCCACAAGCATCTGTTTATCAAGCAGTTCTGGATTATATTCCTTCAATTCATTCATCAGTATTTGATACTCTTTGTAGTGATTTGCACTGTCGGCAGGTATCAACATCAGCAATACCGGATTGCGTTCGATATGTCGTAAAAATCGATGTCCAAGACCTTTGCCTTCTGCTGCCCCTTCAATGATACCTGGTAAATCAGCTACACAAAACGACTTGCCATCCTTATACTCAACGATGCCTAAATTGGGTGTGATGGTTGTAAATGCATAATCAGCAATTTTAGGTTTTGCCGCACTTATCACAGAAAGCAAGGTAGACTTACCCGCATTGGGAAATCCTACAAGTCCCACATCGGCTAGTATTTTTAGTTCAACAATTTTAGTGACTTCAATACCCATTTCACCCGGTTGAGCATAATCGGGTGCTTGATTGGTTGGTGTGGCAAAATTACCATTGCCTAATCCACCTCTTCCACCTGGTATCCATATCACTTCCTGATCGTGGGTTAATATTTCTACTTCCACTTCGCCTGTTTCTTCATTTTTACCAACGGTACCCAAGGGCACTTCAATAATAATGTCTTTACCATAGGCGCCGCTCATATTGCCTTTACCGCCTCTATGACCATCTTCGGCCAACAAGTTTTTATGATATCGAAGATGTAAAAGTGTCCAAAGGTTTTTATTGCCTTTCAAAATGATATGTCCACCACGGCCGCCATTGCCACCATCGGGACCACCATTGGGTCTGTATTTTTCTCTTAAAAAATGGATAGCTCCTGCGCCTCCTTTGCCTGATTTGCAAAAGATACGTATATAATCTATAAAATTGTCGTGTTGCATATGGGTGGGCTTAAATGTGTAAAATCACTACATTAAGCTTCAATCAGCGAATCTATTTGGGCAGAAATCAAACCAAATACTTGATCAACTTCGCCTTCGCCTTTTACTTCTATTAGTTTTTCAGTTGTTTTATAGTATTCAGCTACTGGGGCTGTTTTGGCATGATATTCTTTGATACGATTAACAATCACAGCTTCGGTATCATCGCTTCTACCAGAAACTTCACCACGTGATATCAATCTTTTTTTCAATTCTTCTTCACTTACTTGCAAACTTAAAACCAAATTGATAGGATTGTTTTTAAAATCTAAAAGATTGTCCAATGCTTCTGCCTGTGCCACTGTACGGGGAAAACCATCGAAGATGAATCCATTTACCTGCGGATTTTCGTCTAACTTACTACTAATCATGCCAATAACCACTTCATCAGGTACAAGCATCCCCTGATCCATATACTTTTTTGCTTCTAAGCCAAGTGGCGTTTCATTATTGACTTCACTTCGCAAAATATCACCTGTAGAAATATGAATCAACTTGTATTTGTCAATGATGGAGTTTGACTGGGTACCTTTTCCACTACCTGGAGGCCCAAAGAGAACTAAATTAAACATACTAACTTTATTTGTCATTAAAAAATGAATAGCAAAGATAGTAAAATTTCAATAGAATTTAGACTTCTACCCTGCTTTTCATAGATGAATTAAAAGTTATCTCTTAAAAATTGCATGGCATTTTGGTTAAATATTTTATCAATCAATGCGTGATTACTGTATCCAGCTTTTAATTGTTCCATTTTTTCAATGCTTAAAGTATACTGATTTTGGGCATCTTTATAATACAATGGAATACCTTGTGGCTCTTCAAGAAAATAGCCCATGGTATACTTTAACGCTTCCATTTTTGCTGCGGATTCAAAACAGGCAAGATGATTAATGAGTCCGTCAAAATCGCTCCCAATACATATCATATCCCAGGCTTTGCGCAAGTCAGCTACCCCAGCCTCTTTGATTTCATCAATTACACAAAAAATATTTGCCCAAATGGTTTTTGCATATACATACTTCAATTGATCTTCATCGCCTGCTTTGTGTTTTTTGTTTAATTCTTCCAATGCTAAAGGCCCCATGATTCTTTTTTCATCTAATTGAATGCCTATGATGCCCTTAGCATGATAAATTTCAACCAAATCTTCTCGACAAAGGTTTATTGATTTTTCGTGTAAATAATAAGCCCCTTCGGCATATTGCTTGCCTTCTTTTTCCAATGGATTGTTCTGTACATAGTGTATCCAAGCATCTAAGGTTTCAAAACTCATACTGATACCTGTGTGTGAACATATAATGGGTGTTTGACGTAGCTCAGGGGTTGATTTACGGTATTGGTAATATTCTTTCCGGCTTTGTGGACTCATGTGTTTGATATCTACATGAATCGGTGATACTTTTTGTTGGTTATAAGTCGTTTTGGCCATTTCAGCAATCAGCATTATCCCATTGGTTTGTAATCCACTATTGATACCTTCCTCCTGGTTTACGATTTCAGACATTAAATTATTTAAACTTCTCGCATGACCTGCTAAACCGTTCCAGAAATGATGACAAAGACTGATTGAAAAAATAGGTATTGGAAATTTAGTTCTAATTTCTTTTAAATTTTTACAAAGTTGATTTCCTAATGCATATTGGTTGCTATCGGTCATATGGGTGTTGTGCACCCCCTGTTGTATAGTTTGCAGGGTTTCAAATTGGCCAAGTGCGTGAGCCCCCTCAAGGGTGATGATTATATTGAGTATACGATCATCTTGTATATTATTTGACAGCTCCTGATAATTTTTTGGGAAGCGTATGGAATATTGCCCATTCAAACCTTTTTGATTTTGAAATGAGGAGAGGTATTGCATTTCCTTCATAAATAAGTCATTAAAAACATCATAATACTTTCCTTTTACATCGTCGATATCTTTCACATGATAACCGGTAAGTGCATTGATGGCGTATGAACTTAAAAAACCATCTCTGTAATTGCTTTTTTCCTTTAAAAAGGTTTGCATTAATTGACTTTTAAAGCTTGCTGCCTGGGGATTAAGTACGGTAAAAGCCTTTTCTATGGGGGTAATCGATATCATGGCGACGCGTACACCCCCTTGATACATATGATCAAAATTAGACTGGGTAGTAAACCTGATTTTTGAAAATTGCTGCAAAGGTTTTCTCAACATTTGATAAATGGGATGAGAAATTTCAAAATTATAGGTTTCAAAAGGGGTATGCTTTTGCTGACCAATACGCGACATAAATGGTTTGCTGCTGCTATGACAATGGATATCGATATTAAATGACATAGGAAGAGGATTTAAATTAAACACAATATAAAAAATCATTTACTTATATCACTAAAAACAACCATATGAATCATATAAACCAAACAAAATGATATATAAATTTATTTAGATTCAATAAATATTGTCCTTATACCAAATGTATTGAACTAGTAGTCTGAAAAAATTTGGTATAATGCTCACACACATTGCATTTAAACTAATAACAGATGCACTATCTTTAATGTGTCGTTGGTATTCAATTCATTATGTGCATACTGATTAAACATCAAACTGCTTACTTAATACCATAAAAAAAACGCTTTAAAAAAGCGTTTTCAATTGAGATATTTTTAATGTTTTAATTTAGGATTCTACCACCACCTGCAAAGTATTTGTTCCAATAATCGCTTGTAAGATTAGCGATTGATACCCCTTTGCTACTTGCAGAGTGTACAAAAAAGTTATTTTTAAGATAGACACCTACATGGGAAATTCTGGATGTATTAATTCTGAAAAATACCAAATCACCTTCCTTTAAATCACTCATGCTTTTGATATATTGCGATTCGCCAAATTGCATACCTGCTGTACGCAATAAGTTGAAACCAAAAACATATTGATATAATGTTTGTACGAATGCACTGCAATCAATGCCATTTTTTGAAGTACCACCCATTCTATATTTTACACCATACCACTCATCGATAAAGCGATACAACATCACATTAGATATTTGACTTGGTAATACTTCTAATACATCCGCATATTTGTCCTTTACCCATGATAACATACCCTCACCAAAATTTTCTTTGGCTTTGGGAGTACGAGCAATCATTCTTTGTTGAGCTAATTCTTCTTCAACGGGTTTTGAAACGGTATTAACAGGTAAATAATTTTGTATAAATTCAATAGGGTCAGTCTTAGTAGTGTTTTCTGTGTGAATATTTTGTGCATTAGATGCCATAACAAACAAAATGAAAGTGCTCAATAAGAGGCTAAATTTTTTTATTAATGTCATAAATAATGTAATTTTTGTAAGTAATTCTACAAATATAAGCTTATAAGCCACTAATTTATTTTTTTTCGTGTTTCAATTATGTTAAAAATAGTTATTGGTTAATGGCATCTTAAATCAACCTAAGCATTTGTCATTTTTTGGTGAATATGCAACCATGATTAACGATTCATTTTCATGATTCTACCTGTTGCAGAAAAAATAGAATTGGTATTTTTTTTAAAGTTCCTTACTTTTTTAATCAATAGTCGGCTACTTTTGCAAACTTTAATAAAATTGAAACATGCACTTATCTGAACAAGAAATCATACGAAGAGAGAAACTTCAAGAACTTACGCAACTTGGCATCGATGCCTATCCTGCGGCACTATTTCCGATTACCCATTCGAGTACCTTTATAAAGGAAAACTACAAGGGGCCTGAAAATGCTGCTGATTTTGCAGATGTAAGTATTGCAGGCCGTATCATGAGTGTGAGAGATATGGGTAAAGCCAATTTTTGCGTAATACAAGACGGCGCAGGTCGTATACAATTGTATATCAAACGGGATGATATTTGTACTGGGGAAGATAAAACCTTGTATGATATTGTTTGGAAAAAACTTTTAGATATCGGCGATTTTATTGGTATCAAAGGATATGTATTCACAACCAAAACAGGCGAAACTTCTATACATGTAAAAGATCTCACATTGCTTTCTAAAGCTTTAAGGCCTTTACCCATTGTAAAAGAAAAAGATGGTGAATCGTTTGACGAAGTAACCGATCCTGAATTTAGGTATCGTCAGCGTTATGCTGATTTAATAGTAAATCCAGGGGTCAAAGACACATTTATCAAACGAACAAAAATGATGAATTGTATTAGGGCTTATTTAAATGACATGAATGCCCTTGAAGTAGAAACCCCTGTGCTTCAAAGCATACCAGGTGGTGCTGCTGCCCGACCTTTTATCACCCATCACAATGCACTGGACATGCCTTTATATCTACGAATTGCCAACGAATTGTATTTGAAAAGACTCATCGTGGGTGGATTTGATTTTGTATATGAATTTAGCCGCAATTTTAGAAATGAAGGTATGGACCGTACCCATAATCCGGAGTTTACCATCCTTGAATTTTATGTTGCCTATAAAGATTATTTTTGGATGATGGAAACCACTGAAAACTTGCTCGAGCAAGTGGCAATAGCTACCAATGGTCAAACCAAATTGACCGTAGGAGAAAAAGAAATTGAATTTAAAGCCCCTTACAAAAGAATTTCAATTTATGACGCTATTCTAGTGCATACAGGTATCGATGTCAGTAACATGAATGAAGATGAAATCAGAACCACCTGCAATACCCTACATATACCTACAGAAAAATCAATGGGAAGGGCTAAAATGCTTGACGAAATTTTCGGCACAATGTGTGAGGCCAATTATGTACAACCCACATTTATCATCGACTACCCTATCG
>OEIV010000713.1_pt1 | contig 17028 bp, 11 predicted proteins | sample 1539231 | NCBI WGS metagenome assembly OEIV01 (sample SAMN03794762, study PRJEB22550) | activated sludge metagenome | feature: wastewater treatment plant; material: activated sludge; isolation source: Wastewater treatment plant of a petroleum refinery complex | place: Argentina: Buenos Aires ...
GGCCGCGGAGACCACCGCGCCCACCGGGGCGCACGCCTGAGTGCTCGCGTCGGCTCGGATCTGGTTCACATCTCGTAGGTAGCACACTCCGCTTACACGATTAGACTGATCTGGAATGATCGAAGCGTCCACGACATCCATCAGTCCCAGCGTCGCCGCGGCCAGTGGCGATTCGTTTACGTCGAGCCCGACGTTTCAGGCACGCCTGCTCATTTCCGAGCGTTGGCGTTTCGGCCTGATGATCGCGTGCTATGCGCTGATGCTGGGCGCGTGGATCATCCGCCGCCTGATCGGCGATTCCGTGGCGTCGAACAGCTCCGATTTCTTCATCGTCTTCGGCGGGCTGGCGTTCGTCATGACGATCAACTCGTTCGGCCTTTGGCGCGTGAATCGGGCGATCGTGTCCGGCGCCACGCCACGTTCCTCCGGCTTTCCGTGGGGTGCCGCGATCGATCTGCTCATCCCGCTCGCGCTGATGTTCGCGACGCATCTGCGCTCAACACGGGGGATGGTCGCGGGGCTCACCACGCCCGTGATGCTCGTCCTCTCGCTCACGATCCTCCTCTCAACGCTTCGCCTGAGACCCGGCGTCTGCCTTTCGCTCGGCATCGCCGCCGCGTTTGGGCACTGGGCCTTGGTCGTCAGCACCGTAATGCGGGGCGCTCTCGACGCTGGGTCCGGTGAGGTTCCGCTGCTTGCTTCCTATGGCCTGCTCCTGCTCGTCACCGGATTCGCCGCGGCGGGTGTCGCCAATCTGTTCCGCGAGACGATCCGCGTTGCGGTGACCGAGGCCGAACAGGCCGAACGCACCGCGGCGGAACTCCGAAGCGTCGAGCATGAACTCGACATCGCACGCACCATCCAGCAGGGGCTGCTCCCCAAGCTGCCGCCCAAGCTGGATCGATTCGACGTCGCGGGAATGTCGCGTCCCGCGACGCAGACGGGCGGCGATTTCTATGACTGGCAGCCGCTCCCCGATGGACGGGTCATCATCGCGATCGCCGACGTCACCGGGCACGGCATCGGGCCGGCGCTGGTGATGGCGGTCTGCCGTGCCTATTGCCGCGCCATCACCCCGACCATGCAGGGCGCGGATCAGTTTCTCGATTCGGTCAACGAGCTGGTCAGCCGCGACCTCACAAGCGGTCGCTTCATCACCATGGCCGTCGTGGTCGCGAGCCCCAGCGGTTCGGTCGACATTCTCTCCGCGGGGCACGGCCCAACCTTCTTGTGGCGTGCCCAGAGCAAGGAGATTGAGCGATTCGACGGGCAAGGCCTGCCGCTGGGCATCGCCGATGACGAGCGCTACACACCCGTGCAGCAGCGCACGCTGAGCCCGGGCGACATGATCGTGCTGCTCACCGACGGCTTCATGGAAGCCCAGTCAACCGCCAAGCAACTGTTCGGAATCAAACGCCTGGAGGGCGTGATCCGCGCAAACGCCGGGGCCACTTCTGCGGAGATGATCCGCGCGATCGACGAGGCAGTTCGGGCGCACTCCCAAGGCCGCGAGCAGGATGACGACATGACCGCCGTCGTCCTGCGGTATACCTGACGCCGCAGACGCTCTGAAACCCGCACGGTTCGCTTCGTCGCCCCGGCGCGGCGAACGCTCGCTTTAGTCGAGTTTCGTGATCTTGGAGCCTTGGATGCCAAGGCCCGCCATCAGCCCCTTCTGATCGTAGAAGATGACGTACACGCCCTCGCGCGCCGTGGTCGACGTCATGGACGCCGCCTTGCCCTGATCGATCACCGTAATCGACGGCCCAACGCCAACTTCCCATCCCGACGAACTGTCGAGATAGGCAAGGTCCGATTCCCTCATGAAGAACATCGCGTACGAGTACTTCTGCACGCCGGCCTGCAGGCCGTACGAAGCGCCGGTCGTGCCGTAACGAGCGACGAAGGCGTCGCCCTTTCGGAGTGCGCCTGTTCCGTGATACCCGCCCAGGACGAAACCGGCCTTCAGAACATTTGGGAACACCAGCACGCCCTTGGCGTCCTTCGCGAGGGTCGCGGCCACGGGCTGCTGCGCGATCAGGCGGTCGTACGCGGCCTGAGCGTCCGCAGTTGCGTCCGCGCGATCGCCCTGGGTGGTGGTGTTGCCGGCGCAGCCACCGAACAGCGGAGACAAGGAACTGGTGACCAGCATGAGTACCGAGGCGTAAGCATTCATCGTGGATTCCCCCTATGCACGCGAGATCAAAACCCTGCGTGTCGAGTGGCAAAGGATCGTGCCGCTACCAAAGTCGTCACGGAGAAGGGACTCCTCGGCTACTAGAACTTTGCCGCGAAGTTGCGGCGAGGAGATGAGCGTTCACACAAAAGCCATTGAAACCACAACTCGGCATGGTAGCCTCCCCGATCTATGGTGACGAAGCACACCGCGCCATTCCCCGTTCCCGGGGCGTGGCAGGGGGTCATTTTCACCCCCGCTCCATAAACGAGAAAGCCCCAGTCGGCTTGGACAGGGGCACTGAACTCCGCCTGTCAATCGCCGATGCCAAACCTGATCATGCGGACCAGAGAACCGCCGGCGTATGCGCCTCTGGAAGCACGCGTTCGACGGCTTGAAACCGCTCCGATCGGGGTCCTTGGCGTGAGACCTGCTTCGGAGAATCGCGGCTTGGAAATCGTCGATCGTCGGTACTCGCCCGATCACCAGCAGCTGTCAGAGGCAACTGGCTCGCGAAGTGCACAGGGGCGACACAGTATGGCCACCACGCGGGTGCGAAAGCCTTGGACCCGCGTCCTGATCGCCGCCCCGATCCGTACGCCCTGTTCAATCGGAGAGCCAGAGCGCGAGAGCAACGTGGCACCTTCCGTCCGTTTCGATACGTTCCGATCGCCACGTTGAGCGAAACGGGAGTCGTGCAGAAGAAAGAGCCCAGGCCACGGATCGGCCTGGGCTCGCGGCTGGCACTTTGATGTCAGTGTGACTCACGCACGCTTGCGGCGAGCAGCGAGGCCCAGACCGGTCAGGCCGAATGCCAGAACGCCGGGTGCTGGGATCGGGGCGTACTCGCCAGGGTTGCGGATGTCGGCGTCGTCCGAGGTGTACGAGCCGTAGGAGTCGCCGTTGGCGGCGAGCGTCCAGCCCAGCACGTTGTTGGCGCCGAGGTTGGCCAGGGGCGTGCTACCGGATTTGTTCTGGGTGCGGATCGAACCGGAGATGTTCTGGTCGCCGTAGGTCAGCCGGTCGGCGAGCATCGCCGAGGCGTCGAAGATGTTGATCTCGTCGTTGCGGCCCAGGTTGGCGATGTTCAACTCAACGATCTTCACCCACGGACCCAGGCTCCAGTTGGTGCGGAACTCGCCCGCGGTGATCTCGGTGATGATCGCCGATTCGCCCGACTTGAGCGTGCCCAGGCCCGAGAGATCGATCGTGCCCGCCAGACGGCTGTCGTCGTCGAAGCTCCAGCCGGCCATCGACACGGCGCTGCCGCCGATGTTGGTGATCTCGATGTACTCGCCGCTGTTGCCGCTGTACATCCACTCGGTAATGCGCACCTGCGCGGAAGCCGCGCCCGTCAGCGCCAGAAGCGCCGACACCACAATCAACTTCTTCATTTTGGTCACCCTCCTGCGCACGCGAGCGGCGGGCCTTCACGCCGGACGGAGCGGAATTCCCTCCGGCGAGCCGAGGCACACGCTGCGGGGGCCACACCTCCCGCGAGCGATGCGAAAGATAGCGGAGCGAGACCGGCCCGAGCGCTCAGACATGGTCAAGGAAACGTGAATTGCGCAATCGATGCGGGTGCGCCCCCACCACTCCGTCAAGGTTTTGCCGTTCCTTAGCGCAAGCCTAATCGTCGTGTCGCGGACAATCGTTAATGTTCGACCCTCATCATGAACGAACGCCACCCCATTGTTCGCGCGCGCCGCGCGTTCACGCTCATCGAACTGCTGGTGGTCATCGCGATCATCGCGCTGCTCATCAGCATCTTGCTCCCCAGCCTGGGGGCGGCCCGAGAGACCGCGCGTCAGGCCAAGTGCGCGAGCAATCTGCGTCAGTTCGCCACCTTCGCGCTTACCTACGCCAACGACAATCAGACGTACTACTGCTCTGGGCCCTTCGACAACCGCGCCCGCAGTTCCTACGGCCCGATCGACAAGGCCGGCTGGATCGCCGACATGATCAGCGCCGACGCCGGAAAGCCCGGCGACATGCTCTGCCCGTCGGCGGTCGGACGCGTCAACCAGAACCTCGCGTTCTCTCGCGTCAACGACTCCACGGCGTTCAAGCAATTCTCGCAGTACGAGATCGACGAGCTCTACAAGCGGGGCTTCAACAGCAACTACACGCAGTCGTGGTACATGGCCTACACCGAAATGCGGAACAACCGCGACACCGGGCTTGATCCTAAGCGCGTGACCGGCGTCGTCGGTCCGCTCCGCGACAAGTACCTCTCGATGGTCGCGCCGTCGAAGGTCCCCTTCTATGCCGATTCCCGATCCGACACCACCGACACGGTTAATGTCGACGGACAGATCAACATCCGGGCCGTCAAGAGCGTGACCGACGGGCCCGTGATCCTGAGCAGCACGTTCGGACGCCAGGACTTCTCCGACTTCGGTCCTTCGCACGGCAAGTCGAGCTTCATCTCCCTTAGCGACAAACGCCACGACAAGGTCCACGGCAACTTTGCCTTCGCCGACGGGCACGTCGCATCCATGAGCGATACCAACCGCGACGGCGAGTTCGGTTGGGGCAACGACGATCCCGAAGCCGGCCAATCGCCCTACCCCGACATCGAGGGCAAGGTCTTCGGCGGGCACCTGTCGTCGGGCGCCTTCTGGACCCAGACCAAGGAGTAACGGCGCGCGGGCGCGACCGGAGATCGCCCCGACGACCGATCGGTAGTTGCATCACGACCCTTCGAACAGACACCAAGGAGAGAGAGCCATGATGATTCGTTCCGCCGCAGTGCTCGCGATGCTCGCGGGCGCCGCCACCTGCTCGGCCCAGGTCGTTTTCAATGAAATCTTCCCCAACCCACAGGGCTCAAGTTCGTTCGACAACAAGTGGGAGTATCTCGAGCTGTACGGCACCCCGGGCATGAAGCTTGACGGCTACGCCATTGCCTGTGTCTTCGGCGGCGCGGACCCCGACGGCGACGGCATCCCCGGCCCGCTCCCCGGCGGCTGGGATCCCGGCGATGAAGTCGCCGAGATCGACGAGGCCTGGTCGCTCGACGGCCTGGCGCTCGGGAGCAACGGCTTCCTGGTGCTCTACAACAACGCCTCGAACAACAGCGGTATCCTCCCGCTCCTCCCGCAAGCCACCACGCGCGCCACCTTTGCGCAAGCCCACATCCCCAGCACCGACACCTCCGGGCGAATCAAGAACGACGGTTCGCAGACCTACGTGCTCGTCCGCAGGCGCCCGAATCACGCGCTCGACGCCAACGGCCAGAGCATCTACGGCGCCGGCTATGCCTGGCGCAAGGAGCCGAATCCCGATGTGAACTACAACAGCCGCATCGACTTCGGCGGGGTGGCCCCGCTCGGCGGCGAAGTCCCGGTCGACGGCGAGGACCAGAATGGGGACCAGACCATCCTCGTACCGCTCCCGGAAATCCTCGAACCGTATCAGATGGTCGATGATGTGTCGTGCTCGAACGCCGGCGGCAAGGAATACGCCCGCTCGCGCGAGCAGGAGATCTCCGACACACCCGGTTTCAACCCCGACGCCTTCTGCCGGATCTACTTCTTCGGCGTCAATCCCGAGCGCGGCCACCGTTTGAACGCCCAGAACATCATGGAGTTCACCTCCATGGCCGACGAAGAGTTCATCTACGGCGAGCAGCCCGTCACCACCAACACGCTTAACTTCGATCCCTCGCTCACCAAAGGGCCGACCAATCCGAACGGCCAGCGCTACAACGCGATGGGCCAGCCCGACGCCAATGGCGACTACCTCCTCGACGACATCAACGTCACGGGCTTCAAGCTCACCCCGGGCACGCTCAACGACGTGAACTCCACCGGACAGGGCGGCATCAACATCGTGCAGTTCCGCTTCGTTTCAAAGGACTACAACTTCGACGGCGTGTTCAGCTACGCCGATTATGTGCTCATCCGGAGCCGACTCGGCGCGTCGCTCGACGACACCGCCACGCTCGTCAACGACAAGAACACCGTCGACACGGGCGATGATGTTCCCTATTCGGGCTGGAAATGGCAGGGGCGCGAGTTGCAGGCCATCCTCGCCATGATGAACGCCGATCCCGCCGACGGGCCAAACGGCACGAACGCAACGTTTGTGACGGCCAGCGACGTCGCGGCGTCGTTCCGGTGCGCGGCCGACGTGAACAACGACGGCTTTGTCAACGGCGATGACTACGATCTCTTCGCGTCGTACTTTGACGTGGCGGCCCCCGCCGGCGACTTCAACAACGACGGCTTTGTCAACGGCGATGACTACGACGCGTTCGCCAGCGCGTTCGACGCTGGCTGCTGATCCGGTACGCTTCACGCCGAGCCCGGTCGACACCGGCCTCGGCGCTTTCAGCATGAGAACGACGATCATCCGAAACCACACACCCGATCGCGACGTGGTGCGTTCTTGCCCGGCTCGACGTCGCGCCGCCGGTGCCGCGCGCGCGGGTCGGCTCCTGCTGCTCGCGGCGAATATCACCATGGCGCCCGTCGCGTTTGTCGGCGCGCAGGCCATCCCTCCAGGCGTACGGCTCATCGCCAAGGGCGCGTTCGAAGCGCGGGCCGAGGACCTTTCGGGCCTCACCGACCCGATGGCCGACATGACTCAGTCGCGTCTGGGCGGTCATGGTTCCGCCATTGACTACACCGGGCGGGGCGACACCTTCATCATGCTCCCCGACCGCGGCCCGGGCGACGGGGGATCGGCGTACAGGTGCCGCGTGCAGGTCGTCGAAATCCCAATACCGCGCTCGATCGCGCCGGACGATCGCCCTGTCACGATTGAGCCGCGGATCCTTTCGACGCGCCTCCTCCTCGCCGAGGACGGAAGCAGTTTCGTCGGCAACAGCGGCGCCTATTCCATCGCGAACCCGGCCGCCTCGCGCCGCTACGACCCCGAGGGGCTGCGGGTGCTTGCGGACGGCACGATGCTGATCGCGGAGGAATACGGGCCGCGCGTCGACCAGTTTGATGCGAACGGCCGTCGCCTGAACGGCCTTCCGATCCCCGAATCGTTTGTGGTTCGCACGCCCGACGGAAGCCCCGAGAACGAGCTCCCACCGGCGAACTCAACGGGCCGTCAACCCAACCGCGGGTTCGAGGGGCTCGCGCTCTCCAACGACGGCGCACGCGCCATCGCGGTGCTCCAAAGCCCGCTGATTCAGGACCACGCCCTCGACGACGCCGGCGAACGCGCCGGACGGAACATCCGCCTCCTCGAACTCCCGCTGCGGAGCGGGGGCAAGCCGCGCCAGTTCGTCTACCGACTCGAAAGCGCCAACTACGGACTGAGCGAGGCCATGTTCCTTCCCGACGGCACGCTTCTCGTTCTGGAGCGTGACGGCAAGAAGGGCGCCGACGCTCGTTGCAAGCGCGTGTATCGGGTGGACCTCTCCGAGGCCACCGACGTTTCGGGCAGCGATTCACTCCCGCAGAACAAGCTCCCCACGGATATCCGAGGAGTGACCAAGACGCTGCTGATCGATTTCCTCGATCCCGAGTTCCGCCTGGCGGGGGAGGAGTTCCCCGAGAAGATCGAGGGCCTGTCGCTCGGTCCAACGCTCGACGACGGGCGGTCGACGCTTCTCGTTACGATCGACAACGATTTCAAGAGCACCCAGCCCAGCGATATCTGGGTCTTCGCGCTTCCTATCGGGATGCGATAGTTCAGTACAACATGGTGGGCAGGGGCGCTCGTAGTCAGCAACGGACTTCTCCGAAATGCCAAGTGGACTTCGGTGAAAGACCAGCGAACTGAGTCAGAAGCGTGCGGAATGGCTCTCCTGACTGAATCAAGAATGTCGTTGGTGGACTTGACCCGGACGAATGGGACGGGGCGTCGTTGCGGACGGCCTCGCACGCGCCCAAGACGCCGAGTTCCACTTCCTCGACAAGCCGACGAGTATCTTCCGTGTGTACCTCGCCGGGGCTTGGTGCCGCCTCAACCACCGCGAGTACGATCTCGTCCCCAGGCTCGAGCGCCCCATGCGCCGGGTGAATCGCGCCGTCGCCGAGAGAATCCTGGTCTAGAACGGATAGGGCATACCTTTCGCTTACGGATCCGGGCGAGAAAGTCCGGTGCCACAGCGCGGGAACGGGGTCCGGCGAGTCGTGTTTCGTGGTAAGAGAGCGGCGTGACGACCAACACGCAGGTTCGAGCCCGATCGGCACGCGCCGGATCGCGCGGACATTCGGCGGTGACCTGCGAACAGATCGCCGGCGAACTGAGCCCCGGACGGCACGGACGACGGCGATCAGACCTCGGGTCGACCAGAATGGCCGCGATGAGATGAGGAGTGATCAGATCGAGGGCCTGACTCCATCCAATGCTCGCGACGTCCGACTCCTCCGGGGAGTCGGTCAGTGGTTCGCGGCGGCGATGAACTGCTGCTCGAAGGCGGGCACCTGGGTTTCGAGGCCGAACCACTTGAACGACGGCACGTCCGCCAGGCGTTCGATGATCCACTGGCCGTTCAGATCGTTCCGCGCGCCGTCGACATAGAGTTGCTGCCAGACGTTAAAGGTCGCGAGGTACACGCGATTGCTCGTGTCGACCAGAACCACCGACATGCCGTTGTTGGCGGTGTAAAACGTCGCGCGTGGATCAAAGTCCGTGCGGCTGTTGCCCTGGCTGGCGGTGTAGCCGCGGAACCATGTCGGCGGCGTGGCGACCGCACCGTTGATCGGCGTGATCGCATCACTGATGCTGCTCAGGCTCCATCCATTGCCGCGCAGACCCCACGCCTTGCCCTGCTTGACCGAACCGTCCGGCGCAAAGTACTGTCCCGCGCTTCCCTCCGGCGACCACCACAGCGCCTGGAGCCTTCCATCCTGGATGCCTTGGATGTTGAACGCGTTCCAGCCGGTCGTGATTCCCGAGAGCGAGCCGGGGGCGAAGTGCATCGAGCCAGAGAGGCCCGCGGCATCGGTCAGGTTGGTCAGCACCCACTCGTGCTGGCCCGCGAGCGTCTTGCTCAGGTGAACATCGCCGCCCTGCCACAGCGACCAGACGTCGCCCTTGCTGTCCTGGAACCAGTGGTTCCGAGCACCCCAGTAAGCGTCGGAAATCGCCACATTGGACACAGTCGATTTGAGGTTGTCGGCGATCCAGTCGCCGTCCACGAGTCCATCCGCGGCCTTGGGTGCGGCGGTGTAGACCTCAATGAAGCGGTCGGCGGGCGTCTGCGCCGTCGCTGATCCCTGGCGGGTCGCTGAGGCTGCGCCGTCATTGTCGATTGCGATGGCGAGGAACTTGGCGGTGCCGCTTGGAATGACGCCGGACTGCGCCGTCGTTAGCGTGTAGGTGTAGCCGCCGGCGGGATTGCTGTCGCTGCCAACCTGTTCGCCGGCGTCGGCGACACCGTTGGCGTTGGCGTCTCGGTAGAAGTCGACCCGCGTGATGGTGCCGTCGCCGTCGGCGACGCCGCTCGCGGTGAGCGTCATGCTCTGGCCAATCACGAAAACCGCCGCCGAGGTCGTGAGACTGGTGATCGTGGGAACGGCGTTGATGATGGTGGCGGCGGCGAAGCCGAAGGCGCTCACATAGGCGTCGTTGTCGACGGCTCGTGCGAAGAAGTTCACGTTTCCGAGCGCCTGCCCGCTCGTGCTGAAGGAGAATGTGTAGCCGCCCGCGGGATTGGAATCCGTGCCGATGAGTTCAGAGGTGTCACCGACTCCGTTGTTGTTGGCGTCGCGGTAGAAGTCGACCCGCGTGATGGTGCCGTCGGCGTCGGCGACGGAATTGGCGGTGAGCGTGAGGATCTGGCCGCGGGCGATGGAGGCGCTCGAGAGGGTCAGGGAGGACAGGCTGGGGATGGCGCTGAACTCGATGGCGCCGATGTCGATGGCGGTGCCGTGGAGTCGGGCAAAGCCGGTGCCGCGCTGATCGGTGGTGAGGTTGGCGGGGTTGAGTCCCTTGTTCACCGCCGGGCTGCCGAGCTGGAGGGCCCTGGCGAAGGTGGGCCCGCCGTTGTTGCTCAGGGGCGAAAGCATCGGAGCAACGCCGACGATATTGCCGTTGACGCCGTTGGTGAGACCGCCCGCGTGGGCCGCGTCTTGGACGAGGTTGTTGGTGGAACCCGCGCCGAGCGAGCCCTTCAAGATATCCCCACCACCGTTGCCGGCGACGATGCAACTGACCAGCACGGGCGCGCCCCCATCGATATGCAGACCTCCGTTCCCGAGGTTGGCGGCGATGGTGGTGTTGCGGATGGTGACAGTTCCGCTGCTGGTGCCGATTCCACCTCCCGCGGTCGGAGCCGAATTGCCCGAGATGGTGGAGTTCGTGACGGCGAGCGTACAGTAGTAATTGTACAGGCCGCCGCCGCTGTATTGGGCCGAGTTTCCAGAGATCGTGGAGTTGATGATGCTCGTGGTGCCGGCGGTGCTATCCACGCCACCTCCATACAAGGCCGAGTTGGCGGAGATGGTGGAGTTGGTGATCGTGACGGTGCCGTTGTTGTAGATACCTCCGCCGTACGCCGCCGGATTCCCGGAGATCGTTGAGCCGGTGATGGTGAGCGTGCCCTTGTTCAACACCCCGCCGCCGGAGTATGCAGTCGATTCGGAGATGGTGGAATCGGTGATGGTGAGCGTGCCTTGGTTGTAGAAACCGCCGCCGCCCGACAGCGCGTTGCCATGCTTGATTGCCAGCCCGCTGACCGACACATTCGCGCCAGCCGCGATCTGGAACACGCCAGAGGCGTTGTTCCCGCTAATACTGAGCAGGCTCGCGCCCGGGCCGGTGATCGTCGCGTCGCCCTTCACAAGCAATTCCGTTCCGGCGAGGGTGATCGTCTGGCCATTGAGGCTCGCGGCGAAGGTCACGGTGTCGTTGCCGGGGTTGGGCCCGGCCGCCTCGATGGCCTCGCGGAGCGAGAGGTCGCCCGCGCCGAAGTCGCCGTCGCTCTCATCAGCGGCGCTGTCCACCACGAACGCGAACGATTGGCGCTGATACGCGCCGATGTCGACACTCGCGCCGCGTGCGAACAGCCCGCCGCGCTGGTCGGTGGTGAGGCTGGCGGGGTTCAGGCCCTTGCCGATGGCGGGGCTGCCCGCGGCGAGCGCCATGGTTTTGGTGGGCCCGCCGTTGTCGGCGAGCGGGGAGAGCAGTGGATCGACGCCGACAAGGTTGGCGTCGACGTTGTTGGTGAGTCCGCCGGCGTGGGCGGCATCCTGGATGAGGTTGTTGATGGAGCCCGGGGAGAGCGCGCCGTTGAGGATGTCACCGTCCGTGTTGCCCGCGACGATGCAACTGATCAACAGCGGGAAGGCTTGATCGGCGTAGATGCCGCCGGACCCGAGGTTGGCGCCGATCGTGGAGTTTCGGATGGTCGGGCTCGCGCCGAGCGCATACAGGCCGCCGCCCTGGACACTCGCGGTGTTGGCGGAGATGGTGCAATTGGTCACGAACAGCGCGCCGTTGACGATGGCGATACCGCCGCCATAGGGCGCCGAACCACCGGTGACGGTGGAATTGGTCAGGGTGAGTGCGCCGTCGGAGGCGTGCACGCCGCCTCCCTGGTTCACCGCGGTATTCCCGGAGATGGTGGAGTTGGTGATGGTGACCAGGCTGTTGTTGTAGACCCCGCCGCCCTCGGCGTTCGCGGTATTCAAGGAGATGGTCGAGCCGGAGATGGTGAGCGTGCTGGAGTTGTTGACCACTCCGCCGCCGGTGTTCGCTGTATTGCCCGAGATGGTGGAATTGGAGATTGTTCCAGTGGCGTTGCCGTAGTTGTGAACGCCGGCGCCGGACCCATCCGGCGTCGTATTCGCGAGGATGTTGGTGTTGGTGATGGTGAACGTGCCGCCGCTGTTGTTGACGCCGCCGCCATAGAGCGCGGCGTTCGCAGAGATCTTGGAATTCGTGATGGTGAGGTGCCCGAAGTTGTTCACGCCGCCGCCGCTGTAGGGAGATTGCGCCGTGTTCTGCGAGATGGTGGAGCCGGTGATGGTGAGCGTGCCGGTGTTGTTGATCCCGCCGCCGTGAGCGTCTGAAGCCGTGTTGCCCGTGATGGTGGAGTTTGTGATGGTGAGCGTGCCGTCGTTATTGATGGCGCCGGCGCCGCCGCTTGAGGTATTGCCGGACAGGGCCACCTCGACGAGGTTGAGCGTGGCGTTGGCGTTGATGTGCACGCCGCCGGCGAGGCTCGCGCCGTGGCCATCCTTGATCGTGAGTTTGCTGATCGAGACGCTCGCGCTCGATGCGATCTCGAACACGCGCGTCGCCTGGCTTCCGCTGATGCTCATCGAGTTGCTGCCGGGCCCTGTGATCGTCAACTCGCCGAAGACCAGCAACTCGCTTCCCCCGAGCGTGATCGTCGTCGCGTTGAGGGCCGACGCGAACGTGATCGCGTCTGCGAGCGGGTTGGCGTTGCATACGTCGATGGCCTCGCGCAGCGAGAGATTCCCGGCGCTGTAATTGCCATCAACCGCATCGGAGTTCGTATCCACCACCAGCGCGAGCGTCTGCCGCTGGTACGCGCCGATGTCGACGCTCGTGCCGCGTGCGAACAGCCCGCCGCGCTGATCGGTCGTGAGGCTGGCCGGGTTTAGACCCACGCCAAGTGCCGGGCTGCCCGCCTGCAGTCCCATGGTCTTGGTGGGCCCACCATTGACGGCGAGAACGGAGAGGAGCGGGTCGACGCCGACGAGGTTGCCATTGACGCCGTGGATCAGGCCGCCGGCGTGGGCCGCATCCTGGACCAGGTTGTTGGTGGAGCCAGCACCGAGAGGGTCACCCAGCAGATCGCCGCCGGCATTACCGGCCACGATGGAGCTGACCATCACGGGCGAGCCGTCCGCGATGTGGATTCCGCCGTTGCCAAGATTGGCGGCGATCGTGCTGTTGCGAATGCTCACCGGCTGGAGGGTGTTCGTGTAGACACCGCCGCCCTGTCCGCCGGGCTGGGACGTGTTGCCGGAGATGGTGGAGTTGGTGATGTCGAGCGATCGGCTGGAGAAGATGCCACCGCCGTACCAGGACGAGTTGCCAGAGATGGTGGAGTTGCTGATGGTGAGCGAGCCGCCCCACGAATAGATTCCGCCGCCGTTCTCGATCGAACCATTGCCGGAGATGGTGGAGTTGGTGATGGCGAGGGTGCCGGTGTTCTCGATGCCGCCGCCGCTCCCGTACGAGATGTCCTGCGCCGAATTGCCGGTGATGGTGGAACCGGAGATGGCGAGAGAGCCGACGTTTTTGATGCCGCCGCCGGCCAACTGGGCAGTGTTGCTCGCGATGGACGAGCTGGTGATGGTGAGTACCCCAGCGTTGTACACGGCTCCGCCGCTGTGGGCCCAGTTGCTGGAGACGGTGCAGTTGGTGATCGCGAGCGAGCCTTCGTTGGACACGCCGCCGCCGGGGTTCGCGCTGTATCCGTTCCAGATTGTCAGGCCGCTGACGGAGACGGATGCGTCGGGCAAGACCCGGAAAATGCGCGACAGCGAGTTCCCGCTCACCGTCAGATCGTTCGCACCCGGCCCCTGGATCGTCAGCTCACCGGCCAACACCAGTTCGGATCCCGAGAGCGTGATCGTTCCGCGTGCGCCCGCACCGAACTCGATGACATCCGCGCCCGCGGCGTTCTCGGCGTCCGCGATCACCTGTCGCAAGGAGCCAATGCCGGAGTCGGCAAGGCTCGTGACGGTGAATGTCGCAAGAAGCTGGCGAGGTTCGAGCGTTTCGCATTCGAACTTGGAGTACCCTCTGCCCATCGGTGAACCCACAGCGACACCACTCCTGCGCAGGAGCATCGCGTGTCGGCTTGGCACGTCGCCACCCACAGCGTGCCAGATCCCTGTGCGTGGGCACCTCCCACGACCGCTGGCATCACCAGCAAAGTTGAACGAGCCGAACGTCTTCATGAGAGTCTCCGAATTGCGGGCCAGCACCGTCGGGGTGGATGGTGATCTGTCCAGCGCTTTCTCGCGAGAAGGCCTTGGTCGAGAACAAAATCGTCGTGGTGGTGAGAACATTCAGAACACGGACCACCCGGTCATCCAGCGGCTGGAGCCGGAGTCGAGATCCGATTCAACGATGCCCGGGCAGGAGCTGTGACTGCCGCGAGTCCTATCAACCCCAAGCGCGGCATAGCCACCGCTTGCGGCTTAATCCGACCCGCGCAGCGAGAGGCGCTGCTGAGCGAGAGCGCGGTTGCGAACGGGAGCGCTTTCGCGCCAGCAAGACCCATCTTCCTGTGCCTCCCTCCGGCCAAGGCGCGATGCGCACCGACACCAAATCGCCGCATCGCTCGGCGACCGAAAAAGCCCGACCAACGACTAGCCCAACTTCGCTAGTGTACAGTTTCCATGCGAGCAGTAATATCCTAACGGGGCACGAAAAAACCGCCAATTCGCGGGCAGTGTCCAAAGGGCGCATCCCGCCGGGTGTTTCCGGACCGATTCCATCTTGCTCCATCCAGAACCCCTCACTCGGCCGCGGGGAATCTACACCTTGACGGCGAACACGACGACCTTGGGGGCGGCCTCGGCGAACACGCAGGTGCTCTGCTTGCGGCTGCGGAACGCGCTCGCGCTGTTCCGCTTCACCGCGCCGTCCACGCGCTCACGCATCCAGCGCCGCCCACAACGCCAGCCTCACGACCCGCACGATGGGCCGATCCCCAAGGGAAACGAGCGCCTGCCTGACATGCCCCCCTCAACCCGATCCGGCCTCGGGTACCGTGTATCTGGGCTGGAGCAAGGAGGTCAACGCGACTTCCGCGACGCAGCAGGTCGGACGGACGCGACGGGTGCATGAGACCCGTGCCGCGCTGTGGTCGGGCACCGTCGAAAGCTGGATCGATCTGCATCCGTCGGACATGAGCCGATCCGAAGCGCTGGGTGTCTTTGATGGTTATCAGGTGGCGTACGCCAGCTCGACCGATTCGGAGCCGCACGCCGCGTTCTGGAACGGGAGCGCCGAATCGTGGGTTGATCTGAATCAGTTTCTGCCTCCCGAGTGCATCAAGTCGACCGCGTCGGGCGTGTGGCACGACGAGCACGCGCTGTACGTTGTCGGATACGCGGCAACGCTCTGGGCGCCGGAGGCATTCATTTGGTCCATGCCCACCCCCGCGCCGAGTACCGCGATGCCGCTGGCCATCGCGGCGATGGTTGGCATGAGGCGCGTGCGGCGGCGTGCGGGGAAGGCCGCGGACGCAGCTACTTTGCAGCGTCGCGCCCCCACAATCGATTGAGCCGCGGCAGGATCGCGCCGCCGATGTTCGCAAGGCGGAGCTCGGGCCAGGGGATCGGCGTGGAGCCGCCCCGCAGGCGTGCGACGACAAGGCCGAGGAAATACCAGGCGGCGGCGAACGATTCCCGCGGGCCGCGGCGGGTGCGCTCGCTGTTGCAGCGCATCACGAGCATGGTCGCGTCGTCGTCGAGGGGCAGGCCCCGGTTGAAGCGTTCGGCGCGGGCGACGGTGCGCGACGCCAGCGTGGCGGGGTCGCCCGCCCCCAGCTCGCGGAGCAACTCGAGCAATCCGGCCTCGCCCAGCAGCCTTCCCTCGGCGTCCTTGGCCTCGATGAGAGAGTCGGTGTAGAGGATGATGACGTCACCCTCGTCGAGGCGCACGCCGAGCTGGTCGTAGCGCGAGAAGTCGAGCACGCCCAGCGGGAGGTTTGCGGGCGCGTCGCTCTCCGGCGTTGCTCCGGGAGCCGTGTCGGCGTTGTCGCGTCGGATGAACGTCCATTCGCCCGTGGCGGCGTGATAATGGATCGGGCGCGGGTGTCCGGCGTTGCAGGTCACGAGGTAACGCGTGGGCGCCCAGTAGGTACCCAGCACGGCGGTCGCGAACGAGCCCGACTCTTGCCCGGTGAATTCGCGGTTGAGGGACTCCGCGAAGCGGGTCTGGTCGAGGTAGTTGACGAACTGACGCATGAGATTGCGGAGGCGGATCGCGATCTCTGAGACGCCCAGGCCGTGTCCCGAAACGTCGGCGATGAGGAGGCGGGTGATGCGTCCGGTGGCGCAGGAACTGAGATAGTGAACATCACCGCCCGAGGCTTCGCCCTTGTGCGGGCGGCTGTAGACCCACGCGTCGAGCCCCGGCATCCTCACGGCGCTCTGCACGGCGTCGTTGCCGCCCCAGACCTCCATGCACTGGAGGGTGTGCGGCTCGGTCGACGGCATGTTGGATGTCATGGTCATGTCGCCACCGGCGGATGTTCAACGAGAGGTCGCGGCGGGTGATCCGGCGAGCCCAGTCCGCGACAAACGACGCGATCGTCCTGCCTTCGCATCACCACGTCAAGCGGGCGCGGACGGGTCGCCTGTTTCATGTTGATGGATTGTGCGTCCGCGCCTCTGTGTTCAGACCGTGACGGCCGCGAGGAGTTCCTCGATCCCCTGGCCCTTGGTCGCGATGGTCTCGATGATCGGTCGCTTGCCCGCGACGTCGCGGAGGTCACGGACCAGGTCGCTCTCGCCCGGGTGGTCGGCCTTGTTGCACACGAACACGTCGGCGATCTCGAGAATGCCGGCTTTGTCCATCTGCACGGCGTCGCCCATGCCCGGTGTGAGCACGACTGCGGTGCGGTCAACATGCTGGCGGATGCGCGTTTCGTTCTGGCCGGCGCCCACGGTCTCGACGAAGACGAGGTCGAAAGCTTCGGGGCCGTCGCACGCGCCGCCGATGAGCTCGATGATCTCGGGCAGGGCGCGGTAGTCCTCGCCGCTGATCGCCAGCGAGCGGTAGTAGATCGAGTCGCCCATGGTGTTGAAGTCGACGCGGAGTCGATCGCCCAAGAGCGCGCCGGAGGTGATGGGGCTCATGGGGTCGAAGGCGACGACGGCGCAGCGCCCACCGCGGCCTTCGGCCTTGTTGCGTCGAGAAAACTCCGACGCGAGCTGCGCGACGAGCGTGCT
>OEIV010000714.1_pt1 | contig 17019 bp, 17 predicted proteins | sample 1539231 | NCBI WGS metagenome assembly OEIV01 (sample SAMN03794762, study PRJEB22550) | activated sludge metagenome | feature: wastewater treatment plant; material: activated sludge; isolation source: Wastewater treatment plant of a petroleum refinery complex | place: Argentina: Buenos Aires ...
CGCGTCAAGCTGACCAGAATATTCGAGCAACTGTAAGCTTGCCACATGGCACCGGAAAGACTATCAGGGTTGCTGTATTTTCACCGGAAGGTGACCATGCTGCTGCCAAAAAAGCGGGTGCCGATATAGTAGGAGACGAAGATTTCGTAAAGCAACTAGACAAAGAAGAGATAAACTTTGACGTACTAGTTGCAACCCCACAGTATATGCCAAAACTTGGTAAATACGCTCGCTTGCTTGGTCCTCGCGGTCTAATGCCGAATCCAAAAAGCGGCACTGTTGCAACAGATGTTGCAAAAGCTGTAACCGAAGCAAAAACTGGAAAAGTAGAGTACCGAGTTGATAAGCAAGCGGTAGTCCATCTTAGCATTGGTAAGGTGAGTTTTGGTGCGAATAAACTTGAAGAGAACGCGAAAAGCTTTTTTGACAGCCTACAGTCACAAAAACCAAGCAGTCTTAAAAATGCGTATGTAAAATCGACTGTTATTACCACCACCATGGGTCCTGGTATTAAAATCGAAAATATCACTAACTAAATAAAAAGAAAATGGCCCGAGGAGGCCTGGGTGCAGTCAGCACGTATTCGTGTGACTTCCAGCAAACCTCCTCGGGTTAGTATCATCATAAACCTGCGCATACATACGTGCAAGCATTATTAGCGGTTCTGTGCTATAATCTTAAGTAAGTTAGTAAGTTAGGGGAGGAAGTATGCGACAGTACTTAGACTTGTTGCGCGATATAAAAGACAATGGCCGTCAAAAAACTGATCGCACCGGTACGGGTACGGTAAGTGTATTCGGAAGGCAGGCAAGGTACAATCTAGCCGATGGCTTCCCTGCAGTTACAACCAAGAAACTTTACTTCAATAGTGTGGTACACGAATTACTGTGGTTCCTAAAAGGCACAGGTAACATAGAGTATTTAGCACAAAATAATGTTCACATATGGGATGAGTGGCCGTTTAAGGCGTATCTAGAAAAGAACAATCTTCCGATTCCCGAAGTCAATTCGGATGACTGGAGATCTCAGATGAAAGAATTTACTTCACGTGTTGCAAACGACCATCAATTTGCCGAAAAATGGGGTGACTTAGGACCAGTATATGGTGTTCAGTGGCGCAGGTGGCCAGATGGCAAAGGTGGGTACGTCGACCAAATCTCCAAAGCTATCGATATGATAAAAAATATGCCAGACAGTCGACGGATTATTGTCAGTGCATGGAACGTGGCCGAAATTGACGAAATCGTGCAGATTGGTGGTTTGCCGCCGTGCCATAGTTTATTCCAATTTTATGTGAATGATGGCAAACTAGACCTTCATCTATACCAACGCAGCGCCGATACATTCCTTGGCGTGCCATTTAACATAGCTAGCTATTCATTGCTGCTTGCAATGGTGGCTCAGGTTACCGGTTTACGGCAGGGCGAGTTTATACACACACTCGCCGACACCCATATATACAGCAACCATCTAAACCAGGTAGTTGAACAGCTTGGCCGTACGCCAAAGCAACTACCAAAATTATGGCTTAACCCAACCATTAAGAATATTGATGATTTTACTTTCGACGACATTAAGCTCGAGAACTATAATCCCGACCCACCCATTAAAGCACCGATTGCTGTTTAGTAGTCCTCGGTTATTGGCTCATACTCAACGAAGTCATAATCATATTTATTGTTCTCATCAGCTTTGTGGTGGTCGCGAGAAACTTCTCGCCATGACAAACAGTCTACACGAGGAAAAAATACAGTTGCCTGCGGAAAATCAGCGTCTACTTGAGTAATATAGAGCTTATCCATATCGTCTAACGCTTGCTCGTATAGTTGACCGCCTCCAATTATATACACATTTTCACGTGTTGCTTCTTGGTATGCTTCTTTCAAGCTATTTACGCAAATCGTGCCGTTGGCTGTAAAACCCGAACGGCTCACGACAATGTTTTGGCGACCTGGTAGCGGGCGGCCGATGCTTTCGTATGTTTTGCGCCCCATAATAACCGTACTGCCTTCAGTAATCTCTTTAAAGTGTCGCAAGTCTGCAGGCATGTCACGATGCCAAAGCAAGTCGTTATTTGCACCAATACCGTTATTTTTATCGACTGCAACTACGATCGCCTTCATGTTTACATTCTACCATGCTACAATAGGTTTTGTTTATGGGAGTATATAGCAACACGGAGATTATGACTGCAGTCGAACAAGATATAATTGTTTGCGTGCCATTTAATCCAAGGCATGTATCCGAAGCAAGCCTAGATTTTACGCTAGGTCATTATTTCTATAAGCAGGAAGACCAGCCCGAGGCAAGCGGTGTATATAATCCCTTCGACAAATCTGACGTTTCTCGATACTTTAAGGGCCCACTCGAAGCTACAGCACATGAAGTATGGTGTAAAAAAAATAGTCTACCATTATTTAATAATATTCCTAAAGACCATCCAATAATTGTCTTGCAGCCAGGCGAGCGAATATTAGCCCATACACATGAATTTGTCGGCATTCGCGCCAAGGGCGGCGCCTGCGAGGTAAAGAGCCGCAGTAGCTGGGGACGTAACGGTGTCGCTGTATGCTTTGATGCCGGATGGGTCGACCCCGGATACATCAACAGAATTACACTGGAAATATACAATTTAAATATGCACGAAAGCGTAGTACTGCCCGTTGGAGAGCGTGTAGGCCAGCTAATTTTTCATCATACGGGGCCTGTTGATGGTGGATATGCCGAAGGACGCAACGGCATGAGCGGAAAGTATCAGCGCACCGATGACTTAAAAGAGTTGATTGCAACGTGGAAACCACAAGATATGCTACCGCGGGCCTACAAAGATTCGCGCGTTCCTGCTCCAAAGATCAACGGCCTTTCAAAAGGTATGAAGTAGTGGGACTGTTCATCGCGATAGAAGGTGGTGACGGCTCAGGCAAGGGGACACAAAGTGAGCTACTAGCCAACAGCATGCAAGCTGCGGGCTATGATGTATATAAAATTTGTTTTCCGCGTTACGGTAATGACTCCTCGTACTACGTAGAAAAGTACCTGAACGGTGCCTATGGAGGTACTAATGACGTACCTGCCGATTTAGGCGTACTACCGTATGCAATTGATCGTTATGCAGCAGCAAACGAAATTCGCGAGCATCTACTAAAAGACAAGTCTATTGTAATTGCTGATCGTTACGTAGCCAGTAACTTAGCGCACCAGGGCGCCAAGATTGCAGACAAGGCCGAAAGACAGATTTTTTATGAACGCACTAAAACTACTGAATATAAAATACTAGGTATACCCCGACCAGACAAAAATATCGTCTTGATTGTTACTGCAGATTTAATGCAGGCTAATGTCGATAAGAAAGCTACTCGCAGCTACACAAAAAATAAGCGTGATATCCACGAAGCCGATTATGACCATTTAGAGAAGGCGAAAGCAAACTTCGAGGAGCTATGCGTGCTATATCCAGATGAATTTATTGCAATTTCCTGCACAAAAAATGGTGCAATGCGTTCAATCGAATCTATCCAGAAGGACATATGGGGGATAGTTACTTTATGATGCGACGCGTGCGTAGCTAGTAACATCTATAGGTAGTACGTCTAATCTCTGGCTACCGTCTCCGAAATTGCAGGACATATGCTCAAAACCATCACACTCGCCACTGTTTATTCCGATAAAGCTGTCACGCCCAATAATCTCTAATGTTTGATTTCCAATTTTAGCCTTTGCAAATACACTCTTTAGAATCACTGCACCATGGCGTTCATCAAGCACCATACGGTATGGTGACGTAGCTTCCGTAGTCTGTGTTTCTGTAATAACCGATTTATTACTTAGTAAAGAGCGGATAGTGCTATTTAGGGCTATACGAGCTTGGTTGTATTGCCTAACGCATAGTGGACGCGTCGCCTTCGTAAGTTCAATTGCCCCGAGTGCAGGGAAATTTGCCAACATAGTTAGGGCCGGAGTGATACGTGCAACCCCAGCCCTAAGCTGCATCACTCCTTCAGCATACTCATGGCTCAGTATATGATGCCCCGGATCAGTAGCTGCGTATTCTCGAAGTCGACCTACTGATTCAGTATTTTTCTTTGTTCGGTGTTCATGCTGATGCTGTATCTCCATACGTATACGCTCAACGTTTGACTGCATAGCATCAGAGTTCTTGTACGGCAAAGTTTGATTCTTCTCTAACTGTTGAGCTAGTGCGGCAGTTGCGACCACCTCATACGGCAAACCACTGATAGACAGACGTTCAGGATCAAGTGGCGTTGGTCCAGTTGTATTATAACTAGAGGGAGTTAGCGGTAAATTTAATGGTAAATCTAATACTTCTTCCAGGGTCAGCTCTCTTGGTTCTGTGATAAATCGGTGTTTGATTTTCGATCGGCTCTCTGGAACGAGTTCGTGAAGACATTCAGAAGATCTTGATATCATCCTAGTCTCTTATTATAACACTGTTGCGTATTGATGTCCATGGTTGCATCTGGGGGTGCTTTACTGTATACTACATAGCATCATTAACCAGAGACAGTAGCTGTGAATCATCACTTAATCTGCTACCGAGGGAATCTATTTTACCTATCTGTTAATGTGTATATTAACAATGTGGTCATAATTTATAAAACCAAGTCGAAAGGATTTTATGGCAATAACCCGCGATAAAAAGCAAGATTTGGTTGCCAAGATAAGTAATGCACTTGTAAGTGCAAAAGCGATTGCTTTTGCACACTATCAGGGACTATCAGTTGCCGACGTTCAAAACCTTCGCGCCAAAGCGCGTGAGTCAGGCGTACAGATCATGGTTGTAAAGAACCGCCTAGTACGTGTGGCGATGGGTCAAAATGATGTCTTTAAGGGAACTGATACCGATAGCCTGAGAGGCCAACTTATATATGCATTTAGCACCGAGGATGAAGTTCTTCCAAGTAAAGTTTTGCATGATTTTACAAAAACAAATCCTGCACTTGTGCTTGCCGGTGGATTCTCTGCTGAAGGACTGGCGCTTTCTGACAGTGACGTCAAGGAATTAGCCGGTCTACCAAGCAAAGACCAGCTGATTGCTGAAGTGGTAGCGCAGCTACTTTCTCCAGTGCACGACACAACCAATGCCCTATCTGGCAACCTACACGCACTCCTAGACGGAGTTGCAGACAAAGCGACCGCATAAAGGTACGCTTATCAATGTAAATTTTGAAAGGATAACACAATATGGCTGATGTAAAAAAGCTAGCTCAAGAACTGACTAAACTAACGGTTCTTGAAGTAAATGAACTAAAGAATGTACTAAAAGATGAATACGGTATTGAACCAGCTGCTGCTGCCGTTGCAGTTGCTGGACCAGCTGCCAGCGGTGATGCAGGCGCAGCTGCAGCCGACGAAAAAACTGAATTTACCGTAACACTAAAAGATGCAGGTGCTCAAAAAGTAGCTGTTATCAAAGCTGTGAAAGAAATTACAGGTCTTGGTTTGGGTGAGGCAAAGGCAATTGTAGATGGCGCTCCTGCTCCTGTAAAAGAAAAAGTTAGCAAAGACGATGCTGAAGCAGCGAAGAAATCGCTTGAAGAAGCTGGCGCAACTGTCGAACTGTCATAGTTTATACGACCACATTGTTATATAACCTATAAATATCCGTGTCGTTTGATACGGATATTTATTTTACAACAATTTTTTACGTACCTCTTAAAAAGTTGTGGAAAATTTTCCTATTGATTTTTGCCATATAGTGCTGTATATATAGAGAAGATATAATCATTGAAAACAGACAAGGAAACTGCGAGAATATGTCTGAATTACCAGAAAAACAAGTCAAGCGCCTAAAAGCGCTGATCAGTGAAGCGGAAACAAATATCGCTGCTGCCAAAGAACTATTAATCAGCATCCTGGGGGATGATGACCACATCGTTACACCTTCTAGTAGCCGTGAAGATGTTAGCGGAAAAGTCATCGAAGGGGTATTTGATGGCCAAAAGATGGCAGGACCAGATGGCAAAGAATACCCTGTGCCCGCTAACTATGCAAGTAAATCAAAGCTAGTTGAGGGCGATATATTAAAACTTACTATTGCCGATGACGGCAGTTTTATCTACAAGCAGATTGGCCCGATAGATCGAACTCAGGTGATAGGAACGCTAACTCAGCATGACGGCGCTTATTACGTTGAAGCTAGCGGAAAAGAATACCGTATTCTTCTTGCTAGTGTCACTTATTTTCGTATAAATGTGGGTGACCAAGTTACTATTATTGTACCTACTGACAACCCCGACGCTACCTGGGCTGCAGTTGAAGCTGCGCTGTAAATATCTATATTACATAGGGCTCATTAAATTAGTATGTGTTTTTTGTGGTAGCCGGGTAGAATTTAACATCCGATAGTGTCTAAAGACTGTTCGATACGTATTAATGCGCAGACAAAACGCTAGTCATAGCGTACAATAATATGTAATGGGGAAGGCGTTATACCGAAAGTACCGTTCACGGTCGCTTGATGAAATTGTAGGACAGGAGCATGTGACTGCCCTGCTTAAAAGTGCGATCGAAAAGGATCGTATAGCACATGCCTATCTATTTACTGGTCCGCGCGGTGTAGGCAAGACTAGTATTGCACGAATCATGGCATATAGCATCAACAGCCTTCCTTACGACGATGAATCTTCACACCTCGATATTATAGAAATTGATGCCGCAAGCAATAACAGTGTTGACGATATTCGTGATCTACGTGAGAAGGTACAACTTGCGCCTGTTAGCGCAAAAAAGAAAGTCTATATTATCGATGAAGTACATATGCTATCTAAATCTGCTTTCAATGCATTACTAAAAACACTAGAGGAACCACCTGAGCACGTGGTCTTTATATTAGCCACAACCGATCTAGATAAGCTCCCCGATACAATCATAAGCAGAACCCAGCGACACACATTTAGGCGCGCAACTATCGAAGACCTTGTAAGAAATATGCAGAGTATTGCTACCAATGAGAATATTGCTATTACTGATGAAGCACTCATTTTGATAGCCGAGCACAGCGATGGCAGCTACCGAGATAGCGTTAGTATGCTCGATCAGCTTTCTAATAGCATATCAGGAGACGAAATGCTCACGGCAGACATGGTCGAGACAAGTCTTGGCCTAGCACCTTTCACTGTTGTTAGCGAACTACTCGAAAATGCCCAAGGTGGTAATATTGCAAATGTAATTTCTATTTTGAATACATTAGAAAATCGAGGCGTTCAAGCGAAAACAATTACTGAGCAAGCTATACGGTACATTCGTAGCCGCATACATTCAAGTCCTGACCTTTTACCACTAATGAATAACTTGCTTGATGTATTCCAAAGCAACCTACCGCGAGAGAAGCTACTGGTCGTACTTGCAAGCCACGATCGCGCCACTGAACCCGATGATTCTAAAATTGTACACCCTGCTGCTAGCACCGAGCCTTTCGTGAAGACTGATCCAGTTCCTGTCGACCAGCAAGGTTCATCGATTAAAAAAGAAAAAAGTTCCGAAGACATAGCTCATGATAACTCAAAAAAAATACAGTCAAAGCCTAAAGCTACAAAAAAACTAAAGAATATTGCGTTTGATTGGCAGAAATTCACTGAAGACGTTAGGGCTAATTCAGTTCCACTACACAGTGTTCTGGCGAAATGTGGATATACGTTAAGCGGGTTAAATTTAACAATATTTACAAGAAATGATTTTTATAAAAAAAAGCTCAACGACCCGCGCTCACAAAGTATTTTGTATAGTGCGTTGCGCAACCAATCGACTGAGGATTGGCAACTAGAATTGATCGCAAGCGTAAAGCCTCCTGAAGATAGTCAATCGGCAGCTATAGCTGCTATGATGGGGGGTGGAGAAGAGGTCGTAATTGATGAGTAGTAAAACAGCTGTTCCTGCCGGTAAAATACCGCCACAAAGTATAGATGCCGAAAAAAGTCTGCTTGGGGCAGTATTGATAGATGATGAAGTACTTGCCGACGCGACCGAGCATGTCCATGCAGGAGATTTTTACGATAAGCGCCACAATACCATTTTTAGCGGTATGATGCGACTATATGAAAAACACAAGCCTGTCGACCTACTGACATTGACGGATGAACTAAAACGTAAAAAGGAATTGGACGTCGTTGGCGGTTCAGCGTATCTAACGGAATTAACAACCTATGTGCCAACTGCTGCCCATGCAGCAAGTTATGCAGAAATTGTTGCTCAGAAAGCTGTCCGTCGAAGGCTTATAAAAGCGAGTGGTGATATTTCAGAACTTGGCTACGACGAAGAGACTACGACACAAGAACTATTAGAGAAAGCCGAGGCAGAATTATTTAGCGTTAGCGATCAATCGCTTAAGCAAGACGTTGTTAGTCTCGAAAGCATTCTGACAGAAAGTTTTGACCGCATGGAAGAATTACACCGCAACAAAGGGCAATTACGAGGAATCCGTACGGGATACCGCGACCTAGACAATATGACAGCAGGCTTGCAGCGTAGCGACTTGATCATTCTTGCTGCACGTCCTGCTATGGGTAAAACTACGTTAGTAACGAATCTTGCTTACAATGTTGCAACAATCGCAAAAGAGCCTGTTCTATTTTTTAGCCTAGAAATGAGCAAGGAGCAGCTAGTTGACCGTATGCTAGCAGATGCAAGTGGTGTAGATGCTTGGAACATTCGTACTGGAAATTTAAGTGATGACGACTTCGCCAAGCTTTCTGAGGCAATGGGAGAAATGGCAGAGGCGCCGATATTCATTGATGACCCCCCCGGGCTTAGCGTACTTGAAATGCGCACCAAGGCTCGCCGTGCCAATCACGACAGGCCATTAGGACTAATAATTGTCGACTACCTACAGCTTTTACAAAGCAGTGGTTCGCACAATGGAAACCGCGTACAAGAGGTTAGTGAAATATCACGCGGACTAAAGCTCATTGCCCGCGAACTTAACGTACCCCTAATTGCGCTAAGTCAGTTAAGTCGTAGTGTCGAAAGCCGTACACCACCTATTCCGCAACTCGCAGATTTGCGCGAGTCTGGGAGTATCGAGCAAGATGCAGATATCGTAAGCTTTATATACCGACCAGGCTACTACGAACCAGACAATCCGGAGTTCGAAAACATTACTGAACTTATTATTGCCAAGCATCGTAATGGTCCAGTAGGCAAAGTTGAACTTTATTTCCACCCAGAACGCCTACGCTTTATGTCGCTAGACAAACGGCATCACTAATAGTGTTTGTGGTATACTTACAATAGTATATGGGCAAACTGCGAGTCACCGATTTTATATTGTACCGTTGGCGTTATCCACTTGGATTTTTAACGGTCGCTACGCTCCTTACGGTTATCATAGCTACGGTTACGTTTCTTTCTCCGGGTGGTGTAAGCCAGTCAGAGATGCATTCAGTTGTAACAAGTACGGCTACGCAACCGAAAGCACTCCTGGGCCAATCGCCTGAACATATCATCCATTTACCCTATAGATTGCTCCAAAAACTTAGCCTTGCCGCACTTGACGTCAACCTTCTTTCTATTAAACTGCCATCAATCATTCTATCGATTGCCTCGGTTATTGCATTGTATGGATTACTGCGTTTATGGTTTCGGCGTAACGTTGCCATAATTACGTCTATCATAGTAGTCGTAACCGGTCAATTTTTACTACTATTACAGCTCGGAACTCCAGCGATAGGCTACGTATTCTGGAACACGGCTATGCTTTATAGTGCTTCAATGCTTGTCCAAACCAAAAAATTCCGTCCCATATGGTTTATAGTCACTGCACTACTTGCAGCTATTAGTCTTTATTCACCTCTTCAAATCTATACTGTTTTAGCCCTTGCTGCAACATCAATTATCCATCCTCACGCACGTTTTATTGTCTTCAAGCAATCAAAGTGGGTTCTAGGGCTTGGCGTTACTATATTCCTAGTAATTACTAGCCCACTAATAATTTCTATTATTCAGCAGCCATCTATACTAAGGGTTCTGCTAGGTATACCTGCAGACCTAGGTGTATTATCGCTAGAGACAGTAAAAACACAGCTGTCCCAGTACGCAGGTTTTTACGAAGCTTCAAGCGATATACGAGTCACTCCGGCCTATGGGCTTGGTATTGTCGCACTAGCTTTTGTGGGTCTTTATCGTCTATTTACTGCAAAATATACTGCAAAGAGTTACATTATTACTATCTGGTTTTTAATGCTACTTCCTGTAGTTCTTATTGACCCGAACGCAGTTGTAGTTACGTTTGTTCCGGTTGTACTGTTAATTGCCCATGGAATTGATTATCTAATCAGAAGTTGGTATCGACTTTTTCCTAAAAACCCTTACGCGCGTATATTTGGACTTGTGCCATTAGGCGTACTTGTTATTGGCCTGATTCTCTCTGGTATAGAGGGGTTCGTATACGGCTATCATTACGACCCCAAAGCGAGTCACGTCTTTACGCGCGATCTTGCACTGATTGATAAAACAGTCGATCAGAACAAAGGCAAAACAATCACGCTTATTGTGCCCGAGAAGCAGCGTGCGTTTTATGCGATTTATGCGGATAAAAAGATCATACACCCAAAGATTGTTATTACCTCAAGTACCGCATTTCCCACTACAGACATAGTCCTCGCATATCCGAATGCCGTAAAATCGTTCACACAAATACCTAGTTCAATCTTAGTTAGTGCAAACTCTAGCAATGCCGACCGCTTCTACCTCTACAAAAAATAAAATAAATAACGTATACTATAAATAGCATAAGGAGAGGATTAATATTTATGGCTTTTGATCAAATGAAAATGTTGAACGACCTGCGCAAAGCTCAATCGAAATTAAAAAAACAAATTATCGAAGTGGAGGCAGGTGATGGCGCAGTGGTAGTGCGTGTTACCGGTGAACTAAAAATTGATAGTATTAAGTTAAACCCAGATCTAATCGATTTGAGTGATATCGAGGAATTAGAACATTGGATCAAGATAGCCGTTCGGGATGGCCTAGCAAAGGCCCAGGAAATTGCCGCTGAAACGATGAAACCCTTGATGGGTGGCATGAACTTGCCAGGAATGTGATGGCATCCCAGCTGTTACCTGTTGCTTTAACTACGCTTATCGACGAATTGGGTCAATTACCCGGAGTAGGAGTGCGTACCGCTGAACGGTATGCATATTATTTGCTTAAAAATAATCCGGCTTCTTCAGGCAAGCTTGCATCTGCTCTAACAAATCTTCACGATAGAGTAAAGCAATGTCCGATCACCTACGCCTTAATCGACAGCGAGCAAGACATTTCACCCCTTTATAGCGACAGTGCACGCGATAAAACTATTATAGCAGTCGTGGAAGAGCCCCTTGATATCATAGCACTCGAGCGAACGGGCCAATTTAACGGTACATATCATGTCTTAGGAGGTGCTATTTCACCAATTGACGGAATTGGTCCGGAGCAACTACATATACCTGAACTAATCGAGCGTATTAAAAAAGATAATTCAAAAGAATTAATAATTGCGACCAACGCCAGCGTCGAAGGTGAATCGACTGCTCTGTATTTACAGAAGTACATCAGTGATGCAGGTATCGACATTGTCATGTCTCGTCTTGCGCGCGGCATTCCGGTAGGTGTTGACCTAGAATATGCTGACCAAATCACACTAACTCACGCACTAGAAGGTCGCAGGAAGTTGTAGTACATGCTACTATGGAATTGATGTATGCAGATGCGAAAAAGATTATTGATGATGCAAAAAACATTATAGTCGTACAGGCCGAAAACCCTGATGGCGACAGTCTAGGCAGCGCCTTGGCGCTAGAAGAAGTTTTAGGCGATTTAGGAAAAACAGTATCCTTGTATTGTCCAGTAGAAATCCCAAAGTACTTACGATATGCCAAAGGCTGGGATAGGGTAGACACCGAGTTTGACTCCACGGCAGATCTAGCTATTATCGTCGACACCAGTGCTGATGTATTATTAAGTAAAGTGCTAGAAACTCCAGGGTGTCGTCACTATCTTGAATCTCATCCAGTACTTGTTATCGACCATCACACCACCAAAAGTACGCTCAGTTTTAGTCACACTGTGCTCGCAGATGAAGCCATTTCAACCAGCGAGGTAATTTTTGGTTTAGCAAAATTTGCAAGCTGGGATATTAACGAGCAGGCAGCCGAAAATATGCTACTTGCACAACTAGCAGACAGCTTAGGCCTCAGCACTCAAAGCGTGTCACCAAAGAGCTACCGTATCGCCGCCGAACTAACCGAGCTTGGTGCACATGTTGCGACTATAGAAGAACGTCGTCGAGAATTTATGAAAAAAACATCGGATATCTTGGAATACAAGGGCGTACTACTGCAAAGGATAGAATATTTTCTAGACAGCAAATTAGCACTGGTGCATATTCCATTTCAAGAAATTGAAAAATATAGCGACAAATACAACCCGAGCGTATTAGTCCTCGATGAAATGCGTCTGGTAAAAGATGTACAGATTGCAATTGCTATCAAAACCTACCCCGATGGCAAAATAACAGGCAAACTACGTTCAAATGCGCCGATTAGCGAACAGGTGGCCGGCTACTTTGGAGGAGGTGGTCACCCCTACGCTGCGGGATTCCGCGTGTATGAAGAATATGACAAAATCGTTCACGAACTCATTGATGTTATAGAAAAGGTATTGAATGAAACTACATAACACTCTTACGGGAACTACAGACACGTTAAAGCCCCTCAAGAAAAACAAGATAAAGATGTATACTTGCGGGCTAACGGTGTACAGCCAGCCGCATATCGGTAACTGGCTAGGGTATATTTATTGGGATGTATTAATACGCACACTCAAATCTGAGGGGTATGAAGTTGAACGCACCCAAAATATCACCGATGTAGGTAATTTGGTGAGTGATGACGATGACGGTGAGGACAAGATGGAAAAGGGTGCACGCACAGAGGGAACAACAGCATGGAAAATTGCCAAGAAGTATTCTGCCATTGCAGAACATGAAGCCTTTGACCTACTTGGATTAATCCGCCCCGATCATTTAGTCCCTGCAACTAGCTGCATCGATAAACAAATTTTATTCACGAAAGTACTAGATGAAAAAGGTTATTTATACCGCACCAATGATGGTATGTATTTCGATACCAGTAATCTGACTAATTATGGCGCCTTGGCCAGGCTCGACAAAGAAGGGCTTAGGGCAGGCGCACGAATCGAATCAGCAGACAAGCAAAACCCAACCGACTTTGCTGTATGGAAATTCAGCCCCAAAGATACTAAACGTGACATGGAATGGGATAGTCCATGGGGCAAATGTTTTCCCGGTTGGCACCTAGAATGCAGTGTTATTGCTCGCGAAACATTAGGCGATCAGATTGATATTCACACTGGCGGCATTGACCATATCCCCGTGCACCATACCAACGAAATTGCACAAACCGAAAGTGTTACCGGCAAGAAGTTTAGTTCATTCTGGATACACAATAACCATATAAAAGTAGACGGGACCAAGATTTCAAAAAGCCTAGGAAACGTGTATACTCTTGAGGACGTTGTGAATAAGGGCTTTTCAGTTGATGCATTTAAGCTAATGGTACTGGCAAAGCATTATCGTACCGAAGGCAACTTTACCTGGGAAATCTTAGAAGCTGCTCAAAACCGTCTAAATCGCTGGAAGTCGATAGCAGTAATGCGATGGCAGGTGGACGACGCACTAACGGTCAAAGAAGAGTTGCTACTGACATCAAAAAAGACAATCATGGATGCATTAACCAACGACCTAGATACTCCAAGAGCACTTGCTGCTATAGACTCGATTCTCGACACCCTAAATATCGATTCTCCAACCGACGTAAGCCCCCATACCATCCATCAACTGTTTAGTTTTGTTGACCAACTTTTAGGATTAAAAATTATCGATACTACACCAAATATCACTGAAGAGAACAATGGACTTGTATTGGCACGCAGTGAGGCCAGGCAACAAAAGAACTGGTCAAAAAGCGATGAGATTCGCAACAAGCTAGAAAAACGAGGTATCATGCTTCGTGACGTACAAGATTGCAGCTGGTGGTTTTATAAATAAATTACGCTTCTTCTATCTTTTTCACTAGCTTATGCATTGGTTTTTCATTCTTCTTGCGCTCATTACGGTTATGTGAAAGGTATTCTTCTAGCAATATTTTTAGACAACCAGTTATAGGTATTGATATAAGACCACCGACAAGACCAAATACATATAGCCCAATTGTAAGACCAGTGAGTACTGCTAGAGGAGAGAGGTTTAAGTGCTTCGACTGAATAGTCGGGGAGACAAAGTTATTTTCTACTTGTTGATACACGATAAAGTAAATGGCATAAGCAATTGCTGCGGGTACGGAGCTGAAGAAAAGGAGCATTGCTGCCATAACTCCAGCAATAGTCGAACCAAACATCGGTATAAGTGACAAGATGAAAGTTAGTGCAGCAACTGGTATTGCCAAGTTTGCAGGAACTGGGAAGAAGATAGTTAAAATAAACACTGCCAGACCCGCAAAGAATGCGCCGAGTGCCGAGACGGTTAGTTGCCCAATAATAAAGCTAGAAACAATACGATGCATTCGATGCACTATATTGCGATGGTACTCCATGCGACGCCGATCATCATATAGCGCCCAGACTCGTTTCATCCATGCAGGACCCTCTACAAGCATAAGAAAAGTCAGTACTAGTACAAGAAAGCTGGCTGCGATAGCCGAAAATACCGATCCAATACCAGAAATTAAGTTCGAACCTGCATTTGATGCCCACTTAGATGCACCTAGCTTAAGATTATTCAGCGCCTCATCTACTTGTTCGTGCAAATTATATTCGCTTATAAATTTATTTATTACGCCTGAACGGTCACGTACATTATCTACTAAAGCCGGGACTGTTTCGGCAAATTTTGCGGTCTGCTGAATAATAGGTGGAACAGCCAAGAAAATAAAAGTACCTATAAATGCAACTATCATTACAAAAGCCAGAGCAGTACTTCCTATACGACTCTTGCCTGGCAAATAATTAGCCAGTCTACTTACTGGCGTATTTAAGGCTAGCGCCAAAAATAACGCAGTACCTAGTAGCATCAGGCCCATTCTTGCGCTATAGATTGCCAATACTGCTACAAGCAGTCCAGCGATCACCAGCCAGAATCTTACAAATGTTTCTGTTTCTATCTGAATTCGTACCTTCATAGAGTGATTATACCATTAGAATGCGCTATACTAATAAACATGGCTACTTTTTCTTTTGACATATTAAGCGATTACGATAAAGCCGAGATGAATAACGTCTTCGGTCAGGTTGAACGCGAAATAGGAACACGGTATGACTTTCGCGGAACGCCAGCAAGTATTGAATGGCTAGAAGGTAAGTCCGGATTCAAGATAGTTGGAGAAAATGATTGGCAGATTGATGCAATACTAGACATAGTACGCAAGAAGCTTTCTGCTCGAGACCAAAGTAGTAAAACACTAAACCTTGAAAAGGATATTGTTGTCACGAATATGAAGTCTACAAAAGAGGTACCATTTAAGTCCGGCCTCAAACAAGACGATGCCAAAAAAATCACTAAACAGCTTCGTGATGCACTACCAAAAGTCAAGGCCCAGATACAAGGCGAAGAAATCCGCGTTACCAGCGGCAGTAAAGATGATCTTCAAAAGGCAATTCAACTCCTTAAATCAACAGATTTTGACTTTCCACTCCAGTTTGGCAATTTCCGCTAGTAAATCTATTCATTTCAGCTATTGACAAAACTAATAAAGTTTGCTATAGTGTTAATTACGATCGTTCGAAAAGAGCGATTGACGAGCAAGGACATCCAGTGTTCCTACTCGTTACCGAAAATGAGAATGCCCAAGCCAAGAAGTGTCTATATCGCTCTAGGGATAAGCGTTCGTCTACTAAGGCGAAAAGTTTGTACCAGTACGACAGAGACGCTTTTTTGTTGGCAAATAGTACGCCCAAGCGCAGAATCTTTCCCTCTACTCGGTACAAACAACCAAAAACACAATATAGCCATATCCAAAACCAGGAATAAAAATTACTGGTAGTGTAGCTCGGCGCGCCCAAGCTGCAACTCCAGAAGTTTTTATCACAAAAGCTTCAGCACATTCACAACCAAAAAACTTCTTCTAAGAAAGGAAGGTGATCTCAAGATGAGGTCAAAGATCAAGAACGCCATACCCACCGTCATCACGGTCGGGGTGGTGCTGGCCGTACTCGGCGCCCTGTACTGGGCCGTCTTCGGCTGGTGGCTCGACGCAGACGCCCGAGTCTGGCAGTGGCTGACCGAGTCCCTATGGGGGCGCGGTCTCTGGCCGAACGGCTGGAACATCCTGGGCGCGAGCCCCTGGGCGTTCCTACTTGTTGGGTTGCTGCTGGTAGCAGTGACCCTATCGGCCGTCGAGTCATACGACTACGATAGCAGCGGTCGCAAGCTTGCCTGGATCTCCGGATCTATGTCAGCTGTGATCCTGGTTTCATCTGTTGGGGTATGGTTCGCCAGCCTCGACGATCGATCCCAGAGCTATGCCTCCGACACGGCTTATGTCGTGTCGGACAAGGGCCAGCTGAGCACCAACCTGAAATGGTTGAATGCTCAGTACATTCAGGAGGGCGAGTTCTCCCAAGCCTGGGAACCTCGCGTCGCTTCGGCCACCGGCGCCAAGACCGTCATGAAGCGAACATCCTCGTCGGATAGTGGCAACCAGCTACTACTCGACACACTCACCTACACCTATGGTGAGCAGGAGGGCTGGACGGCCATTCGCGACGGCCGCAAGAAGCAACCACTCTACGGAGTGGCCTTCTGGCCCGGCAAGGGTAGCGTCAAAACCTGCCGCTTCACCGGCGAGCACGCAATGTCGAAGGCGCTTCACGGCAAATTCGGCAATAGTCTACTCGACGAAATCGCAGCCTTCGACAAATCGCTCTTCTTCGAGGAGCGGGACATGTGGGGATACTGCGACGGCCAGCGCCCTGTCATCGTCATCCCAGTGAAAACATGGGATGGCT
>OEIV010000715.1_pt1 | contig 17013 bp, 13 predicted proteins | sample 1539231 | NCBI WGS metagenome assembly OEIV01 (sample SAMN03794762, study PRJEB22550) | activated sludge metagenome | feature: wastewater treatment plant; material: activated sludge; isolation source: Wastewater treatment plant of a petroleum refinery complex | place: Argentina: Buenos Aires ...
GCAAACCTCGGGCTGGTCGCTGACGGCGCAGGACGTGTTCAACAACGTCACCCGCACTTGCCTTGAAGCCATGGCCTCCACGCAAGGCCACACGCAGTCCCTGCACACCAACGCGCTCGACGAGGCGATCGCCCTGCCGACCGACTTCTCCGCGCGCATCGCCCGCAACACGCAGCTCCTCATCCAGCAGGAAAGCGGCACCACGCGCGTCATCGACCCGTGGGGCGGCAGCTACTTCATCGAGCGCCTGACGCACGACCTCGCCGCCAAGGCATGGGCGCATATCGAAGAGGTCGAGAAGCTCGGCGGCATGGCCAAGGCGATCGCGGCCGGCATCCCGAAGATGCGCATCGAAGAAGCTGCCGCACGCACGCAGGCGCGCATCGACAGTGGCCGCCAGACCATCGTCGGCGTCAACAAGTTCCGCGTGAAGGACGACGCGACCATCGACGTGCTCAAGGTCGACAACCGCTCGGTACGCGAGCAGCAGATCGCCAAGCTCCAGCGGCTGCGCGCCGAGCGCAGCGAAAAGGATGTCGAGGCTGCCCTGACCGCCCTCACCGAAGGCGCCAAGGGCAACGGCAATCTGCTCGATCTCGCGGTCAAGGCAGCGCGCGCGAAGGCGACGGTCGGCGAGATCTCGTTCGCGCTCGAGAAGGTTTTCACACGGCATCAGGCCGAGATCCGCGCGATCTCCGGCGTCTACAGGGCGGAGGCTGGCGCCATGAACAAGGGGGTCGCCAACGTGCTGCGCCTCGTCGAGCAGTTCGAGAAGAACGACGGGCGCCGCCCGCGCATCCTCATCGCCAAGATGGGCCAGGACGGCCATGATCGCGGCCAGAAGGTGATCGCCTCGGCGTTCGCCGATCTCGGCTTCGACGTCGACATCGGACCGCTGTTCGCGACACCGGAGGAGGCCGCGCGTCAGGCGGTCGAGAACGACGTGCACATCATCGGCGTATCGTCGCTCGCCGCGGGCCACCTGACGCTGGTGCCCGAGCTCAAGTCCGCACTCGAGAACGAAGGCCGCGGCGACATCATGATCGTCGTCGGCGGTGTCATCCCGCCGTCGGACTACGACGCGCTGTTCGCGAGTGGCGCAAAGGCCGTGTTCGGCCCCGGCACGAACATCCCCGAAGCCGCCGCCGACCTGATCGTCAAGCTGAACGCTCTGCTCGGTTACGAGGCCCGATCCGCGGCGGAGTAGTCGGCAAGGCCGTAGCAGAACCCACGGGACTCGATTTTTCTGTCGGTCGCGAGTGACGCGGCCCGGCGCCGCGTCGCTTCCGTGCTGCTACGACCTGCTGCCACGACCCTGCTGCCACGACGATCGCGGCTCATGGTATGGGCCGTCTGCCGGGACACGCGGCGCCTCGGCTTCATTCCTCGACTGTGCGTCGTCAGAACTGTTCGCGCCAGCCGATCGGGCGGCGCGGATAATCGCCATTCCAATCGCGCCAGTTGTCGTGGCCACGCCAGCGGGCAAACCGGGGCGGCGGCTCCAGCGGGCGCGCCAGGACGACCTCACCACTGCAGCGGTCTACACGCAGGCTGAACAGCCGGCCGTTGGGGCGGCGCGCATCGACCACGACATAGTCCCCACGCGGCTCGGGCGCCTTGAAGTCGTGCCAGCCGTCGGCGGCGAGCCGGTGGCGGACGACGTCGCTCGGAACGCAGTCCACTTGGCGGCGAGCGTATCTCTGCCGATCGTAATCGTCGTCGTCACGGCGGTCGCCGTAGCGATCGTAGGGCTCGTCCTTGAAGGACGGCGGATAGTCGAGATCGGCGGCGACGGCAGGCAACGCAGCGCCTGTAAGGATCAGGGCACCGAGCGCCAGACCGAGAGCGGATCGACCGCCGGGGACCGGGCGCGCCTTGAGCCACTCCATGACGTTCTCCTGTGATGAGACGAGTTGGACCGGGGGCACTCGCGCCCCGGATTCCGCGAGATTGAGCGCCTCAACATGAATGGCAGATGAACCCAAACCAGAGAAAATTATGCTCTGACAGTTGGTTAGTGTGAGCAGCCACTAGCGCACGCGGAGCCGGTTGCGGCTGCGCAGACGGCCGTCGTCTCGAACGCACCAAGGAAATAGGCAGCAACCGCACTGATGAAGCCGAGCAGCCCGAGGCCAACCATTTCCTCCATCTGCCCGTTGGCTGTGGCATCGAAGCCGAGCGTCCAGAGCAGCAGGCGGCCGACACCGTAGAGCAGCATCTCGACGACCGGCCCAAGGACGGCTTGCAGAACTTCTTCCATCCCATCGATCTGGCTAGCTGGTCGAGCGGCGACAATGCCCTTCGCCGCCCCTTGGATGGGACACGGTATACGGTTCGCCTGCCACGCCACTTCTCTGATCGAAGCGGAGGTGGCTGCCCTCGATCGTTTCTCCACTGCGGCCCGCGAACTCAGAGCATCGCGAGATCACGTTTGATCACAGTCCAACAGGCGACCGCGGAGCGGGTTCAAGACGGTGCGTGCGGCTCAGGTGGCGGGCCAGTTGTCCCTGATCCAGCGGGTCAAGCCCTCTTCCTCGATATCACCCGCGGCCAGGCCAAAGATGGCGGCGGCCGCCATCGCCTCCTCGGGTGCGAAGGCAATCGCGTTCTTGCGCAGGAAAACCATCATCACCATGAAGGCGGCGCGCTTGTTGCCGTCGACGAACGGATGATTGCGCGCAATGCCGAAGGCATAGGCCGCTGCGAGCGCGACAAGATCACTATCGCCATACGAGAACTTGTTCTGCGGAAGCGCGATGGCGCCTCCGAGCATACCCTTGTCGCGTATGCCGACAGGGCCGCCGAACCGCACCAGTTGTTCGGCGTGGATGCGGATCGCCTGGTCGAGCGTGACCCAGCGCGGCATGCTCACTTGGCGAGCGCCGTCAGCGTGTTGTGATAGGCCTTCATCACCTCACGCGCGATGCGCATGGTCTCCTCGTCGTCGTCCGTGTGAGGAGTCAGATTGAGCGTGCCCTGCGGACCTTCGCTGACCACCAGCGCGTCACCCTCCTGAAGCCCGAGGCGCGTGAGCAGCTCCTTCGGCAGGATGAGCCCGGTCGAGTTGCCGATCTTCTTCAGTTGCAGCTTCATCGGCGGCTCCAGAGGTCACGTTGTACGTCCTGTATAACGCACCCCAGGCACGTTATACAGTTTGTACAACACCCGTCCCCAACCTTCGCCGCCCACCGCCCTCGCCGCGCAGCTCCCACACCCTGGCCGCATGGAGAACGTGGCGACGTGCCAACATGCGGTCGCGGTCGGGCACGTGGATCGGCCCGGCGATCTTGCGGATGGCCGGTCTGCCAAACTCACAACGCTGCGCCAACGGCCCCGCGCACAACCCGTGACGCTCTGCGAAAGCTCCCCCACGTCATGGAGCGATTGTCGCGCTTCCTCTCCCCACGCGATTTGCCGTCTCGAATGCCCGGACGAATACACGGAAGCTTTTCGTGCGCGCCATCAACGCGCTATCCGCGCGCACCCGCGCACGGCTGCGGCAGAAGCGCGCGTTGCGTCGTTGCCAGCTCGATTCCTGAGCGCCCTCCGTCGCTGGAAGTGGCCTCATTTTCGCCCCATCGCACACGGCTCTGAGACATGCCGCCCGATCGCCGGATGAACATGGTGACGCGTGGCGAGCGCCGCACCGGCCTGTGGTGGGGCGCTCCTGCAATGCCAAGTCAAGGCCCGCATCAAGGGACGTCATCATGAGCAATTTTGAATTCGGCCGCCGCGCCGCGGCATGCGCTGTTCTCGCCGTCGTATCCAGCGCCGCCCTCGTGCCGTTCGCGAACTCCGCGCGCGCCGACATCGATACCGTGAAGCACGCCAAGAGCTGGACCTATCAGCTCCAGGGCGACACCAGCCGCGTCAACCGCACCGACGCCGACGTTGCCGTCATCGATCCCGATCACGCCGGCAGCGCGCAGAAGTACAAGGCGAAGCGGAACGGCGGAAAGCGCGCCGTGCTCGCCTACATCTCGATCGGCGAGGTCGAGGAAGGCCGCGCCTACATGAAGAAGGGCGGCCGCAAGTACTCGACCGGGCGCACGCAGGGCTGGGCCGGCAACTACGCCGCGAAGTACTGGGAAGCCGGCTGGAAATCGCTCGTGAAGGAGCGCGTGCGCGAGGCGATCCGCAAGGGATACGATGGCGTCTATCTCGATCGCGTCGACACTTATGAAAACGTCAAGGCACCGGGCGGCTCGAAGCAGGAAATGGTCCGCTTCGTCGAGGAAGTCTCGCGTGCTGCAAAGGGCGAGAAGGGCGATGCGGCCGTCGTAGTGCAGAACGCAGAGGAGCTTCTGTCGAACGACCGCTACGTCGCCGCCATCGACGGCGTCGCGAAAGAGGATCTCTATCACGGCATCCGTCACGACAAGCGGCGCAACAGCTCCGGTGACATCAACGCCAGCGAGCGCCAGCTCTCTCGCGCGAAAGCCAAGGGCAAGGCCGTGATGGTCGTCGAATACCTCGACGGCGCGCAGGCGGAGAGCGTGAAGGCGCGCGCGCGGTCAAAGGGCTTCGTGGCGACGACGGCACGGCGGCAGTTGGATTGAGCCGCGAACACCGAAACGAATAGATCCACTACGAGACCAGACACCACAACGGGCCGGTGGCATCACGCTTCCGGCCCGTTGCCGTCAAGTGGCAGAGCCCGCTTAGACGGTCGAGTACCTTTCGTCCTCATTGACGAACCCGCCCGTCTGCCGGAAGCCCTTGACCTGATAGAACTCGACTGCGGGTCGATTTTTCGAAAGCACTTCAAGTCGAATTGTTCGTGCACGAGGATGCAGGCTGCCAAAGTGCCTCAATAGGGCCCATCCCACGCCTCTTCGCTGGTGCTGCGGTTCGACGTAGAGCATCCAGATGAGCAAATCGCCTACCACGTCCGACTGACCGAGTAGAAAGCCGGCCGTATCTCCCTCGACCCGTGCGACGAGTATGGTGGTCGCAGGAAAACGCCCAAGTCCGTGCCACCACCATGCATAGAGCCTGAACCGCGACACCCGCCCCGAAACCAGCGACGAAGCGTCTGCTGCACCAAGGAACGGCGAATAGGCGGCAATCCATGATGTTCGCAAGAGACGTTCGACGGAGCCGACATCTCCGAATCCCAAGCGCCGGATCTCAATAAAGGGCTTGATGGATGTCGCGGTCATCTGCGGTTTCGCAACCGGGCGCGGTTCGCCCGCCTCTGGTCAGGCGCTCCCACCGCCAGCCTCGTCGAGAACGCGGCGGCGCGCCAGCATGCGGTCACGATCGGGCACGTGGATCAACCCCGCGATCTGGCGGATGAGACGGTCCTCCTCGGGATCGAGATGGCCATCGGCATAAGCGACGCGCCACAGCATCTCGATCACCTCGACCTTCTCCTCCGCACACATGTGTGTGTTGATGTTGTGGGTGAACGGGAAGTACTGCACCGTATCCTGGATGCGCGTGTCGGCCTGGGCGACCAGTGCCGCCACATCGGCCTCCGCCAGTTCGAAACGCTGTGCCAAGAGGCGCGAGATCGTGTCACGCTCATCACCGCCGAAGCTCGCGTCCATGCGTGCGGCCTCGACGAGAAGCGCGGCGACGGCCAGGCGCAGGTCATCCTTCGACGGGCCTTCATTCGCCGCGCCGCCCTTGAGCAGCCTCAGCAATTGATCGAACATCGCCGGCTTTCCCTCTTGTGCCGCGCGAGAACCGTCAAGCCACGGCCTCCATGCGCTCGAGTTCGTCGATCATACCCTCGAGGACCTTGAGACCCTTGTTCCAGAATCCAGGATCGCGCGCGTCGAGCCCGAACGGAGCCAGCAGCTCCGAGTGATGCTTGGAACCGCCCGCGCGCAGCATGTCGAAGTACTTTTCCACGAAGCCCGGGTCTGCCTCGCGGTAGAGCCCGTACAGCGAGTTCACCAGACAATCACCGAAGGCATAGGCGTAAACGTAGAACGGCGAATGAATGAAATGGGGGATGTAGGTCCAGAACACTTCGTAGCCGGGCTTCAGATCGATCGCGGGGCCGAGGCTTTCGCGCTGTACCTCGAGCCAGATCGCGGCGAGGCGATCCGCCGTCAATTCACCCGAGCGGCGTTCCTCATGCACCTTGCGCTCGAACGTGTAGAACGCGATCTGGCGCACGACGGTGTTGATCATGTCCTCGACCTTGCCGGCGAGCATGGCCTTTCTCTCGCGCTTGTCCTTGGCCTCCGACAGCAGCTTCTGGAACGTCAGCATCTCGCCGAACACGCTCGCGGTTTCGGCAAGCGTCAACGGCGTCGGCGCGAGCAGTGGTCCCTGCTTCGCCGCGAGCACCTGATGCACGCCGTGGCCGAGTTCGTGCGCGAGGGTCATCACGTCGCGCGGCTTGCCGAGATAGTTCATCATCACATAGGGGTGCACCGACGGTACCGTCGCCGCGGAGAACGCGCCCGGCGCCTTGCCCGCGCGCACCGGCGCATCGATCCAACGCTTGTCGAAGAACGGCTTTGCTATCGACGCCATCTCGGGCGCGAAGCCGGCATAGGCCGAAAGCACCGTCTCCTGCGCCTCGGCCCAGGTGATCGTGCGGTCCGGCTTCTCGGGCAGCGGCGCGTTGCGGTCCCAGTGCGAGAGCTTGTCCATGCCGAGCCACTTCGCCTTCATCGCGTAATAGCGATGCGAAAGGCGCGGATAGGCCGCGCGCACGGACTCCACGAGGGCGTCCACCACCGGCGCCTCGACGCGGTTGGCGAGATGGCGGCTGTCGGCGACATCCTTGAAGCCCCGCCAGCGATCCGAGATTTCTTTGTCCTTGGCGAGTGTGTTGGTGATGAGCGTGAACAGCCGGACGTTGTCCTTGAGCGTCTTGGCCACCGCCTCGGCGCCGGCACGACGGCGCGGCTCCGCGGCATCCGACATCAGGTTCAGCGTCGGCTCGAGCGTCATCGGCTCGGCCTCGCCCTCCACCTGAAAGCGCAGCGCGCTCATCGTCTCGTTGAACAGTCGGTTCCACGAGCCGCGCGACGTCTGCCCCTTCTCGTGGAAGAGCTGCTCCAGCTTCTCGTCGAGCTGGTAGGGCTTCTCCTTGCGCAGGTCGTCGAACCACGGCCTGTAGCGCACGAGATCGGGGTGGGTGAGCGCCTTGCCGAGGGCCGCGTCATCGATCGTGTTGAGCTCGAGCTCGAAGAACAGCAGGTCGGACGAGATCGCCGTCAGCTTCTCGGAGATGTCGCCATAGAATTTGGCGCGCGCCGGATCGGTCTGATTGGCGGCATAGAGCAGGCCAGCGTACGAGCCGAGCTTGCCCATCACGTCCGAGAGCGCCTCGTAGGCGCGCACGGCCTCGGCGAGCTTGCCACCGTCGCCACCGGCCGGCGCGAGATTGCCCTGCCACCGCTCCTTGAGCGCCTTGGCGTCGGCGGCAGCCGTTGCGAGATCGCGCGTCACGGCATCGCAATCGGGGGCGGCGTAGAGATCGCCCAGATCCCACTCCGGCATCGGTCCGAGGTCGAGCGATTTGGTCGCCATGGGCGCGTTCATCGTGTGTCCTTCTCAGAGAAAAGCATGCGGCGGGGCAGGCGATCGGAGCCGCAAATCACTATTCCACCAGTTAAGCCGCCACCTCGCCGACGGCAAGACCGGGCTCGGTTTTTCGGCCCTATACGGGCGGGCGCCCGTGAAACCACGACCGGAGGCGATTTGGATCATTATTCCGTCGTCAACCACGTCGGCGAACAGCTCGGGCGTTCGTCTTGCTATTGACATGTACCTCCCCATAATAGGGGCAGGAAAAACAGAAGAATGAGGTTTGATTGAGTTCCGATCTATTGATCCCCGCGGTTGTTTTCGGGGGCATTGCGACATTCACACTTTTCAACTACGTCAAGTATCGTCGCCGTCTCGCATTCATCGACGGCTACCAGTGGCCGAAGGGCCTGATCGAGCGCTTGAAGCGCCACCATCCGAGCCTCCCCGACGGCGACATTTCGCGCATCGAGCAAGGGCTGAGGCAATTCTTCCGCGCCTACCTCAAGGGTCGCTTCCGCTACGTCTCGATGCCCTCGCAGGCGGTCGACGATCTGTGGCACGAGTTCATTCTCTACACGCGATCCTATGACGAGTTCTGCCGCAAGGGGTTCGGACGCTTTCTGCACCACACGCCGGCCGTCGTCCTCGCCCAGGGGAAGAAGCAGACGAACGAAGGTCTGCGCCGCGTGTGGTGGCAGTGTTGCAAGGAAGAGGGGATCGACCCCAAGACTCCGGCGGCGCTGCCGCTGCTCTTCGCACTCGATACCGATCTCGCGATTCCGAACGGCTACCGCTACGTGCCGGACTGCAAGAAGGCCGGCGACAGCAACGATCGGGGCCTGCAAATCGGCATCGGTGTGAGCTTCGGCGCCGGCACGCATTGCGGTGGCGACTTCACGTCCACCTCTTTCGATGGCGGCACCGACGGCCTCGGCGACGGCGATGGCAGCGGCGATGGCGGTGACGGGGGCGATGGCGGGGGATGCGGTGGCGACTGATCGCGCGCACCCTAACGCCTCACCTGCAACAAAAAGCTCCAACTCGGGCAATCTCTCAACCGCTTGTTTACCGAACTCGGGCAACCTCCTCTCCTGTGAGTTGTCACAACGTCGATGTGTGTCTCCAGGCGAGACGATGCTCAGACGAGTGACTGTGTCCTGTAGCGTGAAAGTGTCGAGTGCCCGATGGCAAAGCGCGTACTAATCGTCGATGACGATCCGGCCCAGCGCCGCATTCTCGAGGAAACCATCAAGCGGATGGGCTTCGAGACCAAGACGACCGGCTCCGGCGAAAGCGCTGTCGAGCTGCTCGAAGGTCCTGACGCGAGCACCATCTCCATCGTCCTGCTCGATCTGATGATGCCCGGCCTCGACGGCATGGGCGTTCTCGACCGGCTGGTCGGCAAGCCGGGCCTCCCCCCGATCATCGTGCAGACCGCGAACGGCTCGATCGACACCGCCATCAACGCCATGCGCGCCGGCGCCGTCGACTTCGTCGTCAAGCCGGCTTCGCCCGAGCGTCTCGAGGTTTCGATCAAGAGCGCGCTCAAGATCGAAGCGCTGGCGGGCGAAATCAACCGCATCAAGAAGCGCAACGAAGGTACCCTCTCCTTTGGCGGGCTCCTCATCCACGGCGACGCGATGCATCGCGACATCGCGCTCGACCGCCCCGCCGCCGCCTCAAACAATCCGGTGCTCATCGAGGGCGAGTCGGGCGTTGGCAAGGAGCTCATCGCCCGCGCCATCCAGGGCGAGAGCGAGCGCGCGGGCAAGCCCTTCATCACGGTCAACTGCGGCGCGCTGCCCGAGAACCTCGTCGAGTCGATCCTGTTCGGCCACGAGAAGGGTTCGTTCACCGGCGCCACCGACAAGCGCATCGGCAAGTTCCAGGAAGCCGACGGCGGTACGCTGTTCCTCGACGAGGTCGGCGAGCTTCCGCTCGAAGCGCAGGTGAAGCTGCTGCGCGCGCTGCAGGAAGGCGAGATCGATCCGGTCGGCTCCAAGCGCCCGGTGAAGGTCAACTTCCGCCTCATCTCCGCGACCAACCGCGACATGATCCAGCAGGTCAAGGACGGCAAGTTCCGCGAGGATCTGTACTACCGCCTCAACGTGTTCCCGATCTGGGTGCCGCCGCTCAAGGAGCGCATCGAGGATGTCGCCGAGCTCGCCAACCACTTCGTCGCAAGGTTCGCGGCCGAGGAAGGCAAGCGTATCGTCGGCATCGCGCCGCAGGCGCTGGCTCTGCTCAGGGCTTACGCTTGGCCGGGCAACGTGCGCCAGCTCGAGAACGCGGTGTTCCGCGCCGTCGTGCTCGCTGACGGCCCCGAGCTGACGATCAACGAATTCCCGCAGATCGCCGCGCATGTCGAAGGCTACGACGTGACGATCCCGCCGGCACCGGCGCCTGTCTCCAAGCAGCCGTCGTACACGGGCCCCGCGCTGCTCGGCGCGGAGGATCGCATTCCGCAGACGATCGAGGTGCGTCCCAGCGACGGCATCGCTTCGCTCGGCATTCCCGCCATCACCGCCGACGGCGACGTGCGCAGCCTCGAGGACATGGAAGCCGACATGATCCGCCTGGCGCTCGGGCGCTACCGCGGTCACATGACGGAAGTCGCGAAGAAGCTGAAGATCGGCCGCTCGACGCTCTATCGCAAGATGCAGGAATATGGCCTGGAGCCGCGCGCCGGCTGAGGCTGATACCCTACAATCGAAAAAACAGACCTTGCTTTGCACCAACTCGGCGGGCCGGACGATCTCCGGACCCGCCGCTTTCATTTTTCGGCATGCCTCAACACATCGCCGCTGAGTACGTCTCCATCTCTGATCGAGCAGCTTCGTCAAGTCGGCGCATTTGGCGCACGCAGGCGCACCCCGGCGCATCAGTCGTCGTCGGCCTCGAGCAATCCAAAGTCCTGCGATCGCTTCGGAGGATGGCCCGGCCCTGCATCGCCGCTGCGCGGCCCGGCATGCGATGCGCGAACCGCCACTCGTCGATGGCCGCCAGCTCCTCGTCGTCCAGCATGATCTGGCGCCTCGTCCCGCGCGAGAGTCCGGCCATGGCAGTCCGCGATCGCGGTTGCGTGTGAGATACGCTGTTGCGGGTTGGATGCTGGCATGAATTGAGCAACTGACGCGAAGCGAGTTGGTTCCATCATCGCCGCGCAATCCGCAGAGTTCGGATTCATCGCGAACCCGATCCGACACAAGGTCGGTTCACCCGCGATGCGCGAAGAGTGATCCCATGACCCGCAGTGTATTCGTTGTCGGGCCAGACGAGCTCGAAGAGTTTGGCGCGAGTTTCGACGACGCTAGGCGCGAACTCTTATCCCACGCGCCCTTCATTTCGGCCGTTGAACGCGAAGCCGCCCGAATGGCTCTGGCGCGCTGCGTCCTCCAACTCCGCCGAACCGCCGCGAACCCTGGCCTCGGCCGTGTTGCTCTGTTCAACGAGTGCCTACGAAAGCAGGCGTCGTTCGCCGGCCTGCAAGCATCGAGCAGGCCGCCAGTTCCCTGAACTTGGCGAGGCCGCGGCGACCGGCTCTCGGTGCGCGCGATGTACGCGGCGCCGGGGATCAACCGTGCCAGCTCGGAATGGAGCGGCTGCGCCCCGATGCGGCTGTCCCCGATCGAGAGCCGCGCACGGAAAGCAAAAGGCCAGGGTTTCCCCTGGCCTTTGGAACTCAGAACGGGATCTCGTCGTCGAGGGTCTTGTCGAAACTTCCACCCTTGCCGCCACCCGAAGAGCCGCCGCCGCGCGGCGCTGGCGACGAGGTTCGACGCGGCTCCGGCGAGCCGTAGCCGCCACCGCCACCCGAGCCACCCGAGCCACCCGCATAAGGATCGTCGTAGTCGGCCTGGCCGCTCTCCATCATGCCGCCGCTGGCGCGCGTACCGCCCGGACCGTCGAGCATCGTCAGCGTCGCGCCAAACCCCTGTAGCACCACCTCGGTCGAATAGCGCTCCTGCCCCTGCTGGTCCTGCCATTTGCGCGTCTGCAACTGGCCCTCGATGTAGACCTTGGAGCCCTTGCGCAGATACTGCTCGGCGACCTTGCACAAGCCCTCGGAGAAGATCACCACCGAGTGCCATTCGGTCTTCTCGCGCCGCTCGCCGGAATTCTTGTCGCGCCACGTCTCGCTGGTGGCGACGCGCAGGTTGGCGATGGGCCGCCCGTCCTGCGTTCGGCGGATCTCAGGGTCCTTACCGAGATTGCCGACGAGAATGACCTTGTTGACGGAACCGGCCATGTTGAAAGCTCCTTCTGATACGATAGCCCTGGCAGCCCGTTCGATCCGGCATCCAGCCAGGGGCCAGGGGCGAATTCCCTGCAGCGCTTCTCTTACCGTCAGCCAAACGGCGCGAGCACCGAACTGCTACGACGTCGCGACTGGCTGCCTGTCCTGCTGCCGCTGCGCCGATGCCGCGGGCGGGCAGGAGTTCCGCCAACGGCACGCCCGACTCAGGATGTTCAGCGCGCGCGAGTTGGACGCGGCCAATGCCGGCGGATGCATTCGGTCACGATGGATCGCGAGTGCGAATCCATCCAAGTCGAAAGCACTCTAGCCACGTAACTCGCCGCCGGCTCACCCGACGTGCCGGCGTTGAGCGGCCGACGCCCTGTTGTCCACGGGTTTCACGCCGATGCCCCGCCTGATGCTGGCCGGGGCTGCTCGAAACCCTGCGAGACGAGAGATGTTCCCGCATTGTTCCAACATAGTGTGACCTGCGCCGCCGTGCAAGCTACGCACGCGGGGCCGCAAGCATGCCGCCAGGGCAGCGCGCCGCTTTCCAGACGGTCGGTTGGCACGGATCGCGCTCTGGCACCATCAGGCCGGGCCCCTGAGCCGGGGGCATGGGCCGGGGGCATGGGCCGGGGCAATGAGCCGGGCGCTCGTCGCGTTCGATGAACGCGCGCTTCAGGTGTCGAGAAATCGCACTGCTAGTTTCCGCTGCGCGCGAGATCCACGGCGGCGGCGAGACTGCGGATCATCTTGTCCGGCACCGACTTGCCGGCTGCGCAGTCCGGCGACTTGATCCGGTCATAGATGCCCATCAAATCGCCGCGGAACCCGCTCGCCTGGGCGCGCCGGGCGACACCTGTGGCAAGCGCCCCGTGCGTCCAGCGCGGCCGGCACATCGCGGTAGTCAAGTAGGCCGTCAGATCACTCGTATAGGTCGGCTGCTCGGTGCGGCTCGTTTCTGCGATGATCGTCTTCCAGCGCTGCGCATCCGGCGTTCCTGCCCAGCGCGCCATGGCAGCGGCATCGCGCAGCGGCGCCAGCGCCTCATCCACCAGCTTGCGCGTGCGCTCGGAGGCGATGCGTTCGACGGACCGGCGCATCGCCGCGATTTCCGCCTCGGCCGGTGGCGCGACGATGGCACCCGTCGCATCGGTCATGGCGAGGGCGGCGGCAGCAGGCGGCGCCGCCGCCCACACGACACCGCCCCTCATGTCGACTGCTGCGAGCCGCACACCGGACATGTCGGTGCCGATCAGCTTCGCCTGACGCATGCTCGCCGCCTCGAGATCGGCGTCGCGCAGAACGGCGGCATGAAGATTGGCGTAGTCCAGGCCGGCACCTTGCAGCCCTGCGCTGGAGAAATCGGCGAACTGGAGTTGCGCTCCGGTGAGGTCAGCGCCCTGCAGCGAAGCAATGAGGAAATTCGCGCCTTGTGCCTGCACGCCGCCCGTCAGGTCGGCCATCTCGAGGTGAGCGCTCGAAAAGTTGGCGCCCGTCAACAGCGCATACGGCAACGACGCCTCGACGAGCTTGGCCTCCTCCAGCCGCGCACCCCTGAGATCGACGCCGACCATCTGCGCCCGGTCGAGACGGGCGCGCGAGAAATCCGCATTGCGCGCCGTGGCGCATTGCGCCCGCACCCTGTCCTCCGACAGCAGCAGCTCGTTGACGTCGGCGCATTGCAGCCAGACGTCTCGCAGATCCGAGCCGATAAAGCTCGCGCCCGAAACGTCGGCGCCGGTGAGGTCTGCCTGATGCAGATCCGAGCGGTCGAGCCGGGCGAAGCGCAGGTCGCGGCCTCGCAGCTTCAGTGTCGGCTCGCCCTCGCTCACCTCTTTGTCGACGACGAGATCGGTGTCGGTGACGATCAGGTTGCGGGCGAACAGACCGAACAGCGCACCGTCATGCTTGGAAGCGAGGAACGGCAGCAGGAAACCACCCTGAAAGCGCTGGTCGCGTTCGAGGTCGCCGCTGCGCGCGAGCCCCAGCATGTCGCGCCCCATGCGATCCAGCGACTCACCCGGAACCGTGGCGACGAACAGCGAAACGAGCGAGATGAAGCTGACGACGAGGACGGTCGCCGAAAAGCGGATCGGATGGGCGGTGCTGGTGCGGCTGAAGGCGCGCGCGAAGGATGTTTCCGCCCGCATCAGGAACACGCCGATGAGCGCCAGCATTACGATGTCGGCCAGCAGCACGATGCGGTGGCTCCAGGTCGTCGTGACGTCGTGGTAGGGCAGGAAGCTGACCTGGATGTAGAGCAGGAGCACGACGGGCAGCAGCACCAGCGTCAGCCAGCTCATGCCGTGCAGGAACCCACTCATCACGTTCGACCGCTCGGGGCCGGCCATCGCCTGCACGAAGAAGAAGTTGTCGAGTTCGAGCCGCAAGGGATGCGTGCGCCGGTCGCTCGCTTCCAGCATGCGCAGCGCGTGGTCGAACTCCAGCGTCTTGCGTGCCAGCAGCGCGAGCTGGGAGACAAGACCGAGGTGGAGCAGCACGAGAATGACGGGCGCGAACTGGAAGAACTGCGTGAGCTGGATCGAAACCTGAAGGATCGGCAACGAGACGGGTGTCTCGCGCAGAAGATCGGCATGGGTGACGCCGGCGACCGCGATCGTCAGGTAGGTCATGAGCGCGAGGAAGATCAACCAGGCGCTGTGCGCCGTGTTGCTCGACTCGTTGACCGCTTCCAGAAGGCTGTACGGGTTGACGGGAGGCTCTGCCTCGACAGACGCCGGCAACAACTCGGACATACGCGACCGCTCCCTCCGAAAACCCGGGCAACTCCAACCGACCATAGCGGAGAATGTATGACTGTGACACCTCGGCCGCTACCGACGCAACTGCCTGTGGCGCAAAGGCTTCAAGCCAGCGATAACCGCTTGGGGCGTCCCCCCGCCCAGCGCCACCCTCACCTCATGCTGCCACACACAGGCCCGCGACCGAGAGGACTTGACCGCCCCTCCCCGGCACGCCATCGATTGATCTGCGACCGGTAGCGCGGTTCGCCGCGTCTAGCCACCCCGCCTCCCCCACGTCACCCCGCCTCCGCGGCGGCCCTGCTCCGAAGGATGCGATGCCCCGTTACGACTGCTCCAAATGCCCGGGCTACTGCTGCTCGTACCCGCTGATCGCCCTCGACCGGCGCGACGTCGAGCGGCTCGCCAAGCATCATGCCATGAGCGTCGAGGAAGCCCAGCGTGCCTTCACGCGCACCGCCCATGGCCGCAAGTACGCCATGCGGCGCAAGAAGGACGAGATCTACGGCAAGATCTGCCGGTTCTTCGACACCAAGGCCCGCCGCTGCACCGTCTACGAGGCGCGCCCCGCCGTCTGCCGTTCGTTCCCCGGCGATGGCCGCTGTGGCTACTACGACTTCCTCAAGTTCGAGCGCCGCGCGCAGGACGACCCCGAGTTCGTCGCCTTGACCGACCATAGCGACTGAGCCATCGCTCGCTACTCCGCCCAACGGCCGCAGAGGGACCAGGCATGATCACACTCTTCATCTTCGGTCCCGCCTTCGGCCTGCCCGATCCGAGCCCCTTCGTCACCAAGGCGGAGGTGTTGCTCAAGATGTCGGGCATTCCCTATCAGACGAAGCGCGCCGACGTGCGCAAGGCGCCAAAGGGCAAGCTGCCGTTCATCAAGGACGAGAGCGGCGCCGTGATCGCGGATTCGACGCTGATCCGCTTCTATCTCGAGCACAATCGCAACATCGATTTCGACAAGGGGCTGTCGCCCGCCGAACGCGGCTCGGCATGGATGGTCGAGAAGTTCTGCGAGGATCACCTGTATTGGATCGTCATGCGCGAGCGCTGGCAGATCCGCGAGAACTTCGAGAAAGGGCCGAAGCACTTCTTCGACCCGCTTCCCGCCCTCCTGCGCCCGCTGGTGATCTCCATGGTGAACCGCGAGTTCCGCCGCAACCTCTGGGGCCAGGGGCTCGGCCGCCACTCACCGACCGAGCTCGACGAGATCGCGGCGCGCGGCATCAACAGCCTCGCGCACTTCCTCGGAGACAAGGACTTCCTGATGGGGGCCACGCCGTGCGGCGCCGATGCCGCCGTCTGGTCGGCGGTTCTCGGCATCCTCTGTCCGCATTTCGAGAGTGCGACCCGTGCCGTCACGGAGCAGCATCCAAACCTCGTCGCCTATGCCGAGCGGGGGCGGGCCCTCTGGTTTCCGCAGATCGCGCCATTCGCGTAGGTCCAGAGGTATGGACGGGCAAGTTTCGACGCCCACCAGACAGGCTCTCGAGAACACCGCCTTCGTAACTTGCCCACCACTCCCCGGCGGCGTGTCACGGAGCACTTCACCCGTTACGGCCTTTCGGCGAGGCGGTGCAGCGGCTCGGCAGATTCATTTTTGACCCATCACTTGGCCGCCTTCCGGCGCTGCCGCTGGTCGCGCCACGACACCCGGTAAAGATCGAAGCGGCGGTCCAGCAGATTGCGCGTCGTACCCGCACCACGCGCCGCGCGCAGATCGCCAATGTTGAGGTCCGCGAACGCAATGGTCTCCGTGTTCGGCGCCGTGTCGGCGGCGATGCCGTCACGCGCGAATGCAAAGTCACACGGTGTCAGGATGCAGCTTTCCGCGTAGTGGATATCCATATTTTCAACGTTCGGCAGATTTCCGACGACGCCCGACAGTACGACGTAGACCTGATTTTCTATCGCCCGCGCATGGCAGCAATAGCGCACACGCAGGAAGCCGCGCCGCTCGTCGGTGCAAAACGGCACGAACAGGATCATCGCACCCTGGTCGACCAAATGGCGCGCCATCTCGGGGAATTCACTGTCGTAGCAGATCATCACGCCGACGGGGCCACAGTCCGTGTTTATGACCTCCGCGCGCGTTCCGCCCTTGATGTTCCACCAAAAGCTCTCGCTTGGCGTTGGGTGAATCTTTTCCTGGAAATGCACGGAGCCGTCGCGCAGGAAGACATAGCAGACGTTCTTGATGTCCTGGTTCGCATCGATGATCGGGTGCGTTCCGCCAACGATATTGATGTTGTAGGAGACGGCGAAGCCGCTCATGAATTTGATGAACCACTCGGTATAATCGGCGATGCGCTCCACGCCCTCCTTCGGCTGTAACGGCCTCTCTTCGAGGGACAGCAGTTGCAAGGTGAAGTTTTCCGGGAACACGACAAAGTCAGACCGGTAATCGGAGGCGACGTCGACGAAATATTCGACCTGCTTCTTGAACTCGCTCTTGTCCTTCAATCCACGCATCTGGAATTGCACGGTCGCCACGCGCACCGTTTG
>OEIV010000716.1_pt1 | contig 17007 bp, 10 predicted proteins | sample 1539231 | NCBI WGS metagenome assembly OEIV01 (sample SAMN03794762, study PRJEB22550) | activated sludge metagenome | feature: wastewater treatment plant; material: activated sludge; isolation source: Wastewater treatment plant of a petroleum refinery complex | place: Argentina: Buenos Aires ...
CCGGCAAGATCCACAGATCGTGCCGATCGTCCGCTATATCGATGCCGAATCAATAGTGTGCGCTGGTGGCATCGGCACGCAGCTCATTCACCAGGAGTTGTTGTTCGATCTGCATGATGATCGGGGTGACCTTGCCCTCGATATCATGGAAGGCGATGGCACCTACCGGACCCGTATAGCACAGCTGCAGCTCTTCGGGCTGGCGCTCCAGCTCCAGGTCGAAGGCCACGCGCACGGCGCGGGCGAACAGCCCTTTGGCCTCGGGCACACCGTGCGTGTCGATGGTCACTTCCTTGGTGATGTGGCCGGGGCTTTCGAGGATCAGCGTCACGAGCTCGCTCACCGGGATGTGGAAGCTGTACGCGCCGTTGCGGCCCAGCACCACGTCCATGGTCTCGTGGCCGTCGCTCACGGTCATGCGCACCGGGTGCAGGTCCTGGTCGGGCATGCGCACATCGCCGGTGAAGGTGACGAAGGTCTGCGCGCCGGCGGCGATGCTCAGGGTGATGCAGGCGGCGATGAGGGTGGCCTGGATCAGCGTGCGGCGGATGTGGGGCTGGAGGGTCATGGCGTGGTCGTTTTGGGGTTTTCCGTGTCGTTGGTGGGTCAAAGCAAGCCCCGGGGGCAGGGGGTGCGTGAGCCCCGGCGAGCAGGTGGCGGGGGGCGGGGCGTAAGTGGCGGGGAGGGGGCCCCCAGGCGCAGGGGGCGCCCCCACCGCCCCCGGTCCGGCGGGGGCGCCCCCCCCCCCCCCGGCCCGTCTATCCCCCGGACCCTTCATCCATGCGCCTGCTCCCCCTGCTTTCCGCCCTCCTCCCGGTCCTTCCGTGCGCGGCCTTGACCCCCATGCCCGACGCGGCCCTGCGCACGTGGGCGAACAACGAGTTCCCCGGCTGCATCGTGGGCACGTCCATCAACGAGAACCACCCGGGCGTGCAGACCGCCAGTGTCATCGACATCAGTTTCGTGGGCACGGTGACGGACCTCACGGGCGTGGAGGCCTTCATGAGCGCGACGGAGATGATCGTGAGCAACAACCCGATAACCGTGTGGTCGGTGCCACCGGACCTGGGCATGCTGGGGGCGGTGAACTGCGGCCTGACCGGCACCTTCCATGTGCCCTACCTCATCCACACGCTGCAGATCTCCTTCAATGCCATCACCACCCTGGTCATCGACCCCGGCAGCAACCTGAGCTCGCTGTACGCTCAGCACAACCAGATCAGCACGGTGGTGGGCGGTGGGGGTCTGGGGTGGGTGGACCTGAGCCACAACCAGCTGACCTCCTTGAGCGGGATCGCCACCGGGCCGTTGACGACCTATGTGAACGCGAGCCACAACCTGCTGACCAGCATGCCGGCGTACAGCTCGAGCAACCTGTGGATCCTGGACCTGAGCTGGAACCAGATCACGAGCGTGCCGACGCTCAATGGAAGCGGCAACTTTTTCGTGGACCTGAGCCACAACGCCATCACGGCGGTGGCCACCACGGGCGGTGTGAATGACCTGTACCTGAGCCACAACCCGCTTACGCAGGGCATCGCCTGGCTGAACACGCCCCTGCGGAAGCTGTGGGTGAACGATACGCAACTGCCTTGCCTGCCCCAGCTGAACAATGGACTGCAGCACCTGTACTGCACCGGAAGCCCCATCACCTGCCTGCCCAACCAACCGGCAAGCCTGAACACGGACCCAGTGGACTTGGGCTTCACCGCCGTGGTGTGCACCAACACCTCGCCCTGCTATCTGGCGCCCACGTCCGTGGACCTGCGCATGCTGCTTCAAGGGCCCTATGACCCCTTGACCCAGTTGATGCGCGCCGACCTGCGGGCGCTGGGCGTGCTGCCCACGGCGGATCCCTACCCCGGGCTCGGGGTCACCTATGCGGGCAACGGCTGGCCGGGCATCCAGGACCCCGCCGTGCTGAACGCCACGGGCGTGGACGCGGTGGTGGACTGGGTGGTGGTGGAGCTGCGCACACCCGGAGCACCGTACACCGTGGTGGCTTCGCGCCCCGCGCTGCTGCAGCGCGATGGCGACGTGGTGGGCACCAATGGTTCCCTGGTGGTGGGCTTCAACGCACCGGCCGGCACGTACCGCGTGGCCGTGCGCCACCGCAACCACCTGGGTGTGATGACCGGTTCCTTCTTCGGCCTGGGCAGCACCCCCGTCGCGGTGGACTTCTCGGTGACCAGCACGCCCACCTTCGGGAGCAACGCGCGCAACACGGTGAGCGGCCGCGCCGTGCTGTGGCCTAGCGATGCCACGCGCGATGGCAGCGTGAAGTACATCGGTGCCAACAACGATCGGGATGCGATCCTGGTGGCCGTGGGCGGCAGCACGCCCAGCGCGGTGCTCTCGGGCGTGTACGACAGCCGCGATGTGAACCTGGACGGATCGGTGAAGTACACCGGCAGTGCGAACGACCGCGACATCGTGCTGCAGACGATCGGTGGCAGTGCGCCCACGGCGGTGCGCACGGCACAGCTGCCCTGAGCGGGGCGCGGGTGTGGTGGGTGGTGCGCAGGGCGCCGTGGCAGTCTCCGTGAGGCGGATGGGATCTGTCCCATTGATGGGCCGCCTTCGCTGAAGCTTCGGCGAGCCGAAGAGATCGCTTCCGCCCCTTCGGGAGCGTCGCGATGACGTGTTGAACATGACCGGTACACGTATCGATCATCTCCGCACCGTCGCTGCGAGGCGCCTGTGTGGTGAGTGGTGCGTTGGGCGCCGTGGCAGTCTCCCCTGGATGGGCTGGTTCTTTCCCGCCCGGCATCACGAAGTACAGCGGGTCCAGAGCGCGTTGGTCGGAAGGAAATGCTGATCAGAAATCGTTGCTGTTCTGTAGAACCCGATCCTGAACCATCGCCAGTGTATAACCGCAATTTTTCAACAGCGCGAACCAATGCGTCGTTCGTGCACTACATTGGATGCCCCATGCGTCCCGTGCCTCCTTCCTGTATCATGAAGCACCGCATGCCCGGCTGCGCTTCGGAGGTTTGTTGCTGGCGGCCGGAAGCCTGTGGCTGGAAGCTGGAAGCAGGCAGCTGGAGGCTGGAGGCTGGAGGCCGACGAGCTTGCGACCTACCAAGGTAACCTCACCCATTATCGATGAAAGAAGCCCCCGGCGCTTGAGACACCGAGGGCTTTGGTCGCTCATGTCCCACTCAACCCAGGTGAATAGGTAAACGAAACAGAGCAGCGCGAAGATACGGTGCCACCGCCGAGCCACCCAGGCAGCGCCGGGCCGTGCAGACACGGTCTCTCAGCGGAGCCTTGCCGCACCCCGCGACGGACAAGGACTTGAACGGAGCGGATCTTGACCGGATCGATACACGGACCGTGTATCACGAACGAGAACGAACGATGACCCTGCGAACAACGGATGGTGGGTGGCGGCACGCAGCCGTCTGGCTGGTGTGCTGCTGCTCACCGTTCGTTGTGGCCTACCAGGTAGTTGGCCAGAACCTCGTCCCGAACCCCAGCTTCGAGGAGAACACCGCCTGCCCTGTGACCATCGGCTTCCAAGGCTTTTCCAAGCCGCTCCATTGGGAGAAGTGGAACGAATCTCCCGAGTACTTCCATGCCTGTGCCGGCTCGCTCGGAGGTGTGGATACCTTGATCAAGGTGCCGTTGAACGGGATGGGGTTCCAGTACGCCCGGCATGGCGATGCGTATGTAGGGATGTACGCCTATGCTACGGGAGGAGGGGGCGTTAACTCACGGGAATACGTGGGTTGCCAGCTCTTGGAGCCACTAATAGTGGGAGAGAGCTATGACCTGAGCTTCTTCACCAATGTGGCGTTCGGTGGCAGCTACTGGTCACCTACCCAGGCGTGCAACAACATGGGCATGCTCTTCACCATGGAGCCGAACATCTGGACGGGACTGAACGGGCCGCTTTTCGACCTGCGGAACTATGCGCACCTGCACAGCACGGCCATCATCAACGATACGGCCAACTGGACCCTGGTGAGCGGCAGCTTCGTGGCCGATAGCGCCTACCCGTACCTGGTGATCGGTAACTTTTTCAGCAATGCGCTCACGGATACGATGGATCTGGGATCGGACGACTATGTAGATGCCTACTACTTCGTGGATGGCGTGTGCGTGCGGCCGAGCGGGCAGCCTTGCGAGTTCATCACGGGCATCACAGAGCCAGGTGAAATTGGGCCCTTCGTGTGGCCCAATCCAGCAGCGGATCTTGTGCGGGTGCGCGCTGGTGCGGGTACACGATGGCAGGCTTACGATGCCTTTGGTAGGCTGATGGATGCCGGGATGAGCGCGACGGATCTGCTGGTGGTGCCTGTGTATCAATGGGCACCCGGAGAGTACGTTCTACGCTTGGAAGGGGCTAGTTGGGGATACGTTCGTTTCGTCGTGATGAGGTAGCAGCGATCCGGTCTTCGGTTGAACACCAACAACGAAGACCATGAAGACGAAGAAGTTCTTGGGCTGCCTGGCAGCCTTGGCCATGACGCTCCATGCGAGCGCGCAAGTGGCATGGGATACGAATGGCAATACGGTCACCGGGGTCTCCGAGTGGTTCGGAGCAGATGCGAGTAGCACAGCGCCGCTACGGATCGAGACCAGGGTGAACCAGCCGATCGACTGGTACACCGATGCCATCCAGCGCGTCACCCTTTCGCCCACATATACCGGGCAAACGGTGAACGGCTACACCGGTGTGGACCTCAGCGGCTTCCTGGGCATCGGACCCTTCTCGAACACGCCGGTGGACAAGCCCCAGGCCATGTTGCACCTGGACGGAGGCAGCAATGAGGACAGTGGATGGCGGCCCTGGATGAAACAAGGCACCTACATCACCTACACCACGGACCAGGCCTATCTCGGGTTGAAGGCCGAAGCGAACGATCAGAATCATCTGACCCTGGCTTGGTCGGACAACGGCCTGTTGGGCGAACCGGACGGCCCCGATCAACTGCGGTTCATCTTCACGCGGGACAATGTGGGCACCACCCTGGCCGCTGGTATCCATGGGTTGGAGGCGGGGCGCTTCACACCGGCCACGTCCTGCAACGAGGTCTTCTTCGGCTTGGGCCACTTTCAGGGAACCGGCCTCAACCCGGTCGACCGGCCTCACTTGCTCAACGGCCGGATCCGTGTCACTCAGTTGCCGACCGATCCACCGGCCAATACGATGACCAAGGTGCTGGTGGTGGACGACTCGTTCACACCGGAGTACGGCGTGATCAAGTACCGCGACATCAGTACGATGCAGGACTGCGACTGGGAGATCACTGCGAGTGATGATGTGGTCACCGCCTGGCAGACCGGACCGATCAACGGGTGCCCGGATGAAGCGAACATGGTCGGGATCGGTACTGATGTGCCTGAGGCCAAGCTGGATGTGCTGAAGACCCGCAACACGGGGCTGGCGGAGGACATCGCGATCCGTGCGCAGAACGATGTGGTGGGTGGCACCAAAGTGGCCGCGGACCTCATCAATGTGCAGGAGGGCGATGCGAACTATGGCCTGCGGTCGGCGGTGGATGGGGCGTACCGCAACTGGGGCGTCTCTTCCTTGACCGGTGCTGGTGTGTTGAACGGATCGGTGGTGTCGGGCTATTTCTTCGCCGATGGGGAGTACATCACGCAGGACCCGATCGCGGTGTGGGGTACGGCCGTCCGGGATATGTCCGGTGGGCCGGGCTGGGCGGCATGGTTCGATGGCTACGGCTACCTCTCCCTGGGTCCGTGGGTCACGAGCGATGCCACGCTCAAGCAGAACATTGAGCCGTTGGGCGGTTGCCTGGATGTGGTGGAACAGCTGGCCCCCAAGTCGTATGAGTTCGCGGCGCAGGACCACCCGGAGATGAACCTGCCCACCGGCTACCAGGCGGGTGTGCTGGCGCAGGATCTTCAACAGGTGCTGCCCCATCTGGTGCGCGAAGCGCATCGCCCGGAGGTGACCGACTCGGCAGGCAACGTGATCTCCTCTTCGGCTGATCTGCTCACGGTGAACTATGAGGGCATCATTCCTTACCTCATCGGAGCGGTCCAGGAGCTGAAGTCCGCCAACGACGCGCAACAAGCCCAGATCAGTGCGCTGCAACAAGACCTCGCTTCGTGTTGCGCCGCAAACGGCGATGCGGATCTGCGCAGCATGGGTTCAGGAGCAGGGGCAGGGGCAGGGGCAGGCGAGGCCCTGTGCACCGACCTCTTCATCCTGCCCAACCCGGTGGCGGACCACACGCAGTTGCGCTACACGGTGGCCACGCCCGGCCGCACGCGCCTCGAGGTCAGCGATGCCAGCGGCAAGCGGCTGGAGGTGCTGGAGGAGGCCGTGCGGGAGGTGGGCACGTACACCCACGACTGGACCACCACCGACCTGGCGCCGGGCACCTACCACTGCACGCTCTACCTCAACGACAGCTTCGTGGTGAAGAAGGCCGTGAAGGTGGCGCGGTAACGTTGTGCAGAACCCTGGCCGAGGGCCGCTTCGCGTTCGCGGGGCGGCCCTTGGTGCTTGTGCACATTGGGTCATGTGCCCGTGTGAACATGTGCTCATGTGCAGGACGTGTCCCCCCTCATCAGGATGAGCACGACCTGACCCGAACCGCACCCCACGGCGGTGCGCACGGCACAGCTGTCCTGAGCGGGGCTCGCGGTCAGCCTTCGCCCGGATCACCGATGCGCAGGCGCGCCTTCAAGGCGTCGCGGTGGGTGCGCCCCACGGGCACGCGGTGGTCGCCCACCAGCACATGTCCGTCGTGGAGGGCGGACACGCGATCGATGTTCACCAGGTAGGAGCGGTGCACGCGGGCGAAGGTCGTTGGGCCCAGGCGCTCGAGCATGTGGGCCAGGGTGGCCACGAGCACATGCCGACGCTCGGCGGTATGCAGGATCACGTAGTTGTCGTCGGCTTCGGCGAAGAGCACCTCGCCGACGGGCAGCCGGAGCAGGCGGCCCTTGTCGCGCAGGAACAGGTCCGCGGCCCCGGTGTGGGTGCTCCGCGTGAGGGCCACGGCCAGTTGGGCGCGGACATCCTCCTCATCGAACGGCTTGCGGATGAAGCCCGCCGGACGGGTGCGGCCCATGTGGGCGAGGGTCTCGGCGTCTGTGTGCGAGGTGACGTACAGGAAGGGGATGCCCCGTTGTTGCAGCCGTTCGGCCACGGCGAAGCCATCGGGGCCTTCGCCCAGGCGGATGTCCAGCATCACCAGGTCGGGCGTGGCGGTGCTCAGCACGTGCAGGGCCTCGGCCGCATCGCGGGCGCGCCCGGTGACGGCATGCCCCAGTTCGCCGAGCATGCCGGCCAGGTCCTCGGCGATGAAGGGTTCGTCCTCCACGATCAACACGTGCAGCATGGGCTATCGGCTTCGGGGTGGCAGGGGAAGGCGCAGCTGCACGGTGGTGCCCGGTCCGCTACGCACGTGTTGTTCAGCCTTCAGCTTCTCGGCGAAGGTGCGCACGAGCACCAGACCCGAGCCATCGCCGCCCGAAGGGAGGGGGTCGGGCAGGCCCACGCCATCGTCGGCGACCGTGAGCATCAACGCTCCCTCCTCTTCGCGCAGGCTCACGGTGATGCGACCGGGGCGGCGATCGGGGAACGCATGCTTGAGCGCATTGGTGATGAGCTCGTTGATGACCAGGCCGAGCGGGATGGCCGTGTCCACGTCGAGCCACAGGGGTTCCACGTCCAGGTGGAGCGTCACGCGGTGCTCCTCCACGGCATGGCTGCGCAGCAGGCCCTGCGCGAGGCGTTCCACGTAGGGCGCCATCTCGATGCCCTGCACCCCGTCGTGCGGGTAGAGGTCCTGGTGGATGAGGCTCATGCTGCGGATGCGGTCGAGGCCGTCGCGCACGGCCATGCGGGCGGTGGGATCCTTGATGGCGCGGAGCTGCACGCGCAGCAGTCCGCTCACGATCTGCAGGTTGTTCTTCACCCGGTGGTGGATCTCGCGCACCAGGAGGCCCTTGGCGTGCAGGGCCTCCTCCACGATGCGGGTGCGGTCGGCCAGGGCGAGGCGGTGACGGCGTTCGCGGCGCAGGACGGACCACAGGGCCAGGACGATGGCGGCCAGCAGCAGCACGGCGGCGCCGATGAGGATGAGCTGGGCCCGTTGCCGGGCGATCACCGCTGCGCGGTGCTCGAGCTCGGCCCGGGAGAGCGCCTCGCTGGCGCGCCGTTCGAGGGCCAGGATGGCGGCGGCATCGGACCGCTCGTCCAACGTGTCCTTCCACTGGATGTATCGACGGAGCTGGGCCAGCGCGCTGTCCGGTCGCCCAAGGGCCACCTCCAGGTCGCTCAGGGCCTCGTGCACCAGCGTGCGCTCCAGCACGAAGCCCCCGTCCACGGCCAGGCGCAGGGCACGGCGCAGGAGGCTGTCGGCCTCGGCGTGCTGGCCATGTGCGAGGGACCATCGGCCCGAGCGGAGCAGCAGGCGGATGAGGATCAGGGGGGCCGTGGAACGGACGGATGCGGTGTCCGAGGACCGGAAGAGGTCCAAAGCCTGTTCAGTACGGCCGGACCGGAGGAGCGCGCCGGCCCCGTCGAGCCTGACCTCGCGGGCATGGTCGGCCATGCCGAAGCGTTCCAGGGCCTCGGCCGAGCGTCCGTAGTGCACGGCGGCGCTGTCAGGCCGGCCCAAGGCCTGCCATACATCGGCCAGTTCGCCTTCGACCCCGGCGGCCCATTTCGGTTCGCCACCCCGCTCCAGATCGGCAATGGCGCGCTGATACGCGCTGAGGGCCTCGGGCCATCGGTGACCATCGGCCAGGATGCTGGCCACGTTGGCCTGCAACAGACCCGCATCGCCAACGAGCCCTTCGGCACGGTAGATGGCCAGGGCGCGTTGGAAGTGCGGCAGGGCGCGCAGGCCGTAGCCGCCCACGTACAGTGCCTGGCCCGTCATGGCCTGCCCGAGGGCGCGCTGACGTGCGGTGCCTCCGGCATCGGCCAGCGCAGCATAGGCCTCGGCCCGTTCCAGCGCCCGGGCGGGCATGCGGAACACTTCGGCGCGGAAGAGCGCGCGCAGCACCTGCAACCGTGTGCTGTCCTCAGGCAACCCGGCCAGCACCCGCTCCAGGCTGTCCACCTGGGCGGCGAGCGCCGCGGAGAAGAGCATCACGATCGGCAGGACAAGGGTGCGCACCGGATGCAGAGCGCCCCCCCACGACCCGGCCGACCGGCGCATTCAGGGAAGCTGTTCGGTGCGTGTGCCGGTGGGCAGCGGCGGCCCGATGGTCGTCAGGATCGGGTCCCGGTCGTTGCCCGCTCCGGTGTACTTCACCACCCCGTCCATGGTTCCATCCTCAGGCCAGTAGCCGCTTACCGTGGCGGTGGGCACGATGCCGCCGATGCGCACCAGGATGGCATCGCGGTCATTGGCACCGCCGGTGTACTTCACCGTGTTGTCGAAGCGGGTGTTGTTGGGCCAGAGCACCATGGTGCCGTTCACGTCCTTGCGCGCATCGGTGCCGAACACAGGGGTGCCCGGCAGGGTGAGGTCGATGTTGAGCGGCGTGTTGCTCAGGGCGACGGGCGCAGCGGTCATCACCCCAAGGTGGTTGCGGTGGCGGAGCGCCACGTGGTAGGTGCCAGGGAAGTGGCAGAAACCGACAGGTGCCACGCCGTCCACCCCCACCACATCGCCATCGCGCTGCAGCAGTGCGGCCCGGCTGGCGAGCACCTGCGTGGGGTCCACCGGATCGCGCAGCTCCACCAACATCCAGTCCACGATGGCGCTGGAGAGGGTCCAGCCCAGCACCAACGGGGTGGTGACGGCGGGCTGCTCGAGGGTGAAGCCCATGGCCGTATACGGTTCGTTCATGGGGAGGAGGCCCAGCACACGGAGCTGGTCGGACATGGGCAGGAAGTCGGCGGGGGTGTGCGCCGCGCCCAGGATGGCCTTGAGGCGGACGAAGACGCCGGCGCAATCGGGCTTCTCGAACTGGGCGATGAACGCCTCGGTGGAACCGGCCGAAACGAGGAGCAGGGTGTTCGCCCCGGGGTCCGCATCGAAGGTGCCCAGGAAGGCGCCGGTGACGTGGATACGGCCATCGGTGCCGACGGCCACGCCGCGGCCGACGTCATTCTGCGCGCCGCCCAGGTTGAACCCTTGGAGGAAGTTCCCTGCGGCGGAATAACTGGCGACGAACACGTCCGCAGCGCCATTGGAGGCGATGGTGGACACCCCCGGGCCGGGGTCCAGGTCGAGCGGGTTGCCCGTGGTATTGCCGAAGGTGCCGGTGACGTGCGCGGCGCCCTGCGCGTCCACGTCCACGTCGAAGCCTTCGTTGAGGAAGCTCTTGAGCATGAAGGCCCAGGCCAAGGTGCCATCGCTGTTCAGCTTGGCCACGAAGGCGGGTTCGGTGAAGTCGCCGGCCAGGTTGAAGGTGCCCGGCCCGGGATCGAAGTCGGTGCTGCTGGTGATACGCCCGGTGATCACCGGTCCACCATCGGGTCCGACGTCCAGGGCCTGGGCGCGTTCGCTGCTGGTGCCGCTGAAGCTCGCGGCCCAGAGGACCGTTCCTCCGGAGGAGACCTTCATCACGAAGGCATCCTCGATGCCGGCGCTGGTGCGCGACAGGGTGCCCGGGCCGGGATCGAAGTCGACCGTGTTGCGGAACTCGCCGCACACGAACACATCATCCACGGCATCGGCGGCGACACCGAAGGCCTGGTCGTTGCCGGTGCCACCCACGGCGAAGCCCCAGACGAACTGGCCGGCCGGATCGAGCTTCAGCACGAAGGCGTCCTGCTGGCCGTTGCCGCCGGCGGTGGCCACGCCGGGCCCGGGGTCCAGATCACCGGCGGCGCCCAGCACGCCGCCGATCAGCACCCGGCCGCTGGCATCCACACTGATGTCGTTGCCCACATCGTTGCCATTGCCCCCGATGAGGTGGCCCCAGAGGTAGGCGCCCTGCGGGTCCAGCTTCACGACGAACACGTCGAACGAGGTGTTGGCGCTGGTGCGCAGGTCCACGCCGGGTCCGGGGTCCAGGTCCACTGTTCCGCTGGCGCGGCCGGTGACGTACACCTCGCCCTGTGCGGTGGTGGCCACCCCGAAGGCCCAGTCGGCGCCGCCCGCTCCGATGGAGCCTCCCCAAAGGAAACCGCCGGCACTGTCGAGGGCCTGCACGAACACGTCGTTGCTTCCGTTGCTGGTGACGTTGAAGGTGCCGGGACCGGGATCGAGGTCCACCGTCAGGGTAAAGTGGCCTGCAGTGATCACCATGCCGTTGAGGCCGGTGGCCACATCGTAGGCGAAGTCGACCTGGGTGGAACCGAGGGCGTGGGCCCACATGGGGGCCTGGCCATGGGCGTGGGCGGTGAACACGAGGCCCGTCGCCAGAAGGAGGTTGCGCAGGTGCATGGAGGGGGGGTGGCTGAACGGCCCGAACGTAGGCACACGAGCGGCCGGCTGCAAGACGGTCGGGGCGAACGACGCGGTATGGGGGGTGAACAGCACGGCATCATTCGGGCGCCGAGCACCGCCCTACCGCTGCTCCCACCTCCGGCGGAGCTCCTCCTTGTGGGTCTTGCCGACGGGCAGGACGAGCTCGCCCAGATGGGCCTCCCGTTCGCTCAATCCCGTGATGCGCCGCACATCCACCAGGTAGCGGCGATGGATGCGGACGAAGGACGACGAGACCAGGCGCTCCTCCATGCTGCCGAGGGAGCAGGCCAGCAGGTAGCGTCGATCGCCGGTGTGGAGGATCACGTAGTTGTTGTCGGCCTCCACATAGCGGACCTCCTGCACGGGCACCTTCACCAGGCGGCCCTTGTCGCGCACGAAGAGCACCTCGGCGTGGTGCCTGCCCTGCTGCCGGGCGTCGCCGGGGGACGCACCCGGATCGACCAGTGCGGCGTGGCGTGCAAGGGCGATCTCGATCTGGGTGCGCAGGTCGTCCTCGTCGAACGGCTTGATGATGAAGCCGGCGGGCCGGGTGGCCTTCACACGGTCGAGGGTGCGCTGGTCGGTGTGGCCGGTGATGAAGACGAAGGGCACCTGCTCCAGCGCGTTGATGCGTTCGGCGATGTGGACGCCATCGCGCCCCCGGCCCAGGTTGATGTCCAGCAGGACCAGGTCGGGCCGGTGCACACTGATGGCCTGAAGTGCCCCCGCGGCATCGGGACAGGTGGCCACCACGCTGTGGCCCAGGTCGTGCAACAGCGTGGCGAGGTCGGCGGCGATCACCGCATCATCCTCCACGATCACCAGGCGAACGGCGTCCATCAGGCACGGGTGAAGTTGCGCACGGCGAAGCGCACCGTGGTGCCTCCGTCGCTGCGGACGGTCCATTCGGCCCGCAGCGTCTCGGCGAAGGTGGCCAGGATGCCGGTGCCCGAAAGGCGCTGCGCATCGCCAGCACCAGTGCGGCCGCCGGCCTCGTACCCCACCCCGTTGTCGCGCACCTCCAGCACGAGCATGTCGCCCTGGTCGTGCAGCGCGATGGCAAGCGTGTCGTCATGCGCGTCCCGCCCGGGGGTCGACGGGAAGGCGTGCTTGAGGGCGTTGGTGATGAGCTCGTTGAGGATGAGGCCCAGCGGCACGGCGCTGTCCACCTGCAGGCGCACGGGTCGCACATCCAGCGCCAGCGTGATGCGCTGGTCCATGGCATGGCTGCGGAGCAGTCCCCGGGCCAGCTTCCCGATGTAGGCGTCCATGTGCACGCGGGTCAGTGCCGCGTCACGATACAGGTCCTGATGGACCAGGGCCAGGCTCTTGACGCGCATCATGGCCTCATGCAAGGCGGCGCGGGTGCCCTGATCGGACTCTTCGCGGGCCTGCAACCGCAACAGGCTGCCCACGGTCTGCATGTTGTTCTTCACCCGGTGGTGCAGCTCGTGGAGCAGCAGCTCCTTCTCCTTGAGGGCGGCACCGATCACCGCGTTCCTGTCGGCCAGCTGCTCGCTCGTGCGCTTCTTCGTGCGGTAAGCGCGCCAGGATAGAAGAGCGGCCAGGAGCAAAAGCACCGCTGCGGCGGCGATGACGCGGATGAGCATGGAGCGTCGGGCAAGCAGGGCCTGCTGATGGGCGAGGGCCACATCCTTGCGTTCGCTGTCGAAGCGCTCCTGCACCTCCACGATGGCCCGGGCGCGCTCGGCGGAGAACAGGCTGTCCTTCCACTGCATGTGCAGACGCAGATGGAACAAGGCACTGTCCGGTTCGCCGGTGCGTTCGTAGAGCCCTGAAAGCGCCAGGCCCAGATCGGCGAGCTCCTGGCGGAACGCACTGCGGTGGGCGATCCGGAGCGCTTCCAGGAAGAGGGGACGCGCCTCCTCATCACGCCCCAGGCGGACCAGGGCACGGGCGCGACCGGACAGGATGCTGCAGCGGGCGAAGTCATTGTCCGATGCGCCCAGCAGGGCGAGGGCATCCCGGTAGAACGCCTCGGCGAGCGAGTCGCGATGAAGGCCGAGCACGAGGCGGGCCTGTTCGAGGCGGGCCATGGCGGCATGCTCGCGGGCATCGATGCCGGCGAGCACAACCGCGGCACGACCGTAGAGGGCCTGCGCACTATCGGTCACCCCCATCCGTTCATACACCTCGGCCAAGCCGAAGGCGGCACCCATCTCCCAGGTCACGTCGCCCACCTCGCGGTAGGCCGCCATCGAAGCACGATAGGCCTCGATCGCCTTCTCCAGTCGGCCCTCATCGGTGTACAGGCTGCCGATGTTCGATCGCGTGGCTGCCACCGAACGCCGGTTGCCCGACCGCTCGAACCGCTTCAGGGCTTCCTGGAAACAGGCCAGCGCGGGGGCATGCGCGCCTTTCAAGTGATGGGCACGACCCATGAGGTTCAGCGCCCTGGCACTTCGCCAGCCCGCACCGAGCTCCTCCGCAAGGTCGAACATCCGCTGTCCATAGTGCAGCGCCGAGTCCGGATCCTTGAAGAGGTGGGCGCTCGTCAGCCGGTCGAGGAGAACGAGCCGGATCGTGTCCACCCTCTGCCCGTTCAGCGCCTCACGCAGGCTGTCCACCTGGGCCCGGACGGGCCCGCCGATCGTGAGAAGGAGGAGGAGGAGCGATGCGCGCACGTGGCCAAGTTCGACAGGAGCGCCGTTCCGGAGCGGTCGGGCCGGTCACGGAAGCTGCTGTGCCCGGGTGGCCGTGGGCACCGAGCCGCCGATGGTGAGCAGCACGCGATCGCGGTCGTTGCCGGCCCCGGCGTACTTCACGGTGCCGTCCATGTTCACATCCTCGGGCCAGTAGCCATTGAGGATCGCGGTGGGCACGAACCCGCCGATGCGCACGAGGATGGGGTCGCGGTCGTTGTTGGTGCCGGTGTACTTCACCACCCCGTCATAGCGCACATTGCCCTGCCAGAGCAGCTCCGCACCGCCCACCGCATGCCGGGCGTCGGTCCCGAAGACCGCCGTGGTCCCCAGACCGAGGTCGATGCTCAGGGGGGTGCCCGAGAGGACATGGTCCGCTGCGGTCATCACGCCCAGGTGGTTGCGGTGGCGCACGGCCAGCTTGTAGGGCACATCATCCTGATCGCAGAACAACACCGGGGAGGTGCCGTCCACGTCCACCACATCACCGTCGCGTTGCAGCAGGGCCGACCGAGCGTCGACCACCGTGGCGGGCAGTACCGGATCGCGCAGCTCCACCAGCACCCAGTCCACGATCGCATCCGGGCCGGTGACGGCGAGCACGCCCGGGGTCGTGGTGAGCGCGCCGGACGGAGTGTGGCCCATCGCCGTGTAGGGTTCCTGGAGCGGCAGGTGACCCAGGGCCCGCAGCGGGTCGGCCATCAGTCCGGTGCCGATGTCGTACGGGCCTTCGAGCAGCACCTTCAGGGCCAGCAGCCCCTGCCGGCATCCGGGCTGGGCGTACTTCGCAACGAACCCATGCTGGCCCGGTCCGGTGATGGTGGTGGTGCCGGTGCCGGGGTCCATGTCGACGCTGGTGTTGAACTCACCCCCCACCACCACCTCGGCCGATGGCCCGACCGCGATGGCGCGTCCGTGATCGATGGAGCCTCCGCCGACGGCGAAGCCCCAGCGCAAGCTGCCCGTGGCGGTGTAGCTGGCGGCGAAGATGTCGGTGCTGGCCACGGAGGTCAGCACCGTGCTGCCCGGACCGGGATCGATGTCCATCGGTGAACCCACGCGCCCGGTGATGTGCACATGGCCCGCTGGATCGACCGCCACGTCGTCGCAGGTCTCCAGCGTGATGCCGGTACCGGCCAGATGCACGGCCCATTGGAACACGCCGCTGCCATCCAGCTTCACCAGCACACCGTCCATGGACCCCACCGGGGTGATCGTGACGGTGGCGGGCCCGGGGTCCACATCGATGTCCCCTTCGAGATCGCCGGTGATGTAGCAGGCGCCGCTGAGGTCCGTGGCCATCCGGTTGGCGCGGTCGAAGAGGGCACCACCGATCCGGCCCGCCCAGTCCAGTGCCCCGCCGGAGGTGAGCTTCAGCACGAACATGTCCAGATCGCCGGCCGAGGAGAGCGCGGCCGTGCCCGGGCCGGGGTCGAAGTCCACCGTCCCTTGGAACTGTCCGGTGACGAACACCGCTCCGGACGGATCGGTGGCGATGCCGTTCCCGATGTCGGTGCCCGCTCCACCGATGCCATGGGCCCACAGCAGATTCCCCGCGGGATCGAGCTTGAGCACGAACACATCCTGAAAGCCCGTGGTCGCGGTGGTCTGCACGCCGGGACCCGGGTCCAGGTCCACCGTTCCGGAGAAGAAGCCGGTGACCAGCACGTTGCCGGCATCATCCACGGCCACGGCCCGGCCTTCGTCGGCGCTGGTGCCCCCCAGCTGCCGGGCCCAGAGGAGCGTGCCGTTCGCTGCGTACTTCACCACGAACGCATCGGTGGACACACCGGTGGTGAGGGTGCTGACGCCGGCACCCAGATCCACGTCCACGCTGCCGCGGAACAGACCGGTGACGACCACGTTGTTGTTCGCATCTGTGGTCACGGAGCGTGCCTCATCGAACGAAACGCTTCCAAAGGAACCACCCCATAGGAAATTGCCGGCGGCGTCGACCTTGCGGATGAAGACATCCAGGTCGCTCACCGAGGAGACCGTGAAGACGCCTGGACCGGGGTCGAGGTCCATCGACAGGCTGAAGGTGCCCACGCTGAGCACGTTGCCGGCGTCATCCACGGCCACGCTGAAGGTGCGGTCCGCGGAATTGCCCCCGATGGCATGGGCCCAATCGAGGGTCTGCGCGTTGATCATGATGGGGCCGGCGACAGCCGGGATCACGAGGAGGAGGCACGGTCTCATTGGGCACAGGGTTGGTCCGAGCGGCAACCTAGGTCAACGGAGCGAACGGGCGATCGGCCTCCGGGCGAACGTCCGGGGGATCCGTGTGAACGATCCGGCTCAGGACCAGGTGCTCAACTTCTCGCCGGCCACCGCCTGTTCCACGCGGGCCATCACCTCGGGGGTGAGCAGGTCCTGCGCGTCGACCGCCTTGAGGTTCTCCTCCAGCTGGGCCACCTTGCTCGCCCCGAGCATCACCGTGCTGACTCGGGGATTCTTCAGGCACCAGGCGATGGCGAACACCGGCAGCGAGAGCCCGAGCTCCTGCGCGATGCCCTTGAGCTCCTCCACCTTCTTCAGGCGGGCCTGGTTCAGCTCGCGCTCCTTCAGCCACTCGAGCCCGGCCATGCGCAGCCGCGATGATGCGTCGCCCTCCAGCGTGTGCTTGCCGCTGAGGATGCCGCTGGCCAGGGGGCTCCAGATGGTGGTGCCCAGGCCCACCGTGTCGTAAAGCGCGGCGAACTCCTCCTCCACCTTGGCGCGGTGGAACAGGTTGTACTGCGGCTGCTCCATGGTGGGGCCGATCAGATGGTGCGCCTGCGCGAAGGCATGGGCCTCCTTGATCTCCGCAGCGCTCCACTCGCTGGTGCCCCAATACAGCACCTTGCCCTGCATGATCAACTGGTGCATCGTCCACACCGTTTCGCCGATGGGCGTGGCGGGGGCGGGGCGGGGGGAGAAGAAGAGATCCAGGGATTCGGCCTGCAACCGCCGCCAGGCATCGTGGCAGGCCTCCACCCCACGCT
>OEIV010000718.1_pt1 | contig 16953 bp, 13 predicted proteins | sample 1539231 | NCBI WGS metagenome assembly OEIV01 (sample SAMN03794762, study PRJEB22550) | activated sludge metagenome | feature: wastewater treatment plant; material: activated sludge; isolation source: Wastewater treatment plant of a petroleum refinery complex | place: Argentina: Buenos Aires ...
CTTGCTGCCCGGCTCGATGCCGCGCGACCACTGGATTTCGTCGGCGCGCTTGAAGGTGTTGTTGATGCGGCGGACCATGGTCGGCACCGAGTCGTAGGCATACAGCGACTGGTCCGGATACATGGTTTCGGAGGTGTTGCCGTCGGCCGCGACCTGCCAGCCGGAGAGATAGACGGCTTCCAGGCCGGCCTTCGCCTGTTGCATGGCCTGACCGGCAGTGATGGCGCCGAAGGCGTTGACGTAGCCCTTCTTGGCTTCGCCATTCACGAGACGCCAGAGTTTCTCGGCGCCGCGCTTGGCCAGCGTGTATTCGATCTGGACCGAGCCGCGCAGGCGGACGACGTCTTCGGCACTGTAGCCCCGCTTGACGCCTTTCCAGCGCGGGTTCTCCTTCCAGTCCTTTTCCAGGGCGGCGATTTGGGTTTTTCGATCGGTCATTTTTCTGTCCTCGGCGAAGCGGTTGGGGAGTTTCGATCACTCGAACGGCGATCGATAGCCGAGAGTATAGGCAACATGATGCAAAGCAACAAGTGTCTTATATAAGATATTAGAATAAAAATTATAAAAATAAAACAGCGTGTTGGATCGAAAATATCGCTATGCGGAATATATTTCTATTGACAAAAAGTCAGCGTCCGCGGAGCGCCGATTTCGGCTCCCGTTTACGCAAGCATCTGGGTGGAGACCAAGACACCATCGGCGTCGGCGCAAAGCCACTCGCCAGGGTGGAGGGTGACGCCGCCGAAGGTCAGCGGCACGTCTGCCTCGCCGACATTCTTCTTGTCGGTTTTCTGCGGATGCGTGGCCAAGGCGAGCACGCCAATGTCCATCGTGCCGATGGCCGCGGCATCGCGAATGCAACCGTATACGACGATGCCGTTCCAGCCGTTCTTGACGCCGAGCGCCGCCAATTGGTCGCCCACCAGCGCCCGGCGCAAGGAACCGCCGCCGTCAATCACCAGCACGCGGCCGTTCCCGGGTTGCTCGAGCGCCTTGCGCACGAAGCTGTTGTCCTCGAACAGCTTGAGCGTCGAGATGGTGCCGGCAAACGCCGTGCGGCCGCCAAAGCTGCGGAACATGGGTGCGACGACGCGCAGCCGCGCATCGCGGAGCATGTCCTCGTGGCTGTCGCAGAAATCGGCGGTGGCCAACGTCATGACATTTCCTTTCAGGGCGGGGCGAGGTCAAAGGCGCGGAACGAAAACCCGCCGGCGCGGACATCCTCGAAAAAGTGCCGCAGGGTCAGGCTGATGGTGCGGAAAGCCATGTCGCGCCAGGGAATGTCGGACTCGCGAAACAGTTGCAACTCCAGCGTCTCTTCGCCGGCGAAGAAATCGAGGTCGAGCAACCGCGCGCGGTAGAAGACGTGCACCTGGCTGACGTGGGGTACGGAGATCAGCGTATACATCTCGCCCAGTTCGACGCGGGCATTGGCTTCCTCCATGGTCTCGCGCACGGCGGCATCGGCGACGGTCTCGGCGTTCTCCATGAAACCGGCGGGCAGCGTCCACTTGCCGTGGCGCGGCTCTATGGCCCGCCGGCAGAGCAATACCCTGTCCTCCCATACCGGCAGGGTGCCGACCACCAGTCGCGGGTTGCGGTAATGGATGACGCCGCAGGCATCGCAGACGTGACGGGGCAGCCGGTCGCCCGGCGGGATGCGAAGACTGACTTTCGCGCCGCAAGTCGCGCAGTAATTGACGGCCGTGTCCATGTGAGTGCCGATTCTAGCGAACCGGCGAGCGCGATGAGCGTGTAATATTCGGCATCGTCGGCTGCCGACGTGCCGTGATTAGATTTGAAGTAATTGCATATATTCTTCCAATATAAGCCAAGTCAAACTGCCGGCCCTGTTCTGTTCAGTCGCGAGCCAACATGACCACCCCGATCGACCTCGAAAAGTTCGAGCAACTCAAGGCCACCGGTGTTTTGCCCTCGCCCAAGGGGGCGGCAATGGCCATCATCCGCCTGACCCGTCGCGACGATGTGCCGCTGAGCGATCTTGCCCACGCGGTCAAGGGCGATCCGGCGTTCGTCGGACGCCTGATCAAGGCCGCCAACTCCGTGCAGGCGGGAACCCGTCGTCCGGTGGCGTCGGTCAACGATGCCTTGGTGGTGCTCGGCATTCCGACGGTGCGTGCGCTGGCGCTGGGGTTTTCCTTGTTGTCGGAAAATCGCAGCGGCCGCTGCAAGAATTTCGACTATTCACGCTTCTGGTCGCTGTCGCTGGCGCGCGCCATCGCGCTGCAGGCGTTGGTCATGCGTACGCGGCTGGCGGCACCGGAGGAGTGCTTCAGCGTCGGCCTGCTGTCGCACATCGGCGAGCTTTCACTCGCCACGTTGTTTCCGGAAGAGTATTCGCACCTGCTGGCCGATGCGAAAGCCGAGAGCGTCGAGGGTCGATTTGCCCGCGAGCGGGAATCCTTCGCCATGACCCACGCCGAGCTTTCGGCGGCCATGCTGATGGATTGGGGCTTGCCCAAGGCGTTCATCGAACCGGTGCACAACCACGAGCAGGTTGAGAAAGCCGGGATCGTCGAAGGATCCCGCCCCTACGGCATCACCTGGGCGCTGGCGCTTGCGCATCGCATCGCCGAAATGTGTTTGGCGCCGGAACTGGAGCGGCGTTCCATGATGCCGGCGGTGCTGCGCATCGGCAGCTATCTCTCGATCGAGGTGGATGCGCTGACCGCCCTGTGCAACAAGGCGGCGCAGGAGTGGCTGGAATGGGGGGCGCTGCTGGGCATCGAAACCGAGGCACTGGTGCCGTTCGAGGAGCTTTCGGTGGTGCCGGGCATTCAGCCGATGTTCGGCGAGCGGTCGGATTCACCCGGTACCCACGAGCCGATGCGGATTCTGATCGTCGACGACGACGTTACCTTCCGCGCGATGCTGAAGGTACTGCTGACCAACTATGGCCATGAAGTCTATGAGGCGGTTGACGGTCAGCAAGCCTTCGAAATGGCCGTCGATCTCCGTCCGCAAGTGATGGTGGTCGACTGGATGATGCCGAGCATGGATGGCATCGAACTGACCCTGGCGCTGCGGCAGACCAAGGTTGGTCGCCGCATTTACATCATGCTGCTGACGGGGCTGGACGACGATCAGCACCTGATCCGCGCCTTCGATGCCGGCGTCGACGACTACCTGACCAAGCCGCTGCGGCCGAAAGTGCTCTCGGCCAGGCTGTCGGCGGGTTTTCGGGTGGTGCGCCTGCAAGACGAGATCGAGCGCGATCGCGAGGAGATTCGCCGCTTTGCCGCCGAACTTGCCGTGTCGAATCGTCGTCTTCAGGAAGCGGCGCTTACCGATCCACTGACGGGTTTCCCCAACCGGCGGTATGTGATGGAGCGACTGGAACAGGAATGGGCCGCTTCGCTGCGCAGCAAGCGGCCGCTGGCCTGCATGGTCGTGGACCTCGATGCATTCAAGCCGATCAATGACCGCTACGGCCACGATATTGGCGACATCGTCCTCAAGCAGGCGGCCCAGGCCTTGAAGCGCGGTCTGCGCACACCCGATGTGGTGGCCCGCCTGGGCGGCGATGAATTCCTGGTGATCTGCCCCGACACCACCCTGACCGCCGCGCTGGCCTGTGCCGAGCGTGTGAGGCACTCGGTGGAGTCGATGGTGATTCCGACGGGCGACCTCCGGCTCGACAGCACCGTCAGCATCGGCGTCGCCGTGCGGGACGAGGGGATGGAGACTTCCGATGCCCTGGTCAAGTGCGCGGATCAGGGGCTCTATCTCGCCAAGGAAAAGGGCCGAAATCGCGTCGCTGCTTTCCAGCAAGTCAAGTGAGGCCGCAAGAAACTTCCGTTCTCACCGTAAAAAACATATAAATCAATCGGATATACGTCATTTGTAAGGTTTTTTCTTACAAAGGCCGCCGTTCATTTGCGACATCAGAAAGCTTTTTCCAGCGATTTTTTCCTTGACGGACCCGGCTTGATAATGCCATCACCGTCAAAGCAACCTGGACGGGGCTGACAAGGAGTTCTCTGATGAAATCGACTGACACCTACAACGACATAAAGGAAGTCAATCTCGCCTACATGATGCTCGCGCAGAACATGGTGCGTTCCGACCGGGAAGCCGCCATTTTCCGGCTAGGCATCAGCGAGGAGATTGCCGATATCCTCGAGCGTCTGACGCCGGGCCAAGTCTTGAAAATGGCGACTTCCGACATGCTGCTTTGCAGTTTCCGGTTCGACAACTCGTTGTTGCTCGATCTGCTGGCGAATCACGAGCGCGACCGCGGCGTCGGTCATATTCACGCGGCGATCCTCGCCGCTGGCCGGCCCGTCGAGTCGGTCGCCTGAACTCATTCTGCGGTCAGCGCGCCACTCCGGAGGTTTACATGCGTAACAAGTCCGTCATCTCGGAAGCGAGAGATATTCGTCTGGCGATGGAACTCATTCAGCTCGGGGCCCGGTTGCAGATGCTGGAGGCCGAGACCAATCTGTCCCGCGAGCGTCTATTGAAGCTGTACAAGGAAGTCAGGGGCGTTTCGCCGCCGAAGGGCATGCTGCCTTTTTCGACGGACTGGTTCATGACCTGGCAGCCGAACGTCCATGCTTCCCTGTTCATGGCCTATTTCCGTTTCCTGGAGCGCAATACCAAGCTCGCTGGCCTGGAATTGATCATCAAGGCCTACCGCATGTATTCGGAAAAAGTCGGCCGCGCCGGCATGGATGCCGTGCTCTCGCTTACCCGGGCATGGACCATGGTGCGGTTCTTCGATGCCAGCATGTTGCAGATGGCGACCTGCAAGGAGTGCGGCGGCGACTTCGTCACCCATGCCTACGACCCCACGCGCGGTTATGTTTGTGGCCTTTGCCACATGCCGGCGCGCGCCGGCAAGACCCGCCGCGCCGCCGCCGAGGCCGCGGCGGCCTGAGCAGACCCGCCGCGCGCCGCCATCCGCCGAGGTGCGGGGCGGTTTCGCGGCGGCGTCAAATATTCCAATAGCAGGGGTTTTGCCGACCAGTTGAGTCGATCCCCGGGGGTGTCGGCGGTCGACAATCCCGTATGATTGCGTTCGCGCGCGGCCGGATTGCAACAGGCAAACCCGGTGGCGAGGCTACGGACTGGGGAGGCCGGCAGTGTTCCTGTTGATCGGGTATGTGGTGATTCTGGCGGCGTCGGTCGGCACCTACGCCGTGCACGGCAGCCTCGCGGCGTTGTGGGTGCCGATGGAGTACCTCGCGATCATTGGTCTGACCCTCGGCGGTTTCGTCGCAGGCAATGGCGCCAAGGCCATCAAGGCCACCGTTGCCGCTCTGCCTTCCGTGCTCAAGGGCTCCCACCTCGACAAGGCGCTCTACATGGAACTCCTGGCGATGCTGTACGAGATCCTGGGCAAGGTGCGCAAGGAAGGCCTGATGTCGATCGAGGGGGATATCGAAAATCCCGAAAGCAGCCCGATTTTTTCGAAGTATCCGACCGTCACGGCGGATCATCACGTGATGGATTTCATCACCGATTACCTGCGCATGATGGTGGGCGGCAACCTCAATGCCTTCGAGATCGAGAACCTGATGGACATCGAGATCGAAACGCATCATCACGAGGCTCACGTGCCTGCCCACGTGATGTCGAAGACGGCGGATAGCGTTCCGGCCTTCGGCATTGTCGTCGCGGTGATGGGCGTGGTGAACGTCATGGGCTCGGTCGGCGAACCGCCGGCCGTATTGGGCAAGATGATCGGCGGCGCCTTGGTTGGCACCTTCCTGGGCATTCTGGTTTCGTACGGTTTCGTCGCCCCCATCGCCGGTCAGCTCGAGCAGAAAGCCGAGGAGGGCGGCAAGATCTACCAATGCATCAAGGCGGTCCTGCTGGCCAGCATGAACGGTTATGCCCCTCAAGTTGCCGTCGAGTTCGGCCGTAAAGTGTTGTATTCGACCGATCGTCCGACTTTCATGGAGCTTGAAGAGGATCTGAAGGGCCGCAAGGGCAAATGAGCGACGACAGCCAGCAACCTATCGTCGTCAAGCGCATCAAGAAGGGCGGCGGCGGTCATCACGGCGGGGCGTGGAAGATCGCCTACGCCGACTTCGTCACGGCCATGATGGCCTTTTTTCTGCTCATGTGGCTGCTCGGTTCGACCACCAAGGGCGACCTCAAGGGGATTGCCGACTACTTCCAGACGCCGCTCAAGGTCGCGCTTTCGGGCGGCTCGGGTTCCGGCGATTCCTCGTCCGTGATCCAGGGTGGCGGCGAGGATCTCAGTCGCACCTATGGACAGGTCAAGCGCGGCGACGTGGAGGCGGAAAAGAAGACCATCAACCTGCAGCGGCTGCGTGCGGATTTCGAGCGTGCCGAGAAACAGCGTCTGGAGTCGCTCAAGGGCGAACTCGAAGCCCTGATCGAGGCAACGCCGGCGCTCAAGCAGTTCAAGAATCAATTGCTACTCGACCTGACCACCGAGGGTTTGCGCATCCAGATCGTCGACGAAAAGAATCGTCCGATGTTCGACTCGGCCAGTTCCGAATTGAAGCCTTACACCCGCGACATCCTGCGCGAGATCGGTCGGGCGCTCAACAAGGTCGAAAACCGCATCAGCCTGTCCGGGCATACCGATGCGACGCCCTACGCGGGCGGTGATCGGGGCTTCGGCAACTGGGAATTGTCCACCAACCGCGCCAATGCTTCGCGGCGCGAACTGGTGGCGGGTGGCATGGATGACGGCAAGATGATCCGCGTCGTCGGCCTGGCCTCGACGGTGCTGTACGACAAGTCGGATCCGCATGGCGCGATCAACCGGCGCATCAGCATCGTCATCCTCAACAAGCGTACGGAGGAGGCGATACTTCGCGACGGCAAGGCCGCCGATGTCGAAACGGCCGATGAAGCGCTGCAGGCCGCGGCCGCCGCAGCCTTGGCGGCGGAAAGCAGTCAACGCTAATATCGAAAAATAATAAGCAAAGTACTTAATGGTGAACTCAATGGGCAAGTTCATTCTGGGAGGAGCGCTCTGGACCCTGCTGGTGGCGCTTGGCGCGGGGATGTTCCCCGAGATCCTTGGCGCCAGTAGCGTGCTGACGGTGCTGGTCGTCGCGGCGGGATGGCTGGTGGCGGGACTGATCGTCCCGCGTGGCGGCGAGAGCGATGACAGTTGGGGCAGCGGCGGCCACTGTTGCCAGGAACGCGCGCTGATTGACGAGTTCACGGGGTTGCTCGACGAGTGCGTGCGCCAATGCGCCGTGCAGTTCTCCAGCATCCAGGGCGATGTCGAGCGCACGCAGACACTGCTCGGTGACGCGATCAGCGAACTGACCACCAGCTTCGAGGGCATGAACGGCCTGACCAACGAGCAGCGCACCGTCGCCGTCGGTGTTACCGGCTCGGTGGGCGAAGGCGAGTCGGTCCGGCAATTCGACGAGTTCGTGGCGACGACTTCCCAAGTCATGGGGCAAGTGGTCGACAACATTGTCAACAACAGCAAGCTCGGCATGGAACTGGTTGAAATGACCGATGGCATCGCCTTGCATGCCCGGCGCGTGCAAGGCATCCTGTCCGAAATCGGCGCCATCGCCAAGCAGACCAACCTGCTGGCGCTCAATGCCGCCATCGAGGCGGCGCGCGCCGGCGAGGCCGGTCGCGGTTTCGCCGTGGTGGCCGACGAGGTTCGCGACCTGTCGGCCCGGACGACGCAGTTCAGCCAGCAGATCAACGTGCTGATGCAGACCATGCAGGGCTCGGTGCATCAGACCGAGGAGGCGATCCAGCGCATGGCCAGTCAGGATATGACCTTCGCCCTCGAATCGAAAACGCGGGTCGAGGAAATCGTCAAGGCGATGGAGGATCAGAACCGGATCCGCAAGATCGCCATCGAGCGGCTGGCCGACGGCTCGGCGAAAGTCTCCGCCGAGGTTAATCGCGCGGTGACGGCGCTGCAATTCCAGGACATGGTTTCCCAATTGCTCGGACATATCGGCCGGCGCGTGACGGCGCTGGTCGGGGTGCTCGATCAGCTGTCGTCACTGGGGCAAACGCTGCGGGTGGATGCCGAGCGCAAGGACGCCGGCGCCGCGATCGCCGCGCTGCGCGAGGAGACGGCGAAGCTCGCGGCCAGCCTCGCAAAAATGACCCACATAGGCAATTCAAACCCCGTTGGCCAGCAAAATTTCGGCCAGGGTGACGTCGAACTTTTCTAGGAGCTTGCGCAAATGGCAAAGACGATCCTTGCTGTCGATGATTCCGCTTCCATCCGCCAGATGGTCACCTTTACGCTGAAGAGTTCGGGCTACGAAGTCGTCGAGGCGGTGGATGGCATGGATGGCCTGGAGAAGGCCAAGGCGAAGGGATTCAACCTGATCCTGACCGACCAGAACATGCCGCGCATGGATGGCCTGACGCTGATCAAGTCGCTGCGCGCCATGCCGCAATACAAGACAGTGCCGATCCTCATGTTGACCACCGAGTCGTCCGACGCGATGAAGCAGCAGGGACGGGCGGCGGGGGCCACCGGCTGGTTGGTCAAGCCCTTCGATCCACAGAAGCTGATCGAGGTCGTCAAGAAAGTGATCGGCTGAGGCCGCCAGTGACGACCCATGGGTCAGGGAGGCTGACGTGTCGATCGATCTGAGTCAGTTCTATCAGGTTTTCTTCGAGGAAACCGGCGAGCATTTGGCCAGCATGGAGTCCCTGCTGCTGGGGCTCGACATCGGCAATCCCGACAACGAGCAGCTGAACGCGATTTTCCGCGCCGCTCACTCGATCAAGGGCTCCGCCGGAACCTTCGGATTCACCGACATGGCCGATGTCACCCATGTGCTGGAGAATCTGCTCGACCGTATCCGCAAGGACGAACTCAGGCTGCGCGAGGAAATGATCGATGCCTTCCTCGACGCCGGCGATGTGCTCAAGGACATGCTGGCCGCCCACAAGGGCGAGGGCGAAGCCGATCCGGCCGTGGTCGAAGCGACCTGCACGCGCTTGCGCGCCCTCACCGGCGACGCGGCACCGGCCGCGGCGGCCGCCGCGGAAGCGAGGCCGGTCGTGGCCGCCACCCCGTTGGTGGGTCACGACATCCGCTTCGTCGTCGATGGCGACCCGGCGGCAAGCCGACTGGCGGTCGATGCCCTCATGGAAGAATTGGGCGAGTTCGGTGTGGCCCGTCTGGTGTCGGCCGCCGCCGCCGAGGGGCAGCCCTATCACGTCGAATTGCGCGGTGAAGCGGATGGCGACACCCTGCGCAGCGTCATCGAATTCGTCGCCCGAACCGATAGCATTCGCATCTCGCCCTTGGGGCAGGCCGCGGGCGAGGCTGGCGAGACGGCCTATGGTTTCTTCGACGACTCGGCCGGCCCGGTCGAAGCGGTGGGCGCGGTGGAAAGTCAGCCGTCGCCGGACGCCGATGCCTATGGCTTCTTCGAGCCCATCGACGCCAGCGAGCCGGCTGCTCCGGCCACCGATGCCGACGATGGCAGTTACGGCTTTTTCGACGCGGCGCCGGCAGCGGCGGCCGCGCCGGATTCGGCGGCGCCCCGGCCGACAGCATCGGCCGAAAAGGCCGCGGCACCCGCGGTGGACAAACCCGCTCCCGTCAGGGCGGCCACGTCATCAACGTCGGCGACGGTGGCCAAGAGCGGTGGTGACGCCACGATACGCGTCGGCGTCGAGAAGGTGGATCAATTGATCAACCTGGTGGGGGAACTCGTCATCACTCAGGCCATGCTGCTGCAATCGGCCAGCGGTGTCGATCCGGTCGAGTTCGAGCGACTACACAATGGCCTGACCCAACTCGAACGCAATTCCCGTGATCTGCAGGAAGCGGTGATGTCGATCCGCATGATGCCGATTTCGGTGGTGTTCTCGCGCTTTCCCCGCGTGGTTCGGGAGCTTTCCCAGAAGCTGGGCAAGAAGGTCGAGCTGAAACTGGTCGGCGAAGGCACCGAACTCGACAAGAGCCTGATCGCGCGTATCACCGATCCACTGACCCACCTGGTCCGCAACAGTCTCGATCATGGCGTCGAGATGCCCGACGTGCGGGCCGCCAAGGGCAAGCAGCCCACCGGCACCATCACCTTGCGCGCCTATCACCAGAGCGGCAACATCGTCATCGAGGTTAATGACGATGGCGCCGGCCTCGACCGCCAGCGCATCCTGGCCAAGGCCAAGGAACGAGGTCTCCAGGTGCACGACCAGATGTCCGATCAGGAGGTCTGGCAACTCATCTTCGAGGCCGGTTTCTCGACGGCCGAGCAGGTCACCGAGGTTTCGGGGCGCGGTGTCGGCATGGACGTGGTCAAGCGCAACATCCACGCCATGGGCGGTCGGGTGGAAATCGAATCGATGACGGGTATTGGCACGCGCATGACCGTCCGCCTGCCGCTGACCCTGGCGATTCTCGATGGCATGTCGATCGCCGTGGGCGGCGAAACCTACATCGTTCCACTCGGCTACGTCATCGAATCCCTGCAGGCCGAACAGGACATGATCAAGAGCATCTCGGGCGTCGAGCGGCTGCTGTTCGTGCGCGGCGAATATCTGCCCGTGGTGGCGCTTCACGAAGTGTTCGGCGTGCCCGGAGCCATCACCAACCTCGAGCGCGGCATCATGGTCATCATCGAGGCCGACGGCACCAAGGTCGCCGTGTTCGTGGACGCCCTGGTCGGCCAGCAGCAGGTGGTGATCAAGAGTCTCGAGGCCAATTACCGGAAAGTGAATGGCGTGTCCGGCGCCACCATCATGGGCGATGGTCATGTCGCCCTGATTCTCGACGTGGCGGTGCTGGCGGGCATGGCGAAGAGCGCCTTGCCGGCGGCAGCCTGACAAAGGGGAGCGCAACATGCAGGATCATGCTCAAGCAAGCCAGCAACAGGCCGATGAAAGCGGTATGGCCCAGGAGTACCTCACCTTCACGCTCGGTCCCGAGGAATACGCGATCGACATCCTCAAGGTGCAGGAAATCCGGGGCTACGAGCAGCCGACCACGATCGCCAATGCGCCGGCGTTCATCAAGGGCGTCATCAACCTGCGTGGCACCATCGTGCCGATCGTCGACATGCGCATCAAGTTCCAGGTCGGCAAGGCCGAGTACACGCCCTTCACGGTCGTCATCATTCTCAACATCGGCGCGCGCGTGGTCGGCATCGTCGTCGATGGCGTGTCGGACGTGACCTCGCTGCGGCCGGAACAGATCAGGCCGGCGCCCGACTTTGCCGCGACCGTCGACACCAAGTACATCCAGGGACTCGGCACGCTCGACGAGCGCATGCTGATCGTGGTGGACATCGCCCGCCTGATGCTGTCCTCGGACATGGCCTTGGTGGATGAGGCGGCGGAAGCAGGGGTCCGCTAAGGAAGAACTCATGAAGCTTAGCCTGAGTAATCGTTTGCTGTTGATGGTGGCCGTGCCACTGCTCGGCATGTTGTGGGTGTCGGGCTGGAACACGGTCGAGAAGATCCTGCTGTCCCGCGAGATGGGGCGGCTCCAGGGCCTGGTGACGGTGGCGACCCATGTCGGCGCCCTGGCCCATGAACTGCAGAAGGAACGCGGCATGAGCGCCGGGTTCATCGGCAGCAAGGGCGCCAATTTCGCCGCTGAACTACCCAAGCAGCGCGAGGTGACCGACAAGCAGCGCCAGGCACTGGCGGATGCCCTGGCCGGCTTCGACGGCACCCGTTTCGGCGGCCACTTGACCGGCCTGATCGGCAACGCCGACAAGGCGCTTGGCGGCCTCGTGGAAAAACGCCAGGCCGTGACCGGGCTTGCCATGCCCGGCCCCGAGGCCATTGGCTATTACACGAAGACCATCGCGGCGCTGCTGGAGGTTCCGGGCCAGCTTGCCGCGCTGAGCCCGGACAAGGATATCGGCCAGCAGGCATCGGCCTATAGCGCGATGCTGCAAGCCAAGGAACGAGCGGGCATCGAGCGGGCGACGCTGTCGAACGTGTTTGGCGCCGACAAATTCGCGCCCGAGATGCTGGTGCGATTCCTCAGCAACGCCGCCGAGCAGAACACCTGGTTCGGCATTTTCGGTCAGTACGCGACCGCTGCCCATGAACAATTCTCCAGGGACACGATCAAGGGTGCGGCCGTCGACGCAGTCGTCGAGACCAAAAAGGATGCGATCGCCAGGATGAACGAGGCGGCGCTCGGCACGGATGCCAAGCAATGGTTCGCGGCGGCCACGGCGCGTATCGATCTCATGAAGACGGTGGAGGACCGGTTGGCCGCCGACATGACGGCCTCGATGCAAAGTCTGGAGCGCAACAGTACCTACATTGCCTGGTTCTATGCGCTCGCCACGCTGTTGTCGGCGGTGGCGGTGCTGGCGTTCGCGCGCATCCTTACTCGCCGCGTCATGGCGCAGATCGGTGGTGAGCCCGACGCGGCCGTGCAGGTGGCCCACGCCGTGGCGGACGGCAAGCTGGACAACGACATCAAGCTCGCGCCCGGCGACGACAGCAGCCTGCTGGCATCGATGCAACGTATGCAAGCCCAGTTGCTGGAGCGGATTACCGCGGAGCGCCGGGTGGCGGCCGAGAACCTGCGCATCAAGATCGCGCTGGACAATGTGTCGACCGGCGTGATGATCGCCGACAAGGATCGCAACATCATTTATACCAACAAGTCGGTGGTCAGCATCCTGAAGGGCGCGCAAGCCGATATCCGCAAGGTTCTGCCCAGCTTCGACGCCAGCCGCCTGGTCGGCAGCAACATCGATGCCTTCCATAAGGACCCTTCCCACCAGGCGCGTCTGCTTTCCAGTTTCACCAGCACCTATGTGGCCAAGCTCGAGATCGGCGGGCGCTCCATGACGGTGTCGGCGAATCCCGTGATCAGCGCCGACGGCGAGCGTCTGGGTTCGGTCGCCGAGTGGCAGGACCGCACCGCCGAAGTCCAGGTGGAAAAGGAAGTAGCCGGCATCATCGCTGCTGCCGGACGGGGCGAATTCGATACACGCTTGTCCACCGAAGGCAAGGATGGATTTTTCAAGCAATTGGCGGAGGGGTTGAATGAATTGTCGGGGGTGATTTCCTCGGGGCTGTCGGATGTGGCGAGGGTGTTGCAGCGGGTGGCGCAGGGGGATCTGACCCAGACCATAGAAGCGGATTACCAAGGGTTGTTCGGTCAATTGAAGGACGACACCAACACGACGGTGGAGCGGTTGCGGGAAGTGGTGGGGCGGATCAAGGAAGCGACGGAAGCGATCAACACGGCGTCGCAGGAGATCGCGGCGGGCAACAATGATTTGTCCAGCCGGACGGAAGAGCAGGCCAGCAGTCTGGAAGAGACGGCCAGCTCCATGGAGGAACTCAACGCCACCGTGCGGCAGAACGCCGAGAACGCGAGGCAGGCCAACGAACTGGCCAAGAGTTCGAACGAAGGCGTGGTGCGGGGCGGCGAAGTGGTCAAGCGGGTGGTGGTGACCATGGGCGAGATCCAGGACAGTTCGAAGAAGATAGCCGACATCATTGGCGTCATCGACAGCATTGCCTTCCAGACCAACATCCTGGCGCTCAACGCCGCGGTGGAAGCGGCGCGGGCGGGCGAGCAGGGGCGGGGATTTGCGGTGGTGGCGACCGAAGTGAGGAATCTGGCGCAGCGGAGCGCCACGGCGGCCAAGGAGATCAAGGCGCTGATCGCCGAATCGGTGGACAAGGTCGAGAGTGGCGCCAAGCTGGTGGGCGAGGCTGGCACGACCATGGACGAAGTGGTCAGCTCGTTCCGGAGCGTGGCGAATCTGGTCACCGAGATCAGCGGGGCGAGCCGCGAACAGAGTTCCGGCATCGAGCAGGTGACGCAGGCGGTGGGCCAGATGGACGAGGTGACGCAGCAGAACGCCGCCTTGGTGGAAGAAGCGGCGGCGGCGGCGGAGAGTCTGGAGGAACAGGCGCGCGGGCTGGTGCAGGCGGTGGGCATGTTCAAGCTGGCGGCCGGGGGCGGCAACCTGCCGGGGCCGGCGCTGCGCGATGCGACGCCGAAGCGGCTGGAGCGGAAAGTCAGTGATGGCGGCACGCCGGAGCGGGCCATGCAGCAGGTCAAGAAGGGCCCCCCAGCCCACCTCGCCGACGACCAGGATGAATGGGAAGAGTTTTAGGAACCGACTGAATTGCCCCGCATGGGAGACACACGACAATGAGAACCAATCTGCCGGTTACGCAAAACGAACTTCAGTTGCGTGACGATACCCTGATCGTTTCCAGGACCGATCTGAAGGGGCGCATCACCTACATTAACCGGGACTTTCTCGACGTCAGCGGTTTCACCGAGCAGGAACTGATCGGCGAGCCGCACAACATCGTGCGGCATCCGGACATGCCGGTGGAGGCGTTCCAGGACTTGTGGGACACGCTGAAGGCGGGCCGGCCCTGGACGGGCTACGTCAAGAACCGTTGCAAGAACGGCGATTATTACTGGGTGCTGGCCAACGCGACGCCGATCTGGGAAAACGGTCAGGTGACCGGCTATCTGTCAGTGCGGCGCAAGCCGACGCGCGAAGCCGTGGCCGCCCACGAGGCCGTCTATCGCAGCTTCCGCGAGAAGCAGCAAGGCAGCCTGAAGATCCGTTATGGCCAGGCCGTCAAGGGTGACGGCGGCTTTTTCAACAAATTGAACCTGGCCGGCCGCATGGGCGTGATTCTCGGCGGGCTGGGTCTGATCGTGGTCGCGATGCTGGTGTACGCCCTGGTGGCCATGTCGTCCATCAACCAGAAGACGGTCGATCTTTACGAACAGCGGTTTGATCCGACGCGCATGGTCGGCCGCATCGGCAAGCTGATGGCGGACAACCGGACCCAGGTGCTGCTCGGCCTCCAGCACAATCCGGCATTGCAGAGTGCCGCGATGCACGACCACCCGCTCTCCGTACATACCGACGCCATCGGCAAGAACATCGAGGAAATCACGAAGCTGTGGGAGGACTACCAGAAATCGATCAAGGACGACGCCCACCGCAAACTCGCCGACGACTACGCCGCGGCGCGCAAGCCGTTTGTCGCCGAGGGACTCAAGCCGGCGGCGCTGGCCTTGCAGGGTGGCGACTTCGCCAAGGCCGGCGACATTCTGCTCAAGATCATCAATCCGAATTACGAGGCCGCGGCAGGCAAGGCCGACGAACTGTTCAAGTTCCACGCCGAGCATGGCCAGCGCGACATGGCCGACGCCGCGTCAAGCTACAAGGGCACGCTGCTCGGCATGGTCGTCGCGGCGCTACTGGTGCTGCTGATCGGGGTGTTCGCCGTGCTGCGCCTGATCGCCGGCATCCGGCGGCCGATTGAAGGGGCCATCAGTACCTTTGCCAACATCACCAACGGCAACTACAGCAACGTCATCGACATCACGCGCAACGACGAGATCGGCAAGCTCAACCAGGGCTTGCAGGCCATGCAGACGCGCATGGGTTTCGAAGTGGCGGAGACCAAGCGTCAGGCGGAGGAGATGACACGGGTCAAGATCGCGCTGGATTGTGTCGGCACGCCGGTGCGTATCGCCGCGCCGGATGGTCACGTCATTTACGCCAACAATGCCATGTTCGAGACCTTGCGTCGCATCGAGCCGGTATTGAAACAGCAGAATCCGGCATTCAGCGTCGACGGATTCGTCGGCAGCAGTATTGGCAACTTGTACGCCGATCCGCAAGCCGCACTGGCGCGCTTGGCTGGCCTTAACGAAACGAGCCGGACCGAGATGGAAATTGGTGGCCGCACCTACCGCGTGGTCACCAGCCCGGTGTTCACGGACAAGAAGGAACGACTCGGCTCCGTGGGTGAATGGCAGGATCGCACGGATGAAATCGCCGTCGAGAAGGAAGTAGCCGGCATCATCGCTGCTGCCGGACGGGGCGAATTCGATACACGCTTGTCCACCGAAGGCAAGGATGGATTTTTCAAGCAATTGGCGGAGGGGTTGAATGAATTGTCGGGGGTGATTTCCTCGGGGCTGTCGGATGTGGCGAGGGTGTTGCAGCGGGTGGCGCAGGGGGATCTGACCCAGACCATAGAAGCGGATTACCAAGGGTTGTTCGGTCAATTGAAGGACGACACCAACACGACGGTGGAGCGGTTGCGGGAAGTGGTGGGGCGGATCAAGGAAGCGACGGAAGCGATCAACACGGCGTCGCAGGAGATCGCGGCGGGCAACAATGATTTGTCCAGCCGGACGGAAGAGCAGGCCAGCAGTCTGGAAGAGACGGCCAGCTCCATGGAGGAACTCAACGCCACCGTGCGGCAGAACGCCGAGAACGCGAGGCAGGCCAACGAACTGGCCAAGAGTTCGAACGAAGGCGTGGTGCGGGGCGGCGAAGTGGTCAAGCGGGTGGTGGTGACCATGGGCGAGATCCAGGACAGTTCGAAGAAGATAGCCGACATCATTGGCGTCATCGACAGCATTGCCTTCCAGACCAACATCCTGGCGCTCAACGCCGCGGTGGAAGCGGCGCGGGCGGGCGAGCAGGGGCGGGGATTTGCGGTGGTGGCGACCGAAGTGAGGAATCTGGCGCAGCGGAGCGCCACGGCGGCCAAGGAGATCAAGGCGCTGATCGCCGAATCGGTGGACAAGGTCGAGAGTGGCGCCAAGCTGGTGGGCGAGGCTGGCACGACCATGGACGAAGTGGTCAGCTCGTTCCGGAGCGTGGCGAATCTGGTCACCGAGATCAGCGGGGCGAGCCGCGAACAGAGTTCCGGCATCGAGCAGGTGACGCAGGCGGTGGGCCAGATGGACGAGGTGACGCAGCAGAACGCCGCCTTGGTGGAAGAAGCGGCGGCGGCGGCGGAGAGTCTGGAGGAACAGGCGCGCGGGCTGGTGCAGGCGGTGGGCATGTTCAAGCTGGCGGCCGGGGGCGGCAACCTGCCGGGGCCGGCGCTGCGCGATGCGACGCCGAAGCGGCTGGAGCGGAAAGTCAGTGATGGCGGCACGCCGGAGCGGGCCATGCAGCAGGTCAAGAAGGGCCCCCCAGCCCACCTCGCCGACGACCAGGATGAATGGGAAGAGTTTTAGGA
>OEIV010000719.1_pt1 | contig 16947 bp, 11 predicted proteins | sample 1539231 | NCBI WGS metagenome assembly OEIV01 (sample SAMN03794762, study PRJEB22550) | activated sludge metagenome | feature: wastewater treatment plant; material: activated sludge; isolation source: Wastewater treatment plant of a petroleum refinery complex | place: Argentina: Buenos Aires ...
TAAATCCAGCTTGACCCAACACTACATCCGCCGATGATCCACTGGGTTTTGATGAAGCGTTTTCGAATTTTAATACTCTATTATTTAAATAATCGCTTACCCAAAGATTTCCTGAGCTATCAACAAAAACTCTTAATGGATCATTAAACTTTGATGCTGATAATCCACTTGTAGAAGTGTTAAAATCTAATTGTCCAAAAACAGCTTCTGCTGAAGAACCATTCAGCATTTTATCTTCAGAACTCCATCTTAGTACTCGGTTATTATATCGATCTGCAACAAATAATTTTCCTGTTGTTGGATCAACTGCAACGCCGGAAGGTGCATTTAATTTGTTTGATGTTGTACCCGAAGTACCAGAAATAAAATCTAATTGTCCAATTACTCCGCTTGCAGGCATATTGTTTATTAGCGGAGATTGTGCTGAAGTAACTATTGTAAATAAAACAAAATAAATCCAGAAGTAAATTATAGTTTTTAGTTGATTTAAAAGTTTCATTCCATAATCCTTACTTTATCAGGCACATTTTTTTTGATTCAATACCAGTTTTTGTGCGAAGCGAATAAATATAAATTCCACTCGAATAATTTTCTACATTAAACTTAATTGAATAAATAGTTTTTGCAGTTGCTATTTCATCAAATAACACTGCAACTTTTTGACCTAATAAATTGTATACTTCTAATTTTACAATTCCAGTAATGCTTACCGAGAATGAAATATTTGTTATAGGATTAAATGGATTAGGATAATTTTGACCAAGTGAAAAATCTAAAGGAGAATTTGATGAGTGGATCTCATCCAGTGCTGTCAGAGTTGAAACATCAAATCGCATCACACGATTATTATCAAAATCAGTGACCCATATATTACCATTGTAAGGATCAACAAATAAAGATTGTGGATATGCAAAATTGCTAGCTGTGGGTGTAGCCGCATTGTTATGAACAATATTTATTTGGGCATAAGATGAGAAACCATATGATCCAATTATTAACAGACATATAAATTGTATTTTGAAATAATTCATAAAACTTTCTAAAAGTAACTTACAAAAAAAATAATTCCAACTTAAAAAAAACTGGTTGCTTCCGAGTGTTACTCAGAAACAACCAATTATAAAAATAACTCTTAAATATTATTTCATTAGAAGCATCTTCTTTGTTTCAGAATATTGCTGTGTCTGAAGTGAATAGAAATAAATACCGCTTGATAAATTTGCAGCATTAAAATCTAATTCGTGAATTCCCTGTTCCTGGATTTCATTAACAAGAACAGCTACTTCTTCTCCCAACGAATTCATAACAACAACTTTTACATTTGTTCTATCTTTAAGTATGTATCCGATTTTAGTTGAAGGGTTAAAGGGATTAGGATAATTCTGAATTAGTGAATAATCATCTATACTTAAAACTTCAACTTCAACTGTATTAGAATATTCAAACTGACCATTAAAATCAATTTGTTTTAATCGATATGTATACTTGCCGTTTGATAGATTTTTATCGTAGTAAGAATAATCTTGGTGAACTGTCGTTGTTCCAACACCTTTAACAAAACCAATTGTAACAAACTCTGTATTTGTAATACTTCTTTGAATCTCAAAACCACTGTTGTTTAATTCAGTTGCAGTCCTCCAATTCAATGTAACTTGTTGATCCTGAGAAACTGCTGTGAATGATGTTAGTTCAACAGGAAGAGGAGAAACATCATAACGAAGAACGCGGTGGCTGTATGTGTCTGGAATCCAGATATGATTATTTGCATTGTCAATAAAAATAGTTGATGGATAATTAAGTCCAGTTTGAGAAGTAACACCACCAGTAGTAACAAAATCCGGCTGACCTAAAACATTATCCGCATTAGCTCCATCCGGTTTTGCAGCAGCATTTGTAAATACTATTATCCTGCTATTTCCTTCATCACCAACATACAATCTCCCCATGCCATCCATGAACATACCACGAGGTCCATCAAATTTAGACTGTGATAATCCAGATGTAGAAGTAACAAAATCTGTTTGACCTAACACTCCGTTGGCGGGAGAACCATTTGTTAATCCTGCAGCATTGTCAAATCGTAAAACTCGACTGTTATATCTATCTGCTACCCATAACTTTCCAGAAACATCAACATAAACTCCCCACGGAGCATCAAATTTTGAAGCGGTTGTTCCAGATGTTGAAGTTACAAAATCTAATTGGCCTAGTACTCCATCGGCATTGGCACCGTTGGGTTTTCCTGAAGCATTGTTAAAACGCATTACTCTGTTATTGTCTTTGTCCGCAACCCATAAATTTCCACTTCCATCAACAAAAACACTGGTAGGGGCACTTAATAAACCGGCAGTTGTTCCAGCGGTATTTGATGTAAAATTAGGTTGACCTAATACTCCATCTGCATTAGCACCGGTTAATTTAGAAGAAGCATTATTAAATCGTAAAACGCGATGGTTATCTCTATCAGCAACCCACAAAGTTCCGTTAGCATCAACATAAACACTATTTGGATTATTCATAGTAGCCGCTGAAATTCCACCAGTATTAGCAGTTCTTGTGACAAAATCTGGTTGCCCAAATACAACTTCCGCAGGAGATCCATCAATCAATGCATTAGCAGAACTCCAACGCATAACTCTCCTGTTATCCCGATCAGCCACAAATAATTTCCCTGTTGTAGGGTCCACAGCAACACAAAATGGTTCCGCTAAAGTTGTTGTTGAAGGAGCAGCGTAATTGGTATTTGTAACAAAATCTGTAGTTCCTAAAACACCATTTGCTGGCATAAAATCAGAGAGAGGAACTTGCGGATAAATTGACATGCTTAGTGCTGTCAATAAAAATATTACTGCAAATTTTATCTTGAGATGTTTCATATTGCCTTCCAAAAAAAATATATAAAAGTGAATTAAATATTTAATGACACCTACACTGTATATTATTTGTCTTTAACACCTCCTTTCAGTTACTGAGCCCATTTATGAAGAAAATAAATGAGCTCTTACTATTTTAATCTAACTCAGAAATTTTCTAAATCTTATTTTATTAACATCATTTTCTTACCGATAGTAACACCATTTGCATTTAATCTATATAGATATACTCCGGTAGAAAGTGACGAGGCATCAAACGACACTCTCGTTGATCCGGCTGATAATTGATTGTTTAGAAGAACAGCAACTCTTTCTCCAAGAGAATTAAAAACTTCAAGCGAAACAAATGCAGTTGCTTTTAATTCGATTAATATATTTGTTGTTGGATTAAACGGGTTCGGATAATTTTGGTACAGGGTTATATTCTCCGGAATTATTGTTTCATCGTCTTCTAATGAAGTAACAAGATCATTAGAATAGACAGTAAGGCCATCACCTTTTTCAGTTACATATACATATTTTCCATAAACAGCTACACCACGCGATTGCGGAACACCATCATAGAATCCAGCTTCAACAGGTGCGGAAGGGTTAGAAATATTTATTGCTCTTATCCCGGTACCTTCTGATGCTACGTAGCAATAATCACCATCAACCGCTGAAAGATATCCATACCCACCTGTTCTTACCTTTGAAATATACGTTGGTGACATAAGGTCGCTTATATTATATATCTTCAGACTATCTCCATCAGGTATGAATGAATAATTTCCATTAATTGAAAAACCTTCATTACCAGTTGTAAATGATCCGGTTGATCCTTTTTTAACAGGAGCAACGGGGTTAGTAATATCATAAAAAGTAATTCGACCATAATCAGTTATACCTGCAACGTTTCCGTTAACAGCAATATTCTCACCATATACATCGCTGCCGGTATATCCAATAATAATTGGATTAGATGGATTTACTATATCAATCATTCCCATACCGCTGTCGCTTGCTGCAACGTATACCATAGAACCATTTATTGAAATTCCACGTGCACGAGGCGTTTGTAAAGTTTTAATTTTTATGGGGCTAGAGGGATTTGTTACATCAACTACATATACTCCGGAATCTCTTGCAGCCACATAGGCATAATTACCACTTACAACTACAGCCCTTGAATCTCCTCCAAGATCAGCAGTGCCAAGTAAATTTACATTAGATGGATTAGTTACATCAATTATGCGCAAACCTGCTGTTCCATATGCTACATACACTTTACCATCAGAATAAAATGGGATATAAGCTGTGCCTGTTGCTGATGGAATTGCGGCAAGAAAGGATGTGGTTACCGGCACCTGAGGATTGGATACATTAATTGCACTGATGCCTGGTGCTGGGTTTCTATTTGCAACAAAAATATGTCCTGTTGGTGTGCCACCAATCGTAATAGCGCCATAGTATAATGATGCTGCACGTCCTGTTGTTTGAATTTGGGTTACAAATACGGGCGATGATGGTGTTACTAAGTTATAAATTTTTACTCCTGAATCTCCTACAGCTACATATCCATAATTTCCATCAAATATAATTCGTGCCGTGCGATATCCAGAAGGAATCTCCATAACATTTACAGGATTTGAGGGATTGGTTACATTTACAACTGCAAGGCTGGCATCATAATTACAAACATAAGCATAACCAGATCGAACATTTATATACTGATGGTCACCACCGTAGCCGTCAATTCTTCCAATATAAATTGGGGCAGCAGGATTGGTTATATCAAGAATGTGACTCCGTGAACCAGCAGCAATGTATGCGTACTGTCCCGAAATAACAACGCTCTCACAATATTCCAAACTATCAATAGAAGTAACAAGAACCGGACTTGAGGGTGTTGCTATATTGTAAATTTTCAATCCGCCGCCGCCTGCTGCAACGTACGCGTATGTGCCACTTGTTGCTATGCCTTCACAAGTTGTTCCTGGTGCTACTTCAACTGAAGCTACCAAGGAAGGTGTTGTAGGATTTTGCACGTTAATAAGCCACATATTACTTCCGCCGCTTAAAACTAAATGCTGATTTCCTCCAATTGAGGTGCGAACAACATCTTCAATAATATCAGATAATATAACACTCCCGATTTTTACAGGATTCTGGGGATTCGAAAATGAAGCGATCTGTAATTTATTTCCTAGTCCATAGTACACTAATGAACCGGCCGCAAATACAGCCTTTGATTCACCTTCACCTTTTCCAAAATTTCCTAGCAGAGTCATATTCTGAAATTCTTGAGCAATCAGCTGATGACTAAATATAGTCAAGCTCACAAGGATCAAGAAAAATTGTTTATAAGTTTTCATTCTTAGCTCCATTGTTATTGTTGATAAAAATCTTTTATTCAATTTAGTACCTCAGATTCGGCAGCTTTGTAGGAAGCTATATATTTTTCTATTTCTACTCGTTTTGGTGCAGCATTTTGTGCACCCATCCTTGTAACAGAAATTGATGCTGCTGCATTAGCCATCCTCGCAGCACTTTCAATTGTCATTCCTTCAGCAAGAAAAGCAGCAAGTGATCCGCTAAAAACATCTCCAGCCCCAGTAGTATCTATTGGTGTAACTTTAAATGCCGGAATGATTTCCATAATATTTTGAAAACCAGCGAAGTATCCTTTTGAACCTAGTGTGATTATTACATTCTTAATTCCAAAATCAAAAAATCTATTTACAATCATATGCAAAGATTTTACGTCCGTAACTTTAATACCGGTTAACATTTCTGCTTCAACTACATTTGGTGTGATTATGTCTATATATTGAAAAATATGTTTTGCTAATTCTTGCGCAGGGGCCGGATTTAAGATAACTGTGGCTCCCATTTCATTTGCTTTTTTTATACCTGCATAAACCGATTCGATTGGGGATTCCAATTGAACAAGAACTATATCTGCTGATGATATTTCATTATTTACAGTTTCAATATCATCTGTACTTAACCTTGCATTTGCACCTGAAGCTACCACGATACTATTCTCAGCATTTTCATCAACAACAATAAAAGCAACACCCGTTGGAACTTCTGAATCACGAATAACGTAACTAGTATTTATTCTTTCTTCATTTAATCGTTTTATCGCTTCTTTACCAAGCAAATCATCTCCAACTCGAGCAACAAAACTAACATCAGCACCAACACGTGCAGCAGCAATTGCCTGGTTAGCACCTTTACCTCCACCGCCGGTTGAGAAAAATCCACCTATAACAGTTTCACCCGGACTGGGTATTTTTTTAGTTTTGATTGTCATATCAGTATTATAACTGCCTATAACAACTACTTTATTTTTCATAATCTATTCTATATAAAATTTGCGATAAATGTTTTTCAATACTCTTATTACTCACATTATTAAAAGGAAAATCCAAGTGAAAATGTATGCACTTGTGTGAGTTCACCGAAATCGACGTAAGCATAATTTATAGTTCCAACTGTAGTGCCTATAGGATAAGTAATACCAGCCCCAAACGTAAATTTCTGCACATCATAATTAAATTTGTATCCAGCACGAATAAAGAACATACCATCAAAAGCATAACTTGCACCAATATGAAATTTTTCTTTTCCATCATTTGGATGATCACCTTCTACAATTGCAGTTAAAAGATCGGGACTGTCCACTTCGTCGAAAAAGTCCATTGCTAAACCGGCACGAAAATCCAAAGGCATTCTTACATAGTCTGATTCCGTTTGGTATTCTTCACTCCATCCGCCAAACCTTGAATCAGGCCCAAAATTTCTGGCAGTTATAGCAATGCGTAAACTTCTAAATCCAGTGTAATACATTGTACCGATATCCATTGACCAATTACTCATTGAAAGTTCTGCAATATTTTGTTCCATATTATCAGTTATTTTTTTTGAATAAGTTAACCCAACTACAAAATCATTGGCAGTAAAATTGTTGCCGGTAAGTTGGGGGGATGTTCCACCATTGCTTGAAGGTGAATTAATTGTCTCAGGAATATCACCATAATCAAGCATTGCAAGACTAACTCCAACAACTCCTATATCACCAAGACTATAACCTGCAGCTATAGATTGATAATTAATATCGGCAATCCACTCCAGTACGTTCACCTGAACATCAATGTTTTCAATATCTGCAAGTGAAGCTGGATTTCCAAAAACTGAATTTGCATCACCTTTAGAAATTGCAGTAAAAGCTCCACCTAATGCGGCTTGTCTTGAGTCTCCGTTGATTTTCAAAAATTGCCATCCTGATTGACCAGCTCGTTCTATGTCATTTGGAGAAATTCCTGATTGTGCTTGGATGAAAATATTCATCACAATGAAGTAAAGGCACAAGAATTTAAAAGTTTTATTTGATAAATGCATTAAGATATTCTCCATTACTTCACAATTGCTAATTTGCCGATAAAAGATTCACCTTCATGACCAGGCACAAGCGATTCAACTCGGTATATATATATGCCCGGTGCAACTCCAAGTGTCCATTTACTCAATTGATAATCAGACCGCTGAATACTACCCCAAGCTTCCGAACCGCTGCCATCATCGTGATCAATTTCTTGAACGAGATCACCAGTAAGTGTGTATATTTTTATTTTACAGATAGCTGGAATCCCGATAAATTCCATTCGATACTGTTCACCTGAACCGGTTAAATTACTATGCTGCCGAAATGGGTTTGGAACAACATAAACGTTGTTTGGAAATTCTGCATTTGGGGCACGAAGCGGGTAAACCGGAAATCGTGTATTATTTACTTTTCCACTTTCATTATTAGCTAAATCATAACTTGTAACACAATAATAATTTCCTACGCCAAACGGCAAATCTTTATCAATATACTGTACATAACCATCTACTAATTCAACCGAATCCTTTTTGATATCTGCAACCAAAGTCCATGGACCTATAGTAAAGTAGTTTGATCTATAAAGTCTGTAACCAGCAAAATCATTAATGCCCAATTGTGGATCAACATATGTTGAAGAAATTGGTGGCCATTCAATAAATACTTGACCTGGTTCAGTTGTAATTGTTAGACTGTTTTCACCATTTGTCGGAGTTGGAGGTGGATGAACAGTAGGGAGATAATTATTTAAATAAAGACTTCTTGCCATTCTCACATGTGCTAACATAGAATCAAGAGATGCAATGGCCATCAAATCGATATTGGGTACTCCCCCTTCTACAATTTTTGCACGATCCATTTCACCGATTACTTCTGCATATACAATTTTTACTGATGCAAATGGTGTAAGCGAGAATGGACCAACACTTACCAAAAATTCAGGGCGACGTTCAAATTTATTTCCGCCTTCCCCACCTAATGTACGTAAAGAATCCCAAGACAATGGTGGTTGTTGATGCGTCATTACTTCTTTTACTCTAGCATGTGATGAGGAGCCCTGGATAAACATTTGATCAACATAAGGAGCTCCTTCGGTTAATCCTTGTCCTGTGTGTTCAAGAATATTCTGATAAATATTGCCTCCAGCTGAATCAATAACAACAACTGTAAAATATCCAGGTGCATCTATTTCGTGTTCTCTACTTCCCTGCTGATAAATATCACGTGCATCTCCTATATCTCCTCGTTCTGGACCGACACCAAAATTATATACAACTGGTACTTCATCCTGGAAGCTGAATGACTGGTGATCATAAAAATAAAAGAGTCTTTCTGTTGGATCCCATCCATATTTTTCATCGCCTCGGCTACCTGATCTTTGAGTCATTCTTATTCCATATCTCATTCCGAAGAACATAGAATCAACTGATGTTAACTCATTATTAGTAATAGTCACCTCGTGAATTATAAAATCACTTAGACCTGGATAACTCCAAACCATACTTCTTCGTCCAATATCCACATTTAAACCATTAACATGATGAGCTCCACTTACGATCTCCTCTCCTGCAATTCCGATATTCTCAAGATTATAATTTTTTGTTAATGTTGCTTCTTCAATCGGGAATACATCCTGACCAGACGGGAAAAAACGTGAATTAATTGTATATGAAGAAGCTACATTTTCACGAGTACCATAAATTGCATAACCTACTGCTTCGGCATAATTTAATGCATCATTTACGTTAGTCGCTTTAGAATAACCAGGATAATCAAGAGTATGAAATCCATTTTGTGTTTCTGTTGGATCACCGTACTGGAGTGAATTCCAAATTGTTGCCCAGAGTTTACCTCTCTTTAAGGTCTGTTTTCCCCAAGTTACTTGAGCTTGTATCAGGTTAGAAAATAAGAGTATAAATAAAATTATAGAAATACATTTTTTCATATTCATTCTTTTATCTTAATTAAAATTTAACAGCAATTTGGAAATAGAATCTTCTCGGAGGAACTTCATAAGAATACCATTCCCATATATTTGGTTCAGAGAAATCATAGGTTTTTGGTAATCGCTCATTATCTGGTAGATTTGGATTTTCTAAATATCTTGCTAAATCATCATCATATAGTAATCGTAAAAATTTTAGGTTAAGTAAATTCTTAACATCTATACTAAACTCCAATTGAGTTCCAAATAATTCAAAACCCTTTGAGATATTCAAATCTATCTGATAATAATTAAACCAACGCATATTATTTGGTTCCGTTGAAATATCTCCAGGGGCATGATATGTATATGGGTCTCCGCTGCGCCACCAAAAATTTAAGTACATATTAAAATCACTTAAAACTTTTACACCACCAATTTCAGGTCCTTCATTCTTGTCTATGAATAAGTTTAGCCAACCTTTAATACGCTGGTAATCTCCCCACGCACCACTTTCTTGTCGCAATCCTTTCGGCACATTTATGCTAGGTGATCCAGGTTCATATAATCTGCTGTAACCAACTTCACCATTGAAAGACCAGTAAATCTCATGACTTAATCCGAAGTTAATGATTCCATTAAACCGAGAATCAAGTTTAGTTTCAATTCCTCTAACATCTGAGTATCCTGAATTACTTACCATTAATGCTTTTGTAGCAGTATAGGTAGCGGCATAAACCCCAGTGATTACATCCGCCTCGCGTGAACCATCTTTATAATAACCTGTCACATCAAGTTTAATAACATCTGCGATGTTATAATCCATACCTAACTCATATTGTATGGTTCGCTCATAACCTAATTGTGGGTTACCATAATAACCTTGCCATTCATCCATATAAGTAGTTTGTTTTGCATAAGGATTTAAAACACTATCCCAGGATGTTGTATAATTCACAAAAGGAAGTCCAAACATTTTTGTCCAGGAGGGGCGTTGAAAAAAATGACCATAAACAAAATGTAATACTGCTCTTTCACTTATCGGATGTGATATCCCTATTCTTGGAGCTATCGCAACCTGCAACTTTGTCTCCTCTCTTTCGGGAGTTCCTGGGATACCTAGAGGTGCTCCCGGATCGTGACCAGGTGTGCCTATCTGAAATGCGAGAGGATCATACATGTTTTTTGGTGCGTTTCTGTTTTGATTAAAAAAATCACCTCGAATACCAATATTAACCACAAGTCCAGGAAATTCGATTTTGTCCTGTATATAAGCGTTGCCTTCGTATGGGTTACCATCAAAGACATTCATCTCATTAACTCTATTACTTTTGGATTCAGCAGCATAATTTTCATAATAAAAGTCATAAACTTTTAATGAAAAACCAGTTTTAATATTATGTGTATTTGTTACTTGATTAGTGTAGTCCCCTTTAATTTGAAATGATTCAGAATTGTTTTTAGTCCAAGTATGATAGTATGATTGCAATGTGTAACGAGGATGCATAGAAACCTCATCAGGTAACCAAAGAGAATCCGCTATCCTATTCTCTCTATCTGAACGATCTAGATTATCTTTTAAGTAACTAAGAGTAAATTCATAAAAAGACTGATTGTTCATTACCTGTGTTACTTTTCCGTATAATTGGTACCACCTTCTTAATTCAGGCCATTGTCTAAATGGTGCCCCAAATAAATTATATTTTGCTCTTGCATATTGTTCATCAATTCTCATTGGGGCTAACCATCCGGCTTCCTGCCCCATCTCAGATGTGTTTAGATTTGATGATGTATAATCGGCGCTTTCATAGCCTCCCACAAATCCACCAATTCGAATTTTGAATTCCGGGGAAACCTTATAATTAATATAACCCTGAATATTAAATTCTGGATTATAAGGTATTGCTTGTGGAAATATTCCGACACCTTGCTTGAATCTTCCGGAAGCCAGAAAACTTAATTCATTTGTTACACTACCATAGAGCGTACCTTCATATTCATACTCATGACGATCTGCATATTTACCCAAAGCATCATTTGGTGTTGTCTGTTTTCTCCATGCTTCAAGCAATGAGTCTGGGCTAGCTTGATAGTATCTGCTGTTAACATCTTGTGATTGTTGAGTCCAATAATCAATTCCTGTACTTAAATAATCATTATTTTCATTGCTGTATATGTTTCTTCCAAAATGATAAATTCCTGCTGGCCGCATACGACCGATCAACGTTCCATGTATTCCCGCAGGGGCTTCTTTAGAGACAATATTTACTACTGCAGAACGACCTTCACCATACTCAGCATTATATCCGCCTGTTAAGACAGAGATTTGTTCAATTGTAGAGGTATTGAATCCCGTGTAATTGTCTGAAACCAATCCACTATTAACAGAAAGATTATCCACCATTAATACTGCTTGCACATTAGAACTCCCACGAACATAACCTCTTGTTGATCCTCTTTGCCAAGCAAGATTTGAATTGTCACTAAATATTCCAGGAAGAGTTACAAGAGCATCTTGAATGGAACGGGCACCAGAATTTTCTAAAACATTTCCCGTCACAATTTGCTCACTTGCGGTAAGATCTTTATCTATAACGGGTCGCTCGGCAACTATCACAACACCTTCAACCTCAATCAACGCAGTTTCTAAAAAAAAATTTTCTGTGGTGGTTCTATCTACAATAATTACAACATCACTTTTTGTAACTTTTGCATATCCGACCATCGATACCGTTAAACTATAAGTTCCAGGAGGAATATTTAGTATAAAATATTCGCCATTTAAATCAGTTGAGGCTCCAGTATTTAATCCCTGTATAAAAACATTTGCTCCAACTAGAGGCTCGCCGTTCGTTTTATCCGTAACTTTACCAGAGATTTTTCCTGTATTACCCGCAAAACAAATAATGGAAAACATTATTGCAAAAAGAATGGTTGTCTGGATTCTAATAATGATTTTTGTAATTAAAGTGTTCAAGCGAGATTCCTTTCGTTAAACCTTTCTGTTGATTTTTCATCACCCAAGTTTGCATCAATATTTATAGTTGGTGTAATGTGCGCAACGGAATTACGAATATTCAGCTTTGGTTCTAATAAAATTTTCTTGCGCTCGTCATTAGGATTTTTTATTCGACTATACAACATTGCAACAGCAATCTCTGCTATTTTTAATCTTGGTTGCTCAACTGCTGTGAGCGCAGGTGATAAGTATGAAGCAAAAACCGGGTCGTCAAATGTAATAAGAGAAAGATCATACGGAATGCTGATATTCATTTCCTTACAAGCTTCTAGAGTACCGAGGGCAATCAGATCTCCTGCCGTAAAAATAGCCGTAGGTGGATTTGAAAGATTTAGAAGTGATTTTGTATTTAAGTAGCCGTTGAAAGATCTAAAGTCATCGCCAACTATTAATTGATCATCAATTGGAATTCCGGCTGTTTGAAGAGCTTGCTTATACCCTTCCAGGCGGGTTTTATTTGCATATGTTCCCAGTAGTCCCTGGATGAATGCAATCCTTTTGTGTCCTTCATTTATAAGATGATTTACTGCCAGTAGTGACCCTTTAACATTATCGACACTGACTGAGTCAATATCCAGATCATCAAAGCACCGATCAACCACTACAACAGGAATATCTGCATCACGAACTTTTTGTATATGCAAAAAATCCTGCCCGACAGAGGCGATGATCAATCCATCGACCCGTTTTTCTAAAAGACTCTTCACACCTGCACTCTCAATATTAATATCTTCGTCGGAGTCGTAAAGAATAAAATTGTATCCCTTTTTACGCAGTTCATTTGCTAAACTTTTTACAATATCCGAAAAGAAAGGATTTGATATATCGGGGATAATTACTCCTATTTCACTCGTCTTTTGTTGCCTTAATCCTCGTGCAAGGGCATTTACTCTATATCCTAAATCCTTGGCAACAAGCTTCACACGAGCAGTTGTATCATCACTAATTTTATACCTTTTAGAATTATCATGAAGCACTCTAGAAACAGTGGAAACAGATACTCCGGTTTTTTCTGCAATATCCTTTAATGTAGACGACATAGCATTTATTGAAAGTTAGTTTATATACAATACTTATTTATAATCGATAATTAGTTTAATGCAAACGATTGTTCTTTAATCCATTAGCGTTAAACTTAAATTTTATCAATTTAATGCAAAGCTTTGCATAACTTAAAAAAATAATTCTCCGTTGTCAAGAGGTAATAAACGCTTTAATTAAAATACTAGTAGGAAAATCCGACTGATAAATTTAATATATGGAATCTTTCATTTGCTTCTAAAATTCAATGATTTAACAGAAATAAGAAATGTTCTGATAAAGGGAAGTTTGATTTGGGGTAACTTGAAATATGATCTTCTTCATATATTTTAACATGGAAGTAGTTTACCCATTCTAATGATTCAAGAGTAGAATTCAGGATCCTAAACAATTTAATAATGGTACCAATCTGGAAACCCGCTCTCAGATGACCTGCCCCCAAAAAAGAGATCCAATTGTTAAATTAGGATCAAAGGAGAAAAAGCTATGGGCAAAAACAAATTCACAACGGAGTAGATCATTAGCAAACTTCGAGAAGCCGAAGTTTTCCAATAAAATGGACGCGCACCTATCTTGTTGAAACAAATGATGCTAAGAAAGATAATGGAGCAATAAATTTAGATGATTTTCTGGCACATTTTATTTCTACTGAAGTTGAAGAAGATAATAATGAAGTGCCATCAGAGTTTTTGCTTTGGCAGAATTATCCTAATCCATTTAACAGTTCATCAGTTATAAAGTATTCAATTCCAAAATCATCACAAGTAACACTAAGAATTTTCAATACACTCGGTCAAGAAATAAAAACATTAGTTAATGAAGAAAAAACTATTGGCATTTATGAAATAAATTGGGATGCAGTTTCCAGTACAGGCGGACTGCCAAGCGGAGTTTATTTCTACTAACTAAGATCAGGAGGTTTTGTTGAAACAAAAAAGATGTTGTATCTTAAATAGTGGTCTCTATCATATTATTAATTAATCAAGGAGAAGTGGTTATGCCTAAACAAATTTCACCTTATCATTCCAAAGCTGGAGAAGTATATCATATATATGGTGTCTGTGCTTCTGGAAGTATTATTGCAAAATCAAATAAAGTGACAGGAAAAGGAAACAAAAAACTTTGTAAAGCTTGTGTAGATATTAGAGCCGGCAAAAGACCTCGTTAGAGTTGAATTGTTTTTTCAGATTCAAAGGCCCCCTGCTGATAAAAGCCTGCCAGTCCGGTAGGCAGTTTGGCAGGGGTTTATTTTGACTTATGACACTTATACAATATTTCAAATAAATATTTTGCAAACTATTTTACCTTACAATAACACCATATTTATATTAATCATGTAAAATTTAATCTTAGAAGCTGCATAACCAGGATTGCGCAGAGGTCAGTGTTAGGTCCTAACCCTATATTACTTCTAGCCAATTTCAGGGGAGTGAATATCATATCATGGAATTCCTAGTATAGCTTGTCTAGAATCAGCGGAAGTTGTAAAAATTCATCAGCAATTTGTTCAAAAATCTAAATCTGTTAATGTTTTTAGTCTTCTTCTACTCCATAAAATACACCGATGTCTAACAGGACTTCTTTTTGTTCTGACTGGAATTTTAATAATTGACCTGAAAAAAAACAGAGATCCAGTTTTAAATCTGAATTTAATTCCCTTAAAATATTATTGTAAGTAGTTATAGATCAGTCCAGCTGGAATTAACAAATAATTCTATGTAAAAATAAATTTTTAGAAAAAAGATCAATAACTAAATAGATGTTATTGAAATAAATTTCTAATGATTACCTGAAGCTGCTGGGAAAACATTCCGTATCTAGTTGAAAACAAATAATTTTCAATTTAAGTCAGTTTCTCTAACCGTCCTCACCCTAAAAACAGTTATACTCATCTTGCGACTGTTTCTAAATATGCCAGTTTAAAATTTGGCAAGTGCGATGAGCTGGCGAGTGTTTTTTCACAAATAAATTTCCACTTTTAATTTCAGCAATTCTTGTTTGTAGATGCGTTTTAATAATACCTGATTTAGTTCATCCATAATAATTCCGTTTTCAACATAAATAAGTGATCTGGGGTTTTACACTATGTAATATTATACAATCATAATAATCTAAAAATAACTAACAAAAATGTATTTATAGTCTGCGGTTAAATTGTTAATCAAATCCACCAGAACCTATCAATAAAATAATAGCTTTTCCCCACCAACCTTTTCTAAGTAACTTTGGTCTAATAAATTGTTAACAGAAGAATTGAATGGCATTAAGCGATAAAGAACTAATAATAAATGCAAACAAAGGTGATGTTTTAGCTCTTGAAGAGTTGATATATCGTTATGACAAAATGGTTTTGCGTCTTGCAATGAAATACACCGGCGATTCTGATGATGCTAAAGATATTTATCAGGAAGTTTTTATTCGTGTGTATAAAAATCTGGCAAGTTTTCAGTTTCAAAGTGAGTTTTCAACTTGGTTATTCAGGATTACTTCAAATGTTTGTATCTCATTTAAAAGAAAATATAGTAAAAAAAATCATCTTTCTTTGAACGATGAAGAAATCTCAACATACATATCTGAGATTCCACATAATAATGCATTGTCTCCCGATAATTTGGTTGTTAATTCTGAACATGGCGCTAAAATTACAGAGGCGTTAAATACTTTGTCACCGAATCAAAAAATGAGTTTTCTGTTAAAGCATTACGAAGGATACAAAATCAGGGAGATAGCAGAAATGATGAATTGTAAAGAAGGCACAATAAAAAAGTATCTATTTGAGTCTGTAAGAAAATTAAGATTACAATTGGAAAACAGTTATTAATATTTCGGATGATAGGAAAAAATATGAATCATAATGAATGTAAAGAGTTAATCCCGTTCTATCTTTATGAAGAATTGGATTGTGAAAAGAAAATATTATTCGAGAATCATGTAAAATCCTGCAAGGATTGTGCTAATGAATTAGAATCCTATAAAATTCTTTTTACCGATATTTCAGAAGATTCAAAATCCCCAGTAGATTTAAAATTATTAACAGAAGCTCGATTAGAATTAAGAGGTGCATTAAGATCTCAACAGAATAAGACTTCTTTCTCAAATAATATTAAAGATTATATCTCCTCACATTTTTATAAACCGGTTGGATTAGCAGTTAGTGGTTTTTCTTTAATACTAATTGGGCTTTTTATTGGTTATCTAATTTTCAGTTCACATGTTATTGATAACCTGGAAACTGATTCTAAAGTATCTGATAAACTAAGAATTCAGAATATCAATTTTATTGACCCCGATCCTTCAGATGGGCAAGTTGAATTTACATTTGAAGCAGTTAAATCAGGTAGAATTAAGGGAAACGTTAATGACACTGAATTACAGAAAATCCTGACCTATGCAGTTTTAAATGAGCAAAATCCTGGGACAAGACTTAATTCAATAAACGTTATCAACGCAAATCAAATAAAGAAACCTGATGATGAAATTAAAAACACATTGATTGCTGTTGCAAAATTTGATAATAATCCCGGAGTAAGAAGAGAAGCACTAAAGTCTTTAAACGAACTACCAGCTGATGAGGATATTAAAAACACCCTTATTTATATTCTATTGAATGACACAAGTGCTGGAATTAGAATAGAAGCAATTAATGCTTTGGGACAGGGATCAAAAAGCGGAATCAATTTAAATCAAAAAGATTTATTGCTGCTTAGGGAGAAAATTCAAA